>JACCDS011533515.1_pt1 | contig 28331 bp, 29 predicted proteins | sample 7446441 | NCBI WGS metagenome assembly JACCDS01 (sample SAMN15323445, study PRJNA562643) | freshwater metagenome | isolation source: river surface water | place: USA:Blue River Watershed | collected 2017-08-17 | reverse complement strand
TGACCACCGCCATCAAGCGCGCCCGTTTCCTGGCCATGCTGCCCTACAGCGACCAGCACCGCGTCTGATAGGGAAGGAGTCATACCATGCAAATCATCCTGCTCGACAAAGTTGTCAACCTGGGTAATCTGGGCGATATCGTCAAGGTCAAGGACGGCTACGCCCGTAACTTCCTGATCCCTAGCGGCCGCGCCCGTCGTGCGACTCAGTCCGCCGTGGCCGAGTTTGAAGCTCGCCGCGCTGAACTGGAAAAAGCCGCCGCTGCCAAGTTGGCCGAGGCGCAAGCCGTCGGCGAGAAGCTGAATGGCTTTAACGTCAAGCTGAGCCAGAAAGCCGGCGTGGACGGTCGTCTGTTCGGTTCCGTCACCAACCACGACATCGCCGACGAGCTGGTCAAGCAAGGTTTTGCCGTGACCAAGGCTCAGGTTCGCATGCCCAACGGCCTGCTGAAGAATGTTGGTGAGTACACCGTTTCTGTCGGTCTGCACACCGATGTGGTGGTCGATGTGAACGTGTCCGTGCTGGGCGAAACCGCTTAAGCCGCCAATGCGGACTCAAAAAAACCGACCCTAGGGTCGGTTTTTTCATGCCTTTTTCAAGGCATGGATGCTTACCAGAGCTTCCACCAAGGATCGCCCTTGTTCAGTGAGCCGCCCGTCAGGTAGCTGCTGTTGGGGTAGTTGGTTTCCAGCACCCGACGTGCGTCTTTGGCGGGTGTTTCCATCTTCAAGGCCTCGTAAGACTTCATCAGGATGAAGAGTGCTTCTTCACCCGCCGGCACGCCCCGGTAGTCAGCGATCGCAAGTTGCGCCCGGTTGATGGCTGCCACGTAGGCGCCCCGGTTGTAGTAGTAACGCGCCACGTGAACTTCCGACTGCGCCAGAGAGTTCACGATGTAGGTCATGCGCAGGCGCGCATCGGGGGTGTAGCGCGAATCGGGAAAGCGCTCGACCAGCTCTTTGAAAGACTCGAAAGATACTTTGGCGGCCTTTTGGTCGCGCTCAGACAGGTCCTGTTGCGAAATGAAGCCAAAAAGCCCCAAGTTATCGTTGAAGTTGACGATGCCTTTGAGGTACAGCGCATAGTCGAGCGCTGGGCTGGCGGGATGCAGGCGGATGAAGCGGTCCAGCGTGGAGATGGCTTGCGCCTGCTCGCCCGCCTTGTAGTGCCCGTAAGCCTTTTCGATTTGGGCTTGCTGGGCCAGCGGCGTGCCGGCGGCGCGCCCTTCCAGCTTTTCGAATAAAAGCACCGCGCGGTCAAAGTTGCCGCTGTTGCGCTCGTCCATGGCTTCGGCGTAGAGCTTGTTGGGGCTCCAGCCCGCGGTCTCGTCTTTGGGTGGTGTTTTGCTTGCGCAGCCCCCCAACAGAACAGCAAAAGCAGCTGCTGCCAGCACAGAGTGCCTGAGGTTTGCAGCAGATAATTGGTTAAGAGCCATTGTGCAGGCGTCCTTTACAGCCTCGGAATCAAGACAAGTGAAAGAAATTATATCGGCCACCCCACCGTCGGACGGTCTAGCCCTCCCAGGACTGGACGGCGACGAAATCCTGGACCGCGATAGCCCCGAAAGCGCTATCGAAACCAAGAGCTTTCAGGTGGCACTGGCGCAGCATGGTGAGCGTCTGGACAAGTGGCTGACACTGGCCATCGGCGGCTTTTCTCGTGCCTACTTCCAGCAATTGCTGGAAGACGGTGCGGTACGGGTGCAAGATAGACAAGTCAGCAAGGCGGCGACCCGGGTGCGGGCGGGCGAGCGCGTTGAGGTGGAACTTCGTCCCACCGAACAGGCGCAGGCGTTTCTACCGGAACCGATCCCGCTGGACGTGGTGTACGAAGATGAGCACCTGCTGGTCATCCACAAGCCAGCCGGGTTGGTGGTCCACCCGGCTGCGGGGCATTGGCAGGGCACGCTGCTCAATGGTTTGCTGGCTTACCACGCTGGTGCGGCTGCTTTGCCCCGGGCGGGCATCGTTCATCGGCTCGATAAAGATACCAGTGGCCTCATGCTGGTTGGTAAGTCTTTGCGTGCAGTTGATGCCCTGGTGCGTATGATTGCGGCGCGAGATGTCCATCGCCTGTACCTGGCAGTGGCCCATGGTCCCTGGCGCAATGAAGCGGATGTCTGGGTGGACCAACCCATTGGGCGCGATCCGCGCAACCGGTTGCGCATGGCGGTGCATTCACAGGGCAGCGGCGCCTCTAAACCCGCGCAGACGCGGATTCGCCTTTTGGACGAAAACGGCGCCGTCGTCCTGGTGGCTTGCAAGCTGCACACCGGGCGCACCCACCAGATCCGGGTACACATGGCGTGGCAGGGTTGCCCCTTGCTGGGCGATGGTTTGTACGGCGGTCGGCCAGCGCTGGGCATGACCCGTCAGGCATTGCACGCACACCGGTTGGCGCTCCACCATCCCATCACCAACCAGCCGCTCAGCTTTACCAGCCCATTGCCGGCAGACATGGCCGAGGCACTCGAAAGTGCGGGGCTGCATTACAATGACCAACAACTGAGCGACTTGGGCCCGGGCCTACGGGATTGATCCGCGCTTCATGTTGTTGTTCCAGCCGTCGTGGCCAACGTGCTGGCTCCCCCCTCTTTACCAAGCTCGATTTCCAGATGAATACGGCGGATGCGCGGCGCATCCTCGAAACGGCGCTGATCTGCGCTACCCAGCCCTTGTCACTGCGCGACATGGCGACGTTGTTCGAGGGTGCGGTGTCGCCCGACACCCTGCGCACCATGCTGGCTGAACTGCAGCTGGCCTGGGCAGGTAAGGGCGTGGAGTTGGTGTGCCTCGCGTCTGGCTGGCGTTTCCAGAGTCGTCCGGAAATGAGGCCGTTTCTGGACCGGTTGCACCCAGAGAAACCGCCACGCTACAGCCGGGCTGTGCTGGAGACGCTGGCCATCGTGGCCTACCGGCAACCCGTGACTCGGGGCGACATGGAGGAAATTCGGGGGGTGACCATTGGGTCGCCCATCATCAAGCAGCTTGAAGACCGGGGCTGGATTGAGGTGATTGGTCACCGCGAAACGGTGGGGCGGCCTGCCTTGTACGCGACCACCCGGCAATTTCTGGACGATCTGGGTCTGGCCACCCTGGATGCGTTGCCACCCCTGGACGCTGGTGACGTGGCGGCCGAGACCCTGGGCTTGCTGGCATTCGATGACGGATCCAGCGACATTTCTGTTTCCCCTACACCCCACTTATGAACCCTCAGTCCAACACTCCCCCCGCCGAAATGCCAGCGGGCGAAGGTCCAGTCCCTCAACCGCAGGTCGATGCGTTGGCCGAAAGCGAGATCCGTTTTCAGGACGTGGTGTCGGGCGCTTTTGATGCCGAGCCAGACGAGCCGCCGGCCGTCGAGGGTAAGCGCGTGCTCCAGCCTCAGGTGGATGCGCCCAAATTGCACAAAGTGCTTGCCCAGGCCGGCCTGGGGTCCCGGCTCGAAATGGAGCAGTTGATCCTCGAGGGTCGGATTTCTGTCAATGGCGAACCGGCGCACGTGGGGCAGCGTATTCAGTATGGGGACTCGGTCAAGGTGAATGGCCGGCCGATCAAGGTACGCATTGCGCCGCCGCCGCCACGGGTGCTCGCTTATCACAAGCCGGCTGGAGAGGTCGTTACCCACGATGATCCGCAAAACCGCCCGACGGTATTCCGGCGCCTGCCGCGCCTGCATTCGGGAAAATGGCAATCGGTGGGTCGGCTCGATCTCAACACCGAAGGGCTGTTGCTGTTCACCAATTCGGGCGAGCTGGCCAACAAGCTGATGCACCCTCGTTTTGGTTTGCAGCGCGAGTACGCGGTGCGGGTGCTGGGGGCGTTGAGCAATGATGAGAAGGATCGGTTGCTCGAAGGCGTGCGTCTGGACGACGGCATGGCCCAATTTCAGAGCATTGAAGACGGCGGGGGTGATGGCGCGAACTGCTGGTACCGTGTCACGATTGCCGAGGGCCGCAATCGCGAAGTGCGCCGCATGTTTGAAGCGGTCGGACATGCGGTCAGTCGGTTGATCCGTATTCGCTATGGTGCAGTCATGTTGCCGCGTGGCCTGCGTCGAGGCGTTTGGATGGAACTGGACCACCGCGACATTGAACGCCTTGCTTCTGCCGCGGGTATGGCTTCGCCCAGTGAAACCTCGTCTGGCAGGCCCATGCGTGCTGCGCCACGCAACCCCTCGCGCCGCAAAGGGCAGGGACCCCGGCCCAGTGCGCCCAAGTTGGTGGACGGTCCGCCGGTGCCGCGGCATCCAGGGGCCAAGCGGCCGGCAGCGGCGCGGCGCGGCACCGAAGGCGCCGCCGGGCAGCCTGATCCCATGAAGACCTCTTATGGTTACATCGGTACCGATGCTCAGCCCCCCCGTGGTCGCACGGGCGGTGGCGGCGCTGGCAGCCCGCGCCGCGGTGGACCCGTCGGTGGCGCCGGCAGCCGTGGACGAAAGCCTGGGCGAGGCGGCTAATGCCTTTCTGCGCCAGCACCAACGAGTGCCGTGCGCAGGTTAAAATAGAAGGCTTTGTTATTCGTAACATTTTTTCAACCCTCCTGGACTTTTCATGGCCCTCGAACGCACCCTCTCCATCATCAAACCCGACGCCGTTGCCAAGAATGTGATCGGCCAGATTTACAGCCGCTTTGAAGCCGCTGGCCTGAAGATCGCTGCCGCCAAACTGGTGCACCTGTCCCGTGCCGAAGCCGAGCAGTTCTACGCCGTGCACAAAGAGCGTCCGTTCTTCAAGGATCTGGTGGATTTCATGGTGTCCGGCCCGGTCATGATCCAAGTGCTGGAAGGCGAAGGCGCGATCGCCAAGAACCGCGACCTGATGGGCGCGACCGACCCGAAGAAAGCCGCTCCCGGCACCATCCGTGCCGATTTCGCTGACAGCATCGACGCCAATGCCGTCCATGGTTCTGACGCCCCGGAAACCGCTGCTGTGGAAGTGTCGTTCTTCTTCCCCGGCATGAACGTTTACGCACGTTGATCATGCGATGACGGCCAATTTGCTCGATTTCGACCTCGACGGGTTGGCCGCCTTTTGCGAGCGGCTCGGAGAAAAGCGTTTCCGTGCCGTTCAGCTGTTTCGCTGGATACACCAGAAAGGCGTGGCCCGCTTCGAGGACATGACCGATCTGGCCCGCTCACTGCGGGAAAAACTGCCCGGTGTGTGCGAGGTGCGGAGCCTGAAAGTGCTGACGCAGCAGGCCTCGGCCGATGGCACCATCAAATGGTTGTTCGATGTGGGCGACGGCAACGCCGTGGAAACGGTCTTCATACCGGAAGACGACCGTGGCACCCTGTGTGTGTCGTCCCAGGCTGGTTGCGCAGTCGGCTGCCGTTTTTGCTCCACCGGTCACCAAGGCTTCAGTCGCAACCTCAGCACGGGCGAAATCGTCGCTCAACTGTGGTTTGCTGAGCATTTTTTGCGTCAACGGTTCAACACCCAGGAGCGTGTCATCTCCAACGTGGTGATGATGGGCATGGGCGAGCCGCTGCAGAATTATTCGGCGCTGGTGCCGGCACTCAAGGTGATGCTGGACGACCACGGCTACGGGCTGTCGCGTCGACGAGTGACCGTTTCGACTTCAGGTGTGGTACCAATGATGGACCGTTTGGCGCAGGATTGTCCCGTGGCGCTGGCGGTGTCTCTGCACGCACCCACCGACCCTTTGCGCGATCACCTCGTGCCCCTCAATCGCAAGTACCCGCTGGCCGAGTTGCTCGACGCTTGCATGCGCTATTTGCCGCACGCACCGCGCGATTTCATCACCTTTGAATATTGCATGCTTGCTGGAGTGAATGACCAACCTGAACACGCTCAGCAGCTGATCGAACTGGTGCGCGGTCATGCTGGTCGTGGTGTGCCCTGCAAGTTCAACTTGATTCCGTTCAACCCCTTCCCGGAATCGGGGCTCACCTGCTCCGCTAAGTCGGTGGTCAAGGCGTTTGCGGACAAGTTGACGGCGGCTGGCATCGTGACCACCGTACGCAAGACGCGTGGTGACGATATTGATGCAGCCTGTGGCCAGTTGGCGGGCGATGTGCTGGATCGCACCAATGCGGCCGCCCGATTGGCCCAACGTCGGGCTGAAGTGGAACACCGTGTCGTTTGGCAAGGTAAGGAGTTGTCTTGATGACCACAGCGCGCTGGTTGGGGGTGGCAATGTTGACACTGGCGGTGTTGGCAGGCTGTGCTTCGGTGCCCAGTGCTCCGGGCGGTGGTCGAGACTGGGTCACCGATTCAGACGAACCCCAGGCACGCAAGCGAGCCCGCGTTCGCCTGGAACTGGCCAGTGGCTATTTCGAGCAGGGACAACTGACCGTGGCGCTCGATGAAGTCAAGCAGGCACTCGCCACCGACCCTACCTACGCCGCAGCCTACAACTTGCGCGGCCTGATTTACATGCGCCTGAACGAGCCACGGATGGCCGAAGACAGCTATCTGCAGGCGCTGAAGGTTTCGCCGCAGGATGCAGACACGCTGCACAACCTGGGTTGGTTTTACTGCCAGGAGTCGCGTTTTGACGCGGCGGTCGCCTCGTTCCAGCGCGCTTTGCAAACCCCAAATTATCCGGCTGGCGCGCGCACCTGGATGGCGCAAGGTGTGTGTGAAGCCCGTGCGGCGCGGACGGCCGATGCCGAGCGTAGCCTGTTGCGCGCCTTCGAGATGGACGCTGGTAACCCCATCACGATTTACAACCTGGCCTTGCTGCTGCATCAGCGTGGCGAGTCCGAGCGTGCGCGTTTTTACTTGCGGCGGCTCAACAATTCCGAATTGGCCAATGCTGAATCACTGTGGCTGGGCATCAAAATCGAAAATCGCCTGTTGAACCGCGAAGCGGCCCGCCAGTTGGGTGACCAGTTGCGACGGCGTTTCCCGGAGTCCCGCGAAGCAGGGGCCTATGAACGTGGAGCTTTCAATGAGTGAGCTAACGCCAGCACAGGGCGAACCAGGCGCAACTGCGGCATCGACCGGTCTGAAGCAGGCCCGTGAACAGGCAGGGTTGCACCTTGTGGCCATGGCTGCCATGTTGAAGGTACCGGTGCGGCGCCTCGAAGCGCTGGAGTCTGGTCGCTACCATGAGCTGCCTGACATGACGTTTGCCAGGGCCTTGGCCTCCAGCGTATGCCGGGTTCTCAAGATTGATCCACAACCGGTGCTGGCTGCGTTGCCCGAAGTGCCGTCGTCGCGTTTGGGCGAGCCGGTGGGTAGTTTGAGCACACCCATGCCGGTGTCTGGGCGTACCCCATTCAGCCAGCCTTCGGCCTCCAAGGGCGAACGTCGCGTGTCCTGGGGACAGGCGCTGGCTTTGTTGGTGGTGGTCGTGGCCGTGACCTTGTGGTTTTTGCTCCCCGAGCGAATCACGCAGTCCCCTGTTGCGACCGTGACATCATCCGTTCCAGCGGTGGTTCAAACCGCCCAGTCGGTCACTGCTACCGCGACGACCGAAAAACCGGCTGAGCCTTCGCAACCATCGTCTCAAGCTTCTTCGTCGGTAGCACCTCCACCGGCAGCCATTCCGTCGCCGCCCGCAGTGCCCGAAACCGCAACGCCTGCCACGCCAGCGGGCAGTGTCGTTGAACTCAGGGCCACCGAGGCGAGCTGGGTTCAGGTCACCGGTGCCTCGGGCCGGGTGCTGGTTCAGCGGGGTTTGCAACCTGGTGAGCGTGTGTCGTTTGCCACCGATTTGCCGTTGGCGGTCGTCATCGGCCGAGCCGATGGTGTTGAGGTAACGGTGCGCGGGGCGGCGTTGGATCTGACGCCAATGACCCGGAACAACGTGGCTCGTTTCGAGGTCAAGTAATCCATGAGCGATACGTCCAACGTTTATTTGCCGCAGCCAGGAATGCCGGTGTCCAGTCCCTTCGGGGTTCGCAAGTCGCGCCAGGGCGTCGTGGCCTGGGGCGGCCATCAGGTGACGGTGGGCGGCGGCGCTCCGGTGCGGGTCCAGTCCATGACCAACACCGACACGGCCGACGTCATTGGCACGGCGATCCAGGTCAAGGAGCTGGCGTTGGCCGGCTCTGAGTTGGTCCGCATCACGGTCAACAACGACGAGGCGGCCCGGGCGGTGCCCCACATTCGCGAGCAACTTGATCGCATGGGCATCCCGGTGCCTTTGATCGGCGACTTCCACTACAACGGACACCGGTTGCTGACCGAGTTTCCCGACATGGCGCAAGCCTTGTCCAAATACCGCATCAACCCGGGCAATGTGGGGCGGGGCGACAAGAAAGACCGCCAGTTTGCGCAAATGGTCGAAGCCGCGGTGCGTTGGGGTAAACCGGTACGCATCGGTGTCAATTGGGGCAGCCTGGATCAGGATTTGCTGGCGTCCATGATGGACGAGAACGCTCGCCGGTCGCAGCCGTGGGAAGGCAAGCAAGTCATGTACGAGGCGTTGATCACCTCGGCATTGGCCTCTGCCCAGCGCGCCGAGGAGCTGGGTCTGAAGCCCGAGGACATCGTTTTGTCCTGCAAAGTCAGCGGCGTACAGGACCTGATTGCGGTCTACCAGCAATTGCACCAGCGTTGTGACTATCCGCTCCATTTGGGGCTGACAGAGGCCGGCATGGGCACGAAAGGTACCGTGGCATCCACCGCCGCGCTCTCCATCTTGCTGCAGCAAGGCATCGGTGACACCATCCGTGTGTCTCTCACGCCGCAGCCGGGCGAATCCCGCACCCAGGAAGTCGTGGTGGCGATGGAGATTCTGCAGGCTCTGGGTTTGCGTACCTTTGTGCCCAGCGTTACCGCTTGCCCCGGGTGCGGCCGTACCACCAGCACGGTGTTTCAGGAACTGGCCAAGCAGATCGACGATTACTTGCGCGCGTCCATGCCCCAGTGGCGCGAGCGCTATCCTGGCGTTGAAGGCTTGAAAGTGGCCGTCATGGGCTGCATCGTGAATGGCCCGGGCGAAAGCAAGCACGCCGATATTGGCATCAGTTTGCCTGGCACCGGCGAAGCGCCGGCGGCTCCCGTGTTCATCGATGGCGAAAAAGCCATGACTTTGCGCGGCGAAGGCATTGCCCAAGAATTCCAGCAGATCGTGGAAAACTACATCGAGCGTCGCTTTGGTGCCCACTATCTCGCCACACGCTCCTGAGAAAGACAACAGATTCCCATGGCCGAAGTGCTCAAAGCCATCAAAGGCATGAACGACATCCTGCCGCCGCATTCTGCGAGCTGGGAGTGGCTGGAAGAGAAAGTCCGGGTGTTGATGAAGCGCTATGGCTATCTGAACATGCGCACCCCGATCGTCGAGCCCACGGCCTTGTTCGTCCGTGGCTTGGGCGAGGTGACCGATATTGTCGAGAAGGAAATGTATTCCTTCGAAGACAGCCTCAACGGCGATCGCTTGACTCTGCGCCCTGAAGGCACGGCCGGCTCGGTGCGTGCCATCAACGAACACAATTTTTTGTACGAAGGCGGCAAGCGCCTGTACTACATCGGGCCCATGTTCCGGCACGAGCGTCCACAGAAAGGCCGTTACCGACAGTTTCACCAGGTGGGGGCCGAAGTGCTGGGTTTTGCCGGCCCCGACGTCGATGCCGAAGTTATCCTGATGACTGCTGGGCTGTGGCGCGACCTGGGCCTGACGGTGGGCGAAGATGTGTGCCTGCAACTCAACAGCCTGGGGCAACCCGACGAGCGTCTGGCGCACCGACAGGCCCTGATTGCCCACCTGGAGGCTCACGCTGATCTTCTGGACGAGGACGGTCGGCGGCGCCTGCATACCAATCCGTTGCGCATTCTGGACACCAAAAACCCGGCGATGCAGGCAGTGGTTGAGTCCGCTCCCAAACTGATCGATTTTCTGGGGGCAGCGTCGCTGGCCCACATGGACGCAGTGCGCGCCGCATTGGACGCGGCGGGCGTGCCGTACGAGGTAAACCCCCGCCTGGTCCGCGGTATGGACTACTACAACCTCACTGTGTTCGAGTGGGTGACCACCCGCCTGGGTGCCCAGGGGACGGTGTGTGGTGGTGGCCGTTACGATGGCCTGATCGCGCAGCTGGGTGGCAAGCCGAATCCTGCCGTGGGCTGGGGTCTCGGTATGGAACGGCTGCTGTTGTTGCTGGAAGAAGTGGGGCGCCTGCCTCAGCCTGCAGTGCCGGACGCGTTCGCGATGGCGCTGGCGGGCGTGCCTATGGCTCCGGTCATGGTCGCGCTGGAAGGCTTGCGTGCCCAGGGTGTGAACGTGGTGTTGAACCCAATGGGCAAAGAAGGCCCGGCCAGCCTGAAGTCACAGTTCAAGAAGGCAGATGCCAGTGGCGCCAAGTACGCGCTGGTGTTTGGCGAGAGCGAGGTGGCTGCGGGTCAGGTGGCGGTCAAGCCTTTGCGTCCGACCCCAGGTGGCACCATCACCGAGCAAACCCTTTTTCCACTGGCCGATGTGGCGACTTGGGCGCAGCACCTGCGTTGAATCGCAGCGCCTACAATGCCCGCATCGCGTCTTTAGACCCCATCCCCGGATTGCCCTGAATGGCCACCCATTACGACCTCGAAGAACAAGAACAGCTCGCCCAGCTCAAGCACTTTTGGGCGAAGTACGGCAATCTCATCACCTGGGTGATGATTGCGGTATTGGGAGCGTACGCTGCCTGGAACGGCTGGCAGTACTGGCAGCGCAAATCTGCCACCGAAGCGGCCGCTCTTTACGAAGAGCTGGAGCGTGCCGCCCAGGCCGCCGATCTGGATAAGGTCAAACGCGTATGGAGTGACATGCAGCAACAGGTGGCGGGTACGGCTCAGACGCACCACGCCGGCTTGCTGGCCGCTCGCAGCCTCCAGGATACGGGCGATGTCGCTGGCGCGCGTCAGGCTTTGGAGCTCGTGCTCAACAAATCCAATGATGTGGCTTTGCAGTCGGTCGCCCGCCTGCGTCTGGCTGCGTTGGAGATGGCCGCCGACCAACATGATGCAGCCTTCCGTTGGCTCGACTCGGGTATCGCTGCCGAATTTGTGGCGCTGGCAGACGATCGTCGTGGCGATGTCCTGTTGGCCAAAGGTCAAGCGGACGGTGCACGTCAGGCCTACCGCAAGGCGTGGGACGCGATGGATGCCACGTCTGACTATCGCCGCCTTGTCGAAGCCAAGCTCAATGCACTGGGCGTCAACCCAAGTGCGCCCAAAACGGAGAAAACCCAGTGAGCTCTTTCTACCGATTGAAAGCCGGCTGCCGTGCCGCTTCGGTGCTGCTGGTGGCTGCAGTGCTGGCCGCATGTTCCAGTGGACCGAAAAAGCCTGAACCAGCGCCCCTGGTGCCTGTCACGGCGCTGGTGCCGGCCCGCCTGGCCTGGAATGTAGGCGTTGGCGCGGTAGATCCTTTGATGATGCCAGCGGTTCATCTGGACACTGTTTTCTTGGCCAATGCCGCTGGCACTGTGCACGCGCTGGATGCCCGTACTGGGCAAGTGCAATGGCGTGTCGAGGCGGGTGGTCCGCTCTCAGCCGGCATAGGTACCGATGGTTCTGTGGCTGCCGCGGTCACACGTCAGAATGAGTTGGTTACGGTCACCGCGCAAGGTGCTCAGTGGCGCGTTCGCTTGCCGGCTCGGGTGTACACACCACCGTTGGTGGCTGGTCAGCGCGTGTTTGTGCTGATGGCTGACCGTTCGGTGGCTGCTTTTGACGGGCGCACGGGCACCCGTTTGTGGTTGCAGGCTGCGCGTGGCGCAGACGCTTTGGTGCTTCAGCAACCGGGTGTACTGCTCGCTGTGGGCGATACCCTGGTGGCGGGCATTTCTGGTCGGTTGGTGGGGATGAACCCGGCCAATGGCACGGTACGTTGGGACGCAGCGGTGGCTCGCCCTCGCGGTGTCAACGAAATCGAGCGACTGGTCGATCTGGTGGGTCGAGTGGGTCGGGTGGATGAACAGGTGTGTGTTCGCGCGTTTCAGTCGGCGGTGGGCTGTGTCGACGCCACCCGTGGAGCCGTGGCATGGACACAGAATGCCGATGGTGCCGTCGGCGTGCACGCCGACGCTGAGCGCGTTTATGGTGTCGAAAACAACGGCCGCATGGTGGCTTGGCAGCGTCGTAACGGTGAACGTGCCTGGACCCACGACCGTCTGCTGAACCGGGGCGCTACCGCTCCGCTAGCGGCGGGGCGCTCGATTGTCGTGGGTGATGCGCAAGGTTTTGTACACCTTTTTGCCCGCGAGGATGGCAGTGTGCTGAATCGGCTGTCGACTGATGGTTCTGCCATCGTGGCCGGTCCTTTGCTGGCTGGCAGCACCTTGGTGGCCGTGACCCGCAACGGCGGTGTTTACGGCTGGCGTCCCGAATGAAGCCGGTCATTGCACTGGTTGGCCGTCCCAACGTCGGCAAATCCACTCTTTACAACCGGCTCACCAAGTCCCGCGATGCGATCGTCGCTGACTTCCCGGGTCTGACTCGGGATCGCCATTACGGCAACGCTCGCTTAGGCAAACGCGAGTTCATCGTCATCGACACCGGGGGCTTTGAGCCCGATGCAGGCAGTGGCATTTACCGTGAAATGGCCAAACAGACGCGCCAGGCGGTCACCGAGGCCGATGTGGTGGTTTTTGTGCTGGATGCCCGTGCTGGCCTGAGCGCTCAGGATCACGACATCGCGAATTACCTGCGCAAGTTGAACAAGCCTTGCGTTCTGGTGGCCAACAAGGCCGAGGGCATGAAGGCCGGCGGCCAACTGTCGGAATTCTACGAACTCGGTTTGGGTGAGGTCATTGCCGTGTCTGCGGCGCACGGCGAGGGCGTTCGGTCCATGATCGAAACTGCCTTGGACCGAGTGCCGTTCCCGACAGAAGTGCTGGACGAAACGCCGCCAGAAGACGGCGTGATTCGCTTGGCCGTTGCCGGTCGACCCAACGCGGGCAAATCGACGCTCATCAACGCGTGGCTCGGTGAGGAACGCCTGGTGGCCTTCGACATGCCGGGTACCACCCGCGACGCGATTTCGGTACCTTTTGAACGCAACGGGCAGAAATTTGAACTGATTGATACCGCTGGTTTGCGGCGCAAAGGTCGGGTGTTTGAGGCGGTTGAAAAATTTTCGGTCGTCAAAACGCTTCAGGCCATTGAAAACGCCCACGTGGTCTTGTTGCTGGTGGATGCCACCGAAGGCGTGACCGACCAGGACGCCCATATCGCCGGTTTTGTGCTCGACAGTGGCCGCGCAGTCGTGGTGGCGATCAACAAATGGGACGCGATCGACAGCTACCAGCGCGAACAGTTGCAACGCTCCATCGAAAGCCGGCTGGCTTTCCTGAAGTTCGCGCCCATGCACACCATATCCGCGAAAAAGCGGCAGGGTATCGCGCCTTTGTGGAAGTCGATTTCGCAGGCCTATGCCTCGGCGTTCAAGAAAATGCCGACGCCGGTGCTGACCCGCTTGTTGCAGGAATCGATCGCATTGCAGGCGCCCAAGCGCAGCGGCATGTACCGTCCGAAGATGCGCTACGCCCACCAGGGGGGGATGAGTCCGCCCGTGATCGTCATTCACGGCAACTCCCTGCAAGGCGTGAGTGATGCCTACCGTCGCTTTCTGGAAGGGCGTTTCCGCAAGGCGTTCGATCTGGTGGGTACCCCGTTGCGCATTGAATTCAAGACCGCCGACAACCCTTACGACAAAGACGCCTACTGCCGTGCGCCTGTCAGGTCGGTACGGCTTGTGGTAAGGTCACAGTCCCAAAACTTCAGTGAACACGGAACATATCGTGAGCAACAACAAAGGCCAACTCTTGCAGGACCCGTTTCTGAACCAGCTCCGTCGTGAGCACGTGCCGGTGTCCATCTACCTCGTCAACGGGATCAAGCTTCAAGGGCAAATTGAATCTTTTGACCAGTACGTCGTGCTGCTGCGCAATACGGTGACTCAGATGGTGTACAAACACGCGATTTCGACCATCGTGCCAGGCCGTCCGGTCCAGTTTGCATCCGCGCAGTCCACCGAAACCGACTGACGCGTCATCCCTCCCACCCGCCACCTCACCGTGGCGGGTTTTTTCTGCCAACATTGAATCCCTCCCCTACGAAGCCCGATACCCGTCCCCGTGCCATTCTGGTTGGCGTCGATTTGGGCATGCCCCATTTTGACCACACACTGGAAGAATTGGGTCAGCTCGCCGCCACGGCGGGTTTTGTGGTCGCAGACAAGGTCGTCTGCAAACGGCGTGCCCCCGATCCCGCTCTCTACGTCGGTTCCGGCAAAGCCGATGAAATCAAAGCGCTGGCCCAAGCACACGGCGCCCAGGAAATCCTGTTTGACCAGGCACTGAGTCCGGCTCAGCAGCGTAATTTGGAGCGTTATGTCGGGTTGCCTGTCAACGACCGGATTCTGATCATCCTGGAAATTTTCGCCCAGCGTGCGCGCAGCCATGAGGGCAAACTTCAGGTCGAGCTGGCGCGTTTGCATTACCTCTCGACCCGTTTGGTGAGGCGTTGGTCACACTTGGAGCGTCAGTCCGGCGGCATTGGCATGCGCGGTGGCCCGGGTGAAACCCAGATCGAGCTGGACCGGCGCATGATCGGCGACGCCATCAAGCGCACCCGCGAGCGGCTCGACAAGGTCAAACGTCAGCGCCAGACGCAGCGGCGCCAGCGAGAGCGGCGCGGCGCGTTCACCATTTCGCTGGTGGGTTACACCAACGCGGGCAAGTCGTCTCTGTTCAACGCCTTGGTCAAGGCGCGGGCTTACGCAGCCGACCAGCTGTTTGCCACGCTTGACACCACCACCCGGCAGATGTATCTGGGCGAATTGGGGCGCAGCGTGTCTTTGTCCGACACCGTGGGATTCATCCGCGATTTGCCTCACACCCTGGTGGACGCTTTCGCCGCTACGCTGCAAGAGGCCCGCGACGCTGATTTGTTGCTCCATGTGGTGGACGCGTCCAACCCCGCGCATCCAGAGCAAATTCAGAACGTCATGACGGTTTTGCACGAAATTGGCGCGGCAGATATTCCTCAAGTGCTGGTGTTCAACAAGCTGGATGCGATTGAGCCGGAGCGCCGGCCGATCCAACGTACTGATCACATGGAACTTGAGGGCCTCAGTGTTCCTCGTATCTTCCTGAGCGCGCACACTGGCGAGGGCCTGGATGCGTTGCGACAACTGTTGTCCGAACACCTGATGGCGCAAGGCGCGGGCCCAGAAGCCTTGCCCGAAGAAGCGTCTTCTGGATTGGGCACAATACCGCCATCACCATAACAAGCATCTGCCATGAATGCACACCCAACAGGTCTTCGCCCGCCGCTTTGGAGTCGAGTGAAAGGCATGTTCAACCTGAACGACCCCCGCTGGGGCCGCGACGACGACAACAACAATCGGCCTGAAGCCCGTCCGGAGGAGGATGGTCGCCAGGATGCTCCCCCGCGCCCTTCGCAGCGTCCGAAGGGGGCCAACCAGGGGCCACCGGACCTCGACGAACTGTGGCGAGACTTCAACCGCAAGCTCGGAGGCCTGCTGGGCAATGGCCGGGGTGGACGCGGTGGGTCGGGGGGCGGGCAGGGCGGCGGTGTGCCGTCATTCAAGCCGGACCCCAAGAGCACGGGCATCGGTGCCGGTTTGATCGGCGGCGTTGCGCTGCTGATCTGGCTGGGCACGGGCTTCTTCATCGTGCAAGAAGGTCAGCAGGCGGTGATTACCCAGTTCGGCAAGTACCACAGCACGGTGGGTGCCGGTTTCAACTGGCGTTTGCCTTACCCCATCCAGCGTCATGAATCGGTGTTTGTGACACAGATTCGGTCGGTGGATGTGGGGCGTGACGCGATCGTGCGTGCCACCGGACTGCGCGAGTCTGCAATGCTGACCGAAGATGAGAACATCGTCGAAATCAAGTTTGCAGTTCAGTACCGCCTGAACGATGCCCGGGCCTACCTGTTTGCCAGCCGTGACCCTGATGCCGCCGTTCTGCGTGCCGCCGAAACTGCGGTGCGTGAGGTGGTGGGCAAAATGCGCATGGATGCAGCATTGGCCGAGGAGCGTGATCAGATTGCGCCTCGCGTGCGCACGCTGATGCAAACCATCCTTGACCGCTACAGTGTGGGTATCGAGATTGTCGGTATCAACCTCCAGCAGGGTGGTGTCCGACCGCCAGAGCAGGTGCAGGCCGCATTTGACGATGTGTTGAAAGCCGGCCAAGAGCGAGAGCGCGCCAAGAACGAAGCTGAGGCGTATGCCAACGACGTTGTGCCCCGCGCTCGCGGTGCGGCCTCACGCCTCATGGAAGAGGCGGAAGGTTACAAGGCCCGCATCGTGGCGCAAGCCCAGGGTGATGCGCAACGGTTCCGACTCATACAGGCCGAACACGCAAAGGCGCCCCAGGTCACCCGCGAGCGGCTTTACCTGGAGACGATGCAGGAGGTCTACGGCAACGTGACCAAGGTTTTGATCGATACCCGCCAGAACTCCAACCTGTTGTACCTGCCGTTGGACAAGATCATGCAGGCTGCGGGTGCGCCGACGGCTGCGGCAACTGCTCCTGCCACTTCCAGTGGCAGCAATGGGAATGCCGCGCCGTTGGTGCCCAGCACCGACACCCGCACCCGTGACGATGCGCGTTCCCGCGATCGTGAGTCCCGCTGACCGCATGCACAGGGCACAGTCATGAACAAGATCGGTTTTCTTTTTTCCTCCGTCCTCGTGGCGCTGGCCTTGGCCAGTTCCATGTTGTTTGTGGTCGATCAGCGGCAATTTGGCGTGGTCTACCAGCTGGGTCAGATCCAGAAGGTGATCACCGAGCCCGGCCTCAATTTCAAGATGCCGCCGCCGTTCCAGAACGTTTCCTACATCGACAAGCGCTTGTTGACGATGGACAGCACAGACACCGAGCCGATGCTGACCGCCGAAAAGCAGCGCGTGGTGATCGACTGGTATGTGCGTTGGCGCATCAGCGATCCGTCGGCTTACATCCGCAACGTCGGTTTGGACGAGCGGGCCGGTACGGTCCAGCTCAACCGCGTGGTGCGCAACGCGTTCCAGGAAGAGGTGAACAAGCGGACGGTGCGCGAGTTGCTGTCTACCCGACGCGAACAACTGATGGCCGACGTCAAACGCCAAGTGATCACCGCCGTCAGCGGCGCCGAAAAGCCCTGGGGCATGGACGTGGTGGACGTGCGAATCACCCGGGTGGACTATGCCGAGACGATCACCAAATCGGTGTTTGACCGGATGGAGGCCGAGCGCAAGCGGGTCGCCAACGAGCTGCGTTCCACCGGTTTTGCCGAGGGCGAAAAAATCCGTGCCGATGCGGACCGTCAGCGTGAAGTGATCGTGGCCGAAGCTTTCCGCAATGCCCAGAAAGTCAAAGGTGAGGGTGACGCAGAAGCGGCCCGCGCTTACAACGAGGCGTTCGGTCGCGACCCGGCCTTCGCTCAGTTCTATCGCAGCCTGGAAGCCTACCGCGCCAGCTTTGCCACCAAGAACGACGTTCTGGTAATGGACCCTTCGTCGGAATTCTTCAAAGGTCTGCGCGGCAGCACCCCGGCCCGCTGATCGCTCTGGCATTGGCAGCCGACCCGGCTTTGGCCGGGTCGGTTTTTTGCTGCCGGTAAAATCTTGTTTTTAACAGCATCTTTCCTTCCATGTCTGCCTGGGTTCTCCCGGATCAAATTGCCGATGTGCTGCCTTCCGAGGCGCGGCATATCGAGGAACTGCGCCGCGCTTTGCTCGACACGGCGCGCGGTTACGGGTACGAGCTCGTCATGCCGCCACTGCTGGAACACCTGGATTCGTTGTTGACGGGTACGGGTGAAGCGTTGGACTTGCAGACCTTCAAGCTGGTAGACCAGCTTTCGGGCCGTTCGCTGGGTCTGCGTGCCGATACCACGCCTCAAGTGGCACGCATTGACGCACATCTGCTGAACCGCCCCGGTGTCACCCGTTTGTGCTATTGCGGCCCTGTGTTGCACACGCGGGTGGATCGTCCGCACGCCACGCGCGAACCATTGCAGCTCGGTGCGGAGATTTACGGGCATGGTGGTCTCGAGGCCGACCTCGAAGTGCTCGAACTGGCCTGTGCTTCATTGCGTGCTGCTGGGTTGCCTGAACAGATCGTCGATTTGGGCGATGTCCGCGTGGTTGATGCCCTGCTGGCCGGAACCGGGTTGCCCTCTCAAGCGGTGGCTGCACTGCACGCTGCGTTGGCTGCCAAAGACGTGTCCACACTGAGCGCATTGAGCCAGGGTTTGTCGGCTGATGTGCGTGACGCCTTGGTGCGTTTGCCGTCTCTGTATGGCGACGTGAAGGTTCTGGACGAAGCCGCCAGCTGCCTGCCCGCCAGTCCGCTGCTGCACCAGGCTCTGGCCGATCTTCGCTGGCTTGCAACCCAACTCGAAGGCGTGCGCGTCTCTTTTGATTTGGCCGACTTGCGCGGGTATGCGTACTACACGGGCGTGCGCTTCTCTCTGTTTGCTGCCGCATCGCCCAAGGTCAGCCCACGTGAATTGTTGCGTGGAGGCCGCTACAACGAGGTCGGCGCGGTGTTTGGCCGAAAGCGGCCTGCCGCAGGTTTCAGCCTTGACCTCAAAGAGGTGGTGGCGGCGCTAGATGCTCCCCCGTTGCAGCCCGCCATTCGGGCGCCCTGGGGCAGTCGGATCGATTTGCGCGAAGCGATCGGTCGCTTGCGGGCACAGGGCGAGACGGTGGTGTGTGCCTTGCCCGGCCACGAACACGAAGTGGATGAATTCCTTTGCAACCGTGCCTTGGTCGAGCGCGGTGGTGCCTGGGTGGTCGAGCCTTTGACGGCGTGAACGCCCCCTTTTTTCCTGAAGCGTCTGAACGGAACACGATGAGCGAAAACACTTTCAAGGCCCCAGCTGGGCGCAATGTGGTGGTGGTGGGCACCCAGTGGGGTGACGAGGGCAAAGGCAAGCTGGTCGACTGGCTCACCGAAACTGCCAAAGGTGTGGTTCGTTTCCAGGGTGGCCACAATGCAGGGCACACCTTGGTCATCAACGGTGTGAAAACCGCGTTGCACCTCATCCCGAGCGGCATCATGCGCCCTGGTGTCAAGTGCTACATCGGCAACGGCGTAGTGTTGTCGGTCACCAAGCTGCTGGAAGAGATCGCCGGACTGGAAAAGGCTGGTGTTGAAGTGCGTTCGCGCTTGCGCGTCAGCGAGGGTTGTCCGCTGATCCTGCCGTTCCATGCAGCGATTGATATCGCGCGTGAAGCAGCGAAAGAAAAGGCCGGAGCCGCCAAAATCGGCACCACTGGTCGAGGCATCGGTCCCGCCTACGAGGACAAGATCGCCCGCCGCGCGCTGCGGGTGCAAGACCTGAAGCACCCCGAGCGTTTCGCTGCCAAGCTGCGCGAGTTGCTCGATCTGCACAATCACCTGCTGGTCAGTTACCTCGGTTCAGCCGATCTGGATTGGGGCCCCGCTTTTGCCGATTTCATGCAAGAGGGCCGTATCCAGTTCGAGCCGGTGTACGCGCAAGCGATGCAGCAGGCCGAGCAGCTCAAGCCCATGATCGCGGACGTGTCGCGCGAACTGAACGAAGCGCACAAAGCCGGCGTGAACCTGCTGTTTGAGGGCGCACAAGGCACGCTGCTGGACATCGATCACGGGACTTATCCGTTCGTGACTTCCAGCAACTGCGTGGCTGGCAACGCGGCGGCCGGTGCGGGGGTTGGCCCCGGCATGCTGCATTACGTGTTGGGCATCACCAAGGCGTATTGCACCCGCGTGGGCGGCGGGCCGTTCCCCACCGAGCTGGAATGGGAAAAAGAAGGTACGCCTGGCTGGCACATGGCCACCGTAGGCGCTGAAAAGGGCACCACCACAGGGCGTGCGCGCCGTTGTGGCTGGTTCGACGCGGCGTTGCTCAAACGTTCGGCCCAGGTCAACGGCCTGAGCGGGCTGTGCATCACCAAGCTCGACGTGCTGGATGGTCTGTCTGAGCTGCAGCTATGTGTCGGCTACAAGCTGGACGGCGAGATCATCGACATCCTGCCCATGGGCGCCGACGAAATTGCCCGTTGTGAACCGATTTACGAGACCCTTCCGGGCTGGAGTGAATCCTCGGTGGGCGTGACCGAGCATGCCAAGCTGCCCCTCAACGCCCAGCGTTACCTCAGCCGCATCGAAGCGGTGACGGGCGTGCCGGTGCATGTGGTGTCCACCAGCCCCGATCGCGATCACACCATCCTGCTGCACCACCCCTACGCCGCCTGACCACCCACCCACGGAGCCCGCCATGCTGACCGAAGACGGTAAACACCTGTATGTGTCCTATGACGAGTACCACAACCTGATCGAGAAACTCGCGATCAAGGTTCACCAGTCTGGCTGGGAATTCGACACCATCCTTTGTCTGGCGCGTGGCGGCATGCGGCCTGGAGACATCCTGAGCCGGATTTTTGACAAGCCGCTGGCCATCATGTCCACCAGTTCCTACCGGGCCGACGCCGGCAAGGTGCAGGGTACGTTGGACATTGCGCGCTACATCACCACACCCAAGGGTGAAATCGCCGGCAAAGTGTTGCTGGTGGACGATCTGGCCGACTCGGGGCACACTCTGAAGGCGGTGCTGGACATGTTGCGCAACAACTACCCACCCATCACCGAGTTGCGCAGCGCTGTGATCTGGACCAAGGCGGTTTCGGTGTTCACGCCCGACTACTCGGTTGAATTCTTGCCGACCAACCCCTGGATTCACCAGCCTTTCGAAGCTTACGACAGCATGCGCCCCGCGCAGTTGCTGTCGAAATGGAAGATCTGAACGCCTCCATGGCGGATTTATCTCAGGCGTTGCAGACGCAGCTGGTACACCACCCGTACCAGCCACCGGGTGATTTCAGCGCGCAGTCGGTAGGGGTCCACAAGGCCTCCACCGTGTTCTTTCCCAATGTGGCCGCGATGCGCTCGCGCGACTGGAAGGACAAGTCGGCTTACACCTACGGTCTGCATGGCACCCCCACCACCTTCACGCTGGAAGCTCGCCTGGCGTCACTGGAAGGGGGTGAACACTGCGTGCTGGCACCGAGTGGTCTATCGGCCATCGCTCTGGTGGACATGGCCTTCCTGAGTGCCGGCGATGAAGTGCTATTGCCCGACAATGCGTACGGGCCCGGCAAGTCATTTGCCGAGGTGGAGCTGGCGCGTTGGGGAATCACCCACCGCTATTACGATGCCATGAATCCGGCCGACCTGGCCGCCAAAATCGGAGCCTCCACCCGTTTGGTCTGGTTGGAGGCAGCTGGTTCGGTCACGCTGGAATACCCTGATTTGCCCGCCCTGTTGGCGGTGGTGCGGGCCGCCGATCACCGCATCGTGGTCGCGCTGGACAACACTTGGGGTGCGGGCATTGCATTCGCGCCGTTCGAGCTGGGCGTGGATGTGTCCATGCAGGCGTTGACCAAGTACCCCAGTGGCGGTGCCGATGTGCTCATGGGCTCGGTGGTGACGCGTGACCCGGCGTTGCACCGGCAATTGCTGCTCACGCACATGCGCCTGGGGTTGGGTGTTGGCGCCAACGATGCAGAGCTGGTGCTGCGCGGGTTGCCCTCCATGGTGTTGCGCTACCGTGCGCAGGATGCCGCGACACGGGAGTTGGCGGCCTGGATGGCTGAACAACCCTGCGTCGATCGGGTGTTCCATCCGGCCTTACCCGGCTCGCCGGGACACTTGCACTGGTTGCGAGACGCGAAGGCGGCAGCCTGCTTGTTCAGCGTCGTGTTTGAGCCGACCCTGCCCGCCGCTCAGGTGGATGCGTTCTGCGATCGCTTGCGATTGTTCCGTCTGGGTTACAGCTGGGCCGGGCCGGTGAGCCTGTGCGTGCCGTACGACATTCCCTCGATGCGCACCCAGCCATGGTCACACGCCAGCCGACTGGTGCGTTTTGCGGTCGGGCTGGAGTTGGTGGACGATCTCAAGTCCGACCTGAGTCAGGCGCTGGCCGCGCTTTCCTGAACCAAAATCAATCGCGCCAGATCTCCCAGCGCCACGCTGGAGCGATCGCTCAAAATGCATGGACGTGCTTGGCCGTACTGCAAAAAGTTGCGCCGAATGGACGCGGCGTACACCGGATCGTAGTGGGTTTTCAGCAGCGCCCGAACCACGTCCGCCACCTGACCAGCCCGTACTTGGGCTTGCCATGCTTCAATCACAGCTTTGCCGCGCAGTTCGGTGAGCGCTCCCAGGCGCGTACAAAAAAACTCGGGGTCGTGCACAAAGAAGGCGTAGTCTTCCAGCAGCAGGGCAACTCGCTCTTCGTCGTTCAGTTGCAGGTCAAGGCAAGGGCTGGCTCGCATGGCGTCCATGAGGGCATCAGGTATGCGAAGGTTGCCGACTTTCTTGCTTTCGCTTTCCACGTAGACGGGCCGTTTTCGGTCGAGTTGGCGCAGCGCGTTCCAGACCAGCGAGTCAAAGTGCTTTTGGCTGGGTTGTGGTTGCCCTGGGACCAAACCCAGCACTGAGCTTCGGTGGCAAGCCAGGGCTTCCAGGTCCAGCACCTGCGCGCCCTCAGCGGCCAGCGCATGCAGCAAGCGGGTTTTGCCCGAACCGGTGGGGCCGCACACCACACGGAAATTCAAACCCTGGACTTGCGCTGGAAAGCTCTCCAGCAGCGCGTTGCGCCAAGCTTTGTAGCCGCCTTCAATCAGCGTGACCTGAAAGCCGATCGCACTGAGGATGGTGGCCAACGCACCGCTGCGATTACCGCCGCGCCAGCAATAAACCAGGGGTTTCCAGCCCTTGGGCTTGTCCAGCACCGCCCGCTCGATGTGTGCCGCGATGTTGCGAGCGGACAGCGCTGCGCCCCGCTTCTTTGCTTCAAAGGCGTTGACCTGCTTGTACAGGGTGCCGATGACAATGCGCTCTTCGTTGTTGAGTGTGGGCCAGTTGATGGCGCCCGGCAGATGGTCTTCCGCGAATTCGGCCTCGGTGCGGGCGTCGATGATGGTGTCAAAGTCGGCCAGCCGCGCGGCGGCGGCCACGGCGGGCAAGGTGTTCAGGGGCATGAGGTGTCAGCGGCGGGGCAGCAGGGGGCGCAATGCGGGCCACACATTGTCCAGCATTCGGGGTTGGGCCTGCTCGTTCGGGTGGATGCGGTCTGCCTGGAACAACCCCAGCGCGTCGGGGCCGTCGGCCACTCCTTTCAGGAAAAAGGGCACCAGTGCGGCTTTGTGCTGGCGGGCCACGTCTACAAACAGTTGCCGAAAATCGGCTGCGTACCGGCTGCCGTAGTTGGGCGGCATTTCCATGCCCAGCAACAGCACCCGTGCGCCAGTGGCCAGGCTGGCTTTGACCATTTCGGCCAGGTTGGCGCGGGTCATGTCCAAGGGCAGCCCGCGCAATGCGTCGTTGCCCCCCAGCTCAACGATAACCACAGCGGGCCGGTGCTGGTTCAGCAACGCTGGCAATCGGGATCGTCCACCCGAAGTGGTGTCGCCGCTGACCGATGCATTGACGATACGCACGTCCGAACCTTGCTGCTGTAACCTTTGCTCCAGCAAGGCGACCCAACCACTGCCGCGCCGCAAGCCGTACTCCGCACTCAGTGAATCGCCCACCACCAGCACCACCGGCTCGGTGGCCGCGCTGGCCCAGGAAGACCCCATCGCCCAGCCCAGCGAGGCAATCGCGTTAAAGTGTCGTCGTTTCAACGGGGTTCACCTTTCATGTCGAATGTGATGATTGCTGTGCGCGGCGTGTCCAAATCGGTGGCCGATGCCACCGGCACCCTGGACATTTTGCGCGACATTGATGTTGAGTTGCTGCGTGGCCAGACGGTGGCCATTGTGGGCGCTTCGGGATCGGGCAAAAGCACGCTGCTTTCCATCGTCGCGGGTTTGGATACTCCCACGACGGGAACGGTTCATATCGACGGTGTGGATATTTTCGCCCTGACCGAAGACCAACGCGCGGCGTTGCGGGCGCAAAAAGTGGGTTTCGTGTTCCAGAGTTTTCAGCTGCTGGGCAACCTCACCGCGTTGGAAAATGTCATGCTGCCTCTGGAACTGGCCGGCCGGCGAGACGCGCGAGCGCTTGCGACCCAGATGCTGCAGCGTGTAGGCCTGGGCGAGCGTCTGAGTCACTACCCCAAGGTATTGTCCGGCGGGGAGCAGCAGCGTGTCGCATTGGCCCGCGCGTTCGTGGTGCAACCTGCAGTGTTGCTGGCCGATGAACCCACAGGCAGCCTCGATTTCGCCACCGGCGAACGCATCATGGCGTTGATGTTCGAGCTGAACCGGGAGCAGGGCACCACGCTCGTGTTGGTCACTCATGATCAGGCGATCGCCAGCCGGTGCGAGCGCCGTATCACCATCGAAGCGGGGCGTGCCACGGCTTCGGGGGGATAATCGCCCCCCATGTCTTCACCCAAAGTTTTGTTCGGGTTTCACGCGGTCGGCGTGAGGCTCAAAACCGCGCCAACTTCCATCATTGAGATTTACGTCGATCCCTCGCGCCGCGACGCGCGCATGAAACAGTTTCTGGATCGCGTGCGCGAAGCTGGAGTACGTTTCATTGAAGCCGACAGTCTGCGCATCGCCAAGCTGGCGGGCAGTCATGGCCACCAGGGGGTGGCGGCGCGGGTTCAGCCGGTACAGCAGGTCCGCAGTCTGGACGATTTGCTCGACCAACTGGAGCAGGGCGGCGCCGAGGCGCCCCTGCTGCTGGTTCTGGATGGCGTGACCGATCCGCACAACCTCGGGGCTTGCTTGCGGGTGGCAGACGGTGCGGGCGCTCATGCGGTCATCGCACCGAAAGACCATGCCTGTGGCATCAACGCCACCGTGGCCAAGGTGGCCAGTGGTGCAGCTGAAACCGTGCCCTATTTCATGGTCACCAATCTGGCGCGCACCTTGAATGAGCTGAAAGAACGCAATATCTGGATCATCGGTACCAGCGACGACGCCCCGAAGACGCTGTACCAGGTGGACCTGAAAGGCCCAGTGGCACTGGTACTGGGTGCCGAAGGACCGGGCATGCGCCAGCTGACTCGCAAGACCTGCGACGAGCTGGTCAGCATTCCCATGTGTGGTGCGGTGGAAAGCCTGAACGTGTCGGTCGCCAGTGCGGTCGGCCTGTACGAAGCCCTGCGCCAACGCACCTGACGGGGTCAGGCGGTCAAACCGTCATGCCCCCCGCCACTTCCAGCACAGTGCCGTTGATGTAGCTGGCCTCATCACTGGCGAGGAAGGCGTAGGCGTTGGCGATTTCCTCCGGGCGCCCCAAGCGGCGCAGCGGTACCTTGTGTTCCATTTCGGCCAAGACTTTGTCAGGGATGGTTTCAAGGATGGGGGTGGCCACGAAACCCGGCGCCACCGCGTTGACCCGAACCCCTTTGGGCCCCAGTTCGCGGCTCCAGGTTTTGGTGAATCCAATCACTCCAAACTTGCTGGCGGCGTAGTTGGTTTGCCCAAAGTTGCCGTAGATGCCCACCACGCTGGACGCGTTAAGTATGGCACCACTGCCTTGGGCCACCATCACATCGGCCACCGCCTGTGAGCAATGGAACACACCGCGCAAGTTCACATCAATCACCCGGTCAAACTGCTCAATCGTCATTTTCTGCAAGCGCGCGTCCTGAGTGATGCCCGCGTTGTTGACCAGCACGTCAATGCGGCCAAAGCGCTCCAGCACCGCAGCCACCATCGTGTCAACCTGAGGCCTGTCGGTCACATCCACCACCCAGCCCATAGCGGTAGCGCCAATGCCAGTGCACGCTCGCACCACGTCGTCCACGGCTGCCTGTTTCACGTCGCAAGCCACGACGATGGCGCCTTCTTCCGCGAACTTGCGGGCGGTGGCTGCGCCGATACCCTGGCCCGCGCCCGTGATGATGCAAACCTTCTGTTCCAATCGTTTCATGGTGCTGATTTCCCAGTGTGGTTGACAAGGTGGCCGCATCTTACGCCGCGGTGCCTCCTTTTCTCCCTACAATCATGACAGCAGCCTGCGTGACGCGGGCAACCTTGGCCGCAATTACACAGGAGCTGGATCAGTGCAGACCAAAGAGGCCGATTCCGAAGCCGCCCCCGCCGGCAAGTCCGTGCGCGTGATCAAGAAGTATCCCAACCGCCGTCTGTACGATACCGACACATCGTCTTACATCACGTTGGCCGAGGTCAAGGCTTTGGTGATGCGCGCAGAGCCGTTCGTGGTGCGCGACGCCAAATCCAACGATGACCTGACCCGAAGCATCTTGTTGCAGATCATTCTGGAAGAAGAAACCGCCGGTGTGCCGCTGTTTACCGAAAACATGCTGGCCAACATCATCCGTTTCTACGGGCACTCCATGCAGGATTTCATGGGTTCTTACCTCGACAAGAATCTGCAGATCTTCATGGAAATGCAGCAGAAGATGACGGACCAGGCCAAAGGACTGACGCCCGAGTTGTGGCAGCAGTTCATGGCCGCGCAGACTCCGTTGATGATGGGCAATTACTTCAGCCAGTCGCAAAACGCCTTCACGCAGATGCAGGAGCAGATGCTGCAGGCTTTTGGCATGAAGCGCTGAAGCGCCACAACCGGGGCGGACCTGAGACAATCGGGGAATGAGCGACATCATTTCCCCGGCTCCTGCCACCACCGCGCCCAAAGTGGGCTTCGTCAGCCTTGGCTGCCCCAAGGCCCTGACCGATTCCGAACTCATCCTCACGCAACTCAGCGCAGAGGGTTACACCACCAGCAAGACGTTTGAAGGCGCCGATCTGGTGATCGTCAATACCTGCGGTTTCATTGACGATGCCGTCAAGGAAAGCCTGGACACGATCGGCGAGGCGCTGGCCGAAAATGGCAAAGTGATTGTGACCGGTTGCCTGGGTGCCCGGCAGGCCGACGATGGCAGCAATCTGGTGCAGCAAATGCACCCATCTGTGCTGGCCGTGACTGGCCCGCATGCTACCCACGAGGTGATGGAGGCTGTGCACCAGCACCTGCCCAAGCCCCACGATCCGTTCATCGATCTCGTGCCGCAGCGCCTGGCCAACACCATCGACGGTGTGGGTGTCAAACTCACCCCTCGTCACTATGCTTACCTCAAGATCAGCGAAGGCTGCAACCACCGTTGCACCTTCTGCATCATCCCGTCCATGCGGGGCGATCTGGTCAGCCGTCCGATCGGCGAGGTGCTGACCGAAGCTCGAAAATTGTTCGAAGGTGGCGTCAAGGAGCTGCTGGTGGTGAGCCAGGATACCTCGGCCTATGGGGTGGACGTGCAGTACCGCACCGGCTTCTGGGACGGTAAACCTGTTCGGACCAAGATGTTCGATCTGGTGCGTCAGCTGGGCGAACTGGCCCGTGCTCATGGCGCGTGGGTGCGGCTGCATTATGTGTATCCGTACCCCCATGTGGACGATATCGTTCCCTTGATGGCCGACGGCCTCTGTCTGCCATACCTGGACGTACCGCTCCAGCACAGTCACCCCGATGTGCTGCGCCGCATGAAGCGCCCCGCCAGTGGCGAGCGCAACCTGGAGCGCATCCAGCGCTGGCGCGAGATTTGCCCAGAGATTGTGGTCCGCAGCACCTTCATTGCGGGTTTCCCTGGCGAAACCGAGGCTGAGTTTCAACACCTGATCGATTTTGTGGCTGAGGCACAGATTGATCGTGCGGGCTGTTTTGCCTACTCGCCCGTTACTGGGGCTGCAGCCAACGAGTTGTCAGGCGCTTTGCCCGATGCCCTGCGCGAGGAGCGCCGGGCCCGCTTCATGGCCGTTGCGGAGAAGGTGTCTGCGCAGCGGCTCCAGAACCGGGTTGGCGCCATCATGCAGGTGCTGGTGGACCAATCGGCAGCCTTGGGCAAGAAAGGTGGCGTGGGGCGCAGCTATGCAGACGCCCCGGAGATCGATGGCACCGTCCGTTTATTGCCGCTGGAAAAAGCCAGCAAGAGTTACAAGGTGGGCGATTTTGTGAAGGCGCGCATTGTGGGCGCTGAAGGGCACGATCTGATTGGCCAGGTGGTTTGAAGCTGGCGCCCAATAAAAAAGGCTTGCAAAATTGCAAGCCTTTTGAATTTTTGGTGCCCAGGAGAGGACTCGAACCTCCACGCCTCGCAGCGCTAGTACCTGAAACTAGTGCGTCTACCAATTCCGCCACCTGGGCATTTCAGGAAGCGCGAATTCTAGCATGAGAATTTCGACGCTTCGCGGGCACCGTGGCTTGTTGCGTGGCGGGTCTGAGCTTAATTCGATCCCCATGGAACGAATCGGGACCGAAAACAAAAAAAGTCTGCAAACTCTCATCTGCAGACTTTCCTCGATATGATTGGTGCCCAGGAGAGGACTCGAACCTCCACGCCTCGCAGCGCTAGTACCTGAAACTAGTGCGTCTACCAATTCCGCCACCTGGGCATTTCAGATAAGCTAGAAGTATAGCATAGAAACTTGCGAGTGTAAAAAATC
>JACCDS011288729.1_pt1 | contig 28334 bp, 22 predicted proteins | sample 7446441 | NCBI WGS metagenome assembly JACCDS01 (sample SAMN15323445, study PRJNA562643) | freshwater metagenome | isolation source: river surface water | place: USA:Blue River Watershed | collected 2017-08-17 | reverse complement strand
GATATGAATTAATTCCCGATTATTTCGAATTCTGGCAAGGTAGACCATCCCGATTACATGATCGGATTGTTTATGAGAAATCTGGGCAAGCATGGGAGCGGTATCGGATAGCGCCGTAGATTAGACGCTGGACGTTAGCCTCTTTGGCAAACCTTTCAGGATTGCTAAAGTTTGAGACGCATGCAATGCGGCGATTATCATTACACACTGGACTTTAGAGGTTAGAATTAAGAGGTCATCAAACTTACCTTCGGACTTCAGACTAATTCCCTTCGGACTAGCACCTCTTACCTCTTACCTCTTACCTCTCACCTCTTACCTCTCACCTCTTACCTCTCACCTCTTACCTCTCACCTCTTACCTCCCCTAATCCTCCCTCCTCGGATCTACCCGCCAGCCTAATTTCCGTAATTGCTGCACCCGCAAACTGCGATGCCCAAATTCCTCCATCACCACGCCCTGCATCCAGTACACTCCATTTCCCCGAAACGAATACTTTTTCAAATCCGCCGGAAAATGCACCGTATCAAAAAACTCACCCCGAACATCCACAAAATAACCGAAATACATGCGATCACCCGACTTGGTGCGCGTCGGCTTTAAAGTCACCAAATACCCCAAAATATCTCCCCGCTCGTACGCAAAATCTGCATTCAACAAGGTCTGCGGCAAGTCGGAAACCAAATCATACGGTGAACACAAAGGGAAGCCCAAAATCTCCCACTGATCAAACGCATCCTCCGCCGGATCATGCAACAACTCAGGCAATACCCCCAAATCCGACACCTCATCCCCAAACATTTCCATTGCCACCACCGGCGCCACCTTCCCCTGAAAACGAGCATGCGCCTCCCACAACAAAGGCTTCTTCTCCACACCTAAATGTCGGAATGCCCCCACCCGAATCAACAACACCGCCTGCTCCAATCCCAAAGACACCCGATGCACAAAATCCTCCCAAGACCGAAATGGCCCTCCCTGCCTCCGCGCCTCCAATAAATCCTGAATCACCCGCTTCTCCAATCCCTTGACATGCACCCAACCCAACCAAATCACCGATCCCCGAATCGAAGTCAAATAATCACTCGCATTAATTTCCGGTGCCTCCACCTGTGCTCCACACCGCCGTGCCTCATGCACATAAAACTCCGTCCGGTAAAACCCTCCAAAATTATTAATCACCGCCACCATAAACTCCAGCGGATAATAGGTCTTCAAATATAAACTTTGGTAACTCTCCACCGCAAACGACGCCGAATGCGCCTTCGAAAATGAATAACCCGAAAAACTCTCCATCTGACGCCACACCTCCCGCGACACCGCCTCCACATACCCCTTCGCCGCACAATTCACAAAAAAGGCCTCCCGAATTCGTTCAAATTCGGCACGCGAACGGTGTTTGCCCGACATCCCCCGCCGTAACACATCCGCCTCCGCCAAACTCAAACCCGCAAAATAATGCGCCACCTTAATCACATCCTCCTGATACACCATCACCCCGTAAGTCTCCTTCATCAACTCCCCCATCAAGGGATGCACCGGCTCATACGAATCCGGCGCATGATACCGCTCAATATAGGCTTTCATCATTCCAGACGACGCCACACCCGGTCGGATAATCGACGAAGCTGCAACCAAAGTCAAGTAATCCTCGCAGTCCAACTTCTTCAATAACTGCCGCATCGCAGGCGATTCAATGTAAAAACAACCCATCGTCTCGTGCCGCATCAGCTGCCCACGAACCTCCTCATCCTTCATGAAATCCTGCACCCGGTGTACATCCACATCTACTCCACGATTCGCCCGAATGATATCCACCGACTCCTTAATATGCCCCAAACCTCGCTGCGACAGAATATCAAACTTCGCAAAACCAATCTCCTCGGCCACATACATATCAAACTGACAGATCGGGAAACCCTTTGGCATAGGTTCTAATGCCGTATACGCAAACAAAGGCTCCTCCGAAATCAAAATACCCCCTGCATGAATGCTCAGGTAATTCGGGAAGTCCAATAACAGATTCCCATACTTCACAATCAAGCTTTGAATCTCCGAACTCACCTCCCGCATCGCGGTAGCAGGGTCTAACCACGCATCAATCTCCGCCTTGGGTAAACCGAAAACCTTCGCTAATTCCCGGTAAATCGACTTATCCCGAAACGTCACATACGTAGCTAGCAGACACACATGCTTCGCGCCGTAACGCTTAAAAATATAATCGATGATGTCATTGCGCTCATCCCACGAAAAATCAATATCAAAATCGGGTGGACTCGTCCGATGCGGATTAATGAAGCGTTCAAAAAACAAGTCCAACGCCACCGGATCCACATCCGTAATCCCTAAACAATACGCCACAATGGAATTCGCCCCCGAACCACGTCCTACATGAAAATAACCTCTAGAACGTGCATAGCGAATAATATCCCACGTAATCAGAAAATACGCATCAAAATGCAATTCATGAATCACCTTCAATTCCTTCTCCACCCGCGCCTTCGCCTCCCGGTCCGAACGTGGATAGCGATAACGTAAACCCTCATAAGCCAGTTTAGTCAATAAAGCCAAATCATCCTCCCGACTCGACCCATACAATCGTCGGTTCTTCGGTAATTTAAAATCAAAGCTAAACGTGCAGTCGGCCAGCAACTGCTTCGAAGCTTCCAGCAATCCTGGATAATCCCGGCAGACCTCCTGCAGTTCCTCCGGCGTATACATCCGCTCATCCTCCTGCGCCTGGGCCTTCGGGGAAAGCTTACTCAATAAGACATTTTGGTCAATCGCGCGCAGCAAACGGTGCATCGAAAAACCCTGCTTGTTTAAGAAAGTGACCGGTTGGCACCACACCATCCCTCCCAAATCCTTCACATTCCACAAGGTCTTCAAATCCGTCCCGCGAACACCCCAGCGTTCATTTTTGCCAAGGGTTTGCAAGCTCCTACGCCGACTAAACGGAAAAATCGTCCAGACATCCTCCCATTCCGGGGGGCGCTCCGGCCAATCGTCCCCAGCCAATAAAATCTGGGAAGCAAAGGCATTAATCTGTGTCAAACCACTCGGATTCCGCGCCAGGCACACATAGCCTTTGGTAAATTCCATGCCCACGACCGGCTTAATCCCCGCTTCCGTACAAGCCTGTACAAAATCAAAAACACCCGAAGTCCGGTGAATATCCGTTAAGGCCAACACCTGAATTCCACGCGAAACGGCTGCTTCCACCAGCTGCTCGGGCGAAAGCGTTCCATAACGGAGGCTATAAAAGGAGTGACAATTCAGGTACATGGGCTATTCCGACTTAGGTCCTAAGGCATTTCGACGCTCTCCGCGTTCCATCAATCCACTCGCACGCAACACAGAAAAATCTCCGTAACGATTTCGAAGATTATCCATCGCGCCATACAAAGGCACCAGACGCGCCCCGTCATCAAACAAACTCAACTGCTCTTGCCCTTGCAATAATTTGGAAAAGCGCACCCCAATTAAACGAATCAATAATCGACGATCATACAATTTCTCAAACAACTCATGTACCGCTGGAATCAAGCGATGATCACTCGCAGAAGCCGGAATGCTGATTTGTCGGGTATGCGTATCAAAATTCGAATAACGTAATTTGACCGTGATGCACGAGGTACATTGACCGAGCTTGCGTAGGTCGTAGGCCAATTGCTCCGTCAGCGAGCCCAAGATTCGCCGCAGTAAAGTCACATCCGTCGTGTCTTGCTCAAAAGTAATCTCCTTCGAGAGGGACTTTTGTTCGGAATAAGGCACGACAGGACGCAAATCGATGCCATTGGCCCGCTCCCACAACATAACGCCGGATTTACCAAAAGTCCGTTCCAAGACCTTCAGCGGCATTTGGCTGAGGGTGCCCACATGCACGATACCCATATTTCGGAGGGTCTGGGCCGTTACAGCTCCGATCATCGGAATCTTCCCAACCGTCATGGGTGCTAAAAATGATTTCTCCTCTCCCGGCAATACCTGAAATTGGCCCGCCGGTTTGACGTGATTGGTGGCAACTTTAGAAACCGTTTTATTAACGGATAGGCCAAAGGAAATCTGCAAACCAGTTTCCTTGTGAATCTTTTGACGTAAATCTGTCGCAAATTGGTACGAACCAAAAAACCGCTCCATCCCCGTCATATCCAAATAAAACTCATCAATCGACGCCTTCTCCACCACGGGTGCCCGTTCCATAATCATACGCGTCACCCAATCTGAATGCTGTGCATAGGCCTCGAAATCTCCCCGCAACACCAGCGCATCCGGACATAACTTCAAGGCCATCCGCATAGGCATCGCCGAACGAACGCCAAAAGCACGTGTCTCATAACTGCAAGCTGCGACCACGCCACGGTCCGACAAGCCTCCCACGATCACAGGTTTCCCCACGAGACGGGGATCTCGGAGTCGCTCGACGGAGACAAAGAACGAGTCTAGGTCCATGTGCACAATGGCGCGATCTTGCATAAAATTGGTAGCTATTTGGGTAATTCGAATACCTTTCGTAACTTCGATGAGTATACGATTAAATATTGGATACGAATTTTATTCATTTTACTTAGATAAGCAAATCGCATGAGCACTTTTTTTAGTCAGAATTTACGTTTTTTACGCAGCAAGATGTCAGAGAAAACATCGCAAGAAAAACTGGCTGAATTAATCAACATCAAGAAGCCTACATTGGGCTCTTACGAATCCGGCAGAGCTGAACCTAAATATGCCGACCTCATCGAAATAGCTGAGTTTTTCAAGGTAGAGGTGGATGAATTACTTAAAGAAGATCTCTCGAAAAGACTACCAGGGATGGCCAATAAGCCCAAGCTACGTATTTTAGCCACGACAGTAGATTCTAATAATGAGGAGAATATCGAGATGGTACCAGTTAAAGCTTTGGCAGGATATACGGCTTCTTATGACGACGTAGAATTCATTCAAGAACTCCCTACCTTCCAAGTACCCTTCTTACCTCGCGACAAAAAATATCGCGTATTTCCGATTAAAGGCGAATCCATGTTGCCCTTGCAACCTGGCTCCCTAGTATTCGCTGAATACGTGGAAGATTGGACCGCCATTAAAGATGGAACCATCTGCATCGTTGTGACGCGCGAAGACGGTGTCGTATTAAAACAAGTCATTAATCACTTGGCAGATCGCAAAGTATTAATCCTGAATTCAACTAACAAGACTTACGATCCATATCCAATCCTCGGCTCTGAAATCCAAGAAATCTGGAAGTTCGCCGGGTATTTTCACAGTGATTTTCCGAATGCGGAGTAAAGTAGTCAGTGGTCAGTAATCTGTAGTCAGAAAAACTTCTTACCTCTAACTTCTTACCTCTAACTTCTTACCTCTAACGTCTAACGTCCAGCGTCTAACGTCTAATAATTATGATTTCCAAAATAGCCTCCAGCTTAGGTATTAACGAAAACCAAGTACGCAAAACCGTTGAACTACTCGACGAAGGAGCCACAATTCCCTTTATTTCACGCTATCGAAAAGAAGCAACTGGAAGCCTAGACGAAGTACAAGTTGGCCAAATCCGTGACCTACGCGATCAATTAGTCGAACTGGAAAAACGCAGAGAAGCCATCCTAAAATCACTTAAAGAGCTAGAGAAATTAAGCCCCGAACTCGAAAAAGCCGTGCGCAATGCCGAAACCCTCGCCAAACTCGAGGACATCTACCTTCCCTATAAACCCAAACGCAAAACTCGCGCCATGGCAGCCCGGGAAAAAGGACTACAGGCTTTGGCAGATAAGCTATTTGAACAACGCATGCTAGACCCCGAGGTTTTGGCAGCCGAGTTCTTAGATGATCCCGAGGAAGCCCTTGCCGGTGCACGTGATATTTTAGCTGAAGAAATGATGGAAACAGCCGAGGCTCGCGAGGAAGCTCGTCATTTGTTTTCACGCAAAACCACCGTCAAATCCACCGTCGCCAAAGGCAAACAAGAAGCTGGAATCAAATACAAAGATTATTTCGACTGGTCCGAATCATTGGCCCAAGCACCCTCCCACCGTATCTTAGCCCTATTTAGAGGTGAAAATGAGGGAATATTGAACTTAAACCTGACTGGCCCCGACCAGGATGTACTTGACAAATTAGACCGTCGATTCATTAAAGGGAATAATGCATGCTCCCGACAAGTCACGATGGCCATTCAAGATGGGTATAAACGCCTTCTTATGCCAGCCATGGAAAACGAAATGCGCGCCGAAGCTAAAAAGCGTGCCGATGAAGAAGCGATTCGTGTGTTCGCAGAGAATATCCGTCAATTACTTTTGGCAGCACCGCTAGGTCAAAAACGTGTACTCGCCCTTGACCCAGGATTCCGTACCGGCTGTAAATTGGTCTGCTTAGACGAACAAGGAACCTTACTCGACAATACGGCCGTTTATCCACATACAGGTCCTGGCCAAGCACAAGAAGCCGCTCATACCATCAGTACCTGGGCAAAGAAACATCAAGTTCAAGCGATCGCGATTGGCAACGGAACAGCAGGTCGTGAAACAGAAGCCTTTGTACGCAACCTAAAATTAGAAGGAATAACCATCATCATGGTCAACGAAAGTGGCGCCTCCATTTATTCTGCCTCAGAAGCTGCTCGGGACGAATTCCCTGATAAAGACATTACGGTTCGTGGAGCCGTATCCATCGGCCGTAGATTAATGGACCCATTAGCTGAATTAGTTAAAATTGATCCTAAGTCGATTGGCGTAGGGCAATATCAGCATGATGTAGACCAAAAGAAACTACAAGCCTCTTTGGACGATACGGTTATTTCTTGCGTAAACTCGGTAGGCGTTGAACTGAATACAGCCTCCAAACAAATACTTTCCTACGTTTCCGGACTTGGACCACAATTGGCCCAAAACATCATCGACTACCGAACGAAAAACGGCCCATTCATCAAGCGGTCTGATTTGAAAAAAGTGGCCAGACTAGGCGAAAAAGCCTATGAACAAGCAGCTGCATTTTTACGCATCCGAAACGCTAAAAATCCGCTAGATGCCAGTGCAGTCCATCCAGAAAGCTACGATATCGTTGAAAAAATGGCTAAGGATCTTAATTGCAAGGTGAGTGATTTATTAGCCAATGAATCTCTGCGCAAGCAGATTCAATTACAGAAATACGTAACTACCGAGGTAGGTATGCCCACCCTAACAGACATCTTAGCTGAATTAGCTAAACCAGGCCGCGATCCACGTGAACAATTCGAGGCATTCGAATTTACAGAAGGTGTGAATGAAATCAAGGATCTACGCATCGGCATGAAATTGCCAGGTATTGTGACAAATATTACCAATTTTGGTGCTTTTGTAGATATAGGTGTGCATCAGGACGGATTAGTCCACGTAAGCCAGTTGGCCGATAAATTCGTCAAAGACCCCAACGAAATCGTTAAAGTAGCTCAAAAAGTCATGGTTACCGTGACCGAGGTGGATGAGGCACGAAAGCGCATTGCCTTAAGTATGAAGAAATAAAAAAAGCCCTCATTCTCATGAGGGCTTTTTTTTACTTTTTACAACAATTTGGAAGTTTGTCGTAACTCTTTTTAACAGCTTTGACCTCATCCGCATCATAGCCCGTTTTAGCAATTACTTGCCTAATCTTGTCAACATCAATTTTATCTGGATTGTAAACCACCGTAATATTCGATTGATCTTCTAGATTCAAATCAGATTTTTCAACGCCTTTAGTCAATGCCAAATTTTTCTCAATACGCTCCTTGCACATCTCACATATCGCAGATGTTTTAATCTTCACCGTTTGTGAAGGCCCTGCCAATAACCCGAAAGGCAAGAGCAATAAAAATAAGATTTTTTTCATGCTATTATTTTTTAACAACCTTTAAATCCATGGTACATGACGGACACTTTCCTTTTTTCGAGTATGTTTTTGCCCCTTCGCATTTCATTGGACACTGATATACCTCTTTTTTGTCCTCCGTTTTAGTCTTTTTTGACTCTTGTGTTTGCGCAAATGTTCCAAACATCGCGAACACCATTCCTGATACCAAGATGAACTTTTTCATAATATTTAATTTAGTTGATTTTATAACGTATTCCTGTGTAAACCATGCGACCAGCCACTGGCCCCCAAACCATCGTGGCATCAAATCCTCGAACAAATGGATCTGCAGCACCCATAATGGGATTAGGCTGCGTAAAATTAAAGAGATTTTCGACGCCTACATACATTTCCCAATGTTTAAATTGCCGCGTAACCTGTCCATAAACCATGGAGAAAGCAGGTGCGTTCACTTCGGGAGAATCTATTGAATGAACATAGGCATTCGGTATTCTACGGGAACCACTCCATTGCCAAGTCAAATCAAACTTCCAAATATCATAACGCGTAGCATAGGCTAAATTCACAAGTACGCGATCCCGATTCAAGAAAGGCTTGGATAGCCGACGAAGTGTTCCCAACTCTGTTAAATAATCAGCAGCCACATCCTGATATCGATAAGCAGTCTTCCATTCCAAACGAGGTATCGGACTATAATTAAATTCAATCTGAGCACTTTTAGCATAAGAAACTCCTGGACTCGTATACATTCGAATCGCATGTGCTGTCTCCATATCCACCACCCACTGATGGGTAAAATCCGTTTGAAAATAGTCAAAAACAACATTCGCTTTGCGATCCCCCCAAGTAAAATCATGCGTTAAACTAAACCCATAATTCCAAGCTTCCTCTAATGGATTGAGTGAACCCAACAATTGAATAGACCTTGAATTCGCGAGAAATCCCATATTTTCTGCCAATGGATTTACACGACGCCAACCTTTACCCGCTGAGGCACGAGCCATCCAAGTAGGTGAAATATCCCATTTAGCATGTAAACGAGGTACCCATTTCGCTCCCAATTGATTATGAAAATCGACCCGATTGCCCAAAACCAAAGTCAAGCGATTCGGAATCGTACAAATATATTCACCAAAAAAACCCGGTACAATCTCCGTGCGAGCATAAGTAGAATCAAGGTATCGTTCCTGGTAGGAATCATACAAAAAGCTTGATCCTGCCTTCCAAGTATGATTGGTATTGTTAATAATGGATTGATAAATCAAATTACCGTAGGCACTTTGCTCACGACCTACATAAGACTTAAATGCAAAATAAGAATCGTTTCGATGGTCAGCCGTCGCTAAAATTAGACCTAAGCCTTTCCATGGTTTGGCTTGAAATAAACGTGCAATCTTAGCAAAGCTTTCAAATCGAGTCGTTGCACTTCCAAACCCATAAACACGGTAACGATTCGAGGTTCGTTCCTCGAAATTCATTTGGCCCGCTACGCGATTTTCACGCAAATACCCTCCTCCCCATTGCAACATCCATTTGTCCGTTGCATATTTCCAACGGTTCAAAACATTGACTAATTGGAACAAAGGCAAATCCATGAAGCCATCTTTATTTCCATCCAATCGCGTAGCTTGCTGGGAATAATGCGTCAATAAAGCAGTAGCAAGTTTTCTATTGAACTTGTGCGATGCCTGTTGGTTTAACTCAAATCGCCCCTGAGAATTCCCATAAGCATTCAAAAAATAAACCTCCGACGTATCCGGTTTGGCTAATTCCATATGGATAGCTCCCGTCATTGATTCATATCCATTCACTACGGAACTCTGGCCTTTGGCTAAATCAATCGAACGTATCCATGTACCTGGAATGTAGTTTAAACCATAGGTAGATTTCAAACCACGAATAGAAGGTATATTTTCCATTTGCGTTTGCACGTATGTACCCGAGAGTCCCAAAAGCGATATTTGCTTGGCACCAGTTACCGCATCCGTAAAATTGACTGACACACTGGCGTTCGTCTCGAAGCTCTCGGAAAGGTTACAGCAGGCAGCTTTCGCCAGTGTTTTCATTGTCAAAACCTCTCTACTTTGAATGGATTGCACATCATGACCACCGGGGGACGCCACAACTTTAACTTCATTCAATTGTTGGTTGTCGGCCGACAAATGAACATGGACAAATTGGGGCTTATCAACCCAAATTGAATCAGGTTTAAAACCGATGGCGCGAATGAGTAGCCAACCAGGAAACGAACGAACGCGCAATTTAAAGACACCATCTACACCTGTTGTCGTGCCAATTTTGTTCGCCTGATATATAACAGAGGCACCAGGAATATCTTCCATGTTGCCCTGAGCATCGAGACTCATAACACGACCATTAAGCTCTTGTGCCCAGGAAGGAACTGCGAGTAAACAAAAAATAAGAAGGATTAATCGATTCATCTGAATAAGAATTAACGTAAATCAAGAAGTTTATGAAAAAGACTGATCGCCTAAATCAAATACACTTGAATGAACGCCCGCTTAACAGATGGTGGAGATGGTGAACTAAACTCAAATTTCAATAATTTACGTTCCGAATGAAAACGTGTATCGAACAAAAATCGGGATTGACTCGATGGCACAAAGCCAACAAAAGCATACTGAAATGTTTTAAAACTCTGCTCTGCTGCTAATTTAACTTGAAACTGTTCGTATGTACAACAAGAAGCTCGTGAAAACTGATCTTGTTTTTGGGGTACACTTTTTTGACAACATGTGACCCGCTTTCCCCAACCATATTTTACATTACCGGTGAAAACACACGTTGCCGACTTCCAAGCGAGACCCGTTTGTCCGACCATGAGCCAACACGCAAAAAAAACCAGTAATGACCTAGTCAGTATTTTTGTCATTAGGACAATTGAATTACATGGAAATTTACAAAAGGAAAGTCTAATTAATAAGTCAATGACATAGAAATATTCTTTCTTTGTATCCAACTATGATTAAACGAGTCACTCTATTTTTTGTTTTCATACTGATTGTATTTCAAGGCATTGCCCAAGAAACACGTTATCGCTATTTAGTATTGCTAAAAGACAAGAACAACTCGCCATACCTAGTTACCAAACCTGAAAATTTCCTTTCTACTTCTGCAATCAATCGACGTTCTAAAAACAAGATTGCCATAACAGAACAAGATTTACCTGTAACCCCAGCCTATATTCAAGAACTAAAGGCAACTGGTGCGCAAATAATTTACCCATTAAAATGGATCAATGGCATTTTGATAAAAGAAAAACCGTCCAACATTGGCCAGATAAAAGCATTAAAATCGGTTGCTGGAATTTATAAAAATATGCCACTCGATTCAAGCGCTGATCTTCGTCTTCAATCGCAAGCCAAGCAAAATAATGACCAATCAACTGTGCTCGACTATGGGATTTCCTCTGCTCAAATTTCGCAGCTAGGTGTAGATAAAATGCATGCGCTCGGACTTACAGGGAAAGACATTAAAATTACGGTGTTAGATGATGGTTTCTCTCAGGCAGATCAAGTTAGCTACCTACAAGCAGTCTATACCGAAAAAAGATTATTGGGCACCTTAATGACAGATCCCAACCTACGAAATATTTATGAAGGTGGTTCTCATGGAACTGAAGTTTGGAGCACCATTGCCGCCCAAGCACCTGGTAAATTATATGGCACAGCTTACCAAGCACAATTCGCGATTGCCCAAACGGAGGAAAGTGACCATGAATTATTGGTTGAAGAAGCCAATTGGATGCGCGGGGCAGAATGGGCTGACAGCTTAGGGACAGACATCATCACTTCATCCTTAGGTTATTCGGAGTTTGATAATAGCAATTACGATCACACGTATGCTGATATGAATGGTCGGTCAACTTTAGTTTCAAAAGCGGCATCCTGGGCAGCAAGCAAAGGGATAGTTTGTACCATATCTGCAGGAAATCAAGGAAACGATTCATGGAAATACATTACGGCACCTGCTGATGCAGATTCCATATTGAGCGTTGGGGCTGTAGACCGAAGCGGACTTCGAGCTTCCTTTAGTTCCATTGGCCCCTCTTCAGATTTTCGCATAAAACCAGACGTCGCGGCTATGGGTTTGGCAACGGTTACTGGACTTCCTTCTGGAGCGATTGGTTCACTGAGCGGAACATCCTTTTCGGCACCCTTAATGGCAGGTTTTGTCGCGGGACTTATGCAAGGCAACCCACAAAAAACAGCACAAGAAATCATCCAAATCATACGAAAATCAGGCAGTCAGGCCTTAAAACCAGATCAATTACTCGGATATGGCATTCCTCATTTCGACCGAGCAAGCCAACTATTAAGTCCTATTTTAGGAAACGAACCTGATCATTTCGGCATACAGGTATATCCAAATCCTGTTACATTGGGTCAAAAAATTCAGGTAAATACTGGTCAAAACACAGCTGGCAAATTGGAAATTATAAACGCGCAAGGGGCTATTGTCCAAACACTTAGCTTCCAACAAGCTGAATTTGATTTTTTTGCAGCCCCTTTCGTTTCTGGAAAATATTATTTTAGATTTACGATTGGAAATCAATCTAAATTGATTCCAATGCTTCTAAACCTATAAGAATGAAATCTCGTTTTCTCTCGTTGGACATCCTTCGTGGCATTACTTTAGCTGCCATGATCTTAGTCAATACTTCCGGTAATGGTACATTTACATACGGTCCATTAAAACACGCCGCTTGGCACGGATTTACGCCCACCGACTTAGTATTTCCTACTTTTCTATTTATGGTTGGGGTGGCCATGCGCTTTTCATTTAAAGGATTTAACTACACCTTGACGCCGGCTGTTCGTACAAAAATCTTAAAAAGGACTTTGCTCTTATTTGTGATCAATTATGTGATATTTTATTTTCCTTTCATAGATTTCACGTTTACCAATATGCGTTTTTTAAACGTATTGCCACGTATTGCACTCTCCTATTGTGCTATTTCATTTATAACCTTGAGTGTCCCTTCACGCTGGTTGACACCTATCAATATCACCTTCCTGCTAGCTTATTGGGCTATATTAGCCATTTTTGGAGACACGGGTGTTGCGTATGAATTAGGCACAAACGCTGTTCGAAAATTGGATTTATTTTTATTTGGGCCAACGCACCTGTACCACGGAAATGGCATCCCATTTGACCCAGAAGGCTTTTTGAGCACATTACCAGCGTTGAGTACCTGCTTATTTGGATATCAAGTTAGTTTGTATTTGGAAAAACAACGGGATGCACAAAAACCCGCATTGACCGGTTTATTGGTATATGGAATAGGATTAATTGTGCTGGCCATAATTTGGGACAAAACCTTCCCAATCAACAAAAAATTGTGGACTAGTTCATTTGTACTCCTATGCGCAGGGATTGATTTTATTTTAATCGGATTACTCAATTGGTGGATTGAGGTAAAAGAAAGACATTTCGCTAATACCTTCTTCCTGGTATTCGGTACTAATTCTATTTTAGCCTATGCTATTTCTGAAGTTTTAGCGATTCAAATGGACCATATTGAAATGCCAGAAGGTTCTGGTACGACTTCGTTAAGTACTTGGCTGTATTGGCATATTTTCGAACCTGTATTTGGGAAATTCAATGGATCACTAGCCTTTGCGATTTCCTTCGTTCTGGTTTGTTGGTCTTTATGCTACATATGCTATAAACGCAAATGGTTCTTGAAAGTCTAAGCGAACAACATAGCTGCTCCAAAAACGCCTGCACTATCTCCTAACTTTGGCTTAACAATTGGCGTATTTACCTCGCCGGAATTAAAGATGTATTTCTTAATTCGTTCGTAGCCTTCCGTGTAGAGTAAATCTATATTTCCCACTCCTCCGCCGATAACAATGACATCGGGATCTAGCACATTGATTAAAGTTGAAATGGCACGGCCAAAATTTTCTAATAAACGCTCTACGGTAGCTATGGCGATAGGATCATTTTTAGCCCAATAGGCTTCCATAATTTGAGGCATACGTTTCGACTGCCCAGACTGACGCAAATAATAAAGCTCCAGCGCTGGCCCCGAAATCACATGTTCAACACATCCAGCTTTTCCACAATAACAAGGATCGCCGTTCTCTTCAAGAATATTATGCCCCCACTCACCACCGATTCCATGTACTCCTTTAACGACTTTTCCATGGGCTACTAATCCACCACCCACACCCGTTCCCATGATCACTCCAAATACAATTTCGGCACCGGGGTGGACGTCCAAAACAGCACCTAAATGGGTTTCTGCTAATGCAAAGCAATTCGCGTCATTGGCAAGCGAAACTTCACAACCTAAAATAGCAGCCAAATCTGATGCCATCGCTTGACCATTCATACAGACCGTGTTGCAATTTTTCATGGTTTGAGCGCGCGGATCTAATACTCCTGGCGTCGCAAAACCTACTTGAATAGGTTGCTCTCCTAATTCCGTCGCGACTTCATCTACCAATCGTTTTACTTGATGTAAAATATGAGTATAACCTTTAGATGCCTCCGTATCGATTCGTTTGCGAACGATCACGCGCGTCGGATCTTGTCGATCTAGTACCGCACATTCAATCTTTGTCCCCCCTAAATCTACCCCCCATAAATTACCGTCTGTTGTCTTCATTTTCGAAAATACTTAAATAACTTAAATAGCGACTTGGCGCAATTTCTCCTGCTTCAACAGCCTTAATGACCGCACAAGCAGGTTCTGAAATATGGACACAATTGTTGAATTTGCAAGCGCCTAATAAGGCTCTCATCTCTGGAAAATAGTGGGCTAATTCTTCTTTTTCAATCTCGTGAATTCCCATTTCGTTGATGCCTGGACTATCTATTAAATAGGTATTCGCACTTAATTCCCACATCGTTGAATAGGTTGTCGTATGAACTCCCTTCTGTGCAAAATCTGAAATTTCCTTTGTTTTAATATTTAAATCTGGAGCGACGATGTTCAATAAACTGGATTTCCCTACACCTGAATGACCTGCAATCAATGATACTTTACCTTGGAACATGGCCTTAAACTCTTCAACACCTTGATTCCTTGGAATTGAGGTAAATAAAATGCCATATCCTAATTCCTGATACAAAGCAGCGTATTCAAAAACTTGATCTTGCTCCTCTTCGTCCAACAAGTCCATTTTGTTAAAAACAATATGCACTGGAATCCGAAAGGCCTCGGCTGTTACTAAGAAACGATCCAAAAAACCCAAAGATGTTTTAGGAGATTTCAGTGTCATGACAAAAATAGCCTGATCAACGTTGGCGGCCAACATCTGCCCTTGGGCTGTTTTGTGTACTGATTTACGAATCAAATAATTTGTACGAGGTAATATTTCCTCAATTAAAACCGTTTGATGCACCTCGTCTTCCATCGAAAACATCACCCAATCTCCTACCGCAATTGGATTAGAGGTGGTCGGACCTTTCAACTTGAATTTGCCTTTCAATCGGCCCGCAAAAACCTTCCCGGATTCCGCACGAACTTCGTACCAAGAGCCAGTAGACCGCATGATTAAGCCTTTATTGAGCGACATATATTTTCTGTTTTTGAACGATATAATCCATTATCCTTGTTGTTGCACCCGCTTGCAATGCCACATAGTTTCGAGACATCACTTGTTTATTCACTAATAGATCATCGTCTTCAAATATGATACGCATCTCTTTTTCTAATGACGCTGAATCCGCTACGGGATAAGCTAAACCGAGTGAAACTAAATCTACCGCCTCATGGAATTTTTGGTAATTTTTGTTACCAAAAAAGACTGTTGGCCCATACACTGCTGCTTCCAACGTATTGTGCAAGCCAGCACCAAATGCACCACCAATATACGCAAAAGTGGCACCTCGATACATGGTGGCTAATCTGCCCACTTCATCTACAATTAAAACCTCTGCTTGATCGACAAACTCACCTTTCGAAAACATGACAGGGACTGTCATTTGACTCTTCCATGCGTTTAATTCAGCTGCATGTATTTCATGTGGCACAATAACCCATTTCAAGGGAAATGCGTGGGAATTAATTAAAGGGATAATGCAATCCATATCTGCTTTCCAGGCAGACCCCACGACCACAAAAGCCTGATTATCAACAAATTTCACCAATAAATCCCAAGGTTCTGAATTGCGCGCATTGGCTAAAACACGATCAAATCGCGTATCACCTGCGACGGTGACTTGATTAATTCCGATAGAATTTAACAACTCTTTAGAAGTGGTGTTTTGGACAAAAAGATGATCAAACGCGGTCAACATGCCTCGAAAGAAACCACCGTACCATTTAAAAAATGACTGATTAGATCGGAAGATTCCGGACACTAATAGCGTTTGTATACCGCGTTTTTTAAGGCCTTGTAGGTAAAAATACCAAAACTCATATTTAACAAATAATGCAATTTGAGGCTTAACAAGATCTAAAAAACGCGCACTTGAATGCATGCCATCAAATGGCAAATAACTTACAAAATCAATGCCTGGGGTGTTTTTGCGAACTTCATAACCAGATGGTGAGTAAAAAGTCACCAAAATAAAATAATCAGGATATTGATTTTTGAATGCCTCTATGATTGGCCGCCCTTGTTCGAACTCACCCATGGAAGCCGTATGAATCCAAGCCACAGGTTTGATATTTGATTTAAATGCAGACTCTAATCCCACCCAAACAGCTTGTTGGCCCTCATGCCACAATTTGGCTTTAGGGTGAAACAATGCAGCCAGACCCATGGTTTGGCGATATAAAAACAAGGCAAAAGAATACAGCCAAACTCTCAAGTTTTTACTAAATTTGATGTTGAATTGATAAAATTACAAAATAAGCGGCACTTGCCACAATCCCATGAACTGGAATCAACTTACGACTGAGCAACAATTGGATGAACTCATTCAAGCTTCACAAGAAAAGCCATTGGTCATTTTCAAGCACAGTACGCGTTGTTCGATTTCATCGACGGCATTAAGCCGATTAGAACGCGCATGGGATGCTGAACAAACACCGGCTTTTTATTTAGATTTAATTGCGTACCGCCCGATATCAGGTTTAATCGCTGAAAAATTTAATGTGGAACATCAGTCGCCGCAAGTTCTTGTCATAGATAAGGGAAATTGCACCTATTCTGCCACACATTGGGATATTTCAATGGATGAACTAAAGCCTCATTTAGCCTAAGTTATGCGTCAAATCTGGGTAATCATCTTGTTTATGTGCTGTTCACTGGCCGTTATGGGCCAACGGAAAAGTGCGCCTAAACAAGCACCTACCCCTATGAACACCTCGCAAACTAGTTCCTGGTCACTGGGTGTTTCTACATCTACGAACTCAGGAATATTCGGTGGAATACAATTCAGAAAACCTTGGGGAATTAAAGAAAATAAGAACTTTATCGAGCTAGAAGCTGCGGTATTGAATGATTACAGAGAATTCGATTCGCCTTATACTTACAATGGGCGTACTCATGTGGAAGGGAAATTAAATCAATTATTTGTCGTTCGACCATCCATTGGACGCCAATGGACACTCTTGCAAAAATCATCGGAAGGTGGCCAGAAACTTTTAGGAATGATTTCGACAGGTCCTAGCATGGGGATCCAAAAGCCTTATTATGTTGAAATATCATATGATAACGGATTACAAGGAACCGCTGAAGTACCATTAGCAAAAACCCTGGACAACAGTTACAAAAAGGTGTTCATTATGGGCGAGAGTAGCCTTTGGAAAGGATTAAATGAATCCCAAATTATACCAGGTTGGCACGTTAAAACAGCTGTCAATATGGAAATTGAGACATTAAAACAGAATAATATTGGCATTGAAATTGGCTTTATTGTGGATTATTTCACTAAACCGATTGAGATATTAAACCAATTGAGCGGTCGGCAAGTTTATACGACTGGTTACATCAGTTTTTCCATGGGAAAACACACGAATTAACGCCTAAAAGATGATTGAATTACCTCAGATTAACCCAGCTGCCTCGAACCGTAAACCGGATTGGTTACGTGTCAAATTACCTATTGGAGAAAAATATTCGAAGGTCCGCAAATTGGTCGATGAATATAAATTACACACCATTTGCCAATCTGGTAATTGCCCAAATATGGGTGAATGCTGGGGCGAAGGAACGGCTACATTCATGATTTTAGGAAATGTTTGTACACGTTCTTGTACATTCTGTGCGGTTGCCACAGGAAGGCCTCAGGAATATGACGAAGATGAACCAAGACGTGTAGCAGAAGCAATACAATTGATGCAAGTAAAACATGCGGTTATCACGTCTGTAAACCGGGATGAATTAAAAGATAAAGGCGCTGAAATTTGGTATCAAACGGTTCGCGCGGTGAAAGAAACGACACCTTCGGTGACCATCGAAACGTTAATTCCAGATGTAAAAGCTAACTGGGACGCCCTAATTCGCATGATTGAGGGAGGCCAAGAAGTTGTTTCACATAACATGGAAACGGTTGCTCGACTTTATCGTTATGTACGACCACAAGCTAAATATGAGCGTAGTTTAGAACAAATCAAACGTACAAAAGAATTTGGGAAGCGTAATAAATCAGGAATCATGCTTGGATTAGGTGAAACGCAAGATGAAGTCTTTCAAGCGATGGATGATTTAGTGGCAAACGGTTTGGATGTATTGACATTGGGTCAATATTTACAACCTACAAAAATGCACCATGAGGTTATTGAATGGATTCATCCAGAAACTTTTGCGATGTACAAAGAAGAAGGATTGAAGCGCGGATTAGCCTATGTCGAATCAGGTGCCTTGGTGCGATCGAGTTACCACGCAGAAAAACACATTTAAATGAGCGATTCGCCAATGAATAATCAGACATCTTTCACCTATATCCTTTCAGGTGGTGGTATGGCTGGATTGTCTTTGGCCTATTACCTTAATCGAAGCCAAGTTCCTTTTGACTCACTCTTGATTATTGATCAGTCCGTTAAAAACATAAGGGATAAGACTTGGTGTTACTGGTCAGACCAGAATGAAACATTCGATAACGTGGTTGAACATAGCTGGAATAAACTCTGGTTTCATTCATTTGATAATCGAAATGACCATTTTTCGATACTTCCATTTAGCTATCGAAAAATTCAAAGTGACCATTGGTACGCTTATGTAATTGCCGAATTAAAGCAAAATCCGAAAATTCAATTTATTCAGACTAAGGTCACCGGATTGACATATGCGGGGCGAAATGCCATTGTTCAAACAGAAGCAGGGGAATTTATCGCCACCGAAAAAATCTTTGATAGTGTTTCCGCTTATCCTTGTGAATTAGCTAACCCCAAGCATTTAAAACAACATTTTGTAGGCCTTACCATTGAGGCCAACTTCCCCATATTTGATCCGGAATCAGCCCATTTATTTGATTTTCGGATAGCGCATACACCAGTTTGTGAGTTTATGTATGTGCTACCTACATCGAATCGAATCGCACTTTTTGAGCATACCTATTTTTCGGGTGAATTAAAGGACAAGCAGCACTATTTGGACCAAATCAAAGCCTATTTATTCGGCGCTTATGGCTTAGGGGATGATGATTATTTGATTCTAGAAGAGGAATCGGGAATTATTCCCATGACCTTGTCAGAGGCTGAACCTCAAAATTTATATTCAAAAATCATTCAGATAGGTACATCAGGAGGCTTTGTAAAAGCAACAACCGGCTATAGTTTCTTACGAACACAACGTAAATTAAAAACGCTTGTGGACAATCTGGCAAATCAAAAATTAGAACAGACGGTAAACGAGACTAAACCATTTAAAAAATGGATGGATCGTGTATTTCTGCAAGTTTTGATAGACCAAAAAATAAAAGGTAATCGGGTTTTTGAATCGCTCTTTCAAAAAAACAAACCACAGATCATTTTGAGGTTTTTAGAAGAGCAGACTTCGATTTGGGAAGACTTAAAATTAATGACCAGCGTACCTACTCGACCATTTATGATGGCCGCGTTTAAAATTGCATTAGCTAGCATACCTTTTCCTAAAAAATGATTGCCTTGCCCGAATATAAATCTTAAATTTGCACGTTTTTAAATCTAACAAACAATACCCAATGGCTTATTTATTTACTTCAGAGTCAGTATCCGAGGGACATCCCGATAAAGTAGCTGACCAAATTTCAGATGCGTTGATCGACCATTTCATGGCCTTTGACCCAACTTCTAAAGTTGCTTGTGAAACCTTGGTTACAACTGGACAAGTTGTTTTAGCGGGTGAAGTAAATACGACTACTTATTTGGACGTACAAGCTATTACACGTGAAGTAATCCGTAAAATCGGATATACGAAAGCTGAATATATGTTTGAGGCGAACTCATGTGGTATCTTATCTGCTATTCATGAGCAATCGGCTGACATTAACCAAGGTGTTGACCGTGCGAAGCCAGAAGAACAAGGTGCAGGAGACCAAGGTATGATGTTTGGTTTTGCCACAAAAGAAACAGATAATTACATGCCATTGGCATTGGATTTGGCACATAAAATTCTTCAAGAATTATCTTATATCCGTAACAATGAGCCAAACTTAATTGGCTATTTACGTCCAGATGCCAAATCTCAAGTAACGATTGAATACAGCGACGATCATACACCTCAACGTATCGATACGATTGTGGTGTCAACGCAACATGATGACTTCGCTAGCGAGGCGGAGATGTTGGCAAAAATCAAAAAAGACATCGTAGAAATCGTTATTCCGCGTGTGATGGCGAAATTAAAGCCAGAATTGCAAGCTTTATTCAATGATGCGATTACCTATCACATTAACCCAACAGGTAAATTTGTGATCGGTGGTCCACACGGAGATACAGGATTAACAGGTCGTAAAATTATTGTAGATACTTATGGCGGAAAAGGTGCTCACGGTGGTGGTGCATTCTCTGGTAAAGATCCATCTAAAGTAGACCGCTCTGCAGCCTATGCAACGCGTCATATTGCTAAAAACTTAGTTGCTGCAGGTTTATGTGACCAAGTATTGGTGCAAGTTTCTTATGCCATTGGTGTAGCAAAACCTTGCGGTTTGTTCATCGATACTTATGGTACAGCAAAAGTGAACTTGACAGATGGAGAGATTGCTCGTAAAGTTGAAGCCATTTTCGACATGCGCCCTTATTTCATTGAACAACGTTTGAAATTACGTAACCCAATTTATTCTGAAACAGCTGCTTATGGACACATGGGACGCAAGAACGAAGTCGTAACAAAAACATTCAACGGCCCAGGCGGACAAAAAGTAACGAAAGAAGTGGAATTGTTTACGTGGGAAAAATTAGACTACGTGGATGCAGTAAAATCTGCATTTGGAATTTAATTTCGGACAAATTTTATAATAAAGGTGCTCACAAAATGAGCGCCTTTTTTTATGGCATAAATTCTGATTTATTTGAACAAATTTAGGTCATATAGAGTTAGGAAGATCATGAGCACAGCTAGCAAAAAAGGGTTTTACTTTAAAGAATTTGAGGAAAAAAGCATTTCCCCATTTGATAAACTCTTTGGGATTTTCAAAGAACTAATTACACATACCTCTGGTGATTTTGATGAAGCAATAGATTGGTTGCGGGAATTAGACAAGGAATATGAGCTAACGGATGAAAATTACACCATCGAGGATTTCATTGAAGACCTAAAAGCCAAAGGCTATATCCGTGAAGAAATCGATGAAAATGGAGGATCAGGGATGGGCATTACAGCCAAAACCGAACGAGCCATCCGACAAACTGCCTTAGAAAACATCTTTGGAAACCTCAATAAAAGTGGAGCGGGCAATCACAAAACCAAAGCATCCGGTCAAGGGGATGAATTGACGGGTGAATTTAGATCCTATCATTTTGGAGATAGTTTAGAAAAAATATCCCTAACAGAAAGTTTAAAGAATGCTCAAATTAATCACGGAATAGGCGAATTTGAACTGACAGAAGAAGATTTAGTGGTAGAGGATACGCAGTTCAAATCTCAAATGAGTACGGTATTGATGATCGACATTAGCCACTCCATGATTTTATATGGCGAAGATCGAATCACGCCAGCGAAAAAAGTGGCTATGGCATTAGCAGAATTAATAACTACTCGCTATCCCAAAGACACGATTGACATTTTGGTTTTCGGAAACGATGCTTGGAGCATTTCGATCAAAGATATCCCCTACTTAAAAGTGGGTCCATATCACACAAATACGGTGGCTGGACTACAATTAGCGATGGATATTCTGCGCAGAAAGCGAAATACCAACAAACAGATATTTATGATTACCGACGGAAAACCGAGCTGTGTTCGAGAAAAAGACGGTACGTATTACATGAACAGTAATGGACTTGACCCTTATGTAACTGAAAAATGTTACACACAAGCGGCTCAAGCCCGAAAATTACATATACCTATCACTACGTTTATGATTGCCCGTGATTCATATCTCCAACAATTTGTAGATAAGTTTACGGAGGCAAATCAAGGGAAAGCCTTCTACACAGGTTTGCGCGGTTTAGGTGAAATGATATTTCAAGATTACGAAACGAACAGAAAGAAAAGACTCAAATAAAATGATCAAAAATTTAGGCGAATTAAAAGCTTCAGGCTACCAAAGCAAATCCATAAAAGACGAATTGCGCGATAATTTAATACAGCACATGCAAGCTGGAACAACCGTTTTTGAGGGGGTACATGGGTTTGAGAATTCAGTTATTCCAGAATTAGAACGAGCTATATTATCGCGGCACAATATCAATTTATTGGGACTCCGCGGACAAGCCAAAACACGCCTAGCGCGTTTAATGGTCAATTTACTAGACGAATATATTCCTTATGTGGCTGGTTCGGAGATTAATGATGATCCTTTGGCTCCTATTTCCCGTTTCGCACAGGATTTAATCGCAGCTCAGGGAGATGCAACACCGATTGCTTGGTTACACCGTTCCGATCGTTTTGCGGAGAAATTAGCCACCCCAGATGTAACCGTAGCAGATTTAATCGGTGATGTGGATCCGATCAAAGCAGCCAATTTGAAATTATCTTACGCAGATGATCGCGTGATTCACTTCGGGATGATACCTCGTGCAAACCGTTGCATCTTCGTGATTAACGAGATTCCTGATTTACAAGCCCGTATTCAGGTGGCTCTATTTAACATTCTTCAAGAAGGTGATATCCAAATTCGTGGTTTCAAATTGCGATTACCCTTAGATGTGCAATTCATCTTTACGGCGAATCCGGAGGATTACACTAACCGTGGAAGTATCGTTACTCCATTGAAGGATCGGATTGGATCGCAAATCCTGACACATTATCCAGAAAGCATCGAGATTGCTCGTAAAATATCTTCGCAAGAGGCCCGAATCAATCATGCACAATCTGATCGAGTTTACATTCCAAATTTGGCATATGACCTCTTAGAACAAATCATTTTCGAAGCTCGGCAAAGCGAATACATTGATCATAAAAGTGGTGTTAGTGCCCGAATGAGCATATCGATGTTAGAAAGCCTCGTAAGTACTGCCGAAAGACGTTCATTGATCAATAAAGAAACACACACCAGTGTTCGTTTAGCTGATTTTATGGGCATTATACCAGCAATCACGGGAAAGGTGGAGCTCGTATACGAAGGAGAACAAGAAGGGGCGGCATTTGTTGCTGAACAACTGATCGGTCAGGCGATTAAAACCTTCCTCCCGGGCCTATTCCCTAAAATAGAAAAGCTTTCGAAAAAAATAGAAGATACCCCATATACAGCACTTATGGAAGCCATATTTGAAGGTGGCGGCTTGGTTTTGTATGATGAATGTACCGAGAAAGAATATCAACAAACGCTAGATTCCTTAAAACCTTTGAATGAATTAGTTCAGAAATATCAAAGCTCACTCGAGCCATCTGATAAATATTTCGTAAAAGAATTTCTATTGTGGGCGCTATCAGAACACCATAAATTAGGAAAAGATCGACTGACGAATGGGTTTGAATTCAAAGACCTGATTGGGATTCTCTAATTTAAATAGCAAAAAAAACACCCAATAAAATTTATTGGGTGTTTTCTTTTTATTCTGTTGCTAAAATAAGTTTAGCAGATTTGACTTGGTTAATTTTCGATTTAAACCTTTTGATTTGTTCAGCGAGTGCATGTAAGGCTAAATCTAAGGCCTCTTCAAAAGATCTGGCTGTTTCTTTGACAAATAAAACGGCTCCAGGAACCGCAATTTTAATTTCTAATAACTTTTCGCGCATTTTCCCTTCTCCGGTATGCAACTTCAAAAATACTTCTCCTCCGGTTATTCGATCGTAAAAAGTATCTAACTTATTCAACTTAGCTTGAATGCTATCCAACAATTTACGATCAGCACTGAAGTGAATGGCGTGTACTTGCACTTTCATAATCATTAAATTTTAAAGGTGAATAGTTGCTTTGGGAATCTTAGCAAAGCCAACGAAAAACAGAACGTTTTAGATTCATTGAAAAGGTATATTTTTTTCGAAATGATGTCAAGTAATTCCTAACAAATTATTTCCAATGAACTCGTATTAATCTGAATGGGATGCCTACCTGCCTAAAAAAATCATGCCAAAAATACTGAATGGCTGATAAATGATCATTGGGCGATTTTACCTCGATGAAAAAATAGGCTCCATCTTTGACAATAAAAAGATCGGGAAATCCTTTAGAATGAGTAGGCAAATGGTTCCACATGAATACTAAAACAGATCGTAAGGCATTTGAATCAATAACCTTAATCGCATGCTCCATAAACTCCCAATCTAAACTATACCAATCAACTAACGGATTCAATTTGCCTTGTTGGGTCACACTTACCTTCTTCATAAATTGCAAGGTATCAGCAACAGAGTCTAGAATCTTTAGTCGTGTTTCAAATATCTCCTGACTGAAGGAGGCAAATTCAAGTTGGCCATAATGACTTGGTGCATACTGAAAAGGGTGATGATAACCCGTTTTCTTTTCCTCAAAAATCAAATCCCAGGTTAGCAATCCAAGCACATTTTTCCAAAGTCTATTTTCTGAAAAAGTGGCATAAAAACCTTGCCTCTGGAAATAGTCAACAACTCCTTGCTCTACATTTCCTTGCCACATCAGATCGATTTCAATTAGTTCTGCTTCTTTAAGCGAACTAGTCACTTTTTTGATATTTTTTTTAGAAGCTTGCTTTGCTAAAAAATCCTGAAAAAAATGAATTTCAGCCGAATTATCAATGTATTCAAGCCCAAATTCAGCCCAATAAGTTGCTTCATCTATTCGTTTCAACTTAGCTAAAATCCGCACCCGTCGTTCTAACGCATTCACAGAACCAGCTAATTCGTAAATACGTAAGGCGGCTTCCAATTGTGATTGGCGTTCGAGGTAACGTCCAACCTGAAAAATCATTTTTTCAAATGTGGGTATCGCTAATTCAGTTAATTCGTCTATTAATGGAAGCATGTTAGCTTCAAAAGATTCAACAATCTTTCCTGTTAATTCGGGCTGGTCTTTCTTCTCCCAAAACCATTCGCGCCAAAGACTTATGGCCCACTTTTGATCAATTTCTTTCCGAGAAGTGAAATACGGTAATAGTTCATCTTCAGACACATCTACAAATTGGCGATGGCCAAGATCACGAACAACAAATTCAGTTAAATCTCGATGCCGGCTACCGAAAAACAAAAACGTACTGAGGCTATAAAAATCCTTATTATGGGGCCGAATGAAACCTTTCAGTAGGGTTAAATCCCCATGAGATTGATGACCTAATAGATCAACTAAATCCGCCTTGGATAGGGATGTCGTAATTTTTTGATCAGTCACTAGTTGACGCGCTAACCTTAAACAAGTTTCCTTGGGCAGCACATGTAACAGGTCAGGTAGTAAAACATCTAATTCATAAAATTGCAAAAAATGAGCCGCCAAAAGTTCTTGGATGGCATCTGGAATAGATTCAATTTCAGTGTAGGCGATTTTATCTACTTGAAACCATGATGTCGTTCTTGAGCAAAGGCGTAAATAAAGACATTGTGCCGGCTTTGAAAGCAAATCAAATTGATCGAAAAAATCGATTTCAGCTGGATTCAGCAAATCTTTATAATGCTTTTTTACATATCGCAGAACAAATTGATAGTAATCCCAATAATAAGTAGGAGAAAGATTGGTTGGCGCAGGTGGCTGCATGGCGGATTACATCTAAATTTTAATCTAAAATAGGACTATTTTGAGTTAAATTTCAAGATTTTCAACAGAAAATTAGATTTTTTCAACAAATTCAGAAATGATGTTATATTTGTAGGCCTGATATATCTCGGGTTCATCATACCATTTTAACGAAACAAAATTTATGCAAACGGTTTCAAATTTCAATTTTGCTGGCAAAAAAGCATTAGTTCGTGTTGACTTCAATGTACCTCTTAATGAGCGATTTGAAATTACGGATGATACGCGTATTAAAGCAACGATTCCTACGATTCAAAAGATTTTATCGGACGGAGGTTCAGCTATCTTGATGTCACATTTAGGTCGTCCAAAAGATGGTCCGACAGAGAAATATTCATTGAAACACTTAGTTACTCCCCTATCGCTTGTATTTGGTGTAAAAGTTAAGTTTGCTACGGATTGTATAGGTGATGATGCCGTCGCATTAGCTGCTTCCTTGCAACCAGGCGAAATCTTATTATTGGAAAATTTACGTTTTTACAAAGAAGAAGAAAAAGGAGATGAAGCATTTGCTCAAAAATTAGCTCGATTAGGCAATGTTTGGGTAAACGATGCATTTGGAACTGCTCACCGCGCACATGCTTCCACAGCTGTGATGGGGAAATTCTTCACAGATAAAGTTGCAGGCTATGTGATGCAGGCAGAACTTGAAAATGCTCAAAAGATTCTTGAATACTCAGAACGTCCATTCACGGCGATTATGGGTGGTTCAAAAATTTCTGATAAAATCTTGATCATCGAACGTTTATTAGATAAGGTTGACAACTTGATCATCGGTGGTGGCATGACTTATACCTTCTCATTAGCAGAGGGAGGTAAAATTGGAAAATCAATCTCTGAACCCGATAAAGTTGAATTAGCGAAAGAATTAATCGAAAAGGCGAAAGCAAAAGGGGTTAATTTAATTATGCCGGTAGACAATGTTTGTGCAGATGATTTCAATAACAATGCGAACCGTCAAACGGTCAGCCGCGGAGAAATTCCAGACGGTTGGGAGGGATTGGATATCGGTCCAGAAACAGTAAAATTATTCCAAGAAGTAATCGCAAACTCGAAAACGATTCTTTGGAATGGCCCTATGGGTGTATTTGAGTTTCCGAACTTTGCCATTGGTACAAATGCCATAGCAGATGCTGTCGTAAAAGCAACTGAAGAAAATGGTGCATTTTCGTTAATAGGTGGTGGAGACTCTGCCTCAGCAGTTAATAATGCTGGTTATGGCGATCGCGTTTCCTATGTATCTACCGGTGGTGGTGCCTTATTAGAATACATGGAAGGTAAGATCTTGCCAGGTGTAGCTGCACTAGAAGCTTAATAAAACGCAATTTTTATTTTAAAAGGCGAGGAAACAATTCCTCGCCTTTTTGTATTTTAGCTTATTGTTCTCTTTTCTCAATAGATGATTTACCCAAACGAACCCATTCAATTAAAGTCGGCCTATATCAGCTTAGATAGCCGGCAAATCTATGAACCTACGGATACGGCTTTTTTTGCTGTTCGTGGATTACATCATGATGGGCACCAGTATATTGAATCTCTTTATCACAAGGGAGTTCGGGAATTTATTGTGGAAAAATCTGCGTGGAATAGTTCGTTGGCAGAAAAAGCAAAATCTTGGAATAATACCTCCATATGGGTCGTAAATAATAGCATTGAAACTTTGCAGCATATTGCACATGTACATCGTATCGGTTTTAGCCTTCCAATCGTAGGCATTACAGGTTCGAATGGCAAGACAACGTGCAAGGAATGGTTATATACCTTAACCAAATCGAAATTTCAGGTAGTACGAAGCCCTAAGAGTTTTAATTCCCAAATAGGGGTGCCACTTTCAATATGGGGCATTAAGGCCCAACACAGCCTTGGCATGTTTGAAGCTGGCATATCACAAAAGGATGAAATGGATCGCTTAGAAGCGATAATTAGACCTGAATTTGGGATACTTACGCACATAGGTGAAGCGCATGGAAAAAACTTTGAAAGTGAAGCAGAAAAACTAACAGAAAAACTGAAACTTTTCCGCCATTCAAAAAAGTTGATTTATCGCGCTACACCCAATACGGCTCCCATTGTCATAGAGACAATGCAACGGAATAACCCAACATGCGAGTTGGTCAGTTGGAGTACCACAGACCCTAACGAATCCATCTTTGTTTATTGGAAAATTTCAGGTAAAAGCAGCCAATTAAAATTTCAAAAAAGAAATCAATCTGAGCCATTTATAAGCATTCAATGTCATTTACATGACGAAGCATCTTTAGAAAACCTTTGTCATTGCCTCATTCAAGCGCATTTATTGG
>JACCDS010580498.1_pt1 | contig 28350 bp, 22 predicted proteins | sample 7446441 | NCBI WGS metagenome assembly JACCDS01 (sample SAMN15323445, study PRJNA562643) | freshwater metagenome | isolation source: river surface water | place: USA:Blue River Watershed | collected 2017-08-17 | reverse complement strand
TTCATATTTACTTTAATTTGTTGCCCTGGTGCATCGGCAATCGGCTGATTGGTGCTTGCATCTTTTGCATTCTGATAGGAATAGCTGCCAGAAAAATGAAGTGATGCAAGCGGTTTCCAATTCAATTCCAATTCAACGCCATCACCATCTTGATCGCGTGCATTTTGCGCCATTTTTATCGTAGCAACATTGGCGGAAACAAACTCAATCATATCGCGCGCTTGATAACTAAATAACGTTAGTGAGGTCTGTAAATCTTTGGTCGCTAAATAATTAAACGATAACTCGATAGTGTCTATTTTCTCCGGATCTAAATTGGGATTACCTAAAGCTACCGGATTATTTTTTGAGCCCTGCTCAGTAAATGATGGAGCACGAAAGGCACTGCCATACATTAATTTAGTGGTGAGCTGCTCGGTTCCCGCCCACACCAGCGCAATACGTGGATTGGTTGTTCCACCAAAATCGGAGTAATCGTCGTAGCGTACACCAGACGTTAGCTCCAGGGACGAGGTAATCTGCCATTCATCTTGTAATGAAAAATAAGCGATAGTTCGCGAACTATCGGGCAAAAAAACATATTCTGAATCACTAACATCGGTGAGTTTTCCCGACACCACAGGAACAATGGTGGTTATCACGCCCGGGCCAAAATTTTTGTATTCACGCGCTTCCAAGGTTTGATGCTTTGAACCCACAGCAAACCTTATTCGATGCGATTCCCAGCCCGAATAAATTGAAATCAAATCCAGTTGAGTGTCGACAGATTCCTGCCCTGGCTGCCCGATTAAACCATCGGGAAAAGACACCAAACCAGCAGGCTCGACGGCATTAACATTGCCATCAACTCCAATAGGTATCAGACTATTTGCGGGCAAGAGCGTAAAACGGGTTTGCAGGTCGTAATAGAGGTAGCTAAAACGGGCACTATTATCCCAGTCGCCACCCGCATCATCAAAATGGTAGGTTGCATCCATTAACAGCAGATTACTTTCATCGCTGCCATTAATATCCAACGCCTGCGCACCACCCGCACCTACGCCGGCATCATTGGAAATCCAACTCCATAAATTAAATTGCGTTTTCTCACTGGTGAGAGTCAGGTGCGTATCCACAATTTGGTAACGTGTCGACAGTGCTCCGGGAGCGTTGGACGCGGTAGTTCCCAAACCCCTATCCAGTAAGGATTGCAAATCGGTATTGACTACACGATCACTGTCGCCATTGCTCTCCTGATAAGCCATGCTCAGAGATACGCCCCAGTCCCGCCATTGATTAGCGGTTTGTAACCACAAATCACGACTTCCAAAAGCTCCTGCACCACCACCTATTTTGGTAGAGTCTATGACTGAAGCATCTTTCGTAATTACGTTGATTACACCAGCATAAGCATCCGCACCGTAAACGGCAGAACCTGGCCCGCGAATAACTTCAACACGGTCAATTCCAGAGGCCGGAATTTTCAGCAAAGATGGCCGCCCACCCTGCAAGCTTGATTGCACTGCAACGCCATTAATCATTAACAGGACTTGGGAATTAAAGCCGGTATGGATACCGCGAATGGAATAAACAGAATCAAGGCGACTCAAACTAGAGAGCCCCACATGGAGCCCGGGTACGGATTCCAGAACCTCGTTGAGATTCCGCGCACCCAAGGCTTCGATTTCACTGGCAGTAATCACCGTGGCTGCAGCCGGAGCGCGATCCAATGGAGTGCTATTGCCCGTAGCAATTGAAATTTCAACCTGCCCCAATTCAGCAAGGCTGAGATTATAAAAATCTTCCGGGGCGGACGAGGGTTCCGATGCTGCCCGTGCAGCAGCGGCAATAACGAAAGGAAGAAGTGCAAGCGAAAATTTTGCCACAGGAGACAAGCGCATAATGACAACCTAATTTAAAAGGGTTTACCGTCATTCCGCTGACTGAACCACTCAATGCTATAGACCCAACTGCATTAATAAGCCTTGAAGTTTCCTACTGATGCGTGAGTATCTCGACCAGTAAGCACTTTTTGCACTAAGAAAGTGGTAAGACTAGTTTAACTTTGCATTAATGCAAAGCCCATTGACTTAACTTTTACTTCAATGAACCGAAGATCTCCTATTCAGTACGAGGTGCGAGCTTTTGAATAGCGTGTTTTAGTGTTTCGCGTCTAACCGGTTTAGTGAGGTATTCTTCCGCTGGCCGACGATTAAATCGTTTTCGCTCCTCGATCATGGAGACCACAATTACCGGTATATCGCACACATCCGGATCTTCCTTGATACGCTCAAATAAAATCCAGCCGTGCTGGTCTGGCAGCAATAAATCGAGCGTAATTACCTGGGGTTTAATGGACTGAATCAATCGCCAGCCACTTTCCGCATCACTCGCCGTATGTACCTGATAACCCTCGGCGCGAATGGTGCGCGCCATTACATCCAAAAATGCCGGATCATCATCAATCATTACGACATGTTCACCTATAGCGTCCGGATTGGATAATGGCGCTGAGGGGAATGACTCTTCTGCATCATTTTTTTGTATCGCCACCGGGGTGGGATTCATTGGTAGTGGCAGCTCCACAATAAATTTGGCGCCTGCGCCCAATTCACTTTCGACATGAATACTGCCGCCCATTAATTCGCAAAGCTGGCGCGTAATAGACAAGCCCAAACCGCTACCCTGGAATTTACGCGTTGTACCGGAATCCGCCTGCTTGAATGGATCAAAAATGCCCGCCTGCTGCTCCGCCGATATACCAATGCCACTGTCAGCCACGCTGATAAAAATACGTTTTGGTTGATGATAGGCTTTGATGCGTACCTGTCCATTGGGCGCAAACTTGATCGCATTACCTAATAAATTAATGAGTATATGCAGTAATTTTTCTGGATCTGCTTTTGGCAGGGTTTCACCATCATCGACATCCAACACCAACCGAATAGCGTTCTTCTCAATCAGCGGTGCTACTGTCCCAACAGCTTCGTCAACCAGGCTGGAGAGTTTTACTTCTGCCAGATCAAGATCCATACGACCAGATTCAATCTTGGCCAAATCCAGCACGCTATTAATTAATTTCAACAGGCGCTCACTATTGGCAATTACGCGCGTTAAGTCTTTTACGTGATGCTCATCGTCAGCCAATTTTAATTCTTCGATGACCACCTCCGTATACCCGATAATGGCCTGCAACGGGGTACGCAACTCGTGACTCATCAACGACAGGAATTCGCTCTTCGCCTGGCTTGCATCTTCCGCTTTGCGTTTGGCAATGGCCAGCCGATCACGTGCCATTTGCAAATCCTGGCTGTGCGCGGCAAGGCGCTGGTTATCGCGCCGTTTTACCGTGTATGCGATCAATACGGTTACAATCAAGAGTGCGCCCAGGATGACCGAGCCCCACAAATAACGCAGGGCAACTTTTTGCGAATCGACCAACTCGTCCAAATTCACAATGGCATCTTTTTGTTTGAGGATGATATCTTCCTGGGATTTAATGGTGCTATTGAGGAAGGTCAAGCGCTTTTCTCGCGTATCAATTTCCTTGCGGATGTTATCCAGGTGTCGCTGCTGTTCATCCAGCTCCCGAGTACGCTGGGCCACTTCATTGAGCAAGCTTTCGCGCTCCAACTTACTCGCTTCAATTTGTATCTGTTGTTTTTCAAGTTGCTTTTTTTGCTCCGCAATTAACGCGTCGCTTTTTTGGATGTTTTGGCTAAGCGATGCCATTTGCACTTGCAGTTGATCGTTAGTCGCCTGCTGCTTTTGAATCGATACGCTTAACTCATTCAGCGCTTTTTCTCGGCCGTGCAATTGCTTTTGCAATGCAACGAGTGATGCTTGTCCCTCGCGATAGAGCTTTGCCACATCAATTTCAGTACCGCCATTTAATATTAACTCGGGCAAAGGAGTTAAGCCGTGGTTGATGATGTTGGACTTATTAACTTCGAACTTCAGGCGATCGTCATTGGTGGGCGTCAGATTTATCATCACCAGTTGCTTATTGTCATAAGCGTGTGTCACCAACAATACCGGCTTACCTTCCAATACATCGTAAATATCACTAATTGTTTTAGCGCTTGCCTGCTCTACATACACAAGATGGAATTTCGCCAATGAATCGACCCGGTTTACCTGAGTCACGCTAATCGGTAAGTCACGCAATTTAACGCGCTGTTTTAATACTGTTAATTCATCCATCAGCGCCGGGTTATAGGTGCCGTAAATACCAATATCAAAAGACGTCATGGTCGCCTGATTAGGCCACTCAATATTTTTCGCAAAGTTATACAGGTAAGAGACGGTTATTTTTTGTTTATCCAATGCACTAGCGGTGGCACTGACAAATGTCACCCATGTCGCACAAAGCAACATAAAAACTGCACGGCGTAAGGTTTCTGACGCGAAGCGCCAGTTAATACCCAAAGGTAAAAAGGCTGATGTCAGCATTATTGCTTGTCTTATTCGGGAAGTAAGTTGATTACTACTGCACGCCGCTCGATATTTTACAGCGGCGCGGAAATTATCACTTGAAGAAGCATAGCCGGTTAAATTGGATTTGGATATACGTCTTCTCTATCACAAACCCGTGCGGGCAATGACGCCTGAGTTCGTTGAATAAAAAAACACCCCGACAATGCGGGGTGTTTTTGCGGCGTGCAATGAGCGCTTGATTTACATATAAGCCTTGGCAAACGCGGCTTTGGACTCCTGAATGTACTCGCGCACTTTGACCGCATGAGATTCCCAGAGATTGCGATCCTTTTCGTCCGAGAAGGGGTTTTGGTCTTTGGCAACAGAGCGATCGAATTTGTCATAAAATGTAATCACCGATGAGGCAATCTGGTTAAAGCGCTCTTTAAACACCTGCGTCTCTTCCATGGTGCCAGTGGCTTTCATCATAAATTGTACAAACTCGGTATTGGAGCTGGAATGATTTTGATAGCTCTCTGCCTGCAAAATAAAATAATTGTTAATCTCCTGTAGGGCCGCGTTACGCGTAGGCTCGTCCTTACTCATTACGCGGTTGTAATTTTCCTGGCCGCGGCCCATACCGCCTGCAATCAGCGACTCTTTTAAATGCTTATCCAGATCCTTGCGGAACTTGTCCACTTCGCGCTGGATATCCATCAGGTCTTTATCCAAGGCAACGACGGTATTTAATTCTTTTTCCACCTCACCTAAAAAGCCTTCGGCCTTGGCAAAGGTTTTTAACCCATTCTCTTCCGCAAATTTGCGTGCTTTGCGATCTACACCGGCGTTTTCATAAGACACGCGATCAAAGGTGGTAGCCACTATGGTTTTAAAGGGTTCAGCAAAGGCCTGATAAGCCCCTTGCGTCATTACGTTCAGGGTTGCAGTTGCAATATCACCCAGAGGTTTCAGCAGCGATTCCATGCGCGATTTCTGAATCGGTGATGCAACGCGCTTAACATCGCTCACAATCCCTTTGAATGTCTGGTAGCCAAGTGGATTGGCCATTTTTCCGCGCTCGGACGTTGCCAATACCAGAGTCACACTGGAATAAATACCGTTGGCGTATTCCAGATACTGGCGTTGCACGTCAATTTGTGCGGCGTAATTTTTACCTAAAGTGCGCAGCGCATCGGCCTGCACCTGATAATTCTTGTCATCGCGCAATTTACCCAACACTTCGGCGATCACTTTTTCCTGGTTTTTTTGCAGCGCCGTGTCCAGCAGAATTTTTTCTACACTGACGTCGTCCAACCAGGCTTGTCCATTCGTGACTTCAAAGTCCAGACGCAAGAATTTTTTACCTGGATCATCGATGGAGATACGTTTGGCGTGATATTCCGTGGAGTCATTACTGCCCAGTATTTGCCCCACTTGCACCCAGCCTGTGTCGGCATTCTGTGTGCTGGCGACGAGCACATTAATTTTATATTGGGTAGCGGGCGTGGAAGTTTTTATCCAAAATTCCAGTGTGCCCTGCTCGCTCAAGTTAACGCGCGAGCGCACAGATGCCTCACCTTCATCGACTTGCAAAGCACCAGTACCGTTGCGCGCTTGCTCCGCAACCAGTTTAGCGCCATAGATTAGCGACCACTTTTTTGCGTCGGATTCAGAATCAAAACCATTCTTAAAAATTACCGATTTTTGTTGCGCCATAGTGCCCATAGTCATTGCACTGGCAACACAAAATGCAATTAAACGGAGGGAATTTTTCAGCATACTTGCCTCTTTCACCACATCACCTTAAATGTAAAAAATTATCCTGACGCAACCAACTCTACAGCGGTTGCTCGCTATTCAATAAAGCCAGGCACCAATTGTTGTAAAACGCGATCCACGCCGGCCTGACGCGCACCTATCAAGCGCGGATAGGCTACTGGTAATTCCGGCAAGCCAGTCAATCCGTGCAGATAGCCATTGGCGCCCCAGCCACCCAAGGCCACAGGATTAACGAGTGGATCATTCAACGCTTTTTCGGCGGCAACCATCGTCCAGCCACGCGCATTTAATTCATCCACCAGCGCCACAATAAAATAGGCAGCCAAATCATTTTCTTGAATAACCAACACCTGCCTCGGCGAATAGCCAAGCATATTAAATAAATACTCGTCCTGTTGACGCAGAGGCTCCAACATTAACTGAATGTAAGCCTTTTCCAGCGCGGCCATATCTACCCGGCGATTATTACGTACCTTTTTTTGGTACAACTGATCAATATAATTATCAATTCCCCGCGCCGGATTAAATCCGGTAAATGCCGGTTGGTAACCACGCTCTTGCAGAAATTCAATCAGACCGCGTTGGATGCTCGCATCACCCGACTCATGTAAATAGGAAAAGTGGATGTGTTTTTTGTAGCCTTGAAAAGGTGCCAATAAGCGATTGGCCTTTAGCAAGCCAATTTCATAGGCATAGAGATCACTTTTACTCACCAAACTATGATCGTGTCCGGCATTAACCAACAAATGGCCATTATCGCTATAGAGCGCAACGCGCTCGCGATTTTTACTATCCAAATTTTCCGTTTTAATTAAAAACATTGCCTGGGATACGGCAACTGTTTTTAAGTTGCGCACCAACATTTGCGAGCGCGCTTTACCATCCAAAGAGCTGGAATCCTGCAGCGTATTTTCAAACGCAATGACCAATTCGCGCGCCTGAACGGACGCAGTCATCAACACGACAACGGCCATAACGATTAACTGATAAGCTTGTTTAAACACCAACACATCTCACTCTGTTAATAGCAACCTTGATAGTCTTTTCCGCTAATGCTGCGGCAAGGCAGGTAACTCGTAAAGCTCCAGTGGCAATCCATCCGGATCTTTAAAAAATGTAAACCGTTTGTGCGTATATTCATCCACCCGGACCGGCTCTACCTCAATATGATTGGCAAGCAACCAATCCACAACCACATCCAGTTCGCGCACCACAAATGCCAGATGACGCAAACCGCAAGCTTCAGGTTGGGACGGTCGCGCCGGCGGTTTGGGAAAGGAAAAAAGCTCCAGCTGGGTACCATTAGGCAATGCCAAATCAAGCTTCCAGGAGTCGCGCGCTGCACGATAATTTTCCGCCAGGATTTCCAACCCCAGAATATTTACATAAAAGTGTTTGGATTTTTCATAATCCGAACAAATCAGCGCAACATGATGCACCGCATGTAGCTTGGGTTGCATTCTGTTCATGGCTCAAGCCCTGTAGTTACAGCGTGATTCTTCACGGCAAAATGAGTAATTCGTGCTTATGCTGCGACCCTCAAGCTGTACCCATGATGAATACCACCCCAAACCGCTGGGTGACAGCGATTACGAGTATCTTAACCTGAATTGGCAAGTGTATACCGATTTACCTGGCAAGGAAGCCGAATGGAGTCGAGAAAAAGTAGTTGAAGGAACTACCTGTGATGAACAACGCAAACAGCGCTGGAATCAGGCAAATTATTTGTGTTCTTGCTGTTTGCGCAATTGACTCAAGCCTGTTTTTACCCAGGCCAATAAATCATCGGGAAACATTGGTTTGGCGAAATAATAGCCCTGAACCAGATCCACCCCTAAATCTAACAGGATTTTATAATCCTCTTCGGTTTCTACGCCTTCCGCCACGGTAGTGAGTTTGAGGTTTTTAGCCAAATCAACAGTACTGGCCAGGATGGTTTTTTGTTGCGGTCGCACAGCGGCGCTATGGACCAGCGAGCGGTCAATTTTTAATTCCGTTGCGGGCACACGTGATAACTGCTGCGCGTTGGCAAATCCCGTACCGTAATCATCTATCGCGATGTGGAAGCCTTTCAGCCGCAAACGTGCGAGCGTGCGAATAGCGCTGGCCAATTCACCCAGAAGGGCATTTTCAGTTACCTCAAAGGTAACTTCCGCCGGCGCAATACCATAGTCATTCGCCATCTTGCAAAGCCAGTCCACCAAATCCGCATCCGCCAGTGACAATGGCGATAGGTTGAAAGCAAGATGGAAACGCAAACCATACTGCTGCCAACTGCGTTTGTGCTTGAAAGCCTCCTCCAACAAATAATGGGTAAGAGCGTCAATCATGCCGTGACGCTCCGCCAATTCGATAAATACCGCTGGTGAAATCATCCCCTTGGTTGGATGACGCCACCGCGCTAATGCTTCCACACCGCGCAGCAACAAACCCTGGGTCGTTAACTTGGGTTGGAACGCCAGGGTTAAATCTCGATTTGCCAATGCCTCGCTTAACTCGAGGGCAGTAACTTCATTGTCGTTGGCCTTTTTGGGTTCAGCAGATACTTTGCTGTCTTGAATAAAGCGCAACAAACTGCATTGAAGTACATCCGCTAAAAGGGGTTTTTGAAAAGTGCCAATCACATGCAACCCATCAGCCTCAGCCATAGTACCCACACTGGCAATCAGTATCGGATCTTTTGCGCTGAGAATAATCACACTGGAATTCAATTTTTTTTGCGCGATTGAGCGAATTAATTCGACGCCGTCCATGATCGGCATTTCCAAATCAATCAGGATTACATCGACACTATTTGCATCCAGAACTTCCAAAGCATCGACACCGTTCGCCGCATCATAGAGCGAGCTAACCCCCAAATCCTGACACAACTCTTTGGCGTACTGACGTTGGGTCAGGCTGTCGTCCGTAACCAGTACACTTAAGTCGGAAATCGCAGATTTCATAGCCTGGCCCCCAGGACCGTTGGAATTTGCGATAAAGGCATAATTTCTTTTGCAGCCCCCATATTGATGGCCTCCTTGGGCATGCCAAATACCACACAGGACTGCTCATCCTGCGCAATAGTTCTGCAACCTACCTGACGCATTTCCAATAATCCCCTGGCACCGTCATCCCCCATACCCGTCATAATAATTCCCATTGCATTGCGCCCCGCCGAGCGAGCCGCCGAGCGAAATAATACATCCACCGAAGGGCAGTGCCGATTAACACTCGGCCCGCGAAATACCTTGGCAATGTATTGTGCACCGGAGCGCTGCACTTCCAGATGATGCCCGCCCGGCGCAATCAATACCCGCCCGGGAATCAAGCGATCCCCCGACTCAGCTTCTTTTACATCTACCTCACACAACCCGTCCAAACGCTTGGCAAAGGCGGCGGTGAACTTTTCAGGCATATGCTGTACAACGGCAATTCCCGGGCAGGTGCGAGGAATTTTGCTCAACACCTCTTCCAGCGCCTGGGTGCCGCCCGTGGAAGTACCTATCACAATAATTGTGTCGGTAGTCGCGGTCATGGTCACCAAATCAGATGCTGGAATAACCGGTGTAACCTGTTTTGTTTCTATCGTATGGCTGCGCCGCGACACATGGGCACCGGCTGCGCCGCGCACGGTTTGCCAGAGCAGGTGCTTGGCTTCCAATAAAAAATCTTTCACGCCCAATTGCGGCTTGGTGATTATATCTATCGCCCCGGCTGCCAGCGCTTGCAGGGTTAGTTCAGCACCCTTCTCTGCCAATGACGAGCAAATGATTACCGGAGTTGGTCGCTCTTGCATCAAGTGACGCAAAAAGGTCAGGCCATCCATCCGCGGCATTTCAATATCCAGCAAAACAACATCCGGCCATTTTTTTTGCATCTGCTGCTGCGCAAAAATAGGGTCAGATGCCGTGGCATAAACTGTTATGTCCGGTGCTTCATTCAGTACACCGCTGAGCACTTGGCGCACCACCGCTGAATCATCTACTACCAACACATTAATAGTCATAGCATCTCAACTTTTACCAAGGGCTGGCGCTATTGCGCTTCACCAAGTATTGTCGATAAGCGTTGCTTTTCAACAGTTCATTCGGGATTCATTTGATAATGTTTTACCTGCACTTCACCTGTAGGTATTACCAGCGTCAAAGATCGCGATATGGTACCCCCCACATCCACATGCCGCGCCTGCAATTTCTCGCGCGCAAGCCATTGCTGCGCATAGCGAATATTGTCCGTACCGATTGAGGTAGGCGTAGAAAAAGCAAACATATCGCCACCGCCAAATAGCCCCAATTCGAATTCACTAGGATTAGCAAACGACTGCATGGCCATTTTCATTTGCTCCAGAGCAAAAACCGCGTAGCGGCAATCGCGCTCCACCGGTTTGTGTTCCGCTGTTTTGTGTTCCGCTGATTTGGCAAGCAGATAATGGCATAGCCCCCCAATTTTCAAACGGGGATGCCAGGCTGTTAATGCCACGCAAGACCCCAACACGGTATGCAAGCGTTCGAACTCCACACCAAAGTACCACTCACCCGGGTGGATGCTGTGAAGTGGTTTTAGCTCGGGAACAGCGATCATTTATTAACGCCCGGTCAAACGATAAATAGCCGGCTTGACTGGTACAAAGCGAGAACTAATACCGTGCAAACTTTCTGAATGCCCGACAAACAAGGTACCGCCCGGTAGCATCTTGTCAGCAATGCGATCCAAAATTTTAGTTTTGTTGTCGTTTTCAAAATAAATTAATACATTGCGCAAAAACACCAAATCAAACTTGCCAATGTCGGGAAAATCTTCGTGCAGGTTGAGTGTAAAAAATTGCACTGCCTGACGCAGCTCTGCATTTACCCGTACATTGCCCGCTTGGGGCCCCACGCCCTTACGACAAAAACGGCGCAAATACTGCGGCGGAATATTGCGCACACGAGTTTCCGGATAAATCCCGATTTTGGCCTGCTCGACAACCGTGCGATTTACATCAGAACAGAGTAATTCCCAGTCACAGTTACAGCGATCTTGTAACACCATCGCAATGCTATAAGGTTCTTCACCTGTTGATGAAGCGGCGCTCCACACCCGAAAATTTTGCCCAGGCCGATAATTGGGCAACACCTCTTCTTGCAAATAATCGAAATGTTTTTGCTCGCGAAAAAAATACGTTTCGTTAGTAGTGATTAATTCCAACGCCGTGCTTAGCTCGCTTCTGCCCTGCGGGCTTTGAATAAAGCGATAATATTCACCAAAACCTTTTGCATCGCACGCTTGCAGTCGTTTCCACAAACGGTTGCTGAGCAAAGCCTTTTTTTGCGCCGGCAGAAAAATCCCCAGCTTGTCCTGAATCAGTTGCTGGAACAGCTGAAACTCTTTGTCCGACGGAATGGGTGTTGCATTTTCAGTAGTCATAAACGCCTGATTTCCGGGTAATCATCTCGTCCAATGCTAACGTACCAGCTGTGCAAATCAGGTGTAGCGCACAAAGTCCTTATCCAAATCATCATCGCTGGCGGCGGAATGCTGCGTAGTTTTGCGCGCGCGCGCCGGCGCAGGTGAAGCACTGGATTGTCGGAAATTACGTGTAGTGGAATTGCGATTGTCGTCAACCGACAAGGTGAAATAGCTCACCGCCTCTTGAAGTCGCATCGCCTGGGAACTTAACTCTTCGGAAGTAGAACTTAATTCTTCCGCCGCCGCCGCATTTTGCTGCATGGTCTGACTGACCTGACCGATAGCTGCATTAATTTGATTAACACCTGCGGTTTGCTCGGAAGACGCCGCCGAAATCTCCTGCACCAGATCGGCAGTTTTGCGAATACTCGGAACCATTTCCTGTAAGAGCTTACCGGCGTTATCCGCCTTGCTCACCGTTTCTCCGGCGAGTGAGCCAATCTCCTGTGCAGCAACCTGACTGCGCTCCGCTAGCTTGCGCACTTCAGATGCTACAACGGCGAAACCACGCCCATGCTCACCCGCACGCCCTGCTTCAATGGCAGCATTAAGCGCAAGTAAATTGGTTTGGTAAGCAATGTCATCAATCACACTGATACGATCGGCAATTTTTTGCATCGCCTCCACGGTACTTGCTACGGCGCTGCCACCTGTTGCTGCATCGGCCGCCGCTCGCTGCGCCATACCATCGGTGATGCTCGCGTTCTCATTATTTTGCATAATAGATGCAGACATTTGCTCCATGGATGCAGAAGTTTCTTCCACACTAGCCGCCTGCACAGAAGCGCCTTTTGCCAAGGATTGCGCCGTTGCATTTACCTCTTCCGATGCCGACGCCAAGGCATCCGCTGAACTTCTTACCTCGCCTAGCACTTGCGACAAACTAGTCGACATCTCACGAATCGCCGCCAGCATGCTAGTTGAATCACCAACTTTTGTGTTGACCTGTTGGGTTAAATCCCCTGCCGCAATTTTCGCAACTACCGCAGCCGCGTAGTCCGGCTCCCCGCCAAGTTGACGAAGCAAGTTTCGGGTAATGAGAAAGCCTATTAACGCAATAGCAAGCAAAGTCACAGCAGCGATAACTATCGACAAAACCGCTGCATTATATTTCGTTGCCACCGCGGTTTTTTTTGCACTTTCCGCAATCTCCATGTTGTATGCACTATGGGCTTCCAAGGCAAAAGCAAGCGCTTTAGCATCATCCACCGACTTCTCCACCAAGGCAGTCGCATCAGCAGTTTGGCCCTTTTTCATCGCCGCCAAGACGCCAGGAAGGTGCGCCATAAAACTGTTGAAGTATTTATTGTCTTCAGCATAGAGTTCTTTATCTTTTGCATCGGATAGTAACGCTTCATATTTTTTTAATCCCTCTCGCGCGTCATTCATCGCCTTATTTAAGTCCGCCTCTTGTTTTTCAATCAGGGTAGGATCTGTATTCACAACAAAGCGACTTAAACGTATGCGATAGCGATAAACATTATTTTGTATTTCCGACAACAACCGCATACTCGGAATAACGTTTTCGTTGCTGTAATTGGTTTGTTCAAATACCGTATTGATCTGAACCTGGGCCGCCCCTGCAAGAATAATAATACCCAACAATGCAGTAGCTACGAGCGACAACATTTTTTTGGCGACAGTCATTTTTAACTCCATAAATATCCATTAATCTAAAACACACGAAAACACATCCAGCGCGTAAACATCAGCTGTAACGTACAAAATTTTTATCTAAATCATCGTCTGCAGACGGCTTTATATCTTTCTTGTTGCCACCGGGATTTGAGGGCTTGACAGTACTTTTCACGGCCGGCTTTTTAAACGTGCTATTCGCCACCGTAGATTGCAATTTGAAATAGGTCATTGACTCCTGCAAGCGAATCGCCTGAGTGCTCATTTCCTCAGACGTAGAACTCAGTTCTTCAGAGGCGGCCGCATTTTGTTGCATGGTTTGACTGACTTGCCCGATAGCGCCATTAATTTGCGCCACACCAGAGTTTTGCTCGGCTGACGCGGCGGAAATCTCCTGCACCAGATCCGCCGTTTTGCGAATAGCGGGAACCATTTCATTGAGCATAGTGCCGGCCTTTTCCGCACGTTTTACGGTATCGAGTGCAAGGGTTCCAATTTCCTGTGCAGCAACCTGACTGCGCTCGGCAAGTTTGCGCACTTCTGAAGCAACAACCGCAAATCCGCGCCCATGTTCGCCCGCGCGGCCCGCCTCAATAGCGGCATTTAATGCAAGTAAATTGGTTTGATAGGCGATGTCATCTATCACGCCGATACGTTCGGCAATTTTCTGCATAGCTTGCACCGTACCCATTACTGCCTCGCCACCGGTCGCCGCATCGCGCGCCGCTTTCTGAGCCATGCCATCGGTAATTTTTGCGTTCTCGGTATTCTGTGAAATAGACGCAGACATTTGTTCCATAGAGGCAGAGGTTTCTTCAACACTCGCCGCCTGAACGGACGCACCTTTCGCTAGTGATTGCGCCGTAGCGTTCACTTCTTCAGAGGCGGAGGACAAGGCATCCGCAGAACTACAGACTTCGCCAATGATTTCCGCCAGCTGTTTACGCATATTTTCCACACTGGCAAGCAATGAGTTCTGATCGCCTTGTTTAAGCTGAATCTCGATATTGAGAAACCCATTGGCCACCTGTGATACCACATCGGCGGTGTAGGCTGGCTCGCCACCCAGGGTCTTAAACATATCGCGAAAAATAAAGGTCATCACACCAATAATAATCACCGAAGCGGCCACGCAAATAATGGCCAGAATGCTGACTGTGGTGTTGTAAACTGTCTCGGTTTTTTTATCCGACTCCAGCAGATAATTTTCAAAGCCAGCGGAAGTAGCTGCAGCCAACTCTTCCATTTGCGACGCAGTGGCGCGATCCATACCACTCACCGATCTATCCACTACCATCCCCGTGCCCGGGTCTTTTTGATCGAATCGCTTTAACGCCTCGCGATAATTCCTGCCTAACTTTTCATGCTCAGCCTTTAGTTTCTCTGCAATATCGGAAGAAACTCCTTCTTCCTTTTGTAATGTGATCGCGTTAGAAAGGTGCTCTTGCACAATCTTTTCCGCCTGGCTAAAACCATCCACATGCTTTGTAAACCGATCGGGATCATTGCCACGGATCAAAATATTTTTCCATTCCTGCACTTGGGTTTTAAAATTAATCGCCGATTCCTGAATTTCACCCAAAATATCCGAGCGACGCTGCACATGCAGATTGGTTTCATCCACAATGGCATTGAACTGACGGATTTGAAAATAAGCCGAACCACCCAGCAAACACAAACCTAGAATCACCAGGGCGCTCAACAAGAGAATTTTAAACTTTAATGTCAAATTGGATAACACAATAAATCCCTCACAATTGGAGTCAGGTTATTGCAACTGGGCTTCCACTAAATGAGCCAGCTCACGAATGGACAAGGCATTATTTGCATCCAGCAACACCACAAACTCGTCATCGCGCTTGGCAATACCTTGAATAAACTCGGCGCGGATATTGGCTCCAAAGGAAGGGGCATCTTCAATGTTTTCGTCATCCATTTCGATTACTTCACTCACTGCATCGGCAAGCAAACCCAACACATGGTTTTGCTCATTGTTTTGCAACTCAACCACAATAATGCAGGTACGTTTTTGCACTTCAATCGGCTTGCGCCCTAGTCTCACCGCCAGATCAATTACCGGCACCACTTCGCCGCGCAGGTTAATGACGCCGCGTAAAAAGTTGGGCATTAACGGCACTTCGGTGATACCGCTGTATTCAATTATTTCACGCGTCTGCGACAGCTCCAGTCCATAGTGTTCATTGCCAATACGAAAAGTCAGGTATTGTTTAATCACTTCCGGCAGTCCGGACTTCTTGTGTTTACTAGCCTGGTTCATTGTTCCTGCTCCTGAATATTCACCGCAAAGGCGTTATTGCGTATGTGTTCGCGACTAATGGCAAAGCCAATTAGCTGCTGGATATCCAGAATCAACGCAACTGCCCCTGTGCCCAAAAGACTTGACCCGCCGATGCCTTTGAGTGCCTGGAAGATTGGCCCCATTGGTTTTACCACTGTTTGAATTTCACCATGCAACTCGTCCACTACTATGCCCGCGCGCTTTTCACCGAATTGCACCACGACAATTTTTTCACGGCTGTGATCTTTAGGTTGCAGCGAAAATATTTCCCGCAAACGAATGTAGGGAACTTGATCACCGCGCAAATTTACACAGTTTTGCCCTTGCACATGAATGAGTGAATTTAAATCCACGCATTCCAGAATTGTGTTTTGTGGCACGATAAAATCGATATGGCCTGCAGTGACATGGAAGCCATCAATAATTGCCAAGGTGAGCGGAAGGCGAATACTTAAACTGGTGCCCACGCCCATTTCACTTTCGATTTCAATACCACCTTGCAACTCTTCAATATTGCGTTTAACCACATCCATACCAACACCGCGCCCAGAGAGATTAGTAACCTGCTCCGCGGTAGATAAACCGGGATGGAAAATCAACTGAAATAGTTCCTGGCGACTCAGGTGAACACCTTCTTCGAGCAAGCCATTGGCAACGGCTTTCTTGCGAATTTTTTCGACATCCAAGCCACCGCCGTCATCGTGAATACCAATCACGATATTGCCGGCGTCATGGCGCGCCGTGAGTTTTATGGTGCCGGTGTCCGGCTTGTTCCGCGATTGACGCACAGCAATCGCCTCAATGCCGTGATCCATCGCATTGCGCACAATATGCATGAGCGGATCATTCAACTTTTCCACCATGGATCTATCCAGTTCGGTTTCCGCACCTTCAATTTCCAACTCAATTTCTTTATTAAGCGATTTTGCGGTATCGCGCACTACGCGTTTGAATTTTTGGAAAGTATCTCCGATAGGAACCATGCGTAACGTTAGAGCAGCATCGCGAATCGCTTCGGTAAAATTCCCCATCGAAGTAACCGCCTCTATTAAAGTGGGGTTACCCATTTTGGAAGCGAGCAAATCAACCCGCTGGCGATTAATGACCAGCTCGCCAATGAGATTAATTAATTTATCCAGGCGTTCGGCATCGACACGTATAAAGCGATTTTCAGCGCTGGATTTTTTCTCACTATTTTTTTTCTGCTTATCAAGTGCCGCACTCACTATTTCAGGCGCTATCGCCTGATCTTCAATTAATATATCGCCGAGCATTTCTACCTTACCTAGCGCCTTAGCCTGGCTTTTTTGGGTAGCTAATGCGGCTTCCAGCTCTTGATAACTAATCGCGTGACTTTTCACTAACATTTCCCCAAGCCTCTGGGAATTTTCTGGCAAGGAGTTAATTAAATTAACGAAGGCTTCAATATTGCTGCGCGGCGGAATAATTCTGATGTCAGAATCTTCACGCACGAACATAAATGCATCTTCAATTTGTTGCTGGCTTGCAGCACTACTCAAGGTGATTTCAAAGCCCAGATACAGTTGTTCAGGATCGAAATCATTAAATTCAGGCAGATGGTCGGTAATCGTGGTGATATGCGTGATGTCACCGAGCGTGCGCAAAAAACGCAAAATTGAAAACGGATCCATGCCATTGCGCAGCAAATCCGGACCAAAACGCACAGAGATATGCCAGGAATCTCTATCGGTAATTGGCTCATTGCCACTGGGTGCTTGTGCGATAGATTTAGACGATGCTGTAGCCGTTGCATTGGACGCAGTAGACTCTTCCAACCAGGGGTTGAGTGCGGCCAACAGGGTTTTACCTTGCGCCAAACAGGCTTCATCATTGGCTTGTTCATGCATGGCATTTTCTACCAGTACCGCAATATGGTCGCGGCACGGAAGCAAAATGCTGAGCAGATCGCCGGTGATGACAATTTTTTCATCACGCGCGCGATCCAGCACATTTTCTACAATGTGCGTGAAGCTAACTATGTCATTTAGCCCAAACAAACCCGCGGAGCCTTTAATGGTATGGGCCGCACGAAAAATTTCGTTAATGGTTTCCATATCCTTTTCGCCCTCATCCAAACGCAATAAGGCGGCCTCCATTGAGTTCAATAGATCCTCCGCCTCGGCGAAGAATGTCTGCAAGGCACCATCAAGATTCATAGCGGGCTTCCTTTAAAGGGCGAATTGAGTATTTACATCCAGAGCAATCAAAACACTTTCTACGGACTCATTGCTCTTGGTGATAAATACTGACTTATGAATGGTGGTGAAGAACTTTTTCGCGAACAACAACAGCTGGACACCAGCAGTATCAATTTCAGTGACGGCATGCAAATCCAACGCAATTTTGTCGGCAAGCTTGTCATAATCAGCAAACAACTCATCTTTCAACTGACTGACGTTATAGATAGTCAACTCGCCTTCAAATATGAGTGTCGAGGTATCCTTGCTTTTTTTGCGTTCGATCTTCATAGCGTTGACCTTTGTAAAATGATTCCTGTTAAATCAGCATAGAAACAGCTTGCAACATCTGTTCGGGACGGAAAGGCTTTACAATCCAGGCCTTGGCACCAGCTGCCTGGCCTTCGCGTTTTTTCTCCTCGGCACCTTCAGTTGTGAGCATAATTACCGGCGTAAATTTGTAATTAGCTTTTTGTTTCATCTCTTTCACAAAACTAATGCCATCCATATTCGGCATATTCACATCCGAAATTACCAGATTAATCTTTTGCCCATCCAATTTAGCTAACGCATCTTTTCCATCACTGGCTTCTACTACTGTGTACCCGGCCCCGCGCAACGCAATACCAACCACTTGTCGCACACTGGCCGAATCATCGACAACCAAAATAACTTTAGACATTCAATGCTCCTAGAAGAACGTAATTTCAGAATTGCTGGGCGTTTGGGAGTGGGCCGAGCCGCGATGCACGTCCACTTGCTCAAGCGTGGTATAGGTTTTTTGGATGGCGCGCAGCCATTCCTGAATATCAATAAGTGTGACTGACTCACCGTGACGCAAACGTGTTTCCTGATCAGCCAATGCGCCCACCAGTTTTTCCATGTCATCGGTAACGTGGCTTAAAATCTGACTGACACGATCCTGAAACTGCAAGTTCACCAATACCTCTTCAACACTGGATTGCACCGCCGCACTTTCCTGCTCAAGGATGTGCGCGGATTGCAAAATGTTTTCGCTGGAGTTTTGGAATTGATCAAGCACTTGAGCGATGGCGCCTTCAGATTTACTTAATCGATCACTATCTTGTGCGGCATATTCTGTGGTTCTGTCGAGCGTGGTTTGCAGCGCAGAATTGACTTGCTCAATGCGTTTTCCAATACGCGCACCCGTCTCACCCGAGCGAGTGGAAAGCGTGCGCACCTCATCTGCCACTACCGCAAAACCACGCCCATACTCGCCTGCTCGTGCCGCTTCAATTGCTGCATTCAAAGCAAGTAAATTCGTTTGCGATGCGATACCCGCTACTTCGGCACTCATACCGCTGAGTTCGACGGTAATTTTTGATAATCCGGAGACTTCGGTGAGGAGTTCGTCGCGCTGCTCCATGGCGGCACGCAGAGTGCGCGTAATATGGCCAAGCTCAGTGTTGGCGAATTGAATAACACCACCCAAACCGGTATCACCTTTCATGCTGCTGGCAGTTGTCGCAGAACTAGCCACCGCTGCTTGCAAACGCTGGTGAATATCCGAGAAACGCCCCACCAGTTCTGTAATACTATTTTCCAGCTGGTGGCGAGCCAATTCGGTTTGGCGCTGCCAAATCGGCAACAAATCCTTCAGCAGGTGCTGATAATTTTCCAAGAGCGCTTTATAGGTTTGCGATAACTGTTGCGCCGTTTGGGCGCGCTCGACTTCCTGTTGCAACTCGGCAACACGTTTTAATGCGGAGGAGACTTGCAGCGCGGCGTAAATAGCTGCCGCCAGCACAATCAATACCAGTAGCAATTTCCAAATAACGGAAAGACTGGCACTGGCAATTAACCCCAAGGCAATTAGCCCGAGCACACCTACAGCTCCAGACGCAATCAAGGGTGAACCCGCACTCGTCGCTGGCGATGAATAGTTGTAATTACTCATTGGTTTAGTCCGTCAATATCAAACGCAAAAACACAGGCTCGTTGTGTAAGAATCCCTGCGCCTTTTGCTCTCAGGAGGGTTCTCTAGGTATAGACGGGGTTTATGGAGGTGTCAAAAGCCCCCCGCTGAGTGAAAATACTCAGCGCAACTCGCTGTAAACACGAGTTTTTAGGGCGACTACCGAAAGAGGAAACTTAAATAAAAAAGCGCAATTTGATCCATTATCAAATTGCGCTTTTGGACAAGCAGCGAGAATCAGGAAAGATTAGAGGTAGCGACTCCAGAGTACTTTTGCCTCTGGCAAAGTACCCGCACCGCCCGCCGCCGGATCAGTCTGCGGAATTTTTTCAGGATTATAGTCCTTTGGACGCTTGGTAAGATCAACCGTTAACGATGCAGTTAAATCATTGGTCTCGTCTGTTCTCTGCTTTAAACCTGAGGCACTGATGTAACCATAGACAGTGGTGGCACCCGACGTATCCAAAATATTTCCAGCAACCACTGTTCCGTAGATAGACGTTTTTGCAGTCAACGTGATGTTGCCACCAACGTATGCAGGCGGAGTAGCAGTGTTATAACTACCCGCAATCAACCCGATATTACCAATCGGTTGAGGGCTAAAAACGCCGCTGCTAGAACAAAAATTCGTCGGGAATCTTGCTGTGTACTGAGAAAAGGTAGATGCGCCGCGCTCATTTTTACAAATCGCATTAGAGCTGCCGTCCATCTTGTAATCCGAACCATAGTTAACCGAGTACACCGTCAAATCACCATAAGTGTCTATGTTTTCGGTGGCGACGAAGGTGTTGAAAAAGGGTCCGCCGGCGAGCTTGATTGTACCGTCAAACCAAATCACGCCTGCGGGCATTGCAGCCGGGATAGAATCCGCTTTTATTCCGAGCACCTTGTTCGTGAAATCTGCACTAATACATGTGGTATTTTCATCGTGGTTTATGCAAAAAGGCATGGCTTCGGACTTTGTCAGAGCACCGGTACCGCTGGTATTGCATTTTGGGTTACCCGATGCATCGATCGTCACTGCCTTACAAAGATGCATTTGCACTTTATCGAAAGTTCCAAGGTAATACTCGCCATCTGCAATTCCATTAACATTCTTGACGGTAACCCTGATCTTTTTGTCGGCAGTAAATTCAATGGCGTAATTCGCCGCCGCTTTCAGTGGCCGAGTATCTACTACCGGCGCCTTCAATTTCACTTCTGCAACCTTGTCCACGGTGGGAGCGGCTAATGCCGTGTCAGCGGTTCCGGTGCAGTTTGCGTTCTTTTTAGAGGCATCTTTAATCTTCAACACTTGGCTCTTTGTGGTGTCGATAGAGGAGGGGCAATCCGCTTTGCCCAGCACCGAGAAAGACGCCCCATTGTTTCCAACACCCGCAGACTTTGTAAAATCACCTCCGACGATCATGGTGCCAACCGAGTCAGTCCAAGCGCTGATGGACGCGTTACCCATGGCAGTGGCCGAAACCACACCCTTTCCGGACACAGTTACATCGCGACGAGAGAGAATTGTAGTTACCTTGCCGGCTGTAGAGGTCACATCGCCGTTCGCATGTGCTGTGCCGACCACGGGAGCCGTCGAATCGACACCCCAAGTAGCCAACACTATATTCCCACAACAGGTGTAGCCTTTACCTTCAGTCGCAGCTCCATCTCCTACGCTTCCCGTCTCACCCTTGGGAATACCCCAGGCCTCAGCCCGCGCAACGTTCGCGCTTTGAATCAGCTTTACATTTCGACCACGAACAACATCGGCCGCGACCTGCGAGTCGAGCAAAATGTTCCCCGTTACATTGATATTCCCAAAACCGGTTCCAGCAACACCCGCGCTGGTGACACTAAAATTACCATCAACATTAAAATCCATACCCTTTCTATCAGGGGCATTCAACGTGATGCCGCCTGTGGCCTTGAGGTCATTATAGAAATCCAGCACGCCAGACAGATTCATGGAGCCGTCACCGGCATTAGGTGTAATCGCGTATACCACTTCAACCGTGGAAGACGCTTGGCCCGCAGCAGCCAGAGCGCTTACCTCGGCGGTGATCTTGAATGCGGCTTCGGTACCCGTAGGCGCCTCAATGGTTTTAATCAGCGCCGCTTGGGTCAACCCATCTACTCCAGCAAGCGTCCAATTGGTATTACCCTCTAACGCTGCAAGTTGGGCCTTCTCTAGGGTCCCCAAGTACTTGCGCACAGCTTCTACGGCAGACCAGGCACCAGCCTGAGCATTAATTTGTGATTGCGCGACCAATTGCCGCTCTTGCGTGTTTCGCATCGTGTGCATTGTCCCGACGGAAACAGCTACCACACCAACACCAATCATCAGAATGACCAGTATGGTTGCTATGCCCTGCTGCCGCTCGCGAAGTCCACGACGGATGCTCAAACCAACCCGATGCTTAAGTGATCTCATAGCCTGCTCGATAGTTTGTTAAATGTTTGAAAGACAAAAACTGTAAACAAACGGCGTATTGGGAGGAGCGGTTCCTGCCTTTTTTGCCGCACTGATTGCCGCATTGTCCGCTGTAACAGTCACCACTGGGTGTGGCGCTACGGTTCCCATGCTATAAGGGAAACATTCTGCGTTGGCTAGATTCATGGCAATCGCGGGCAAATCAGCGTCAGCAGCCTCTGAATCCCGGAATGCAGCCAAGACCGAATCCACATCCCACCTAAACGAAGTGAGCGCATCCGTTAAGTTACACGCAGAACCTTCCGTAATTTTTAGTAGCTGTAGCTCGCGCCGGGTATTTTCTTCAAGGTCCTGTACGCGAAACCCCTTGCATTTTGTGACACCGCCCTGCGCATATCTCCAATATATTGCAGTGCCGGATTGTACGATGTGAGCCACTGCGCCTCCCGGAGGAATTCCGAACCCGGCGTTTTGCAACTCCAGTTGCAGCGTCAGCATCGCTGAAGCAATTTGCCCGTCTTGCAAGGTGTCGTTGCGAGTCTGTATGGAGGTGTGGACTATATTTTTATATAGCGTCATGCCCGCGAGAATACCAATCATGGCGAGCAGTAACCCCACCATCAGACTGATTAATGACATTCCTCGCGCTTGCCGTGAATAGCCAGGATTAAAGGGCCGGCGCATCGACTACCTCTGCACCACCAACGCGCACCTTTTGGGCATCAGCTCCAACTTCAATAACTACAGGTCTTGCGCTGGCCACTGTCTGATTATTCAGGACGGCGCCGCCAATTTTGACGTTACTGATTTTAAAATTCACTGGAGCACAGCCTTTTACGGTGAGCGGAGCGGGTTCTGCCGCGCCTGGGACATTGATCACATGATCATCGCCCATACAAATATTAGCGCCGGCGGTGCCCTTGCGCGTCGTCGCCATCTCACGCATCTGGTTCACTGAGATATTGTGCATCGCTTGTAATTGCTGAGTGTTTGCCATTCGCGCGGTCGCGTGCATGACACCACCACCAACTAAACTGAGCAATAAGAGTCCGATCAACGATTCGATCATAACGCCACCACGCTGCGCACTAACCTTTTCCAAGCCGGGGTTTGCGCTACGCGCGGCATTCGCCTCAGGGATAGCTGTGTTCTTCACGCTTTTCTCCAGTGTGAAAAAATTGAAAGGTCGATTTACTGCTGCAAGTGTTGCAAGCGGCTGGCTTGATAATCAGCCCCTTGTTGTTGAAGCAACTGCAACTCCAGTCAAGATCATCTACTTTGACGGTCACAATCTTCGATATATCACCGGTCCAGATCGGTGCCGTATCACAGGAAATGGCAGCAGTTGCAGATGTAGGCGCGACCAAACGTATTTTTGTTTTGTCCGAGGACAGACAAAGCATACTTGCCGGGTTGTCACCGGTCACACGCACCGAGTTGCGCATCGCAACGGCTTTAGCACGACCCACGGCCTCTTCCAACACCGATGCACCTTCTGCGAGACGGGCATCATTGATCCAGCCTGAGGTAAACGGTGAAGCTGCGATTGCAAGCAACCCCAGAATCAACAGGACAATCATCAGCTCTACCAGTGTTAGCCCGCGCTGTGTCATAGCCACTTATCACCAGCAACGTACTTGCAGTTTGAGGTTTTTTTCTCGTTTTTATTGCTAATGCTAATCTTGCAATTCGCTTGGCGGCTCCCGGTATTACCCACAGCATTAATGGTGTAGCTCGACGTCGAAACCGCCTCTACTTTGAAATAAAAATTAGTGGCGCTTGGACTCCAATTGGCAATCACTTCCCGGATCCCATCAGTGTTAGCTTTTTGAGCGTCAGTGAATGTGGGATACGAAAGTGTACGCTGATAGCGGTTCTCCAATCCCAGGCTGAGCGCAAGCAAGTCTGACTGCGCCGCGCGTATCTCGCTTTTAATGACGTAGCTGTTGTAAGCCGGCAAGGCTATAGCAGCAAGAATCGCAACAATCGCAACCGTAATCATCAATTCGATGAGAGTAAAACCACCTCTTGGCGAGCCCGCAAAGAGCCTGGAGGTAACCGATTTCATCGTAAAACAAACCTCACTAGATAAAATTTTTAGATATAAAAAATTTAAATTTTGACTTTTTTGCTATTAAAAACAAAAGAGCTAACCAAGTACTGCTGCGATGACAACTGAGCAGTGCTATCCATAACGACCGTGTAATCCAATGATTTAGTTTTGTGTTGCTTCTGAGCTTGAAGCTATATGCGTGGTATTAATTATTGTTTTTTTATAAATGACTGCGCTGTCAGATGCGCGCTTAAACAAACTTTAACGACAAAAAAACCAAATGCCAAGCAAATTTGCGATAAACAGTTCAAATAATATACCGAATGGATTTCTAAGAAGATTTGCCAAGTTGAACCGGGTGAAACCTCATTGGCATATAAAAATCGGTGATAAGGCCATTTTTATGTGTGAAAAAAAGAAACACGAGGGTAACAAGGGGGAAATACGAGAGCGGCAGACAAAACTGCTGCCGCCCTCGCAATATGATCAGCCGGTATTGCGCATACCCGCGGCGATACCCGCCATAGTGACCTTGAGCGCACGCTCCAGATCCGGGCTGATAGTCTCGCTGCTACGGTAACGCTTTAACAGCTCTGCTTGCAGGTAGTTAAGCGGATCAACGTAGGGCTTACGCACCTCCAACGACTGGCGCAGCATTGGGTCGTCGGCCAGCAGGGTATCCTGCTTTTTCATCTGATTAATCAACCCTTCCAACGCAGCCAGGTCGCCGCGCAACTGTTGACCCAAACCACGATATTCCACAGGAACCAATTGCTGCTCGTAGTAGGTGCAGATAGGGCCATCCGCTTTCCCGATAACCATTTCCAACAGATCCAGGAAGCTGGAAAAGAACGGCCAGTTGCTGACCATATCGTCCAACAGCGCCGGATCGTTTTCCAGTGCGTACTCGAATGCTTGGCGTGTACCCAGCCATGCAGGAAGATTCAAACGGACTTGAGTCCAGGCGAAAACCCAGGGGATAGCGCGCAGACTCTCTACGCCACCAGTAGATTTACGCTTGGCCGGGCGGCTACCCAACGCCAGCAAACTCAGCTCCTGCTCGGGAGTCAAATTGCGGAAGTAAGGTACGAAATCTTTATGGCCACGCACAATGCTGCGATAGGCTTCAAGGCTGGCTTTACCCATTCGCTCAATGAGATCGCGCCATTCATCTTTTGGTGATGCATTAGGCGACATGGTCGCGCGCATGGTTGCGACAACATAGGAAGACAGGCTGCTAAAGGCTACGCGCGGAAGACCGAATTTATAGCGGATCATCTCGCCCTGTTCGGTCACACGAATACGGCCTTTGACCGACCCCGGAGGCTGGGACGCCATCGCTTTTTCTACCGGACCACCGCCACGACCAACGGTACCGCCACGGCCATGGAACAACACCAGGGAAACGTCAAATTTATCTGCCAAGGCAACCAGCTTTTCCTGGGCTTTGTATTGCGCCCAGGTAGCAGCGATTTTGCCCGCATCTTTAGCAGAGTCGGAATAACCGATCATTACCGTTTGCTGCTGGGCAGAATAATGTTGGTACCACTCCAAATCCCATAAACGCTCCATAACGATAGGGGCGCGATCCAGGTCATCCAGAGTTTCAAACAAAGGAACAATAGGCATATTCCAGGTCATGCCGCTTTCTTTCAGCAACAGAGCAACGGCCAGCACATCTGACGGTTGCTGAGCCATGGAAATAATGTAATGAGAGAGAATCTCGCGCGGCTCCTGCGCCACTATGCGACAGGTCGCCAATACTTCCGCCGTTTCATCGCTCATCGGCCAGACTGACGGCAGTAAAGGGCGCTTGCTGGTCAGGGATTCCAGCAGGAAAGCCTGACGTTCTTCCTCAGACCAGGCGCGATAATCACCTAAGCCCAGATATTGGACCAGCTCATCAATGGCCTGCACGTGACGATCGCCATCCTGGCGGATGTCCAGCGGCACCAGGTTGATGCCAAAGCAGTGGATACGACGGATAGTGTCCACCAGCGGACCATTAGCAATGTGCGGCAAGCCAACTGCATTCAGCGAGCGGAAACACATCATCAACGGAGATAACAAATCTTCACGGCTGGTGATCAGATCAGCCGGGACTTCAACCGCACGCCCCTGAAGACGCGCTTCCGCCCACTCCAGAGTGGACTGGATGCGGCGGCGCAAGTCATACATCGCATCGCGATAAGGCGTCACACTATCTGGATAAATTGCGCGCAGCTCGTCACTCGCCTCGCTCATACTCAGGTCGCCGCCCAAGCTGTATATGTCGCGCGAGTAAAGCTCTGCAGCCATCCAACGACCCAGCAACAGGACTTCACGGGTGATCTTGTGGGTAACGTTCGGGTTGCCGTCACGGTCACCGCCCATCCACGAATAGAATTTGATGGGGCGTATATCTACGGGCAAGGACTCACCCAAATGGCGAGTACACATACGATCCAAGTGGCGAATAAAATCTGGAACCGCTTGCCAGAGACTGTTTTCGATAACCGCAAAACCCCACTTGGCTTCGTCAACCGCCGTTGGGCGCGTAGTGCGGATTTCATCGGTAGCCCAAATCTCTTCCACCAAACGATGCAAACGGCCGCGCAACTTGTCTTGTTCGAAAGTCAGCAAGCTGCCGTTTTGGCGATCTGCGAGGGTATCAACGATTTGATCATATTTGCGGATCAGGGTACGGCGAGTCACTTCGGTTGGGTGCGCCGTCAACACCAATTCAATACGCAACTTATTAATAACTTCAGTCAGTGCGTCTTTGCCATGCGCCTCTGCAAACTCCAGAATCATGGATTGCAAACTGTCTTCGCGTTCGGCTTCCGCACTGGAGAAGTACTCCTGATCGGCAATATTGGCCAGGTTCAGGAATTGGTTAAAGGCGCGCACAATCGGCAGAATGTCCTGGTCATTCAAGCTGCTTAACATCGCAACCAGGGAGGCAGAATCGCCGTTTTCGGCTTTGGTAATCGCCTTACCCAGTTTGCGGATCCCCTCCACCTTGGAAAACAACTCTTCGCCTTCGTGGGCGTGAATTGTTTCACCCAGAAGTTCCCCCAGCAGGCGGACGTTTTCGCGCAGGGTTTCAGGCAGCTTTAACATTGGGCATCTCCAACAAATCGAGGGATTAAAAAACGCACAAGCGAATCACCAAAAGAGGGCGGCATTCTACGCCATCAGTCAGGGCAAGGGTAGAAAATGACGATTGGATCACCATCAATATGCCGCAGCTTCCCATTCAGACGTTCACTTCATTAGGATTATTCGGGCTTCCGGGCGGGCGCGCAGATTACAAAGGTGCACGAGCCTATGCAAGCGCACAGAAAGGATGCAAGCAAAAAACCTCGGTAAAAAACGTAGATTTAACGCCGTGTGCACCCTTTTAGACCTGTTTTTACCTGCCAAAGCCAGATTTCCGACACAAAATCACAGGTGACGATAACACGGCAAACAGCCCGCCCCAATTGCTGGAGCAAATACTATGCCCGCCTCTTAACGCTGAAACTATCCACAGAAGCTGTGAATAACTCTGTGGATGCCATTTTGGTAAATACCCACAGGCCAGAACTGACCTACGCTAACAAAGACTGGTCAAATCATGCGCGCCTTTACGCGACAACCATCTACACCCTCCAACCATCGCAAATGACGCCTAAATATTCACAAAACCCGGTTCGTTATTTTTCTCCCTAAAGTCGAACGCAAAAACGCCAGTTTGGCGAAAAGTCAGACTGGTGTTTTATTTCAAGCTCCATAGACTCAGTCCCCGAATAAAAATTTCGTGTTTCACGCACAGCCATTTTTATTCTCGCAAAAACATCCAGTCGTTTTTTTTGCCTATTCCAAATAAACAATCAACTTTGATTACAGTGGAGTGTGAAAGTGACAACAATCAATAATCAATCCGCAGTTTCCCGTTTCAAATCATTAAATATTTTTGGCCTTTCCGCGTTGATGGGTGCTGCTGCTTTATTTAGCGCAGTTGAAGTGAGTGCGCACGGTTATGTTTCCAGCCCTAAAAGCCGCGCATTTCTGTGTACCTCTGCGCAAGGTGGTGGAAGCTCTCCAGCCTGCGTTGCCGCTGCTGCCGCTGGCAACGCAAGCCAATATGAACCACAGTCCATTGGCATTGGCGGCGCGAATGACAACCACCAGGCACTGATTCCCGATGGCAAGTTATGTAGCGCAAACCACGCAAGCATGGCGGGC
>JACCDS011241058.1_pt1 | contig 28363 bp, 27 predicted proteins | sample 7446441 | NCBI WGS metagenome assembly JACCDS01 (sample SAMN15323445, study PRJNA562643) | freshwater metagenome | isolation source: river surface water | place: USA:Blue River Watershed | collected 2017-08-17 | reverse complement strand
GGGGCGAGGTCTGGACTATCCTTGCGGAAAGCCGCCTATGGTGAGGCTACCTTTCATGCCAGACCCCATTGCGTAAATGAATGTGTCTCTTGTTCTGCTGCCCTCAAGCCAGAAAAGCCCCTAGGGCGTTGGGTAGGGGCGTGCGGCCCGCGCGCCCGAGGATGGCCGGGCCGGTCATCCCTACCAACCGCGGCTATGCCGCGAGCGGTTAGCGGTAAGCGGTGGGCGCGGCAACTATCTGCCACCTGCCACCCGGGGCCGCCACCCGCCACCTGGGAATTTGCAGCAACAACTAGGGCAGCACGCGGTGCTGCCCCTACCTCGATGCAGGTAATGACGATTGGCGGTAAGCGGTTTGGTGATGCAACGGCTAACATCAGAAGACCCGTCTTAACAGGCCTTCGTCAGTCTACGACCGCGCAATTACGGACTCTGACCTGAGTGAAGAACCTGACATGGAAGGAAAACGTGATCTCACGCCATTCGTCCTCAGCAAGGGAATCAACGAGCCCAGAGACGCACTGGGGTTCTGTCGTGAGCATGTATCCTTCGCTTGCCTTGCGGCGGCATGAGTTGAGTTCTTCGAGGAACGCTTTTGCGTCACGCCAAAGCGCCTGCTTGGAGGCGCGAATTTCAATGCGATATGGTTTGTCCACGCAGTAGTCATCCATGACCGCGTTGTACTCATCGGCGCGTCTGCTGAGCGGCTCCCTCAGGCCGGAAAGACGTGCCATCGTGGATAGGATCGAGTTGCGGAATAAGACCTGTTGCCTCGTGATGTCCGCCATGCCCGGGTTTCTGCCTGCTTGGATGGCCGCCCTGATGATGCCTCTTTCGTAGGCTCCGCGGATGGTGTTTGCTCGCGATGGGCCTATGTTGGGAATGGATTCCAGATTATACATGATGGCGTCCAGATCCCGAAGGTCGCGAATGTTCGCGCTGCTCAAGGCGCTGGCGATGACCTTGCTCAAACCGAGCTCACTGATGCTCGTGTATCGCTTGGCATGATCGAAAGCCTTGTTGGCTTCCCGCTGGCAAGCGGCCTGCATCCGCTCTTTCGCGTCTTCGATCGACCCCTGCATCCCGTTGATCTGCCACCGGGCGTACCATAGCCTTAGCTCGAGATAGAGGACCGAGAGGTTCAGGGCTTGGGCCTTGAGGGCACGAATGGTGTAAGGAGGTATAAGGGCTATCCATGCCTTAGCTGCCTTGAAGAAGGTCGTATTTTGCGACTCGATTTCGTGCATCGAAGGGCAGACTTCTGCTCCTCCGGTTTATTGGCAACCACACAGTTGCCGGTGCGGTTGGTGTGGTTGAGGGATAAGTATGACTAGGTCAGCACGCAGTGCTGACCCTACCCGTGTCAGGTAATGGCGGTTGGCGGTAAGCGGTGGGCGCGGCAACTATCTGCCACCTGCCACCCGGGGCCGCCACCCGCCACCTGGGAATTTGCAGCAACAACTAGGGCAGCACGCGGTGCTGCCCCTACCTCGATGCAGGCTATGTCGTGACGCGGTCCCGACCCTACCTGAGTCAGGTTATATCAGACTTAAGAATGTTGTAAGAGTGGTCCATTCCTTCATTCTCGGGACGTGCTTTTCAAGCAGGCCACCGGAGACCTCTTCACCGCGGCAGGGGTGTTCATCAAGAACGTCCACTGTCCCAAGGGCGTGGCCGCGTTCGGCCTCCTCGGCGTCGACAGGAGTGGTCGGCTGAGTTGCCGAGGCTGTTCGCGTCGGATCCACGATGTTCGCCAGAAGACCGAAGCTCAGGTGGTGGCGCTGGTTAAGTCAGACCCCAATGCCTGTCTCCTTCTCCGCAGGCGGGACCTTTCCATAATCTGATGTATCATTTCCCACACCAGACAACCGCGGTCGGCCTGGTCGCCGAAGCTTGGCGACGCAATCTTCCCGGAGAGGCTCAGCCGTCTATCGGCCGTGAAAGCCCTGAAGTCCCGGTGCGGGAACTTGCCGTTCGGGTCGCGGCTCTGGAACCGACGATGCCGGCAAAAGACCGCGAACATTTCATCGAAGCATTTGCCAGGGTTTGGCCCAGGATCGACTCCTCAGGCGAATCGGCCTACAGGCAGCAGGAACCTTACTTCCCCCCGGCGTATGACGAGGAGGTGCTCAAGGCGCGGATCACCGTCATGGCCACGCGGCGCAAGCCCGTGGCCTCGGCATCTCGACTTCGCATCGCCGCAGGCGATGAGCTGGCTTACCCTCGGGAATATGAGGCCATGAAGCTCAGCCCCGGGGATTTCGGCACCCCCAAGCCCGATGGCGGTCGCATCAGATACGTGCCGAGGCTCAGCCTGACGCACCGTCAGCTAGCCTTGCATGTCGAGTTCGCGCCGCTGGTCGCAGTTGTTTTCCTGGCCAGCCGACTGCCCGGAGGCTTTTTCGGCGCAAGGACGATGTCGGGTCCCGGATTCCGCCCGCAGGTCACGACCCTGCTGGAGGTCTTGCTCGCCAGACGTCCTGACAACATGACCGACGATCAGTTCGTGCCTTACGTTCGTTGGCTCATTGATTTCCGTTTCCCGCTCTGGCCTGAAATCGACGACTGCATCGTAGGCTGACGACGGTGCTCGCCATTCTCTCCGACATCCATGGAAACCGCCCTGCGCTCGAAGCGGTGTTTGCGGAGATGGAGATGCTTGGTGTGAAGCGGATGCTGGTGCTGGGCGACGTGATCGGCTACGGACCGTTCCCCAACGACTGCCTGCGGATGGTCGCCAAGGCCGAGGTCAGCCTGCAGGGAAACCATGAGGCCGGCGTGAGCGGCGCTTTGGGCGAACAATGGTTCAATGACGCGGCCTGGGGCGCGATCGAATGGACCCGTAAGAAGTTAACCCATGCCGACCGTGAGCTCATCTCGAAGTGGCGGCCGACCGGGTTGCATGACGGCATCGAGCTGGCCCATGCCTCCTTGAACCCTGATGCGGTGTTCGACTACCTGCTGACTCCGAGGGCGCTCAAGGCTCACTTCGCAGCCCAGAAGACCCCTTTATGCTTTGTCGGGCATACCCATATCCCGGAAATCTGGACCGAGGGCAGGGAAGACCCCGTGCTTGCCCCGAAGTCGGGCGTCTATCGCCTCGAGGCAGGTCGTAAGACAGTCATCAACGTCGGAAGCGTGGGTCTGCCTCGCGGAGATGACAAAAGGGCCTCCTGGGCCACTTATGACCCTGTTGCAGGGGATGTGACGCTACGCCGGACGTCCTATGATGTCCAAGAGGTCATCCGGACTATCAAGCATCTAGGACATGAGCCAGTGGTAGAGGCGAAGTTGTTACGAGACCTGGGCAGTTAGACTAGAGGCCCGTAGGCTCAGAGGCTCGGTTGATCAGGTGATTCGAGAGTATGGAGTATCGAGTATGGAGTATGGCGAAGGCACCAGGATAGCATCTCGGTCGCCGGTTTCTCTTTGAGCGGGTGGCTTTCCCGCCATCGACTCAGTCCTCTGTCATCGACTCAGCCATCTGCTCTATGACATTCCTCAGGATTGCCGGCTGAGTTGAGACGGACACAGGTAGCGAGATGACCATAGATCCAGCAGAATTGTATGAAGAATGGCGTCAGCTGCTCAGCGACAAGCTCGGAGTCAGGGTGGATGGGCCTTTGCTCACCAGGCCCGACGGACGGCAATTACAGATTGTTCGTTACCGGGCTGCCGACGTCGTGGATATCCCCCTGGCTAACCTCCGTTCGTCAGTTAAGTTAAGACGAGGCTACCGGCGCATCATCATCGGCGCAGGGAGGCATGATTTCACTTCGCTCCATAGTCCCGCCATCTATGTCTCGCACACTTGGGCCCAGTGTCAGTTCGATTGGGAGCGTATCTGGGCTCAGTATTTCTGCGCTTACTCAATGCTAAAGAAGCAGGGTGGGTTGGCTTATCGGGGCCGTGTGCATCTCGCAGTCGACGGCTGGCATGCCTGTTGGGGCTCCACCGCGCGCTATGGTGCGGTAGGCTCAAGGCTTCATGGTGACATCGTCGACCTGACCTCGCCGCTAATCAGGTTGTGGCGGGGTGGCTTGGATCCCTTTTCGTCGCTACCGCCGGGCTGGAGGTAGGTTGATAGTAAAAACCTAAAATCTGCCCCTTGCGGAAACGTCGGGGTTGGGCAAATTGGCCGGCGATGAGCACCCCCGACAAGCTTCCCCCGAGTCCCTTCAAGGTCATCGAAGCCGACCTGATTGCGGCCGGCTTCACGCCTTTCCGCGATTCGACCGAGCTGATGGACGAACTGGCGGCCCGTGGTCCGGACGGGCGATCGGGCATCTACGTCCACTTCTTCGCCGGCGAAGAAGAGTGGTTCTACCTCGGACTCTCGGTCGACGTCCGGAAGCGCTACCAGCAGCATATCAAAAACCACACGGATATCATCAAGACGGCCTGGCTTTCGGCCCCGGAAGACCAGCTGGTCGCGTTGGAACTAAAGTACCTTGGCCTGATGCAGGGTCACCGTGCCAATCTCCGTAATATCCTGAAGCATCGGGATGATTACCTCTGGGAAGACATCAAAGACGTCTTCGAAGCCGGACATGGCGAGCGCTGGCTGACGGATCCGATGCCCGATCTCACCCCTTACGAGAAGACCGATAAAGAGCTGGAGGCCAATTACGCCAAGCGCTTCGCGGAACTCCAGGCTCACCCGGACTTCTCCGAGGACATGCTGGAGCTGCTTAACCACTATATCCGTCATTTCATCCTGTTCCCGACCAAGACGGATCAGATGTTCTGGAATCTTACGTGCCTTAATCCGGGTCTATATTCGAAGCCGTATGATAAGCTCACGGCCTTCCTGCGGATCAACATCCACATGCCGGAAGTCTTCACCGCGATCCTGAACGAACATTACGAGGGCTCTCCGCGGATGTCCTTCAATTTCCACGTGGCCAAGGATCAGTTCACCAAGGAGGACCTCGCCCGTTATCACGAGGATTGGAGCCTCGTGGCCCACCCCGGGAACTATACGGCAACCGGCGGACGCCAGATCCAGTTCGTCGTGAGCAATCTAGACGACGCGTGGACGCTCCTGGCCGACCCGGTCTTCCGCCGAGCCGCCAAGGTCAGCAATCTGCGTCTCATGCGCCGGGGTCTGCTGGCTCGCTCCCTCTCCCAGGCCCATTGCTTGCCGCTGGCCAAGGCGACCCTGTCGAAGGGCATGGTCTGGCTCTGATGCAGGCTAGGGCAGCACGCGGTGCTGCCCCTACCCGAGGCAGGTCATCGGGGGCAAGGCGCCAGGTCCTGGCCGTAGTCGTCGACGGGATTCCAGATGATCAGGTTCTCGTTCTCGAAGCGGCGGTAACGGTTGTCATCGTTGACCGGGAGTCTGGCTCTGTCCGTGATCATCGAGAGCTGCCACTGGGTCTCGGATTTGACCTTCATTGCGACTACAGGGATGCGCATCGATTTGCGGAGGTGCATCGCCGCCGCAAGCGTGCCGAGTTCTTCCGCGTCTGGAAAGCCGGATAGGCACTTCCTGATCTCCGTGACCGGAAGACCTCTGGAAATATCGCCTCCATCCGCCTTGGGGGTGAGATCGTTTACGCAGGCGCGGATTCGCTCGACGACCGGGTAGCGATGGTCACGCATATGGGCCGAGACGCGATCGGCCCAGGACGGTCCGAAGAGGGAGTCAAATAAGCCCATGGTCAGGCGATGATATGGGTGAGGGCCCAGCCCAGGCCGGAGCCGGCGGCGAGGAGGGTGAAGGCGGCGATGAGGCAGCTCCCTTTCTCCGGCAGACGATCCAGTGGCGGAAGGCCGCGCTGAAGCCGGGCCATGTTGATCTGCATGAGGGCCCTCTGCTCGAACATCCGCTTCAATTCTGGGCTCTTTTCGATCACCTCCTCCATCTTCTTGTCGAACTCCTTGCCCATCTTGATGATGGTCAGTCCGGCCGGCAGATCGTCATCGCTATGGGGATGGTCCGAGTAGCCGTAGACATAGAAGTCCATCAGCTTCCCTTTCGGGGCATCGGAACCAAAGTCGCCCTCGTAGAGCACATAGTGGTCGATCGGGTTGGGGTAACTCGGGTGAGTCATCGAGCCGACTCGGTTGTAACGGACCTTGCAGCCGCCTGCAGGGGAACGGAAGTGAAGACGATCCAGCAGGGTGTAACCATGCATGATCGAAATCGTCCGGAAGGGGTTTCCGAGCGAGGTGCCCGGTCCGGTGGGATTGCGAGGGGCGAGTGAGCTGATTTCGTGCATGGTCAGATTTGGGAGTAAGGGTAACGACCTTGGACCTGGGCGTTGAAGAAAGAGCCTTTCGAGTCAGCGTCAGCGAATGCCTCGTAGACCGAAGAGGGCACGTCGGAGTATCGGTAGGTGCGTCCGTTCTTGAAGCGGACATAAAGCATCAGGTCCTCGGCCTCGTAGGCGAAGGCCGCTATGCTCGAGGACTCCGGGGTGCCGATCCAGTCCAGGTTCTGTCTCATAGGGCGGACATGTCGGCTCCCATGGCATTGAACAGGGCGGGGGAGTGGGTGAACAGGATGACCTGAAGGCCCTTTTCGGAGGCGTGATTCAGCAGGAGGTGCACCTTGTTGAGGTTTTCGCTGTCCGTGTAACTGAACGTGTCGTCGAAAATCACCGGCAGGTGTCCGTCGTGCGATTTGCTGAGTACTTCGGCCATGGCGAGACGTATCGCCGCGGAGAACTGTTCCTTGGCCCCGCCGCTGAGCTTGTCGAACGACATCGTGGAGTTGAGGCCGCGCTGGGGTCGGATAAGCATGGGTTCGCTGAAGGCATTGGCGACCTGGGTCATTTCGACGGAGGCATCATGGCCGAAGAGAATCTTAGCGTATTCGTCGATCTTGGAGACCAGGGGACCGGTGAACGCCTTGTTCAGTTCAGCCTGGGTGGTTTCGAACGTGTCGCCCAGAAGCTTGAGCGCCTCGGCCAGGGCATTTTCACGCGAATAGTCAGCCTTGGCAGACTCGAGCTTCGCGACGGCGGTGGCCAAGGTGAGTTTGGGGTCTCCGCTAGTGCGTCCTTTCACGATGCCGCGATGTGTATTGGAGAGTTTCTCCGCCTCCTTGATGCGTGCGGAGGACTTATCCAAGCTGTTCTGCTTCATCTTGATCGCGGCACGGACAAGGTCAGGCGTCAGCTTGGAGATCTCCGCCTGAGAGGCGGCCAGTTTCCCATCCAAAGCTTGGCGGTCACTCTCGGCTTTGAGGATGTCGGCCTTCAGCTTATCCAGACTGCCGGTGCTGCTGAGCATGCCCGTGAGCTGGCTTTCAAGGTCGTTCAGTTCGGCACGGAGTTTCTCGACGCGGTTCGACAGATCGCTTTCACCGGCTACGGCCTTCGAGGCCTTTTTTGCAGAGGCTTCGCGCAGGGCGCCTTTGGTTTCCGCATTGGCAATGGCGTCTCGGACCAGGGGGCTGAGGCGTTTCTTTTCCGCCGTTTGGGCCGCCCTGTCGGCAAGTGATACCTGCTTTGACTCCGGATGCTTGGCGTCCAGCTGGATGAGCTCGTTATCGAGTTCGCTCAGGGTCTTGCGGAGATCCGCCGCCGAGGAGGAGCCACGGCTGGTCTCGGCACGGTCGATCTTGCCTTGGAGCTCGTCCCGGGCGGAAAGATTGGTTTCGGCCGCGGTGAGCGAATCGACGCCGAATTTCTTCATCTCTTCCGCGAATTTCAGGCGAGCCTGCTCGAGCTTCTTACGCTGGGTGGCGATGTCGCCGTTCTTGGGAGAGAGGTTGAGCGTTACGTCATCGCCGACGCGGATGACCGAAGGTTCGGTGACGACCTTGCTCTGACCCTCAAGCATGTCGGTCCCGTCGAGGCTCACCTTGCGACCAGCCTGCTGGACGGTGACGCTGACGCCCATGGCCTCGAGGGCGGCCTGCGCGTTGCTAGCGACGTCGCCGAGCTTGGCGATAGCGGTGATGTCCTGACGGGTGATTTTGGGGATGGCCGACAGTTCCTTCTGGAACTTCTCGATCTGGATATCCGCGCTCTGTGCCTGGGCGAGCTCCGCCTCGGCGGCCGCCTTTCGCTCAAGCAGTTCGATGCGGTCGATGGCCTGCTGGACGAGAGTGGCGCTTTTCTGCAGGGCATCTCGTTCGTTGTAAGCAGTGTCGGAGGCCAGACGGCAGGCTTCGGCGTCGGCCTTGGCGTCGGCGGACTCTTGGGCGAGGGGGGCCAGAGCCTGTCGGGCATCGGCGAGAGCCTGCTTGGCGATGCCGATCTTGGCCAGCTGTTGGTCGATCTTTGACTGCGTCTCCTTGAGCGTGCGCACGCTGCCATCGGCGATGACGATCTGCTGGTTGATATCGCCCAACACCTTTTCGGCCTTCTCGATTTCAATCAGTTCCGCCGCGTGCTTGTCGAGTTCGCTCTGAAGGTTGAGTTGCGAGGCCTTCTCGGAGGCGATGTTCTCCTCCGAAGTCCGGATCTGTTCCAGCGAAGCCTCGATTTCTTCGAGAACCTTGCGAGCATCGGTCTCTTCCGTTTCATACTTTGCAACCAGAGCGGAAGCCTTGGCCGCCGGGCTGTCGGCTTTCAGGCCGCGGGTCGTGAACAGAGCATCGCGCCGTGCGATGAGTTTCTCCGCTACCTGCTGGTCCTTCTTGGATTGCATCGCGGCTCCGCCGCCGAGCTTCTGGACCTGGAGGATGAGAGCCTGATGGGGATAGCGGTCGTCGCCGAGGGGGTTGTCCATGCTCTGCTCCTGCCATGCCCAGAGGTGGGCCCATTGGGTCGTCAGGCCTGATTTACCGAAGCCGGTCTGGGCGTGGATGACATTGGTCAGCTCGGCGTCCGCCTGGGCGTCGGTGTATTCCGCTTTTCCTTCGATGCCGAACTTGGTGACCTGGTTCTTGAGGAAGCGCTTGAACAGCACGTAGGTCGTGCCGCCTTGCTCGAAGCGGAGGCGGACCTCGGGTTCGCCCCCGAAGTTCGACTTCATCTTCTTATGGAATTCCGTCGTGCCATCCGCTTTCAGGAAGAGCACTCGATGGATGGCCTCGGCGATGGTCGATTTGCCGATTTCGTTGCGTCCGCCGACGACATGGATCGTCGGGGAGAACTTCACCGTGGTGTCACGATGGACGCGGTAGTTCTTGAGGGTGATTTCGAGGATTCGCATGGGCGTATCAGACGGCCGAGAAGAGTTCGCGGAGGGCGAGCGAGGCTTGGGCAGCCGCGGCGGGGTTGGTCTTGGTTGTTTCGACGAGCTTGGTGGCGACCAATGCGATCAGCTGGTTCTGCTGATCTTTGCAGAGCTGGTCGATTTCTTCCTGAGTCGGCGCGATGCCGACTTCGTCCTTGAGCTTCAGCCGGATGCTGCGTGCCCGGATGACGTCGTAGAGTTTCTGCAACTCTCCGGAGGCCTTGATGCCGAGCGAGCCGGTAAAATGCAGCTTGATCAGGGTCGTATCGGCCTTGGCCAGGGTTTCGTCCAGCAACTTGCCTGCGAGTTCAGCCACCTGTTCGTCGGCGGTGAAGCGATGGTCGACGGAGACCCAGTTCAGTTGAGACGTGCGTGTCTTGGTGACCTGCGGCAGGAGGCCACGTCCTGCGGCCACTTCCAGGATGTTGCCCGGGTCGTTGTCGGCTCCCTTGGGGAATCGGTCGGTCTCAGGCGTGCCCGAGTACCATGCCTTAGGGGTGACCTCCGTGGTGCCGTGCCAATCGCCCAGCGCGACATAATCGTAATCCGCGGCGGGGAGGCGCTTCACGTCGATGAGGTTGGCCTCACCTGGAGCGTCTTCTTCTTCGTCGGCGGAGGAGCCGAATCCTTGCACCGTGCCGTGGGCGAGGACGATGCGGGCCTTGGATTCATGTCCGGCAGGGTGAACCGCGGGGTCGCGGAGCCAGGCCGTCAGATCGGCGGTATCGCTGCGGCGGAGCAGGGGGCAGGGGTAGATGATCACGTCACCGTGCACGAAAGGCTTCTTTTCGAGGAGGACTTTCACGAGCGGGGCGAGTTTCCGCTGCTCGGCGACGAGGTAGTCGTTTTCCCAGAGGCTGCCAGGTCCACCGAAGTCGTGGTTCCCGGGGATGATGAAGACCGGGACGTTCCAGCTCCCCATTCGCTCGAATGCCTTCGAGACATTGGCATTGGACGGGGTGATGGAGTCGAAGAGATCGCCGGCGACCAAGACGAACTCAGCCTGGTGGGCCTTGATGCGTTCGCCGATGGTCTTGAGGACGTCAAAACGCGCCTGGGACGCCAGGCTGCGCTTATCATCTTCGTTGTCGATGCGCTCGTAGGGTTTGCCGAGCTGCCAGTCGGCGGTGTGGATGAAACGGGTGGGCATGCCAAGACTCTGCCTCTCCGGGGCGCCTTCGCCAGCGTATCTTGACCGATTTTGATTATTTATTGGAGCAATCTAGAACTTGCCTCAACTCACCGGTCGGATAGTCTGGCCCTATGAGCGATACCCCCTCAGGCGTGACCTATTGGCAGTGCTGGTGGAAGGCCACCTGGATCATCTTCGTGGTCCGTTGCGTCCTTGGCTTCCTGAACGGGGGCGAGAGCGGTCTGGCTTATGCCCTCGGCGGCGCGCTGATCCTGGCGCCTATCTCGGGTCTCATCGTCGGCGGCATCATGTACGCCATGCGTAAGAAGTAATTCCCCTATGCAGGAAATAACAAGCAGCCCTCGGCCTATTCGAATCGCACCCGCCGTCTTTCTTGCGGCGCTTTCTTTGGCCTTCCTGACAGGTGTTTTGTTGGGGTCCGCTCCTGAGTTATTCGGTTTTTTCAGTAAGTTCGTGCTTTTTTGGGTATGCATTCCTGTCTGTGTGATGTCTCTGCTTATCGGCACAATCTCAGCAGTTCGTGCCTCATCCGTTTTTGGCCTATCGCAGCAAAAGAACGTGACTTCCTACGTTCTTTCTCCCGAAGATCTTTCCCGATGGCGCAGCATCAAGCGGGGCATGGACCGGCACGAGGTGACGGCCATCCTCGGTCAGCCCGATGGTCCGCCTAAGACGGAAAGCACCGTCCCACGCCCGCCTTTAGACCCATTGATAGGCATCGATATTCATATCAGTGGTAAAGTCTGCTATGCGTGGGGTCAGGGGCGCGTCTGGTTCGAACCAAACGCCGGCCCGGTGGTTTATGTGAAGATCCCCGAGTATGTCTGAGCGACTGACCTGTAAGATGCCGAATTCCGAACCATGAGAGAAGAAACGCAAACCACTGAAGATAAGCCTTATTTCAACAAGAGCGTTTTCATCGACGTAGCTATCGTCCTGGGGCTTACGTTCGTGGGCGGCTTTGCCATTGGTTTTGTCGGTGCCGTCGTCGGCATGTCCGCGCAGGCCCAAAACAACTTCATGATTATTTCAAACGCGGGTGGTGTCATTTTGGGCTCTTTCATCGCAGCACGTCGCGCCAAGTCAGGCTCGCTGGTCCGACATCTACAGGCCGTCGGCACGCTAGTTTGGTTGTTCAATCTAGTTAACGTCGCCTTTGGAATCATCAGTTTTTTGCAGTTCCTTTTTTCCGCGATCATCACTGCACTATTGGTTGCGTTAGGGGGATGGCTGTCGACATTACTATCGGGAAGAAGGGCTTAAGATAGTGTTTAAATAAAAAGCTTAATTCATGCGCGAAACCGAATCTTCTGACCAACCGCAGCTCAAAGCTGACGATTCATTAGAGTTTGCGCCAAAGACCGAAGCCTCCAGCGGATGGCGGGCGTTCTTCGCGGTGTTCCTGGCAGGAATGTGCGTTTCCGGGAATGCCCGTCCTGATCCGGCGGACTTCGAGACTCGTCAGCAATGGCAACAGATGATCACGGGTATCTCGGCATGCTCATTCGGCGCCTTGGTGGCGGCAGTTTGTGCCGTCAACTGGCGTAAGCTCCCTTCCTATGGGTCGATCGTCTGGCGCCTCTACCTGGTCTATGTGGGGTCAGCCTGCCTCGCGGGATTCATGCACGGGGGCAACGTTGCAGCCTACGCTACGGGTGCTGCCTTGCTGGCCGGCCTGCTGACGGCTTTGTCTGGCGTTTCCTTGTTCTACTGGCGCAACGCAGGCACAAACCTCATCTACTATTTCTCCTGCTTTGCATTTATGGCAGGCGTTGTTATCTGGGTGTTGAAGTAAACCGTCATCATTCTCATGCGCGAATTTGATCCGCAAGCAGCCGAGGTCCAGGTCAGTGACTGGCGCACGTTCTATGGATGCCTCCTTGCCGCGCTGGTTTTCGGATGCCTGCTCGGCATGCTGTTGCCTTCGTTGAACATCAGCCCCTGGGTCACGATGGCCCTCTGGCTTTTCGCCGTCGGACTAGCGGCCTTTTTCCTGAGAATGATCTTCCCTAAGGTCGTGCTTGTGGATCGACCTGTCCGAGTCGAAGTGGCAGTTGAGCGCATCGTCGAAAAACGCGTCGAGTCCATCGTCGTGAAGTATGTGAGTTCGGATGTCCTGGCTAAGGATGGGAAGCCATATTACATTCTTCCGGATGACGTAGAGGCCATGTGGAAGCAGATCAAGGTGGGCATGACCCGTCGAGAGGTCATGTCGATTTTAGGTAGGCCGGATGGAGAGCCCATAAATTACGCATTCCAGCAACTTGCATATCAATGGGGCAAGGGATCTATTCACTTTGAATTGGAGCGTCGAACCCAAGATTATAGGGTCACGAATATTTTCATACCGCATTACTAGTTGTGCGTTCAGCCTTGGATTGTGTCGGCCAAAGGCTCAGCTCCGTGTGATTTGCGATATGATTTTAAACTATGTTTTGCCTGCCTATGAGAGCAGGCAGATTTGACGGTTTTCTACGCTTACTGCCTGCGAAGATAGGGTTTTAGTTTCCGGGCTTAAGTCCCACCTGCGTGAATTTCCCGGTGGCGACCTCGGTCACCGAGAAATTCATCGTACCATGCGCATCGTAGGAATAAACAAGTTCCACTTCTGCGTTAGGCGCACAGCGATGCAATTCGCCTTCCCAGATTTTCGTGACAAAATCCGGATTACTTTCCTCGATGGCCGACTGGGTCAGGCATATGGTCGGGAGATAGCCTCTGGGGTCGGCGTTGACCTTGTACGTACGACTCAAGGGGAGCCTCTCACCTTTGCGAATGATGGTTATATTGGTGGATTCCCCGGTAAGCCAGTTGGTTGAAATCAGTCCGAAGAAATGAGGCGCGATAAGGCTGCCGTCGATGTCGGCGACAGACCGGGCTTGGCAGGCGTTAAGTGAATGGCGCTGAGTTTTGTACGCAGCGTAGATAGCCGCGCCCAGGGCAACGGCTTGGTCGGGGTTATTTACTTTGGGCTTTCTTCCGAAGAGGCGCTCCATTGAAGCCTGCATCGCAGGCATTCTGGCGACTTCTCCCGCCATGAATACATCCCGGATTTCATGTTTCATGACATACTTGAACGGATCGTCACTCCCGCACCTGAGGACACTTTCACAGGCCATCTCCACTTGCGCGATCAGGTGAGCGATGGCGGACTCAAACTCAGCTCGTCTGACTTCGATTATAATGGGCCCGTGCTTGCCGGAAACGAGGCGAATCTGGACCGAGGCGCGGGTGGATAGGGTGTGCTTGTTACTTTCTAGGGCGAGCTTATCGAAGTTGCAGTCGACGGTATCGAATTCGTCGCCCGTCTGCGCGCGGAACTTCGCGGCAATGACCTTCAATAGGGCAGCATCCATGTCTTTATCTCCTAATTGTTGAACGCCATCTTGGTGGAGAGTCCTGACCTCAGTGCCATGGGCCTGGCATAAAGTGACACTGAGGGCTCCGCCGCTCAGGTCGCAGATGAGATACTTTCCGTTGAGCGCACCATCGTGGGCGTGATAAAGGACGGCTGCAGTGGGTTCCTCGATAAAATGAACCGCTCTCAGGCCGGCTCTGTAGGCGGCATCCTTGGTGGCTGATCGCTGCTCCTCACGGAAGCTCGCCGGCCAGGTGATGACTATGCTCATGGGCTGGCCAAACTGATCGGAGTAATCTGCGACGACCTTCTTGAGCAGCAGTGCGGTCAGGTCGACTGGGGTGATCCGCGTGGAGCCGACGGTCCAGGACTTGCTTGTCCCCAGCAGTCGCTTGAATTCGGCGAAGACGTTCGGGCAGCCTGTTCCGAGAAACTTCTTGGCCTCGGTGCCGATGATGACCGTGCCTACATCCTCAATCTGGATGACAGACGGGGTGATAACCGACCCTTCTGAATTTGTAGTTATTTCAGGCTTTCCGGCTTCGTTGAACCGAGCTACCCGAACTTCGGTTGTTCCCAGATCGATGCCGATGACGTTGGCTGAACGGTAGATGTCCTCGATTTCTCGCATGGGTTATTCCTTGATCGGCTTCGTGACGTAATAGGATGCGGCCAAAAAGACCGTGGGAAGTAGAATGAGGAAGTAGGGCAGGAACGCCGATAAGATATGTAGGGTGTTGCCGTAGAGGTAGACTAAGAGCGCCGTCAGGAGCCATCCGAATGAGGCCAAGGACAAAGGTATGACCTCGCTTCTTGCGACGCATGCACGTTCGGACTCCATCCAGAGGAAAGCGACGCTAGTCACGTTGGAAAGCAGGAATAATGCGCCAAATACCCCGGCTTGATTGCCGAAGTGTTTGCCGAGCCAGATAAGACTCACGATCACACCCATCGACGCGTAACTGAGGACTTCTCCTGAATCGTCGCGTGGAGGCTTGAGGCTTGAGGAGGGCACGACGCAAATCGCACAAATCACCTGCTGGGAGACCAGGGAAGCGCCCAAGGTCGCTGCGGCCAGGATGCAGGATTCGATGAAGGCGAGTTTGACGAAGAACATCCCGAAGGAGAACACCGCCAGCGCGACAAAAACTGATGCGACGACCAGCCACCTTGCCAGCTTGGTTTCGAGGTAGAGGGTGGTCGGCCTGGAGCTTTCTTTCCAGAAGCTTTCGATGATATGAGCAGAAATCAGGAGACCGCCCGCCCAGGTCGCGATGACGACGCAACCGGCTAGAAAACTTTTCAGTCCGCTCCAGTCCTTGCCGACGGTGTTGATGTTCGTGGTAACCCATCCGCAGGCAAAGAACACCGCAAAGACTATGTTGATGACCCCACCCACACGCGCGGCGATACTGACAAGGGGATTCCCATCGCGGCAGTAGACTACCTCTTCTTTCATCTCATCATCCTGCCTGGAGGTTGAGCTGGGTCTTCTTGCCGGTGCTGATCTCGTGCAAGACGCACTCCATCATGCCGTTGGCGTCATAGGAAAAGGTGACTTCGATCGGTTCGCCGGGCTCACCGCGCGGATTGATCGGCACGTACTTGTTATGCAGGATCTTGACTTTGGAGATGTCGCGCTCGGACCGAGGGCACTGCGTGATGATGAGCTGGATGCCGGTCTTGTTCTCCCCGGGGCTCGTGCAGAAGCGTTTGACGATGGAATAGGGTACGGGCAGGCCTTTATCGATGAGCACCCGGTTGAAATGGGAGGAGGTCGAGTACTGCTCGTGGATGGCGATGCCGAAGTAGTGCGGGGTGATGTCGACCACGCTCGTCTCACCGACGGCTTTGGCTTGAAGCGGGCCGAGCAGTGCTTTGGGCGCACGTAGGGCCGCAAAGATGGCGGCACCCTTGGCGACCGCATCGCCGGGTTCCTTGACCGTGGGCGCCTTGTTGAAGAACGTCCTGACCGATTCTTGGACGCAAGGCATGCGAGATGGACCACCGACCATGAAGACTTTGCCGATGGCGGACTTGTCCGTAGCGTTGTTGCGCAGCATTTCCTCGCAGGCGTCTTCCGCCTTCCTCAGCAACGGCTTCAAGGCGTCCTCGAATTCCTGCCTGGTCACTGTGATCATCTGAGGTCCATGGGTCTCCGAAACCAGCCTGACCTGGGTGCTGTCACGAGTGCTCAGCGAATGCTTGGCGGCCTCCAGTTCCAGCTGGGTGAAACTGCAGTCCACACGATCGAAGAGTTGACCGGTCTTCTGCCGGTACTTGGCGTCGATGATCTTGAGCAGCTCCTGGTCCATGTCCGCGCCGCCCAGACGCTGGACCCCCTCCGAGAACTTCACCTGGATCTCGTTGCCATCCGCGGAGATGAGGCTGACATCGAACGTTCCGCCCCCGATGTCGTAGACGAGATGCATGCCGTTCAGCTTCTCGTTGAAGGCGTAATAGAGGGCGGCCGCGGTAGGCTCGCTGACGTAATGATCGATCTTCAGGTTGGCCATCCGGACGGCTTCCTTGGTGGCTGACCGCTGGGCGTCCGTGAAGTTGGCGGGCCAGCTTACGACGATCATCTCAGGTTGGCCGAACTGCGCGGCATAGTCGTGCAGCACCTGCTTAAGTAGCGCGGCGGTCAGTTGCTCCGGGGTGATGTCTTGATTGCCGAACCTGTGGGTCAGTCCCTGGCCGAGGTCGCGTTTGAACTCGGCGAAGACCCCGGCGAAGCCGAGACCTAGGAGCTTCTTGGCTTCCTTGCCGATGATGATCTCGCCGTTCGGCTCGATCTGGACGACCGATGGGGTCACCGTGTCGCCGTCGTGGTTAGGCGTGAGCTGGGCGGTACCCGCCTCATTGAAACACGCCACCAAGGTGGTGGACGTACCTAGGTCGATGCCAACGATATTTCCCATAAGTCATCCCTAGGAAATCGCCTTGTTTGAACAAGTCTAATAGCCATGTCGCGTGCGTTATCGCTTGATGGCGGGCCTGACGTTCCTAGGTTCGCAGCATGTCCCCAGTAGCCTACATACTCATCGCCCTTCTTCTGGCCATCGGCGCCGGTTTCATCGTGGTCGTCCGCAAGCTCGAGGATCTGGCCGCCCGCACCGAGGCCGCTTCTGCCGCCCGTCAAGCCTCCCTGGAGGCGGTCAAAGCTGAGTTACTTCAGGCCGCCTCCCGTATCGATGCCGGGTTGGCCAAGGCCCGTGAGCTGCAAGCGGCCGCGCATGCCGAGGATGTCGCCTTGTCCCAGGCCCAACATGCGGCGATCAAGACAGGCGTGCAGTCGAGCGACGATCTTGCCCGGGCTGTCGCCGAGCTCAAGGTGGCCATCTCCGCGGCCACCAAGCTCTGAGCCGAGGCATGCGCGTAGGGGATTACCTTCGCTATCTCCGGGACATGTCCCGGAAGATCGCCTTCAGGGGGGGCTTCGAGGCCTGCCTCAGCCGTCCCGCAAGAGGTGGCTTCATCTGCTTGCATGGCGCGGAGGCCAATTACGCGGGCCTGACCCGCGAGACATGGTTCATGGAGGCAAGGAAGCGGATGCTCGTCGAAGAGGAGCAGGGCGTCTATGTCGGTTACGGCCTGGTGCAGGGCAGGGTGAACGCAGACGGAAAGTCGCGCGATGTCTGCGGCCCGCTCGTCATCGTACCTGTGGAGCATGAGACCGACGAGGCGGGCGCCTTCGATGTGGAATACGACCACGAAGACGCCCTCCTGAACTATGACCTCCTGGCCCTGATGGTCCCGGGAGGGGGCGGAAATCATGACGCAGCGAACGGCTGGCAGCCACCGACCTTTACCCGCGAGCTGCTGGACGCGATCGGTGAGGCCGAGGCCGTCGTCGAGACGATGATGTCGAGCGGACTTCCCGCCGAACCGCAGGTGCTGGTCAGGACCGTCTACGAGCTGTTGAGCCCGCATATTGCCTCGCTCAAGGCGCTTCCCTTTGTCGCTGGGCCGACTCCGGCCCCGGATCAGCTCAAGCCCGGACAACAGTCCGCGGTCACCAACTGCCAGTTTGTCTTCATGGCGGTGAAGCCGTCCGAGGTGACCACCTACCAGTCGCTCACCAAGCTCATCAGGCAGACCGAGGGCGAGGCGGGGGCCGACGGGGAATCAAACCCGGTCCTCTCGAAGCTGCTGACCTCGTCCATCGAACAGACGCACACGGAGGTGCTGCGGGACGATGCCGTCAGGACGATGGTGAGCACCCAGATCTGTCCAGTCCTTCCGCTTTCGCTTTCGCCTCCTCAGAGGCAAGCTGTCGCCGATGCCTGGGCTTCGGAGATCAGCTATGTCCAGGGGCCTCCCGGTACCGGCAAATCCCATACCATCACCGCGATCCTGCTTTCGGCGGTACTCATGGGAAAACGCGTGTTGCTCGTCTCCAACAAGAAGGCCGCCTTGGATGTCGTCAAAGAGAAGGTTGATTCCTTGTTGGGCGAAGGCGCCCTTTGCCTGGCGGTCTCCGATGTCGAGGGCAGGCGCAAGCAGAAGGCCCAGATCGACACGATCATAGCCAGGGCGGACAGCGCAAGAGCGCCCGAAGACTTCCAGACGGTGCTTCGGAATCTGAATGAAGCAAGGAGGAGGCTCAGCACCCTCCTTAAGGAGCAGGCGACCGAGGAGGCCGCCATCGATACGCATCTCGAGGCCGCCATGCGTGCGAGCGCGAGCCTCAGCGAACTGATATTGGCGCGGAACAAACATGCCGCCCTGCATTCGAAGGATGATCTAAGGTCTCCGGTCCTTGATGGCTGGCGTTCCGTCGATCTCGCCTTGGTCGAGAAAGCAAAAGAGCTGGCTCAGGAAGCGATGGCAGCAAGGACCTCAGGGTCCGCCATCGGGCTGAACAAGGCACTGCAGATCAGGACGTTGCTTTCCTTCGCGGCCAATGAGCTTGGTGTCAGCTGGTTGAGGGGTTCCTCGCGGCCCGCATCAGAACTGGCTCGGCTCAGCTCGTTGCTGGAGGCGATGAGAAACGCGCATGACCATGTCCGTACGGACAGGCTCACCCATCCCGAGATCGCCAACCTGAGGAAGAGTTCTGCGCTCAAACAGGTCGAGCTGGTGGACACTTGCCAGCAAGCCTTACGTCATCAGCTCGACCTCATCCGGCTGGCGAAGGGGGCGGAGTCCATGGTCGCCTTGCAGCAGTTCCGTCAGGTCTTCCATTTCCGTAAGCCATCCAGGCTGAAGCAGATCTTCGCCACCTGCGACGTGGGGGCGGCCTTGGGAGCTTTGCCCATCTGGGCCGCGGAGATCAAAGACCTCAGCACGATGTTTCCTTTCAAGCGAGGGCTCTTCGACCTGGTCGTTGTCGATGAAGCCAGTCAGGTGAACATCGCCGAGCTTACGCCGGCGTTCTACCGTGGCGGGCGTTTCTGCGTGGTGGGCGATGACCGTCAGCTAGGACTCGGCGCGGCCGGGTTCTTCGCCCTCAACCGTAATTTCGAGCGTCTCGCTTGGGAGAGGAGCTGCGAAGGCGTCAGCTATGACACCGCCCGCCACCGCAGCATCCTGGTGACCGAGCACTCCATCTTGGACCTTATCCTGCGCAGTCCTTACTCGGCGCAGCTTCCTCAGGTCATGTTGGACGAGCATTTCAGGTCGAGACCCACCTTGGCCTCGTTCACCAGTTCTGAGTTCTACTCCGACCGGGGCGGTCTCAAGCTGATGACCGAGACGGCGCGCAATTACGGAAAAGGCGCCTTCAAGGTGCTGATCACCGGTGGGGCACGTCGTCCAAGTTCAGCCGTCGTCGATGCCGAGGTCGATAAGGTCTTGGAAATCTTAGGGACCATCGAGGACGGCTCCGCTTTCTCCAAGGGAGCCCTCCTGGCAGGACAATCGGCCGGAAAGGCGCAGTCCGTCGGAGTGGTCTCGTTCACGAGGGACCAGGTGACGGAGATCCGGGAGAGGACCTCAGGTCGTTTCAAATCCCTGGACCTCATCGTCGGCACACCCGAGGAGCTCCAGGGTAATGAACGTGATATCATCGTTCTCACTTTCGCCTTAGGAGTGGGGACGCCATACGCCAAGGCGCACTACGAGAACCCTAACCGTTTCAACGTCGCCACCAGCCGAGCGCGCCATTTCACGCTCGCGGTCATCGGCGAGGAGCCAAAGAACGCGGAGCGCCTGAAGCGATACCTCAATCTCAACGATTCCACCGAAGGCGCTTTCCATCTGGCCCCTTCCCGTTCCGCCGAGGGGGCTGAGGAGTGGCATGCGCTCATCAATGATACCTGTGCCAGGTATGTCGCAGAACGCTCGGCAAGGCACGGGGACAAGACCTTCACTTTCCATGCCTCAGTCTCTATCTGCGGACAGCAGGAGGTAGGTTTCGTGATCTACAATCATCAGAAAGGCAGGGGCGCCATCCTGGAGGTCGACGGTTCGCCGCGCTACTCACGCGGGCAGCACTATCCTCGTGCTCAGAGGGAAAGGTTGTCGGTCCTCAAGCGTGCCGGTTATGTCTGCATCCATCTTAGATCACCTGAGGCCTACAAGCATGGCTGGCCGTTGGAAGGCGATGAAGCCTCTGCCTTCAGCGCAAGAATCGCCGACGCTTTGGACGAGGCATTGATCTAGGCTCAGAGCTGGCTCCGGTAGAGGTTGCGCAGACGACCGATGGCGATGAGGGCAGCCGTGCATTTCGCCTTGGCGGCCGGAGCAATCTGCAACTCCTGACGTGCTTTCCAGCGGGATTCCTCCTTGTCGAGGAGCTTGAGCTTCTCGCTGGGGGAGAGGCTGGGGTCGATGCCGACGAGCACTTCGTCCCTCGAGGCCGGAGGACCTTTCGGCTTAGGTTCAGCCGTCCTGGGGGCGGGGGCAGGCCTAGGGGCGGGCTTCGGTTTAGGTCCGTTCTGCAGTTCGTCGCGAAGCTCGGCGATGATTTCCAGCATCCGCTTGCACTCCATTCGCTTCTGCTGATCGCTGACGTTGGACATCCGGGCGTTGTACTTCTGGAATTCGTCGTTGAGCTTGGCTAATTTTCGCTCCTTGGGCCACGACGGGTCAATATCGAGCGCCTTCCATCGATTATCGCCGCCGGTGTCGCTGCTCGTGAGCTCCTTGATCCTGACGGGCTCAAGGTGTTGGGATTCCAGCCTGCGGAAAGTTTCATCAGAGATGGAAAGCAGGGCAGCCACTTTGCGGAGGCACGCCATCTCTCGGTCGTCGACTCTTCCGTCGGCCGCGACAACCTTGAAGGCAAGCTGCATGGTCATGCCTTTGAACTGGTCGGGCAGGTGTGAGTGCAGCTGGCAAGCCTGGTGGAGTCGGTCTTCCGAGACTCCGCGAATGCTTATCTCGAGCTCCTGATCCATGAGGGGCCTTAACCTGGCCCTTGAGTCGGCAGGTGCGGCGTCGATCAGGTTATCTTTCAGCTCTTGGATGAGCTTGAGCTCGCGTGAATCCAGATGACCGTCTCCTAGCGCGCAGTATACCCCTACTGTCAGCCCTGAGCTGACAGCACGTGCGATTTCGCGGAATTCATCTCGCGAGGCCGGGCTTCGAGGCGGGGGGCTTACGTTGGGAGGCCCCGGGGGGGTGGTTGACCGCGTGTTGTCTGATGCGAAGATCTTCTTGAGGAGGTTGAACACTCCCATGACCAGGATTACTCCGAGCCATATCAGGAAGATTATCCCGCAATTAGCAGTCATCACGCTCAGTGACCGGGCCGCAGGTCAACAGTTATCTCCTTGCCGCCTCGGGTTCCGCACTCACCTTCCTTGAAGCTGACGTTCATCGTTCCGTTGATGTCGTACGCGAAGGTGACGCAAATCGGATGGCCGGCGCTCAGTCCGGCGGGAAGTGGCAGGTTGCCTTCCCAGATCTTGGTCACATACTCGGGGTTGCGCTCCTCGATGGCCGACTGGGTTACGTCGCAATTGACGTTGTCCTGGTTGTCTCTAACTATGCCGTATTGGCGCGATTCCTTGCAGGGAAGCTTGGTGCCCTTGCGGATGATCGTGTCGTTGAACATGCCGGAATGGTCGTCCTCGAGCACGCTAGTGCCGAAGAAGTGGGGCGCGATGAGGTCTACCTCGACGTCGTTCACGGCCTGCTGCTGCAAGGGATTCAGCACCCCGCCGGCAGACGTCTTGAACGCCGAGTAGACCGAAGCTCCGAGGGCGATGGCCGCATCAGGTTCGACGACCTTGGGCGGTTTGCCGAAGAGACGTTCCATCGATTTCTGGGTGGCGGGCACGCGAGAGGTTCCGCCCGCCATGAATACTTCGACGACTTCGGACTTCTTGACATACTTTGACGGGTCCGTCTGCCCGCACTTAAGGACGTTCTCACAGGCCATTTCAGCCTGGGAGATGAGCGAGGAGATGGCCGACTCGAACTCTTCTCGGGTGAGTTCGATGGCCACCATGCCATGTTTGGCGGAGACGAGGCGGACGGCGGTCTTGTCCCGCGTGGACAAGGTGTGCTTGGCGCTTTCGGTATCGAGCTTGGTGAAATTACAGTCAACCGGGTCAAAGACGTCGCCAGTCTTGGTGGTGAACTTGTCTCCGATCAGCTTGTTGAGGGCATCGTCGAGGTCCTTGCCGCCGAGCTGCTGAACGCCTTCGTGGTAAAGGATCGTGATCTCCTTGCCGTGGGCTTCGAGCAAGGTGACGTCAAAAGTGCCGCCACCGAAATCGTAGACCAGGTATTTCCCGTTCAGGGAGTTCTGAGTGGAATAGAAGAGGGCTGCGGCAACGGGCTCCTCGATGTAGTACTCAACTTTGAGGCCGGCCTTGGCCGCGGCCGCCTTGGTGGCCTCGCGCTGCTCGTTGCGGAAGTTGGCTGGCCAGCTGATCACGATGGAGTCGGGCTGACCGAACTGAGCGGCGTAGTCCTGTACGACTTTTTTGAGCAGCAAGGCGCTGAGGTCCGCCGGCGTGATCTCCTTGCCGCCGACCTGCCAGGATTTACCGGGCTCACCGATGACACGTTTGAACTCGGCGAAGACGTTAGGGATTCCGGTGCCTAGGAATTTCTTGGCCTCCGTGCCGACGATCACGTCTCCGCTATCCTCGATCTGGATGACCGAAGGGGTGATGCGAGAGCCTTCTGAATTCGTGGTTATTTCGGGCTTTCCGGCCTCGTTGAATCGGGCGACGAGGGTGGTGGTGGTTCCGAGGTCGATACCGATGACGTTTCCTGACTTGGACATGACGGTTCTTGGATTTGGGGTGGGTTGATTAACTTAAAGACGATGAGCTGCGCCTTGGCAATCACGATGATTTTGGAATCATTCTTTAATAAATAGCACGGTGTGAGGGCTCTGGCGACGGTGTTGGCCTTGGAGGCGTCGCCTGTCTCTTCAAACCTGAGCGTCTCCATCTGGTCGCCGGGGATCGCGTCGATCGGCTTGCCTTCGCCGTGCTCGATCATGCTCACATCAAGGTCGGCGAACGAACCGTCGATGCTGTCCACGATCCATTGCAGGATTTCCTCCTTGGATTGCTTGATGGAACTTGCCTGCAGTTCGGCGACCGTCTTGCGCAGCTTAGCCATGGCTTTCAGGGCAGGGAAGGCTTCGCGCATCTCCGACTGTCTTTGCATCCTCTTTATGAGGTCATCCTTGGCCTCGTTCTGGCTTTGCAGGTCCTTGACGGTTTTCTTGAGCAGCTCGTGGGCGTCTTCCCTGGACTTATTGGCTGATTTGAGGCCTTCGATGAGGTTCCGTGATTCGGCCGTAAGGGAGTCAATCCGCTTCCCTAAGGCTCCAAGTCCGAGCTCATACTCTCCCTGAGGAGATGATGGCACGGGTTTGGGCGGCTCCTCCTTATGTTTCGGCAAGGATGCCGGAACGGCGTCGCGTGGAGTGGCGGAGGGTGGATCATCGTTCAAATCATTGACGTTGAGTCCGGTGGTCTTGGTCGTGCGAGGCGGTCTCGGCGAATCAGCTTGCCCGACTTCCTTCGGCTTTCCTGCGAAACGCCAGATCGACATGTACCATGGCTCGCCGGGCTTCCCGTCATCTTTTTTTTCATTCATTTTGGAATATGCTGGAAAGGAGATTGTTCACGAAGACGTCCGAGTCCTTGATGCGTTTCAAAGTGGAATTGGTCATCGTGGGAGAGGCCTCGAGCGCCTTCTCCAAGGAATTGCGGAGCCTCAGGGTGGCGTGACGCCTTTTTTCATCGGATGCGAAGTGCTGTAGCGAACTCCATGCCTGATCGAGCTGAGCATGGTCGGTCGGAGGTCCTGCGGCATTGAGCAAATGAAGCTCAACTGGCCTCCCTTCGATCCTGCAAAGGCAGAAAAGCCATGCTTTGAACATGAGGACGTGCTTCTTGAGTGCGTCGTGAGAATGATGGTCGATCGAGCCTTCGAGTTCTTCCTGTATGTAATGATTGATCTGGGCGATTTTCGTGCCGCCTGATCCGCCGATGAGTCCAAGGTAGGCGTCGGAAAGGGCAAACTGCTCGAGGGCGCGGATGCGGAGAGGCATAGGTGGGTGGCTGGAACTCGCTGCCGTCCGCCACTGGCTTCGGTCGCCATCGGCAGACAAGATCTCCCTGGTCTCATGTTGTGCGGCCGAGATGTCGATCCTGAGGTGGGGGGCGCCCAGACCCGAGTGGATCTTCAACTCTGCGCCTAAGGCCGCCATCCGGTCCCTGCACGCCACCAGTCCGACACGATCCATGGTCAGCTCCCCGTAGCGTGAGAGAATCTTCGAATCAAGGCTCTCGTCTTCGCTCCTTACGTTGAGCTCCGGCAGCAGGAAGTGGCCCAGCTCGTGTCCGACCACTGATGTCAGCTCGGCTTCATTAAGCAGGGTGATCAGTTCGGATCCGAAGATGAGCACCGGCTTGTCTTGTCCGACTAAGCACTGCGCGTTACGTCCGACCTCCGGTGAGACGTAGGCGTGGACCAGATTTCTTTCGAGTCCGAGGTTCTTGCAGGCGGTCACCGTAGCCCGCTCAACAGATGGCAGGAGCTCGGGACAGACTCGTAAGTGCCGTTTCGCGAGAAAGGAGGCAAGTCGCCTGGAGTCTTCCTTCCGGTTGTTCTGCGCGGCGGACGGCTGGATGCCTCTCGGCGTTATGATGCAAGCCCTGAGGGCCCTGTAGGCTGATTCAAAGCAAGGGTGGTTCATCGGGAGTTTTCTTGGGCTTCGATTTCCTGGAGCATGTGTCTCAGGTATGTTATGAGGACGAGCCGCTGTCGGAGTTTCTCCTTGGCCGCGCCGTCGCACGTTTGCATACGGGCGTTACATTTGCTGAACTCATCCAGGAGTATGTCGTTTGTCCGGCTGATGGGGGTCTTGTCGGCGATACGCAGTTCAGACATCAGCGCTTTGACTTCTCTGTCGCCAAGCAGCAGGTCTTTGGCGACATCCTTGAAGTCGTCCGAGTTTTCTTTGCCTAGGCCTTTCAGCGCTGTCTGGAAGGTGGCAGCCTCGCCGGGGTCAAGTTTTTCGTCGGCTTTGATGACTTCAGCGCAAAGCCAGGCGGTGGCGTTGAGGAGTTTGCTTCGTCCTGCCGATGCCTTGATCGATTCGGCTGTCGCTTTCACCGAATCAAGCTTCTGCTTGCCGGAAAGCCGTGTCGCCTGATGCGCGGCAAAGAGGTCGTCATGGTAAGTCCACGCCAGCTCCGCATCCGCGGACACATGTTCGATTGCGGCCCATATCCATGATTCGACGACTTTATCCTCATCAGTGGAAGATGCTCCGTTATCCGCCGTCGCACAGTAGGTGGCCAGTCTTACGATGTTAACGCAGGCGGGAAGATGGGAGGCGTCTAATGTGGCAGGGAGGTCGATCGCGCCGGCTCTAAGTTTGACCGTTTTCCCTGGCCTTTTGGGGGTCTTGCTCGGCCTTTTGGGGCGCGGGGGCGGCGGAGGCGGAAGGGGTTCCTGTTCCTGTAGGTCGCTAAGTCTGAACCTCGGCTTTCTTTGCTCTGTCGGCCGTGCGGGCGGAGGAAGCGGTACGGATTCTGGACTTCTTCTTCCGGCGGTTGGAGATTTAAGGACAGGGAGCGGTGGAAGCGTGACTAACCTAGGTCCGTAGACTGGAGCCGGGGCAAGTGGGTCGGACGGCCTAGGCTCACGTCGGAGAGGCTCAGCAGGGAGGGAGGTTTGCCGGCGAAGGATGGGTTCAGGGATTATGTTTGGCTTGGGCGGCAGACGATCTCTTTCCCTTGGATTAGGTTTAAGGCTCGCAGTCTCTGCCATCACCTTGCTCGGCTGGATCACGAAGAACATGAGCGCCGAGAACGCCACGCCTTCCCCGACTAATATGCCCACGAGGCGAGAGCGGGTTTCGAGATTCTCTGGGCCCCCCAATAAGGCCACGGTCGACCCGACGACGAGCAGTCCGAAGAGACAGGAGATGAATGACAGCTCCTTAGACACTTAGGCCTTATAGAGAACCACCTTCGCGGGGGAGATGAATCGAGGGCGGCTTTCTTCGTTGATAAAGTAAGCCCGGGTCCGGACCTCTTTGACGGTGCCCTTAAGCTCTGGTGAAGCCGCCTCAACCACGGTGACGGGTATGAATGAGCCCGCCTTCAGTTCTGGGATCTTTGTTCCCGGTAGGATGACCATGTGTTCGACGCCGTTTGCGGCGAGCGCTGACTCAAGGTCATCGACGATGAACTGCATCGACTCCGCAGGATCTGATTCTCCGGCGACGATACGTTTATGAAGCGAAAGGGAAAACTCGAGGGTCTGGGTCAGCCTGACAAGATTGCGTTGTATGTTGGATTGATTGACGTTTTTTGCAAGTAGGTCGATCTGACCATCGCGGGAGCTGATCTGCTTCATCGCCTCAGAGAGGGCCCCGCTGAGTTCGCCGAGTTTTTCCGGCACTTCGTTGGTCACGTTTTCGCGGGCGGCAGGACCTGATGCGCTCTTGACTGATTTAAGGTCCTCTCGGATTGCGGCGAGTTCGGCTTGGATCTTCTTTTGGGCTTCGTTCTGCGCAGCCAGTACCGAATAAAGAGACTCACCCTCTTCATCGTCTTCCTGGCTCGTCGTTGCTTCGATCTCTTCAGGCCTGTCGGATTCGGCCAACGCCAACGTAAGCACTGAAAGCAGGAGAACCAAGCCCCCGAAAGCTTGGCTGAATTTCGCGGATGCTCCGATCAGAGGAAGGCCAAACCAGAAGATGGCGGAAAAGGCTACAGCGATCCAAAGGTCTCTACGGGTAAGCAGTTTGAACATGAACGACAGATGGGGTGATAAGCCTAATCCTGCAATAGTTTCTTGTATTACAAACTCGTGCGGTGTGAGCTGGAATTGAGCAAATGAAGCCAGAAATGACAGGTGAATGCGCTGGCGGGAGGCTGGGGAGCGGGCAAAGTGGGGCGGTCTTATGTTCAAGGGCATCGCACAGTATTTCGCCGGGGTCGGGCGGGCCATGCGGGTCCGTTCCGGCAAGGGGGAGGCGCATGCCGAGAGGTTGAAGGCTTACGGTGAGCTGAGCCGGCTCGAGCAGTCGATCCCCGCCGCCAGGGCCGAGGTCTTGGCCGCGGCCGAGGCGATCGTATCGGAGTCCGTCATGGCGGAGATGCGGACGACCCCGATCGCCGACCTCAAGGACTACGGTGCGGCGGTCGGCCCTCTGCAGGCCGCCGGCTTTCGGACGGTTTCCGACCTGGTCGGGCATACCCTGGGTTCTTTGCAGCGTCACCGGGGCATCGGTGAAGTGACGGCTAGCTCCGCCTTGCAGGCGCTGGCGACATTCCGGTCTTCAGCCCAAGCTCATGTTCGCCTGCTGCCAGACCCGGATAACCGTCGGCCTTCCGATGCCCGGTTGCTCGTCTCTTTGGTCAAGTATGAGACCTTGGTCCGGGAGTTAGGGACGCGTCCGGCGGAGGCCCGCATCCGTCTCGACGACACGACCCAGCGACTCCAGCAGACTCAGGCCCGGACGCGCCTAAGCGATCAGCTGCTCTCGGTCTCGGCTCAGGAGGAACTTGCCAGGAACTGCGACGCACTGACGGCGGAATTCCGCTGGATCGCTAATGAGGCCCGAGGGTTGGCCGATTACGCCCAGCGTCTGGCCTTTGACCCCGCGGTCGTCTGGCGTCGTTATACGGATAACTCGGCATCCTTCATCGCGCTGTTGGAAAGCCTGCTGCCGGCCCGGACAGTCACGAAGGGCGCCTTGGCGACCCCTGACCTGCGGGGCGGCTTGCCGGCGGAGATTGCCGATGCGGTCGAGGCCACGAAAGTCGACCTTCGCCTGCTCACCGCCACCTTGCGTCGCTACCAGCAGTTCGGGACGCAGTATATCGTCTGCCAGAAGCGTGTCCTGCTCGGCGACGACATGGGCTTGGGCAAGACGATGCAGGTGCTCGCGGCGATGTGCCACCTCGCGGCCCAAGGTAAGAAGCACTTCTTCGTGGTCGCGCCTAACAGCGTGCTCATCAACTGGGAGCGAGAAGTGAAGAAGCACACCAAACTCGGCGCCATCGTCGTGCATGGTTCGGATCGGGATGATGAGCTCGACCAGTGGCGGCGGGAGGGCGGGGTGGCCATCACGACCTACACCACGCTGAGCCGATTGGTCGATGGCATCATGGAAATCGATTTCCTGGCGGTCGACGAAGCCCATTCGGTCAAGAACAAGCAGGCCCAGCGCACCCAGTCGGTCATGCGACTGGCCAGCATCGCCAAGCATGTCGCCTTCATGTCAGGCACGGCACTCGAGAATCGCCTCAGCGAGCTCCAGACGCTCGTGACGACCGTCC
>JACCDS010010701.1_pt1 | contig 28365 bp, 25 predicted proteins | sample 7446441 | NCBI WGS metagenome assembly JACCDS01 (sample SAMN15323445, study PRJNA562643) | freshwater metagenome | isolation source: river surface water | place: USA:Blue River Watershed | collected 2017-08-17 | reverse complement strand
GGGCCACGGCCTGCTTCATCACGCGGGCGCTCTTGACCACCTGCGGCAGGAACATCTTGCCCTGGCCGAACAGGTCGCCGACCACGTTCATGCCGTCCATCAGCGGGCCTTCGATCACATGCAGCGGACGGCCACCTTTGGCCAGCACCTCGCGGTAGGCCTCTTCGGTGTCTTCGGTGATGAAGTCGGTGATGCCGTGCACCAATGCATGCGACAAGCGCTGCGACACGGACACGGGCGCCTCGGGCGTGCCGCGCCAGGCGAACTTGGTACTCTCGTCCTTGGCCGCACCCTTGGCGCTGTCGGCGATTTCGACCAAGCGCTCTCCGGCGTCTGGTCTCCTGTTGAGCACCACGTCCTCCACGCGCTCGCGCAGGCCAGGTTCGAGCTCGTCGTACACACCGACCATGCCCGCGTTGACGATGCCCATGTCCATGCCCGCCTGGATGGCGTGGTACAGGAACACGGTGTGGATGGCTTCGCGCACCGGGTCGTTGCCGCGGAAACTGAACGACACGTTGGACACGCCGCCACTGACCTTGGCGCCTGGCAGGTTGGCCTTGATCCAGCGCGTGGCTTCGATGAAGTCCACCGCGTAGTTGTTGTGCTCTTCGATGCCGGTGGCAATGGCAAAGATGTTGGGGTCGAAGATGATGTCTTCGGGTGGGAAGTCAACCTCATCAACCAGGATGCGGTAGGCACGTTCGCAGATCTCGATCTTGCGTTCGTAAGTGTCGGCCTGGCCTTTTTCGTCAAAGGCCATCACCACCGTGGCGGCGCCATAGCGCTTGATCAACCGGGCCTGGCGCTTGAACTCGTCAACGCCTTCCTTCATGCTGATCGAATTGACCACGGCTTTGCCCTGGATGCACTGCAGCCCCGCTTCGATCACCGACCACTTGGACGAGTCCACCATGATCGGCACGCGCGCAATGTCGGGCTCAGAGGCAATCAGCTGCAGAAAGCGCACCATGGCGGCCTGGCTGTCGAGCATGGCCTCGTCCATGTTGATGTCAATGATCTGCGCGCCGTTTTCGACCTGTTGGCGCGCCACGGCCAGGGCCTCTTCGTACTGGCCATTCAGGATCATGCGGGCAAAGGCCTTGGAGCCGGTCACGTTGGTGCGCTCGCCCACGTTGACGAACAGGCTGCCCTCGCCAATGGAGACAGGCTCCAGGCCAGACAGCTTCATGGCGGACACAACAGGGGATGCAACAACAGACACGGAACTCACCTCAAGGCACACAGGTGAGCGTCGTTGAAAGAATCAAGCCCCAAGCCTGACCCGCATGGCCTGAACGGCGGCGGGCTGCAACGCTCCTTGGGGAAGGCCTGAATTTTAACCGGCCAACTGCCAAACGCCGTCAGGCCGCCTCTTTGTAGAAGAAACCGTTGTGCACGCTGCGCGGGGCCAGCGGGCCCACCGACTTCTGAATGGCGCCAATGTGGTCGGGCGTGGTACCACAGCAGCCGCCCACGATGTTGACCAGGCCTTCGGCGGCAAACTCGTGCAGCAGGCTGCTGGTGACGTCCGGGGTTTCGTCAAAGCCGGTGTCGCTCATGGGGTTGGGCAGGCCCGCGTTGGGGTAGCAGCTGATAAAGGCTTCGTCGCCCACGGCCTTGCTCAGCTCCTGAATGTAGGGGCGCATGAGCGTAGCGCCCAGGGCGCAGTTCAGGCCAATGGCCAGCGGGCGCGCATGGCGGATGCTGTGCCAGAAAGCCGTGACGGTCTGGCCGCTCAGGATGCGGCCCGAAGCGTCGGTCACGGTGCCACTGATGATGACGGGCAGGCGCTCGCCGCTCTTTTCAAAGAATTCGTCAATGGCAAAGAGTGCAGCCTTGGCGTTGAGCGTGTCAAAAATAGTTTCCACCAGCAGCACATCCACGCCGCCTTCGACCAGGGCCTCGACCTGCTCGTAGTAGGCCTGCCGCAGCTGTTCAAAGGTGATATTGCGCGCGCCGGGGTCGTTGACGTCCGGGCTGATGCTGGCGGTCTTGGGCGTGGGGCCCAGGGCGCCAGCGGCATAGCGCGGGTGGTCAGGCGTGGAGAATTTTTCACAAGCCGCTTTGGCCAGGCGGGCCGAGGCCAGGTTCATCTCGCGCGCCAGCTCGGCCATGCCGTAGTCTTCTTGCGCCACGGTGGTGGCGCCGAAGGTGTTGGTCTCGATCAGGTCGGCGCCAGCGGCCAGATAGGCCTCGTGGATGTCGCGAATCACGTCGGGGCGCGTGAGGCTGAGCAACTCGTTGTTGCCTTTGACGTCTTTGCCGTAGTCCTTGAATCGCTCACCGCGGTAATCCGCTTCGGTGAGCTTGAAGCGCTGGATCATGGTGCCCATGGCCCCGTCCAGAATGACGATGCGTTGGCTCAGGGTGGCGGGCAGCGCGGCGGCGCGGGTGTAGGTCAAGGCTTTCATAGCCCCGTATTGTAGAAAGCCTAGCTTGGGGTCTGCCAGCGCGCGAAGCCCTTAGCCCGCAATTCACACGCCGGGCAAGTCCCGCAGCCATAGCCCCAGGGGTGGCGCAGGGTACGATCGCCCAGGTAGCAGGTGTGGCTGTGTTCCACGATCAGGTCCACCAGCGCCTTACCGCCGTCTTGTGCGTCTGCCGCCTGACCCAGATCGTGCACGAGTTGCCAGGTTTGCGCCTTGTCGATCCACATGAGCGGAGTGTCAATCAGCAAGCGCCTGTCCATGCCCAGCGACAGCGCGACTTGCATGGCTTTCATGGTGTCGTCGCGGCAATCGGGGTAGCCCGAGAAATCCGTTTCGCACACCCCGGTCACCACCACCTGCAGGCCGCGGCGGTAAGCCAGTGCAGCGGCCAGCGTCAGGAAGAGCAGGTTGCGTCCCGGCACAAAAGTGTTGGGCAGGCCCGAGCTTTCCATGGCAATGGCCGTGTCGCGGGTCAGACTGGTTTCGCTGATCTGGCCCAGCACACCGGCATCGAGCAGATGGTCCTCGCCCAGCTTGACCGCCCAGGCCGGGAAGCGCTGCGCAATGGCTTCGCGCACGGCCAAGCGTGCCTCGAGCTCAACTGCGTGACGTTGTCCGTAGTCGAACGCCAGGGTTTCAACGCGTTCGTATTTGGACAGCGCGTGGGCCAGGCAGGTGCTGGAGTCCTGGCCGCCGGAGAAGAGAACAAGGGCTGTGGTGTGCATGGTCACAGATGTTACCCGCAGTGATCTGCGTGAGCGCATTTGGGTGAGGGGGAGCGGCGAGCTCCTCATGCTGTGGGTACACAGAAATCGGCCCGCCGCTCCCCGCCGCCCAAACGCTGGTGGTGATAGCGGACAATCACCCACAAACAAATGTTGTCCCGCCGTGTCTCCTCATCTCCCCATCCTGCGCGAAGTTTTTGGCTACGAAAGTTTTCGCGGCCCCCAGCAATCCATCATTGACCATGTGGCTGCGGGTGGCGACGCGCTGGTGCTGATGCCCACGGGGGGAGGTAAAAGCCTGTGCTACCAGATCCCGGCCATTGCGCGCCAGCGTGCGGGGCAGGGCGTGACCATCGTGGTCTCGCCCTTGATTGCCCTGATGCACGACCAGGTCGGCGCCTTGCACGAGGCGGGGGTTGAAGCGGCTTTCCTCAACAGCACGCTCAGTCTTGAAGACGCCCAGGACACCGAACGCCGGCTGATGCGCGGCGAGATCACGCTGCTGTATGCCGCGCCAGAGCGCGTGACCACGGCCAGGTTCCTCGCTCAGCTCGAATCATTGCGCGAGCGCGGGCTGCTGTCGCTGTTTGCGATTGACGAAGCGCATTGCGTGAGCCAATGGGGCCACGACTTCCGTCCCGAGTACCGGGGCCTGACCGTGCTGCACGAGCGCTTTGCCGATGTGCCGCGCGTGGCGCTGACGGCCACGGCCGATGCGCTCACGCGGGCCGACATCGTTGAACGCCTGCAGCTGCAAGAGGCCCGCCAGTTCGTCAGCAGCTTCGACCGACCCAACATCCGGTACACCATCGTCGAGAAAAAGGACGCCAGCACTCAGCTGCTGCGCTTCATTGAGCGCGAACATGCCGACGAAGCCGGTGTGGTGTATTGCCAGTCTCGCAAGCGCGTTGAAGAGGTGGCCGAACAGCTGGTGCAGGCGGGTATCCGGGCGCTGCCCTACCACGCGGGTCTGCCGGCTGAAACACGCCAAAGCAACCAAAACACTTTCCTGCGCGAGGAGGGTGTGGTCATGGTCGCCACCATTGCCTTTGGCATGGGCATTGACAAGCCCGATGTGCGCTTTGTCGCGCATCTGGACATGCCCAAGAACATCGAGGGCTACTACCAGGAAACCGGCCGTGCCGGGCGCGACGGTCTGCCGTCCAACGCCTGGATGGCGTATGGCCTGCAGGACGTGGTCAACCAGCGCCGCATGATCGACGAGAGCCCGGCTGCCGAAGAATTCAAGCAAGTCATGCGCGGCAAGCTCGACGCCTTGCTCGCCCTGGCCGAAGCCACCGATTGCCGACGCGCGCGCTTGCTGGGCTACTTTGGCGAAACCTACAGCGGCCAGCAAGACGCCGGTGGCGGCGTGTACATGCCGTACTGCGGCAACTGCGATAACTGCCTTGAGCCCCCCGAGATTTGGGACGGCACCGATGCTGCGCGCAAGCTGCTGTCCACCGTATACCGCTGTCAGCAAGTCAGCCGCAGCGGCTTTGGCGCGGCGCACACCATGGACATCGTGCGCGGCAAGCTGACCGACAAAGTTCAGCAGCGCGGCCACGACACGCTCAGCACCTTTGGCGTGGGCGCCGACTACAGCGAGCAGCAGTTGCGCGCTGTGCTGCGCCAGCTGATCGCCATGGGCGCGCTCAATGTGCGCAGCGACGACGGCTTCAACACCTTGGAGCTGACCGAAGGCTCCCGCCCGGTCTTGCGCGGAGAACAAGCCGTGATGCTGCGTGAATCAGTGGCCGCCGACAAACCCGCCCGGGGTTCACGCAGCAAAACACGCAACGCGCCCAGCGCTGCAGCCACCCACCTGGACCCCGAGGCCATGGTGCGCTTCATCAACCTCAAGGCCTGGCGCGCCGAAGTGGCCAAGGAACACAACCTGCCGGCTTACGTCATCTTCCACGACGCCACGCTGGCCGCCATTGCGCAAGCCGCTCCGCAAAGCCTGACCGACCTGCAAGGCATCAGCGGCCTGGGCACCAAAAAGCTGGAAGCCTATGGCGCCGACGTTCTGCGCTTGTGTCAGGCCTGACGACGCTTTTGCACAGCCTGCGCCAGCGCATCAAGCACCGGCACCGTCTGTTCAAAGCTGATGCAGGCGTCGGTGATGGACACGCCGTATTGCAGGGGCTGTCCAGGCTTTTGGTCCTGGCGGCCTTCGTGCAAGTGGCTTTCGATCATCAGGCCCATGATGCGCTGGTCGCCCGCAGCCACTTGCCCGGCCACATCGTGCGCCACCTCGATTTGTCTGGCGTGCTGTTTGCTGCTGTTAGCGTGCGACACATCCACCATGACTTTGGGTTCGAGACCTGAAGCCTGCAGCACCTTGCAGGCGGCGTCCACATCCGCCGCAGCGTAGTTGGGCGCCTTGCCGCCGCGAAGGATGATGTGCACGTCCTGGTTGCCCCGTGTCTCGAAAATCGCGGCCTGGCCCATCTTGGTCATGCCCATGAAGGCGTGCGGCGCTTTGGACGCCACCACCGCATCGGCCGCGACCTTGACGCCACCATCGGTGCCGTTCTTGAAGCCCACCGGGCATGACAGTCCGCTGGCCAGCTGGCGGTGGCTCTGGCTCTCGGTGGTCCGTGCACCAATCGCTCCCCAGGTGACCAGGTCGCTGATGAACTGTGGACTGAGCAGATCCAGGAACTCGGTGGCCACCGGCAGGCCGATGTCCAGCACATCGAGCAGCAGTTTGCGCGCCATCTCCAGACCCTCGTTCATGGCAAAGCTGCCGTCCAGGTGCGGGTCGTTGATGTAACCCTTCCAGCCTACGGTGGTGCGTGGTTTTTCGAAGTACACACGCATCACGACGATCAGGTCCTGGGCGTATTTTTCCGCTTCCTCTTTCAGTTTTCGGGCGTAGTCCAGCGCTTGGTCGTGGTCATGAATAGAACACGGCCCGACCACAACCACCAGGCGGTCGTCCTGGCCTTGCAACACCTTCGATATGGCTTGTCGGGATGCCTCGACCAAGGCCAAATGCTTCGGTGTGGCGGGCAGACGCTCTTCAAGAAGCGCAGGGGTCATGAGCGGACGCACCGAGGCAATGCGGGTGTCGTCGATGCGGGTTTTGTCTTGGGTCGATAACATGGGGCTTCCCGGATAAACTGAACGAAGTGTAAAGGCCCCTCATGACTGAAACCCTGCCCCCACCGCGACTTGAACATGTTTGCGACCTGGCCGTGACGATTGCTGCCCCCATCGAAGTTGGACACACCGCGGCCGGTCTTCGCCGCGTGATCCCCATCACCGGTGGCGTGGTGAGCGGCCCCAGGCTGAACGGGAAGGTGCTGGCCAGCGGCGCGGATTTCCAGTTGATCCTGGGTGGCGGCACGCAAGCGCATCTGGATGCGCGTTATGTGATCGAGCTCGACGACGGCACCCGAGTGTTCGTTCAGAACACCGCGCTGCGCGTGGCGTCGCTGGAAAATTCGCAACGCATCATGCGCGGCGAGCCGGTCAACCCTCAGGAAATTTACTTTCGCTGCCAACCCAAACTGGAAGCTGCAGGCGAAAAGTGGGCCTGGCTCAATGAAAGCCAGTTCATTGGCAGTGGTCGCCGCGCGCCTGACGGCGTCTTCCTGAGCTTCTATCGCGTGGTTTGATTTTTCTCAAGCTTGGCTACAATACGCGAATTCCCCTTATTTGAGGTTCACATGTCCACTCACCACGATACCCCTGCATCTGAAGACTCGGTCGAGGCCGTGGTCAAGTACATTCACTATGTGGTTCCAGCCGCTGGTGCTTTGCTGATTTTCCTGCTGGCTTTCATCGCCGTGTTCATGGCCTGAGGTCTGCTTCAGCCCCAAGATGACCCGCCGCTGGCGGGTTTTTTCTTGTCCAGCACATGACCTCGCATAAGGTTATGCGTTTTTTGCATAATTTCCACACTTTTTGTCAGCCACGGCAGGACCGCTGTTTCTAAAATTCGAGCTCCATGCAGTTACAGCGGCGTTACACCGCCGATATGACCCGCATGTGACGTCTTTCCAAAGTTCCATCGTTGGGCCTTTGGAAAGACGTTTTTAAACTTTGGAGCTCTCCCCATGAACGCACCCGTGATGCAGGGCCTGACCCTCAACACCCCGGCCTATGTCAAAAACCCCAAGCTGATCGCCTGGGTCGCCGAAATGGCCGCCCTGTGCAAGCCCGACACCGTGTACTGGTGCGATGGCAGCCAGCAAGAATACGACCGTCTGTGCCAAGAACTGGTCGACGCTGGCACCTTCAAAAAGCTCAACCCCGCCAAGCGCGCCAACTCCTTCCTCGCGATTACCGACCCCTCGGACGTGGCCCGCGTGGAGGACCGCACCTACATCTGTTCTGAAAAGAAAGAAGACGCCGGCCCCACCAACAACTGGATGGCCCCCGCCGAGATGCGCGCCACGTTGAACCCCCTGTTCGACGGTTGCATGAAGGGTCGCACCATGTATGTGATTCCTTTCAGCATGGGCCCTTTAGGTTCACACATTGCCCATGTGGGCATTGAACTGTCTGACAGCGCCTACGTGGTGGTGAACCAAAAACTCATGACCCGCATGGGTAAAGCCGTGTACGACGTGATCGGCACTGACGGCCCCTTCGTGCCTTGCGTGCACACCGTGGGCGCGCCTTTGGCCGCTGGCGAAAAAGACGCCACCACTTGGCCTTGCAACCCCAAAACCAAGTACATCGTGCACTACCCAGAGACCCGCGAAATCTGGTCTTACGGCTCTGGCTACGGCGGCAACGCCTTGTTGGGCAAGAAATGCTTTGCTTTGCGTATTGCGTCCAACATGGGCCGCGACCAAGGCTGGTTGGCCGAGCACATGCTCATCTTGGGCGTGACTTCGCCTGAAGGCAAAAAGTACCACGTGGCAGCTGCGTTCCCCAGCGCTTGCGGCAAAACCAACTTCTCGATGCTGGTGCCCCCAGCCGCCTTCAACGGCTGGAAAGTCACCACCATCGGTGACGACATTGCTTGGATCAAGCCCCACGCAGACGGCAAGATGTACGCCATCAACCCTGAAGCTGGCTACTTTGGCGTCGCCCCCGGCACCAACATGAAAACCAACCCCAACTGCATGTTGAGCCTGCACAAAGACGTGATCTTCACCAACGTCGCGCTCACTGACGACGGCGACGTGTGGTGGGAAGGCATGGAAAAAGACACCGGCAAGCTGCCCGATCACTTGATCGACTGGCAAGGCAAAGACTGGACACCCGCCATCGCCAAAGAAACTGGCGCCAAGGCCGCTCACCCCAACGCTCGCTTCACCGTGGCTGCCACCAACAACCCTGCGCTCGACCCTCAGTGGGACGACGCCAACGGTGTAGCCATCGACGCCATGATGTTTGGCGGCCGCCGCTCCACCACCGTGCCTTTGGTTACCGAAGCACGCAACTGGACCGAAGGCGTGTACATGGCTGCCACCATGGGCTCTGAAACCACCGCCGCCGCCTTTGGCGCACAAGGCGTGGTGCGCCGCGACCCCTTCGCCATGTTGCCCTTCTGCGGCTACAACATGAGCGACTACTTCCAACACTGGTTGGACATGGGCGCCAAACAAGAAGCCGCTGGCTACAAACTGCCCGCGCTGTACTGCGTCAACTGGTTCCGCAAAGACGAGTCTGGCTCGTTCGTGTGGCCTGGCTACGGCGACAACATGCGCGTCTTGAAGTGGATCATCGACCGCCTGGAAGGTAAGGTCCAGGGTCAGCAAACCATGTTCGGCGTGGCCCCCCAGTACGCCGAAATCAACTGGAACGGCCTGGCCTTCAGCGCCGAGCAGTTCGAACAAGTCACCAGCATCGACAAGGCCGCATGGTCTGAAGAATTCAAACTGCACGACGAGCACTTCGCCAAGCTGAGCTACCACATGCCCAAAGCTTTGCTGGACACGCGCGACGCCCTTGAGGCACGCTTGGCTACAGCCTAAAAATATTCAGGTTCTGCGCCTACCCGGCGCTTGAGCTTGCCGCCGCCCTGGCCACAAACCGGGGCGGCTTTTTTATGTCTTGCGGGAAGGGCAGGAAGCCCCGTCGCAGTGGCCACAACTGCTGCCACTCGTCTTGCGGCGCTGGTGTCGTCGCCACAGGAAATAAAGCGCCCACACGCCTGCGGCAGCGACCAAAAGTGCGTCGGTCAGATGGCTCATGCGAATGCTCCTACCAGGCGGTATGTGATCAACGAAGCCAGATAAGCCATACCAAACAAATACGCCAGCATGATCATGGGCAATTTGACATGACCCGTCTCCTTGCGCACCACGGCCAAAGTCGCAAGGCACTGCGGCGCATACACGTACCAGATCAGCAGCGACATGCCTGTGGCCAGGCTCCAGCTTTGCGCAATCAAAGGCGCAAGGGCTGTGCCCACATCATCGCCTGTTTGGGAAAGGGCATACACCGTTCCCAAAGCACCCACCGCCACCTCGCGCGCAGCCAGACCGGGAATCAGGGCAATCGCAATTTGCCAGTTGAATCCAATGGGTTCAAAGAGCATGGCCAGCGCCTTGCCTATACGGCCAGCCAGGCTGTATTCGATGGCGGGTCCCACATGATCCACAGGCGCTTGCGGGAAAGTCGCCAGAAACCAGAGCACCACATTCAGGGCCAGGATGATGCCGCCGGCATTGCGCAAAAACAAGATGCATCGTTGCCACAAGCCTAGGGCAAGGTCTTTCACACGCGGCCAGTGGTAGTCGGGCAACTCCATCATCAGCTGCGCTTGCTGCTGCTTCAATCGCCAGAGCTTGGCCACAGCGGCCACCGCCACCGCCGACATGATGCCCAGCATGTACAAGCCAAACAAGACCAGGCCTTGCAGATTAAGACCTGCGACATCCCGGGCGGGAATGAAGGCGCCAATCAGCAGGGCATACACCGGCAAGCGCGCTGAACACGTCATGAGCGGTGCAATGGCGATCGTCAGCCAGCGATCATGTCGATCCGCAATCGTGCGGGTGGCCATCACCCCTGGAATCGCGCAGGCAAAACTCGACAGCAACGGAATGAAGGCCCGTCCCGACAGGCCCACACTGCCCATCAATCGGTCCAGAAGCAAGGCCGCTCGGGGCAGATAGCCCGACTCTTCCAGCACCAGAATGAAGAAAAACAGGATCAGGATTTGCGGCAGGAACACCAGCACACTGCCCACACCGGCAATCACGCCATCGACCAGCAGGCTCTTGAACAGACCATCGGCCAAATGCGCGTTCAACACCTGCCCGGCTGCCTGGGTGAGATTTTCGATTTGCTCCATCGGCCACTGTGCCCAGGCAAACACGGCCTGAAAAATCAGGAACAAAACCGTCATCAGCGCCAGCGAGCCCGCAATGGGATTGAGCAGCCACGCATCCAGTTGTTCACTCAGATTGTCTCGCTGGGGCTGCATGTCCAGGCCTGCGGCCTGCATCCAGCGCTGCGCTTGCGCATCGTCTTGCAAATGGGTGTCGGCCATGGGGTCCATTTGGGCCTCTTGTCCAGCAGGCATCGGTGCGCTTTGCTGTCGCCACAGCTTGTCATCATCGAGCAAGGCCAGCAAGGCCTGAGCACCCTGTGGATGGATACCCGAGGCCTCCACCACGGGCAGGCCCATGACCTGCTGCAGCTTGTGTGCTGAAGGCGGGTGTGCCCAACCGCGCACGCGGTCCATCATGTTCAAGACAACCACGCACGACACCCCCCACCGTTGCAGGGCGGCCACCAGACGCAAACCCCGGCGCAGGCGTGTGGCATCCAGCACCACCGCCAGCAAGTCCGGGCGGGGCTCCTGAAGACTTTGCCCGAGCACAACCTGGCAGGCTACAGCCTCATCTTCGCTACCCGCTTGCAGGCTGTACGTGCCGGGCAAGTCCACCACGGTGATAGCATGCCCTTGCGGGGTGTGGGTGCGCCCACGCTTGAGTTCGACCGTCACACCCGCATAGTTGGCCACCTTCTGTTTACTGCCCGTCAACCGATTGAACAAGGCCGATTTGCCACAATTCGGGTTGCCCAGCAAGGCCAGCCGTCTTTGCGATAGGCCACTGATGTCTACGCTCTGACTCATGCGGCGCACTCCACCTGTACTTGATCTGCCTCCTCGGCGCGCAAGGCAAAAACAGCATTGCCGATTTGAACCACCAAAGGCCCCCCCTTGAACTGACTCCGGCGCACGACGCGTACTTGTTCATGTGGCAAAAAGCCCAGCGCCATCAGACGGGCAGGAACAAGGCATTGCGCAGCCACGCGACACCAGGTGTCAACAGGCAAGTGCTGAAGGGAAACCATATTGAATTGAACGGTGGCAAGCGTCCATATTGAGAATGATTCTCATCATATACCGATGCCCCATGCCTACAGGCGAAAAAAAGGCCTCCGAAGAGGCCTCGCATCTGTTGTTTGATTCAACTCAAATGTAGTAGAGGCGTGCGCGGACGATACGGGCCGCACGTCGGTCGCTGAGTTGCTCCAGATTTTTCAATGGGGCGCGCAATGCGGCCCCATTGTCCTGACGGGTCATGGCCGCTTCCAGTTCGGCCATCAGGCGAGGGTCCGCCTTGGCCATGGCCCACAGACGGGCATCCGCACGACGACTGGCCGATTGGGCAGCCATGGCGTCGAGTTTGCTCATGAGCTTGTGGGCTACAAAACGGGTCACGCCACGCAAGGCTACCAGCGCCACCACGCCGACCAGCCACAAGGCCAGCCAGGCCGCAATAACGTGGCTTTCGGCCCATTCGTTCATCAGGCTGTCGGCCACGACCAGCAGGCCGGCCACGCTGGCCATCAGCAAAGCCACGGCAAGCTTGCGCGGGTTGGTGGCCACGCTGGCGGGACTTGCGGGAGATTTCAGTACGTTCGTGTTCATGTTTTTTCCCTTGCAGCGCCTCGGGCGCCGCGATGTCAAATTTGCAACAAAGCGAATGTTAGGGTTTTTTCTAATGTGGTTCCACTTTATATTGATGATATTTATCATTCACAGTGATGATGAATAAAGCCCCAAACACCAACTTTCGTACGCTGGATCTGAATCTGCTGCGGGTCTTTGACGAAGTCATGGCCGAACGCAGCCTGACCCGCGCCGCCCACAAGCTGTCCTTGACCCAACCAGCGGTCAGCAACGCCATGCGGCGACTGCGGGAGGCCTTGGGCGACGAGCTGGTGCGTCGCCATGGCCAAGGCGTCGAACCAAGTCCTCGCGCCCTTCAGCTGTGGCCGGGCGTACGGGAGGCCTTGCGACAAATGCAGGCCACCCTGATTCCTCAACCTTTCCACCCAACCAGCGCCACATCGACCTTTGTGCTGGCCATGGCCGATGCCTCCGCGGCCGAGCTGATGGGTGGCATGGCCAAACTTCTGCAAGAGCACGCCCCTGGTGTCTCTCTGCGTGTACTGCCTTTGACCACGCGCGATCCGCGCAGCATGCTTGACCGAGGCGATGCCGATCTGGCATTAGGCTACTTTCCCGCGGTGTTGACCGACCTCACGGCACGCGAACAAGCAGGCGAGGCGGTCGCCTTTGCCCACCAGCGCATGTATGCGGGGCAGTATGTTTGCGTCATGCGCAAGGACCACCCACTGGCCAAGGTCCCCATGACGCTGGACACCTATTGCCAGGCACAACACCTGCTGGTGAGTTTCTCAGGGCGGCCCTATGGCTTTGTGGACGAGGCCCTGGCCTCGCACGGACGACAACGCCGGATCATGATGACCGTCAACCAGTTCTTCACCGCTGGGCGTGTGGTGACCAACTCTGACTTATTGACCGTATTGCCGAGGCACTTTGTGCCTACTACTGGCATGGCGGATGAATTGGTCCTGAAGGACTTGCCGCTGGACGTACCACCCGTACACGTGGAAGCCGTCTGGCATGTTCGCCACCAGCACGAGCAGGGACACGTCTGGTTACGCGAACAACTCTTAACGCTGTCTCAACGCGTGTTTGACACACCTCGCACTGGCTGGTGAAGGTTTACTGCGCCAACACAAACACAGACGCCTCATTGCAGTTAAAGTAGCGCGTGTGACCCACAGAAAATCCGGAGCAATCATGAAAATCTTGTTGGCCGTTGACGGCAGCGCTTACACCAAACACATGTTGGCTTATCTGGCCACCCATGAGACCCTGTACGGTCCACAAAACCAGTTCACACTGCTCACCGTTCAGGCACCGCTGCCTAGCCGTGCACGCGCGGCTTTGGGCAAGGAAGTGGTGGACACCTACATGCGCGAAGAGGGCGAAAAAGTCTTGAGCCCCATCAGCAAGTTCTTGCTGCGCCACGGCATCGTCGCCAAAAGCGTGGCGAAGGTCGGCTCGGCCGGCGAGCTGATTGCCAAGACAGCCGAAAGTGGCAAGTTCGACATGGTGATCATGGGCTCGCACGGACACTCGGCCATGGGCAACCTGGTCATGGGCTCGGTGGCTACCCAAGTGTTGGCCCACTGCAAAGTGCCCGTGCTGCTGGTTCGCGGATAAACGACTTGACCGTCACGCCCGTTTTGTGAGCACTGCTGGCCAGCCCACTCGACTGAACCACCTGGACAGCACTGCTGTCATGCTATTGGTCAGTTGCTGCATGTTCTGGGGCCTGCAGCAGATTTTGGTGAAGGCCGTCATGGCCGAAGTCCCCCCACTGATGCAAGCGAGTGTGCGTTGCATCGGGGCCTGCGTGCTGTTGCTGCTGTGGTGCCGCGTACGTGGCATTCGCCTGTTTGAGCGTGACGGCAGTCTGTGGCCCGGCTTGCTCGCGGGAGGCCTGTTCGCCGCTGAGTTCGCCTGTATTTATCTGGGCCTTCGGTTCACGACGGCGTCGCGCCTGACAGTGTTCCTCTACACATCCCCTTTCTGGGTGGCGGCGCTGGTTCCACTGTTCGTGAAATCAGAACGGCTGCGTCCCATGCAATGGCTGGGACTGGCTTGCGCCTTTGTGGCTGTGGCTTTTGCCATGCGCGAAGGTCTGGGTTCAAGTGGCAGCAGCGCCACTGGCGATCTTCTGGGTCTGACCGCTGGTGCGCTGTGGGGCCTGACGACGGTGTCGATCCGCGCCACCGGCCTGACGCGCATCTCGCCGGAAAAGCTGCTGTTCTACCAAATCGCGACCACCGCCATCGTTGTCCCGTGGATTTCGTTTGCGCTGGGTGAAACCTGGTCGTTTGACTGGAGCCCTTTGGCCTGGGGCTCCGTGCTGGCGCAAACGGTGATCGGGGCATTTGCCAGCTACCTGGCCTGGATGTGGATGCTGGGACGCTACCCGGCCACCAAGATTTCCGTTTTCGTTTTCCTCACACCACTGTTTGCGCTGCTGTTTGGCACGCTGCTGTTGCACGAGACAGCGTCCATCACCCTGCTGTCCGCTCTGGGCCTGGTGACATTGGGGATCGTGCTGGTCAATCGCCGCCCGGCTTGAGCACGTCAGGCCCGGCTCCCCGATAATCAGGGGTTTTACGAATCCTCAGTGGAGAACAATACATGAGCACCTTCGTCACCACCGGCGCCAGCGCCATCGGTCTGGCCACGCTGGCCGCAGACGGCACCGTACTGGACACCTGGTACCCGACCCCCGAATTGAGCGACAGCGTTGCCGCCAGTGGCAGCACCCGCCTGACAGCTGCCGAGGCGGAAGCCGTATTGGGTGCCGAAGCGGCCCAAGCCCTGCAGGCCTGTGCCGTGCGCAACACCACGGTGGTGGCTGTGCGCACCGAAATCAAATCGCTGGCCGATGCGCCTGCCGACACGCACGACGCTTACCTGCGCCTGCACTTGCTGAGCCACCGCCTGGTTCAGCCGCACGGTGCCAACGTGACCGGTATCTTTGGCCTGCTGGCCAACGTGGCCTGGACCAACTTCGGGCCTTGCGCCGTGGCCGATGTGCCTGCAGCGCGTCTGCGCGCACGTGCCAGCGGCCGCGTGCTGGAGGTCAAAGGCGTGGACAAGTTCCCGCAAATGACGGACTACGTGATCCCATCGGGCGTGCGCATTGCCAACGCCGACCGCGTGCGTCTGGGCGCGCACCTGGCCAGCGGCACCACCGTCATGCACGAAGGTTTCTGCAACTTCAACGCGGGCACGCTGGGCGCCAGCATGGTCGAAGGCCGTATCAGCGCGGGCGTGGTGGTCGATGACGCCAGCGACATCGGCGGCGGCGCGTCCATCATGGGCACGCTATCGGGCGGCGGCAAGGAAGTCATCAAGGTCGGCAAGCGCTGCCTGCTGGGCGCCAACGCCGGCATCGGCATCTCGCTGGGCGACGACTGCGTGGTCGAAGCCGGTTGCTACATCACCGGCGGCAGCCGCGTGCAGCTGCCCGACGGTTCGCTCATGAAAGCCAAGGAACTGTCCGGCAAAAACGGCATCCTGTTCCGCCGCGACTCACAATCGGGCGCCCTGCACGCGATCCCACGCAACAAGAGCTGGGGCGAGTTGAACGCCGAGCTGCACAAGAATTGAGTTTTGGCAGTTCAAAGAGGGTGCCCACAAATGTGTGGCACCCTTTTTTATGTCCCTGCTTTGGGTTTATTCGGCACTCGTGGCAGCAGGTTTTTGTGCCTTCTGAATCAGCGCATCCACTTGCGGCTGCGGGTCCTGGACCACACTGTCTTCTTCCAGTTTGAGCAACAAGCCCAGCAGGCAGGCGCCGTGCTCAACCGCAATGGAACCGTACCGGATATCGCCTTCCACCCGGCATTGCGCCTGCAACTCCACCCGCTCGCTGGCATGGATGTCGCCTTGAACCGTCCCGGCCACGACGACTCGGTGAGCATGAACATTGCCTTTGATACGGCCTTGTGGCCCCACCACCACGCTCACTTGCTGTTTGCCACTGGCGCGTACATCGCCCTCAACCGCCCCATCAATACGCAGGCTTTGTTCTGGCATCAAAACGCCCTGGATTTTGCAACCTGCGCCGATGAGGGTGTCAAATTTTTCAGTGCTCAGCACCAGTGGCGCACTCTTGCTTTTCCTGCTCGTAAACATATTGCTTCCCCGTGTTGATTTTGACTTCAACGATTCCACGCGATCAGTGGTGTTTTCGGATTGATGGCTTGACCTCGGTAGCGGATTTCATAATGCAGATGAGCCCCCGTTGAGCGGCCGGTGTTGCCCAACTCCCCTACCGATTGACCTCGCTCAACGCTGTTGCCTTGGGCGACAAGCAATTTGCGCAAATGCGCGTATCTCGTCACATAGCCATTGCCGTGATCGAGCTCCACCATCAATCCATACGCACCCGAACGATCTGCACGGACAACCCGTCCGGGCGCTGTCGCCAAAACAGGGGATCCAAGGTCTGCCGTGAAATCCAGGCCTTCGTGCAAAGCTCCCATATCGGTGAACGGGTCCTGGCGAGCACCAAATTCACTGCTGATTTCATGTTCCTCGGTCAAAGGAAGAGATAGAGGCATGGCCTCCAGCTGCACTTGTTCGTGTTGCCACAGGCGATTGAGGCGACGCATCCAGGCCGTGTGCGCATTGAGTTCGCTTTCGGTTTGCGCCCAAGGGTCTTCCTGAACGCCGACACGCATCAGCAACTTGAGTGGCCCCCCTTGAAAGCGGAGACTGCCTTTGCCTGCTGGCGCCTCTTCAGGCTTTACCCGAGCACCCAGCAAGCGCAACATGTCACTTTTTTGTTGCTCCAGCAACTGCACCTGCACCACCATCTGGGCCAAGCGACTGTTGATGTCATGCAACAGTTCTTGCTGTTGCGCCTGCACAGCGACTTGTTCCTGGCCGCTGTACCAGCGCCATGCCAGATTGCCCAGCGTACCCACCATGGGCAGCGAAACAGCCAAGGACAAAGCCCAAAAGACGTGTCCCCGCTGCAAGGTCCACGATCGCATCCGCCCGGATGGACCGGATATCCAGATCAATTGCATCACTTCCTCCCCAAGCCCAAGGTCTATCGCCTTTCAGGCTCATGCTGTAAACAAAATCGGCCCTGGGGGCCGACCGATTTACGACATCTTAATCATATTAGTCTGCCATATGAATACGCCCGATTGAATTCAGGACTCGCGCTGCATGCGCTCGCTTTTCCAGTACACATCGTCTCCCCCATTCATGCGGTTGAGCACGCGGGCAAGTACAAACATCAAATCTGACAAACGGTTCAGGTATTGACGCGGCGTTTCGTTCAGCGCCTCTTCCTGGCCCAAGGCCACCACATGACGTTCGGCCCGACGCGCAACAGTTCGGCAGACGTGGGCAAGAGCAGCTGCACGCGTGCCTGCGGGCAGGATGAACTCCTGTAACTTGGGCAAGCTCTCGTTGTGGTCTTCCAGTGCCTGGTCAAGCACCAGCAAAGCCTCCGCCTTGAGCAACTCAAAGCCGGGAATGGACAACTCGCCGCCCAGGTTGAAGAGCTGGTGCTGCACCTCCACCAACAAGTCTCGCACCGCTACGGGCATATCCTCGCAGAGCAACACGCCAATGTGGGAATTGAGCTCATCGACCTCACCCATGGCGTGCACACGCAAGCTGTTTTTGGACACCCGCTGGTTGTTGCCCAGACCTGTGGTGCCGTTGTCGCCGGTTCGTGTGGCGATAGCCGAAAGTCGATTGCCCATGGTGTCCCTTGCTTGGCTGTTCAACTTGCGATTTTGCGCCAAAATCCACCCACAGGAGATTCGTATGAACGCACCCACCGCCGCACACCACCTTCAGATCGCACAACGCGTGACACCGCCCGAATTGATCGCGGCGCTTCAAGCGCGCTTTGGTGCGCAATGCTCATTGGCACAAGCTGTGCGTGAACAGCATGGCCGCGATGAGTCGGTGTTCGTTTCGGTGCCGCCGCCTGCTGCGGTGGTGTTTGCCGAGTCCACGCGGGACGTGGCTGACGCTGTGGCATTGGCCAGCCAATATGAAACCCCGGTCATTGCCTTTGGTGTGGGTTCATCGCTGGAAGGACATTTGCTGGCCGTGCAGGGGGGCATCAGCATTGATGTCTCGCGCATGAACAAGGTGCTTTCGATCAACGCTGAAGACCTCACAGTGACTGTGCAACCCGGCGTCACGCGCAAACAGCTCAATGAAGAAATCAAGTCCACCGGGCTGTTCTTCCCGATTGACCCCGGTGCAGACGCCAGCATTGGCGGGATGTGTGCCACGCGCGCCAGCGGCACCAACGCCGTTCGCTACGGCACCATGCGCGAAAACGTCCTGGCGCTCGAAGTGGTGACTGCGCAGGGCGAAGTGATCCGCACTGGCACCCGTGCCAAAAAGTCCAGCGCAGGCTACGATCTGACGCGCCTGATGGTGGGCAGCGAAGGCACGCTGGGAATCATGACCGAGATCACGCTGCGTATTTATCCGCTGCCCGAAGCTATCTCTGCCGCCATCTGCTCTTTCCCCAGCATTGCCGATGCGGTGCACACCGTGATCGAGACCATCCAGCTGGGCGTGCCCATTGCACGCGTAGAGTTGATTGACGCCAACACCGTGCGCATGGTCAACACCTACGCCAAGCTAGGTCTGCGAGAAGAGGCCCTTTTGCTCATGGAGTTCCACGGCTCCCCTGCAGGGGTGCAGGAACAAGCTGAAACTGTTCAGGAACTGGCCAGTAACCATGGCGGGCAGTCGTTCGAATGGGCCACCACGCCTGAAGAGCGCACCCGCCTGTGGACTGCACGTCACAACGCCTACTTTGCGGCCATTCAAAGCAAGCCTGGTTGTCGTGCCATTTCCACCGACACCTGCGTACCCATCAGCCGCCTGGCTGATGCCTTGCTCGACTCGATCGAAGAGGCGGATGCCTCAGGTATTCCCTATTTCCTGGTCGGCCATGTGGGCGATGGCAACTTCCACTTTGGCTATTTGATCGACCCCGACAATGCGCAAGAGTTTGAAACCGCCGAAGCACTGAACCACAAGCTGGTTCATCGTGCCCTGGGTCTAGGCGGCACCTGTACCGGCGAACATGGCGTGGGCCTGCACAAAATGGGCTTCCTGCGCGACGAAGCGGGCGAGGGGGCCATTGAGATGATGCGTGCGATCAAGCGCGCCCTGGATCCCAAAAACATTCTGAACCCGGGAAAGATTTTCCCGCTCTGAGGCTCAGCCACGCAGCTTTTCGATCAGCCCATTGAGTTCGTCCAGAGAGCCGAAGGCGATGGTCAACTCACCCATCTCTTCGATCTTGCCCAAACGCTTCACGCGTTTTTTGACCTTGACCTCGACCTCGGCCATCAACAGGTCTGACAGCTCTTCCTCCACGCGACGCACATCGCGTGACTTTTCTTTCTTGGGCTTCTGGGTGACCAGCTGAAACTCTGCTCCGAGCTTTTTGGCCAGACTCTCCGCTTCCCGCACCGACATTTTGCGAGCACTGATCTGGTTGGCAGCCGTGATTTGTGTAGCCCTGTCCAAGGTCAGCAGCGCTCGGGCATGACCCATGTCGATATCACCGGCCATCAACATGGTCTGCACCGGTTCCGCCAGATTGAGCAAGCGCAGCAAGTTGCTGGCGGCACTGCGTGAGCGACCCACCGCCTGTGCGGCGGCTTCGTGAGTGAGTCCAAACTCTCGCACCAGACGTTGCAGGCCTTGGGCTTCTTCCAAAGGGTTGAGGTCTTCACGCTGAATGTTTTCAATCAGCGCCATAGCGGCGGCGGCCTCATTGGGCACATCGCGCACCAGCACGGGCACCCGGTCCAGCCCTGCCAGGCGGGAAGCGCGGAAGCGCCGTTCACCCGCAATGATTTCGAATTTCCCGGCGTTCGCACCCTCGGTCAGTTTGCGCACCAGAATCGGCTGCATGATGCCTTGGGCCTTGATGGACTCGGCCAACTCGTACAAAGCGCCTTCATCCATCCGCGTGCGCGGCTGGTACATGCCGGGCACCATCTCGTCCAGCAGCAATGTAGACGGAGCATCCGATGCGCCAGCCTCCGGGGTTGCGCTGAGCGTGTCCTGAACCTTGGGGCCCAGCAAAGCTTCGAGACCGCGTCCCAGGCCTTTGGGTTTTTTGGTGACCATGTGTTTATTCCTCAATGAGTTTTTGCAGCAAGGCATGACCTTCAGGCCAATCGCCCAGTCCTGATTCGGCATTGATGTGCCCGCACGCGCCCAGGTTGACCCAACGTGCGCCCCAATCCTGTGCCATCGCTTGCGCGCGCTCCAGACTGCAATAGGGATCGTTTTCGCTGCCGACAAGAACGGCTGCAAAAGGCAAGCGTTGACGCACAATCGGGTTCCAACTGTGCAGTACCGGGGGCAGATCCGACTGTTCGACATCCCCCGGCGCCACCAACAGTGCACCACGCACTTTGCTCACGTGGCGAGACAGGCTTGCCCAGGCAGCCACTTGAATACACCCCAGACTGTGCGCAACCAGCACCACGGGCTCGGGACTATCGCCCACCACCTCGTCCAGTCGGGACAGCCAATCGCCACGCAAGGGGCGCATCCAGTCGTTTTGCTCGACCACGGTGTACCCGTAGCGCTCGACCCAACGCATTTGCCAATGCTCGGGCCCGCTGCCTTGCCAGCCGGGCAGGATCAGAACTTGTGTCGTCATCGCTTACATCAGCGGGGCACGCTGCACCAGTTCACGGGCAAACTCGACAAAGGCGACACTGCCCTTGGCAGACGGGTCGAACACCACACCGGGCAAACCATAGCTGGGAGCTTCGGCCAAACGCACATTGCGCGGGATCACCGTGTTGAACACCTTGTCGCCAAAGTGCGATTTGAGTTGCTCGCTCACCTGTTGCTGCAAGGTGATACGCGGATCGAACATCACCCGCAACAAACCAATGATCTTGAGATCCCGGTTGAGATTGGCGTGCACCTGTTTGATGGTGTTGACCAGGTCAGTCAGGCCTTCCAGCGCAAAGTATTCGCACTGCATCGGCACGATCACGCCGTGCGCCGCACACAAACCGTTAAGAGTGAGCATGGACAGGGATGGCGGGCAATCGATCAGCACGAAGTCGTAATCAGAATCCACCAGGGCCAAAGCGTTCTTCAGGCGTTGATCCCGCCGCTCAAGTTCGACCAGCTCCACTTCGGCGCCCGCCAGCTCGCGGTTAGCGCCCAGCACGGTGTAGCCACATTTTTCGTGCCGAACCCCAGCTTCTGCAATGCTGGCAGACTCCAGAAGCACGTCATAGACGCTGAGTTCCAGCTCGCGCTTGTCCACGCCCGAACCCATGGTGGCATTGCCCTGCGGATCCAGGTCCACCAACAATACGCGCCGCCCCACCTTGGCCAGGCCAGCGGCCAGGTTCACGGTGGTGGTGGTCTTGCCAACGCCCCCTTTTTGGTTGGCTATGCAGAAAATTTTCGCCATGGTCACGCCTGAAACTCAATGGACGAAGTGTACCTGCGCCAGACAGGCACACGGACTTTCTTTAAAAGTTTGTGCGTTAGGCTGGACGCATCCAGACCATGCAACGTTCGACATCCAGCCCCGGCACCTTCAGTGGTTCCACGTGAAACACCTGCACATCCGCCGGCAGCCCCTCGATTTCGTCTTGCGGGTGTTTGCCCTTCATGGCCATCCAGACGCCCTGCTCTGCCAAGGCAGCGCGCGACCAGTTCACGAAATCCGGTAAGGACGCAAAGGCCCGGCAACAAATCACATCAAACGGACCGGTCAAGGTTTCGACCCGGGCGTGGATGCCGCGAAGATTGGGCAACTTCAGGGTGGCCGCCACCTGCTGGATGAAGGCGGCTTTCTTGCCCACCGTGTCGACGCAGCTGACATCCAGCTCAGGACGGCAGATCGCCAGCACGATACCGGGCAAGCCGCCACCCGAACCGACATCCAGCACCTTGGCAGGGCGGCCTCCGGTGTGGCGCGCCAGGGGCGCGATGGCCGTGAGGCTGTCGAGCAGGTGGTGCGTGAGCATTTCCTGCGGGTCTCGCACCGCCGTCAGGTTGTAGACCTTGTTCCATTTCTGGATCAGGGCCAGGTAGCCGAGCAATTGCTCGAATTGGGCTTCACTCAGGCTGAGGCCCAGCTCGGCCGTACCCGACCTCAGCACGGACAAGGCATCGCTCATGCCGGCTGACTTTCTTCGGCCGGGGAACGGAAGCCCTTGAAACCGCCTTTTTTCAGGTGAATCAGCAGCAAAGAGATGGTGGCGGGCGTAATGCCCGAAATGCGCGAGGCCTGGCCCAGGGTTTCGGGCCGGTGCTTGGCCAGCTTCTGGCGCGCCTCGATCGACAGGGCCGAGACCTGCATGTAGTCCAGGTCGGCAGGCAGTTTCAGGCCTTCGTAGTAGGCAGCGCGTTCGACCTCTTCCTTCTGGCGGTCAATGTAGCCCGAGTATTTGGCGGCAATCTCGACCTGCTCGATCACCGCGTCGGTCAAATCACCCAGCGTTTCACGAGAAACATCAGGGCCGGCAAAGCGCCCGCCATTCATGCCGGTCAGTTCGGCATAGCCCACCCCGGGGCGGCGCAGCAGGTCGAACAGGTTGTATTCGTGGTCAATGGCTTTGCCCAGAACCCGCTCGGACTCTTCGGCGGGCAGGTTGCGCGGGTTCACCCAGGTGGATTTCAAGCGTTCTGTTTCACGTGAAACCGCGTCGCGCTTGCGGCAGAAGGCATCCCAGCGGGAGTCGTCGACCAAACCCATCTGGCGGCCGACCTCGGTCAGTCGCATGTCGGCATTGTCTTCGCGCAGCTGCAGGCGGAACTCGGCGCGGCTGGTGAACATGCGATACGGTTCGGTCACGCCCTTGGTGATCAGGTCGTCGACCAGCACACCCAGGTAAGCCTGGTCGCGGCTGGGCGTCCAGGCGGCTTCGCCCCGGCATTGCAGCGCAGCGTTGATGCCCGCAAACAGACCTTGGGCCGCCGCTTCTTCGTAACCCGTGGTGCCGTTGATCTGGCCTGCGAAGAACAGGCCGTTGATCTGCTTGGTTTCAAAGCTGCTTTTGAGCGAGCGCGGGTCGAAATAGTCGTATTCGATGGCGTAACCCGGGCGCAGGATGTGGCAGTTCTCTAGCCCCTTCATCGAGCGCACCAGGTCGTACTGGATGTCGAACGGCAGGCTCGTCGAGATGCCGTTGGGGTAGTACTCGTTCGTCGTCAGGCCTTCGGGTTCCAGAAAGATCTGGTGGCTGTCCTTGTCGGCGAAGCGGTTGATCTTGTCTTCCACACTCGGGCAATACCGCGGCCCGACGCCCTCGATCTTGCCGGTGAACATGGGGCTGCGGTCAAAGCCGGAGCGGATGATCTCGTGTGTGCGCTCGTTGGTGTGGGTGATCCAGCAGGGCATCTGCTGCGGGTGCATGCTCGCCTTGCCCATGAAGCTGAACACGGGCACCCCGCCCTGCTCGTTCATGCCGCCGGGCATGCCGTCACCGGGCTGCTCGATGCACTTGGAAAAATCAATGGTCCGCCCATCCAGGCGCGGCGGCGTGCCGGTCTTCAGGCGACCTTGCGGCAGCTTGAGCTCTTTCAGGCGCGCCGACAGGCTCACCGCTGGCGGATCGCCCGCACGGCCAGCGGAATAGTTTTGCAAGCCCACATGGATCTTGCCGTCCAGAAAAGTGCCCGCGGTCAACACCACAGCACGCGAACGAAAGCGAATGCCCACTTGCGTGACGGCCCCGACCACACGGTCGCCTTCGACCATCAGATCATCCACTGCTTGTTGAAACAACCACAGGTTGGGCTGGTTCTCCAGCGTGCGGCGAATGGCCGCTTTGTACAAGATGCGATCGGCTTGCGCGCGCGTCGCGCGCACAGCCGGCCCTTTGGAGGAGTTCAGAATCCGGAACTGGATGCCGCCTTCGTCCGTTGCCAAAGCCATGGCGCCGCCCAACGCATCGACCTCCTTGACCAGGTGGCCTTTGCCGATGCCACCAATCGAGGGGTTGCAGCTCATCTGCCCCAGTGTCTCGATATTGTGAGACAGCAGCAAGGTCTTGCAACCCATGCGAGCAGCGGCCAAAGCGGCTTCTGTACCGGCGTGGCCGCCACCGACCACGATGACATCGAATTGCTGAGGGTAAAGCATGCTGTGTGCGCCCATGCGGGCCCAAAGGAGAACAAGAACCTGTGCGAGGCCACCGTCCAAATGACGGGGGTAAAGGGTGCTCATTTTAAGGGCAGCCGTTAAAAGTCGTACTTATGCAAGGCGCGCATGACTTGGAAAAGGATTGGCTTTGGACAAGGTGGACGAGGCCGCCTAAGCTGTGAGCTCCTTCTCCAAGTCCTTCAAACCATGAACACTACCCATGCTTTACCTTCGTACCTGGATCCAATGCATATGGGTCCTTGGGGGATTTATCTTCAACAGGTCGATCGCGTCACGCCCTATTTAGGTCATTTGGCCAAGTGGGTTGAAACCCTCAAGCGGCCGAAAAGAGCCCTGATTGTCGACATCCCGATCGAGCTGGACAACGGCACTGTGGCGCACTTTGAAGGCTATCGGGTCCAACACAACCTCAGTCGCGGTCCGGGCAAAGGCGGTGTCCGATTTCACCAAGATGTCACCCTGTCCGAGGTCATGGCCCTGTCGGCATGGATGTCGGTGAAAAATGCCGCCGTCAACCTGCCCTTCGGCGGCGCCAAAGGCGGTATTCGTGTCGACCCGAAAACACTCTCCAAAGCAGAGCTTGAGCGGCTAACGAGACGTTACACGAGCGAGATTGGGCTGATCATCGGCCCGAACAAGGACATTCCTGCACCGGACATGAACACCAATGAACAGGTCATGGCCTGGATGATGGACACCTATGCCATGAACACAGGTACAACAGCCACCGGTGTCGTCACGGGCAAACCCATCGCGCTGGGCGGCTCTTTAGGACGGCGCGAGGCCACTGGGCGTGGTGTCTTCACCGTCGCACAGGAAGCGGCTCAACGCATAGGTTTGAAAACGGACAGAGCACGCGTGGCCATTCAGGGACTGGGCAATGTCGGGGGCGTGGCCGCCCAGTTGTTTGCGCAGGCCGGTTGCCGTGTGGTGGCTGTGCAGGACCATGCCGCCACCGTCTACAACGAGGCGGGTCTGGACATCGACGCCCTGCTTGAGCATGTCAAATCACAAGGAAGCGTTCAGGGTTTTGCGCAAGGGCAGCCGCTGGACAAAGCGCAATTCTGGTCCATGCCCTGTGACATCCTCATCCCCGCTGCGCTGGAGCAGCAAGTCACGGCGGACAATGCCCCTTTGATTCAGGCTCGTTTGGTCATCGAGGGCGCCAACGGCCCGACCACGCCGGAAGCCGACGACATCCTGGCCGAACGCGGCGTACTGGTTGTACCCGATGTGATTGCCAATGCCGGCGGTGTGACGGTGAGTTACTTTGAGTGGGTACAGGACTTTTCCAGCTTTTTCTGGAGTGAAGACGAAATCAACGCCCGCCTGGTGCACATCATGCGCGAAGCCTTTGATGCCGTCTGGAAAGTGGCACAGGAACATCGCGTCAGCCTGCGCACCGCCACCTTCATCATCGCCTGCACCCGCATGCTGCAGGCCCGTGAATTGCGTGGCCTCTATCCTTGATGGATAGCGTTCAGGGCCTCAGCGGCAGTGCGCCGCTGGCCTTGACCTCGCCCAGGGAAAAGCTGGTGTGCAGATCCTTGACGTTAGGCAAGTTCAGCAAGACTTCGCGTGCAAAAACACTGAAGGCATCCAGATCGCGCGCCACCACTTCCAGCTCGAAGGTGCCGGTGCCGCTGATGTAGTGGCAGGAAATCACCTCGGGAATCTTGCGGATGGCCTCTTCAAGCTCCCGGGTGATGTCACCCCGGTTGCGCTCGGCATCGAGCCGCACAAAAGCCAGTACGTCCAGCCCGACCTTGTGGCGGTCAATCACCGCTCTGTAGCCGGTGATGTAGCCGGCTTTTTCAAGGGCCTTGACCCGACGCCAGCAAGGCGCTGCCGACAGGCCAACACGCTCAGCCAGTTGGGTATTTGACAAGCGACCATCACGCTGCAATTCGTTCAGGATCAGCCGGTCAAATTTATCAAGTGTTTCCATAATCCGGATTATGGAGCAATATTCTTTCAAATCCTAGGGCAAATCCTGTCACGAAAAGCAAGCACCTCTCAAGGCCAAAGCCCTACACTGGACCGCAGAAGTTCCACTTGGAGAGTCCCCATGAACGCCCCCCTGCCCGACCACATCCGCCAGGCTCTGGAAACCGTCACGCTGGATGACAAATACAGCCTCGACGTGGGCCAGGCCTTCATGAGCGGGGTGCAGGCCCTGGTCAAGCTGCCGATGCTGCAGCGCCAGCGCGACGCGCTGCAGGGCAAAAACACAGCGGGCTTCATCAGCGGCTACCGCGGCTCCCCCCTGGGCGGCTACGACCAGGCCTTGTGGAAGGCACAGAAATACCTGCAGGCGCAAAACATCGTCTTCCAGCCCGGCGTCAACGAAGAGCTCGCTGCCACCGCCCTGTGGGGCACACAGCAACTGGGTTTTGCGCCCGCGGGCACCAACCGCTTTGATGGCGTGTTCGGCATCTGGTACGGCAAGGGCCCGGGCGTGGACCGCTGCTCGGACGTGTTCAAGCACGCCAATATGGCGGGCACCACGCCCTGGGGCGGCGTGCTGGCGGTGGCTGGTGACGACCATGTGGCCAAGAGCTCGACAGCCGCGCACCAGAGTGACCACATCTTTAAGGCCTGCGGCCTGCCGGTGTTCTTTCCGGCCAGCGTACAAGACATCCTCGACCTGGGCCTGCATGCGATCGCGATGAGCCGCTTTGCGGGCGTGTGGGCCGGCATGAAGACGATTCAGGAAATCGTCGAGTCCAGCGCCACCGCGCACATCGACCCCGAGCGCGTGAACATCGTGCTGCCCGAATTCGTCATGCCGCCCGGTGGCGTGCACATCCGCTGGCCCGACACGGCGCTGGAGCAGGAAGCGCGCCTGTTCGACTACAAGTGGTATGCGGCCCTCGCCTACATCCGCGCCAACAAGCTCAACCACAACGTGATCGAAAGTGCGAACGATCGCTTCGGCATCATCGCCAGCGGCAAGGCCTACAACGACACACGACAGGCCCTGCTGGACCTGGGGCTCGATGACACTACCTGCCAGCGACTAGGCATCCGCCTGCACAAGGTCAATGTGGTGTGGCCGCTCGAAGCCCAGACCACGCGCGAGTTCGCCACCGGCCTGCGCGAAATTCTGGTGGTCGAGGAAAAGCGCCAGGTTATCGAATACCAGCTCAAGGAAGAGCTCTACAACTGGCGCAACGATGTGCGCCCTGACGTGATCGGCAAATTCGACGATGTGGGCGGTGACCACGGCGGCGGCGAATGGTCCATGCCCAACCCCAGCGCCAACACGCTGCTGCGCGCCAACGCTGATCTGAGCCCGGCCATCATTGCTCGGGCCATCGCCAAGCGCCTGAAGAAACTAGGCATCGACGCTGAGACCACCGCTCGTATCGATGCACATCTGGCCGTGCTCGACGCGAAACAGCGTTCGATGCAAACGGTCACCCTGGGGGGTGCTGCAGACCGCACGCCCTGGTTCTGCTCAGGCTGCCCGCACAACACCAGCACGAGCGTGCCCGAAGGCTCGCGCGCCATGGCGGGCATCGGCTGCCACTTCATGACACTTTGGATGGACCGCAGCACTGCGGGCTTCACGCAAATGGGCGGCGAGGGGGTGCCCTGGGTCGGCCAGCAGCCCTTCAGCAAAGAACATCATGTGTTCGCCAACCTGGGCGACGGCACCTATTTCCACAGCGGCATTTTGGCGATCCGCCAAAGCATTGCCGCAGGCGTGAACATCACTTACAAGATTCTCTACAACGACGCCGTGGCCATGACCGGTGGCCAGCGTGTAGGCGAGCGGCCTGAAGGCCACAGCGTGGTTCAGATTGCTCAAAGCATGCGCGCCGAAGGCGCACAACGCATCGACGTGGTGACCGACGAACCCGACAAATACCGAGGCGTGGCCCTGGCCGAAGGCGTCACGGTGCACCACCGTGACGAGCTTGACCGTATCCAGCGCGAGATGCGCGAGATCAAGGGCACCACGGTCATCATCTACGATCAGACCTGCGCCACAGAAAAGCGCCGCCGCCGCAAGCGCGGCACCATGGTAGACCCTGCCGTGCGCGTCATGATCAACGAAGCCGTCTGCGAAGGCTGTGGTGATTGCGGCGTACAGTCCAACTGCCTGTCGGTGGAGCCGCTGGAAACCGAATTCGGCCGCAAGCGCACCATCAACCAGAGCACCTGCAACAAGGACACCAGCTGCCTCAAGGGCTTTTGCCCCAGCTTTGTCACCGTCGAAGGCGG
>JACCDS010994924.1_pt1 | contig 28403 bp, 28 predicted proteins | sample 7446441 | NCBI WGS metagenome assembly JACCDS01 (sample SAMN15323445, study PRJNA562643) | freshwater metagenome | isolation source: river surface water | place: USA:Blue River Watershed | collected 2017-08-17 | reverse complement strand
TATTCAGATTTGGCATCTTTTGGCTGATGCGCGGCGTAATATTTACCTTGTTGTTGCAGCAACGGCGCCAGAATTTCAGTGTACCAGCCACCGCCGGGAGAGATTTCTACCACAGTGCTTTGTGGCGTGACGCCGAAGAAACTCAGTGTTTCTACCGGATGGCGATATTGGTCACGGGCTTTGTTGGTGGCACTGCGAACCGGGTTGTCGACTGCGGCCTGAATGGCGGCAGTATCTGCAGTAACATTAAAGGAAGAAAGGGCGAACAAACTGGAAATAACCACGAGCGAAGTCAGAGCTTTCATGCGATCTATCCTTATTGTGGGGGAAACGGGCGCTATTCTAGCAAAGCCATCAGGGCTTTGCAGTGGCAAATACGTCGAAGTAACAACTTCAGACTTTGAACTTTAGATGGCCAGACATCTTTTTTTCCTGCCCAAGAGTAAAAGCCTTATGCTAAAATACCGCTCTTTTTTACAATGCTATGCCTTTTCTCTGGGCATAACAGCAGCCCGGGCACAATATCTATGTTTGCACAGATCCGCATCGTCCTGATTGAAACCACCCACAGCGGCAATATTGGTTCGGTGGCGCGGGCGATGAAAACCATGGGTTTGTCGCAGCTGGTGCTGGTGTCGCCAAAAACCGAAGTCGACGGTCAGGCGTATGCATTGTCTGCCGGTGCCAGTGATGTGTTGGCGAATGCCCGCATTGTCGACAGTCTGAGTGCCGCTATCGCCGATTGCCCGTTGGTGATAGGCACTAGTCATAAAGCCAAAAGCCTGGATACAGCCGTGCTGGATCCACGTCAATGTGGTCTGAAAGTTGCCGCCGAAGTGGCGCAGGGCCCGGTAGCTATCGTGTTTGGCCGTGAGAGTAATGGTTTGTCGAATGATGAACTCAGACAATGTAATTTTCATCTGTGTATTCCGACCAACGCCGAGTACACCTCGCTGAATCTGGCTATGGCAGTGCAAGTGGTCAGTTACGAGATCCGCATGGCGTTGTTAGGTGAGCAAACATTGCCGCCAGCCGATGTGCCGGAAAAATTCCCAACGGCAGAGCAGCTGGAAGGTTTTTATCAGCATCTGGAAACCACTTTGGACCAGACCGGATTTATTATCCGTCAGCACCCCGGCCATATCATGATTAAGCTGCGCCGGCTGTTTAGCCGGGCGCGGCCCGATGAAACTGAACTGAATATTCTGCGCGGCATTTTAACCTCAGTGCAGCGCTTTGGCCGGCAGGGCCGGCAAGACGATTAATACAAGGATCGGGCTATGTTTGCAGGTATCAGAGAAGACATTAAAAGCGTATTTGAACGCGATCCGGCAGCACGCAATTTTATTGAAGTTCTGACTAACTATCCGGGTTTGCATGCGATTTGGTGGCACCGGATGAACCACCGGTTGTGGCGCGCCAATTTTAAATGGCTGGCGCGGTTTTTAAGTACTATCGCGCGCTGGCTGACTGGCGTCGAGATCCATCCCGGCGCGAAAATCGGTCGGCGTTTTTTTATCGATCACGGCATGGGTGTGGTGATCGGTGAAACTGCAGAAATCGGTGATGATGTAACGCTTTACCATGGTGTAACGCTTGGCGGCACCAGCTGGAATCCGGGTAAACGCCATCCCACGCTTGGCAACAACGTTGTCATTGGTGCCGGGGCGAAAATTCTCGGGCCTTTGTATGTCGGCGAAAACGCCCGCATCGGTTCCAATGCCGTGGTCGTTAAAGACGTGCCACCGGGAGCGACAGTTGTCGGGATCCCCGGCCGTATTGTTGCCAAACAAGGCGCGGAAGTGACGGAACAGCGCCAGCAGCTGGCAAAAAAGTTTGGCTTTGATGCGTACGCGGTGGCCAGCGACAACCCAGACCCAGTCGCCAATGCGATAGGCCGGATGCTGGACCATATTCACTGCCTTGATAACAAGGTGGCTGAGCTATGCCAGAGCGTCAATCAGCTGGGTGGCAACGTCTGTACTGAAGTGCCTACCATGAATATTGAAGATGAGGCTTTTCGTGAAGCAGAGCGGTTGGCTGCAGAGCAACGCAAGCAGCAACTGGACGAATTTGACCCGACGATTTAGTCCGTCTGTGTTGCCAATGTAGCAATAATACCTGACTAATTTAGTAGGATTAATACTTGACTAAATCAGTCAGGAATGTAAAATCGGCGCCATCCCACAACCGGACTCCGGAGTTCAGATGCGACTTACCTCGAAAGGGCGTTATGCCGTCACCGCCATGCTGGATGTGGCGCTGCATGCCAGCTCCGGCCCGGTGCCCTTGGCTGACATTTCGGTTCGTCAGGAAATTTCCTTATCTTATCTTGAACAATTGTTTGCCCGCTTACGTAAACATGGTCTGGTCAGCAGTGTGCGTGGTCCCGGCGGTGGTTATCAGTTGGGGAAACCGGCAGCACTGATCAGCGTCTCAGAAGTGATTAGTGCCGTTGACGAGTCAGTCGACGCCACACGTTGTCAGGGTAAATCCGATTGTCAGGGCGGCGCCAAATGCCTGACTCACAGTTTGTGGAGCGATTTAAGCGGTCGCATTGAAGATTTTCTGACCCAGATCACTCTGGGTGAATTGGTCAGCCAGCATGAAATTCAGCGCGTGGCCAAGCGGCAGGATAGCCGGCAGTTAAAACATCCTATCAGCGAAATTGAAGTCAATTGCCAGTTGTAGACTTCAGACGGAGCCCAGCATGAAGTTACCGATTTATTTAGACTATGCCGCGACCACCCCGGTTGATCCGCGGGTTGCGGAAAAAATGATGCAATATCTGACGATGGATGGCGAGTTCGGTAATCCGGCCTCACGTTCACACCGGTTTGGCTGGCAGGCGGAAGAAGCGATTGAAGTCGCCCGTAGTCAAATCGCGGATTTAATCAACGCAGACCCACGCGAAATCGTCTTCACGTCAGGCGCCACCGAGTCTAATAACCTCGCGATTAAAGGCGCAGCGCAGTTTTACCATAAAAAAGGTAAGCACCTGATCACGCTGCGCACCGAGCACAAAGCGGTGCTGGACACCATGCGTGCACTGGAGCGTGAAGGCTTTGAAGTGACCTATATGGATGTAGAAGCCAACGGCTTATTAGATCTGGAGAAATTCAAAGCGGTATTGCGGCCGGATACCACTGTTGTCAGCGTGATGATGGTGAATAACGAAATTGGTGTAGTGCAGGATGTAGCCGCAATTGGCGAGCTGTGCCGCGCAAATGGCACCATTTTCCATGTCGATTCAGCCCAAGCTGCCGGCAAGGTTGACATTGATCTGCAGGCACTGAAAATTGACCTGATGTCGTTTTCAGCCCACAAAATCTACGGTCCGAAAGGTATTGGTGCTTTGTACGTGCGCCGCAAACCACGGATCCGGTTAGAAGCACAAACTCACGGCGGTGGTCACGAACGTGGCATGCGTTCAGGCACGTTGCCGACGCACCAAATCGTGGCGATGGGCGAAGCCTTCCGGATTGCAAAACTGGAAATGGCTGAAGAAAATCAACGCTTTGCCACACTGCGTCAGCGGTTGTGGGATGGTATCAAAGACATCGAACAGGTGTTCTTAAACGGCGATGCCACTCACCGTGTAGCGGGCATTACCAACATCAGCTTCAACTACGTCGAAGGCGAATCACTGATTATGGCGCTGAAAGACATCGCAGTGTCTTCAGGTTCAGCTTGTACTTCAGCCAGTCTGGAACCTTCATACGTGCTGCGAGCGCTGGGATTGTCCGATGAACTGGCGCACAGTTCAATCCGGTTCAGTATTGGCCGTTTCACCACCGAAGAGCAGATAGACCACACGATCAAAATCGTGCACGAAGCGATCGCCAAATTACGTGAAATGTCGCCGCTGTGGGACATGTACAAAGACGGTATTGATTTAAATACAGTGGCCTGGGTGGCTCACTAAGCACAGGCTGGGCAAACCCAACCTGACATTGAGGTAAAGATCATGGCATACAGCAACAAAGTTATCGATCACTACGAAAACCCGCGCAACGTCGGTGCTTTCGCCAAAGACGACCCAACAGTGGCCACTGGTATGGTGGGTGCTCCGGCTTGTGGCGATGTAATGAAACTGCAAATCAAAGTGAATGAGCAGGGCATTATCGAAGACGCCAAGTTCAAAACATACGGCTGTGGTAGCGCTATTGCGTCCAGCAGTCTGGTGACTGAATGGGTCAAAGGCAAAAGCCTGGACGAAGCGGCACAAATCAAGAACACCGACATCGCACAGGAACTGGCATTGCCGCCAGTGAAAATTCACTGTTCTATTCTGGCGGAAGACGCGATCAAAGCGGCGATTGCGGATTACAAGCAACGTCACGGGAGTTAACTGCGATGGCGATCACGATGACAAGCGCAGCTGCAGATCGGGTGCGTAGTTTTCTGACTAACCGTGGTAAAGGTCTGGGCCTGCGTGTCGGCGTGAAGACCACAGGTTGTTCTGGCCTGGCTTACGTACTGGAATTTGTTGATGATCTTAACGAAGACGATCAGGTATTTGAGCAAGACGATTTAAAAATCATCGTCGACGGCAAAAGTCTGGTCTACATCGACGGCACGCAGTTGGATTTTGTCAAAGAAGGCTTAAACGAAGGTTTTCAGTTTAACAATCCAAACGTCAATGGCGAATGCGGTTGTGGTGAGAGCTTTACCGTTTAGACAGGTACATCGATGAATTATTACCAGCTGTTTCAGCTTCCTGCGCAGTTTGATGTGGATCTGACCGAGCTGGGCACGCGTTATCTGGCGCTGCAGAAGCAATTCCACCCGGATAACTTCGCCAGCGCTTCAGAGCGTGACCGTTTATTGGCAGTGCAACAAGCTGCCAATATCAATGACGGATATCACAGTCTGAAGCAGCCTCTGCTGCGCGCTGAGCATCTGTTAGCGTTGCGTGGTGTAAAAATCAGTGCCGAGCAGCGCAGTTTTACCGATACTGTTTTTCTGCTGCAACAAATGGAACTGCGCGAGTTGCTGGCCGAAATCGCTGATGCGTCGGATCCTGACACACTGATTGACGACGCAGAGCGACAGATCCGCTCGCAGAAAAAGCAGCTGTTGGCCACCTTAAGTGCCGCCCTCGGCCATGACACACATGAGCAGGATTTAGCTGCGGCTGATATAATCCGCAAACTGAAATTTTTCTTCAAACTCGAGCAAGAGCTTGAGTTTATTGCACAGCAGACACAAGACTAAACGCCATGGCCTTATTACAAATTGCTGAACCCGGCCAAAGCGCCGCGCCACATCAACACAAACTTGCTGCCGGTATTGATCTCGGCACCACCAATTCATTAGTTGCAACGGTACGCAGTGGTGAAGCCAGAACGCTGCAAAATAAGCAGGGTGATGACATGGTGCCATCGGTCGTGCGTTACACAGCTGACAAGGTGATTGTGGGGAAAACAGCGCAGGCGGACGCAGCACTGGATCCGCATAATACAATTGTTTCGGTCAAACGCCTGATGGGCCGTGGTTATCAGGAAACGCTTGCCCATGCTGCGGATTTACCGTATCAGCTGGTCGATCAGCAAGGTCTGGTCGCGCTGGAGACTATCGCTGGCGTGAAAAACCCGGTGGAAGTGTCAGCAGAAATTCTCGCGACGCTGGCAGATACAGCCAGTCAGACACTGGGTGGCGAACTGACTGGCGTGGTCATCACTGTGCCGGCTTATTTTGATGATGCTCAGCGTCAGGCCACCAAAGATGCGGCACGTCTGGCCGGTCTGAATGTCTTGCGGTTATTAAACGAACCTACAGCTGCTGCGCTGGCATATGGCCTGGATTCTGGTCAGGAAGGCGTGATTGCGGTGTATGACCTCGGTGGCGGCACTTTTGATATCTCTATCCTGCGTTTGAGCCGTGGCGTATTTGAAGTACTGGCTACCGGCGGCGATTCTGCATTGGGCGGTGACGATTTTGACCACCTGGTATTGAGTCACCTGAAACAGCAGGCAGGTCTGACTGAACTGAGCCATCAACAATTGCGCCAGTTATTGCAGTTATCCCGCCAAATCAAAGAAGCCATCAGTAGCGTCGATAGCTATAGCTATCAACTGGATGTTGCAGGTATCGCCACTACATTCAGCCTGAGCCGTGCTGAGTTTGAAGCCCTGGTGCAACCATTAGTGCGCCGCACGCTGCGTGCCTGTAAACAAACCTTGCGTGATGCTGGCCTTGATGTGGCTGACGTTGCCAAGGTGGTCATGGTCGGTGGCTCCACCCGTGTGCCGTTGGTGCGTCAGGCGGTGGCAGAATTGTTTGAAACCGAACCACTGACCTCAATCGACCCGGACAAAGTGGTCGCCATCGGCGCGGCTATCCAGGCTAATGTGTTGGTGGGGAATAAGTCGGACAGCGATACCCTGCTGCTTGACGTGATCCCGCTGTCGCTGGGCATTGAAACCATGGGTGGGCTGGTCGAGAAAATCATCCCACGCAATACTGTGATCCCAGTCGCGCGGGCACAGGAATTTACCACTTTTAAAGATGGTCAGACCGCGATGGCAATCCATGTTTTGCAGGGCGAGCGCGAAGGTGTCAGTGACTGCCGTTCGCTGGCCCGCTTTGATTTGACCGGGATCCCGCCAATGGCAGCCGGCGGCGCGCATATCCGCGTCACGTTCCAGGTCGATGCGGATGGTCTGCTAAGTGTTATTGCGCAGGAAAAATCCAGTGGCGTCAGTGCGTCCATTGAAGTGAAGCCATCATATGGTCTGAGCAATGACCAGATAGCACAGATGATTCAAAATTCGATGCTGTACGCCAAGCAGGATATGCAACTGCGGTTATTACGTGAACAACAGGTCGAAGCGAACCGGGTGCATGAAGCGGTTTCTGCGGCAATCAGCGCCGATGCTCATTTATTGTCTGCTACTGAATTGCACCAGATTGAACTGGCGCTGCATCAACTGCTGCAGCTGGCCAACAGTGAAGATACCGCTGCGATCAAAGCAGCTATCGAACATACCAATCATTTAACTGATGATTTTGCGGCGCGACGGATGGATATGTCTATCCGGATGGCATTGCAGGGTCATAAGGTCGACGAGGTCTGATATGCCCCAAATTATTTTTTTACCTCACCCGGAATTATGTCCCGATGGTGCCGCATTAGAAGCCACTTCCGGTGAGACGATTCTGGATGTCGCGCTGAAAAATGGCATTTCCATTGAGCATGCCTGCGAAAAGTCCTGTGCCTGCACCACTTGCCATGTGGTGGTGCGTGAAGGTTTTTATTCACTGAACGAGAGTGATGAACTGGAAGAGGATATGTTGGATAAGGCCTGGGGGCTTGAGCCAGAATCCCGTCTCGGTTGCCAGGCGCGGGTCAGCGATGTTGATCTGGTTGTGGAAATTCCTAAGTATACGATCAATATGGTTAGCGAAGGTCATTGATTTATAAATGAATTTCTGAAATTCGATACCAAAAAAGCCTGCAGCAGCAGGCTTTTTTTATCCATCCGTGTCATTTCTTGTAAGTTGCTGAAATCTAATATAAAGTCCGCTCAAATTTTTTTCAGGCGTTATGGAACTTAAATTTATAGTTCTGAATTTTCTGGTTTTTTTACTTCGGTGAACTAAGCTGGTTGAAAAATGTCGTGGTAAGTCTGGAGCGTGTGTGAATGAAAAAGACTCTGATTGGATTGGTGGTGGCTGCAGCCTGTGTGACGTCAAACACGGCACTGGCTGAAGTAAATATCAATGGCTTTGCATCAATAAAAGGTGGCTTGACCACAGGCAAAGATGACACCCTGTACGGTTATACCAATGACCTTGAATTCAAAGAAGAATCGCTATTTGCAGTGCAACTTTCATCAGATCTCGGGGAAAAGTTATCGGTCACTGCGCAGTTGATGGCAAAAGGTGCCAATGACTATGATGCCAAGTTTGCCTGGGCATTTCTGAGTTATCAGCTCAATGATAACTGGCGGTTAAATGCCGGCCGGATCCGTATCCCATTTTATAAATATTCTGATTATCTGGACGTGGGTTATGCCTATGACTGGATGCGCACGCCACGAGCGGTGTACGACCTGCAATTCGATACGATGGATGGTTTATCACTGTATTATTCCGGTACTATCGCCGATATGACATCCAATGTGCAGTTGATTTTCGGCTCCTATGAAGGTGAGTTATCTGTTAACGGAGCACTGTCAGACAGCAAAATCCAAGACGCGACCGGTGTCACCTGGGAGCTGAGCAATGACTGGCTGAGCGCACGACTGGCTTATGTCATGGCTGATGTCACTATTAATGCAACCGCATTAAACCCGCTGCTGTCTGCTTTGACCCAGTTTGGTTTTGGCGCAGTCGCGCGTGAAATTGATTTTAATGAAGATGAAGGCAGTTTTTTTGGCTTTGGTCTGAGTTATGACCGCGATAACTGGGTGGCCGTGTCGGAATACACCCATGTCCGGGTGAAGAACACTTATTTTCCAAACAAAGATGCCTATTACCTGTCGGTGGGCCGGCGTTTTGACAGCATCACACCTTATATTTCTTATGAAAAAGACGATGATGAGAGTAAGTCAGCTATTTACCAACCAATTCCGGCACAGGTTCCGCTGAAAAAGACGGTTGCTGGCGTGGTTGAAAGTCAGTTGGCTGATCGCGATACCTGGAGTTTTGGCATGCGCTATGACTTCCACCCATCCGCAGCGTTTAAAGTGCAATTGAGCTCAGCCAAAGACAACTACAGCTTGCAAAAAGACCGGCTGCTGAGCATGGGTGTTGATCTGGTCTTTTAATGAAGCCCCGGCAGGGGAGCAGCAGAAAGTATGAGAGGAGTTTTGCGATGAAAACATCCCTGATTGCAGCCGCGCTGGCTGCAAGTATGGTCAGCGGCAGTGTTTATGCCGATGTTGATATCTCTGGTTTTGCCTCAGTAGTCGGCGGTAAGGTGCTCAGTGGCGAAGGCGTACCAGAGTTTGGCCTTGAGCCCACCTTTCTTGCCAATTATCCAATCGTTGGTTTTTACGAAGAAGACTGGAGTTTTAAACCAGATTCGAAATATGGCCTGCAAATCAGTGCAGACCTGACAGAAGGTCTGACCGCGACAGCTCAGGTCGTTGGCCGTGGTGCGGATGATTTTAATGCCGAATTCGAATGGGCATATTTGTCATACACTCTGAATGAACATTGGACCTTGCAAGCCGGTAAAAAGCGCTTGCCGCTCTATTACTACTCTGACTTTTTTGATGTCAGTTACGCCTACCTGTGGATCCGCCCCGCGGCAGATAACTACACTTGGCAGATCTTTAACTACAACGGCGTGAATGCGCAGTTTAATTATCAGGTCAATGACTGGACGGTCAGCGGCAATATTTATACCGGCCGCGAAGATGACACAGAAAACAAACTGCTGTCCGAGTTTTTTGGTTCGCAGCCAATCCGCGAAATTTGGAAAAATATTGTTGGTGGTGTGCTGAGTCTTAACCGCGATTGGCTGGACTTACGTTTTACCTACATGACCTACCAGAACGAACGGTATCGCAACGGCGTAAAAGTCACCTGGGACGGTGATGATACCCGTCGTGGTAAGTTTGCCGGTTTGTCGGCCAACATCGATTACAACAATTGGGTGGTGTTGACTGAATTTAACCGCCTGACTCTCGATGGTGGTGATTTTGATACCTATTTACTGTCGGCGGGATATCGCATGGGGCAGTGGACACCTTTTATTTCCTTTGCTGATTTTGATTCGGAATCTGAGATGCATAGCACCAGTAGTATTGGTGCGCGTTGGGATTTCCATAGTTCAGCAGCGTTTAAAGTGCAATACGACGACGTCACCGATGACGGCATAAATGGCCAAATGGTTGCCGGTGACAGTAAAGCCATTACGTTTGGCATTGATTTAGTATTCTAAGTGTGGAGAAAACCATGAACTGGTTGAAATTTGTAGCTATTCCATTGGTTTTATCAGCGACAGCAGCCTCCGCTGAGGTCGCAGTGGTCGTGCACCCGTCTAATGCGGCCAGTCTGGATCAGGCTGAGATCAGCCGGTTATTTACCGGGCGTGGCAGTGCTTTTAATAACGGTAGCAAAGCCACACCATTAAATCTGGCGGAAGCAGCACCGGCCCGGGCCGAATTTGACACTAAAGTGTTAGGAAAGTCGTCCAGTCAAATGAAAGCGTATTGGTCAAAGCTGGTCTTCACCGGCAAAGGCACACCGCCAAAAGAGCTGGCAACAGATGCTGACGTGAAAGCGGCAGTAGCAGCAGACCCTACGGCAATCGGGTACATTGATGCAGCGGCAGTCGATGCGACTGTCAAAGTGGTTGGCAAATTCTGACGTAATGATCCTGTGAAAAACCCGGCTTTTGCCGGGTTTTTTTATGGTGATGTCATCAGCCTGTCAGCACCATCAGAAAACATAGGCAAGCAATGCGCGATAGCGTATAATTCGCGACCGCTAAATTTTCAACCATTATTTTAAAGGGAGTCTGACATGGCTTTAGAACGTACTTTTTCCATCATCAAACCAGATGCAGTTGCCAAAAACGTGATCGGCGCTATCTACAACCGTTTTGAATCAGCAGGTCTGCGTATCGTTGCAGCGAAAATGCTGCACCTGAGCCGTGAACAGGCTGAAGGTTTCTACGGCGAACACAAAGAGCGTCCATTCTTCAATGCACTGGTTTCATTCATGACTTCAGGCCCGGTAATGATCCAGGTACTGGAAGGTGAAGACGCCGTACGTAAAAACCGTGAAATCATGGGTGCTACTAATCCAAAAGACGCAACAGCCGGCACTTTACGTGCTGACTACGCGGCCAGCATCGATGAAAACGCAGTACACGGTTCTGATGCTGCTGCATCAGCTGCCCGTGAAATCGCTTTCTTCTTCAGCGATGCTGAACTGTGTGGCCGTACACGTTAATCCGTTACAGATGAAAGGATGGCGTTTCGCGCCAACCATATCATCAGGACACGGACAGAAAGGGGCCTTGGCCCCTTTCTTGTCTTGAACCAGAGACGATTTTTTCTGTCATATCTGTCGGCCACTGCATCACCATGCCGGACCGATATACCAGACAAAATCGCCGCACCAATCCAGCAAGTTAGATTGCAGCCCAGCTGCCATCGGAGTGAATCATGACCACCAGCCCTGAACAGAAAATCAACTTACTTGATCTGACCCGTGAGCAGATGAAAGAATTTTTGGTGTCCCTTGGCGAAAAAGCCTTCCGGGCTGATCAGCTGATGAAATGGATTTACCACTTCTGCGTCGATGATTTCGACAAGATGACCAATATCAACAAAGTGCTGCGTGAAAAGCTGAAACGCCATGCCGTCATTGACGCACCTGTGGTTGTGACCCGGCAAGACAGTGCGGACGGCACCATCAAATTTGTGATGGGGCTTAAAGGTGGCCAGGAAGTCGAAACAGTCTGGATCCCGGAAAAAGACCGTCGTACTTTATGCGTGTCCTCTCAGGTTGGCTGTGCACTGGATTGCACTTTTTGTTCAACTGCGCAGCAAGGTTTTAACCGCAATCTGACGGTATCGGAAATCATCGGTCAGGTCTGGCGGGTCGGTCAGATTATTGGTAGTTATGGTGATACCGGCGAAAAACCGGTTACCAACGTCGTGATGATGGGCATGGGCGAGCCTTTGCTGAACCTCAATAACGTGGTACCGGCGATGGAACTGATGATGGAAGACTATGGTTTTGGTCTGTCCAAGCGTCGTGTCACATTATCTACATCCGGTGTAGTACCTGCGCTGGATCTGCTCAAAGGTAAAATCGATGTAGCCTTAGCTATTTCGCTGCATGCGCCAAATAACGCCTTACGCGACGTGTTAGTGCCGGTGAATAAAAAATACCCGATGGAAGAATTCCTCGCGGCAGCCAAACGTTACGTTGCCGATTCTCGTGCCAATGATAAAGTGACCGTGGAATATGTCATGTTAGAAGGTGTCAACGACAGCACTGATCAGGCACATGAACTTGCCGAGGCACTGAAAAATACCCCATCCAAGATCAATTTGATCCCATTTAACCCTTATCCGGGTTCGCCATATAAAAGATCAAGCAATTCACGCATCGATCGTTTTAATAAAGTTCTGCAGGAATATGGCTTTACTGTCATAGTGCGCAAGACCCGCGGCGACGATATTGATGCCGCTTGCGGGCAGCAGGTCCGTGACGTGATCGACCGCACCAAACGTCTGTTAAAAAAACAGATGAAAGGTGAGGAAATTTCAGTAAAAATGGTCTGAAAAGACAAGGACAGGCAATCAGTTATGCGTTTGAGTTGGCTTGCTGGCGTTGGGCTTTGCAGTGCGCTGCTATTCGGTTGCGTTTCAGAGTCGACTATTGTCGACAGCAAACGGCAAGGTGAACGCCAGACGGATAACAAACAGATTGCCCGGACCCGCCTGTCACTGGGCCTGAATTACCTGCAACGCGGTGAAACGTCTCAGGCCCGTTTTAATCTGGAAAAAGCCCGCGAACTGGCGCCGGATCTGCCGGAAGTGTCCAACGCTATGGCCTATTACTATCAACAGGTTGGCGAGTTTGACCAAGCTGAAGACGCCTATCGCGATGCTCTTCGTAAAGACAATGATAACGCCGATACTTACAATAACTTCGGCGCTTTTCTGTGCCAAATCAATAAGTTCGACGAAGCTGAACAATTACTGCAGGCTGCGGTGAAACGCCCGGGTTACATTCGGGTAGCCGAGAGCTACGAAAATTTGGCTTTTTGTGCGCTAGGCCGCAAAGATTTTGATAAATATCAACAATATCTGGAACAAGCGCTACGCCACAACGGTGCGAAACTTTCCATTGTCTACAACTTGTCGGTACTGAATTACGCCAAAGGTGACATGGAAAAAGCCCGGATCTGGCAAAAACGCTTGCAAGAATTGGGGCAAGTGTCGCCGCAGGCGACTTTGCTGCGTTATATGATTGCCTACCAGTTGGATGATAAAACCGAACAACAAGCCGCTGAAAAATTTATGTTGTCGGTATACCAAACCAGTCCGGAAACAGCCTGGATGCTGTCAGCGGATTTCAGCGCTTCTGAACCGGAAAAATTGCGCCAGCAATATAAAGCCAGCCTGCTTGGTGTTGATCCGGCAGTATTGGCGGCAACCTCCAATAGCAGCCCAAAAATCAAAATTGTTAAACGCAAAACTGGCGTTGAACCAGAATCTCAGGCCTATGGCTTGACCACTGACCGCAGTCTGCCACGAATGGAAACGACCGCCACACAGCCTGCAGTCGCACCAGAGCCAGCGCTGACGCCCCAAGTATTGCCAGCTCCGGCTGAGGCGACGGCTGGTCCGGCAACAGCGCCAAGCAGCGAGCCGTCGACAGATCCCGTGACCTCAGCATCCGTCCAGTCTCAGCCCGGCACCCATAAGGTGCTATATGGCGAAACCTTATTTCGCATCGCCAGCAAATACCGACTGAGTGTATCGGAGTTGCAACGGCTGAATCAGCTGACTGATCCAGGCGACTTGAGGGCCGGTCAGGTGCTGAAGTTATCCGAAGCAGCCGCACTGCCACGTGAATATCAAGTGCAGGATGGCGATACGCTGTTCAGCATCGCTTACAAATTTAATCTGGCGCTGGCACAACTGGCAGCCTGGAATCAACTTGCGACTGATGCGGCGCTTAGCAATGGCCAAACTATTCTGTTGCATGACCCGGTGGAGTCCGCACTATGACGATGTCTACTGCCACCTCCGGACCTGGTGCCATGCTGAAACAACGGCGCGAAACACTTGGCATGAGCCTCGAACAGGCCGCCGCGCACCTGAATCTGAAAGCCGCAGTGATCCATCAGCTTGAATCGCAGCAATGGGACGCCAGGGTAGCGCCGACATTTATTCGGGGCTATTTGCGCCATTATGCCCGTTTACTCAAACTTGATGAGACCGACGTCCTGGCGCAATTTGACCAGTTGCTGAGCGCCATGCCGCAGCCAACGCCGATGCACAGCTTTTCGAAAAAGACCAGCCGGGATGCCGCTGAAAGCCGTTTTATGCTGGCGACATATTTTTTATTGGTATTGTTGATTGGTTTGTTTCTGGTCTGGTTCTGGCAAACGCATATGCTTAATGACCAGCCGGTATCGATGCTGCCAGAACTTGAAACTGCGACTTCGCCTGCAGTGAAAACGCCAGCTGTATCGTCAACGCCGGTATTGACAGTGGTCGCCGAATCCGACGAAACCAGTGTTGCAACGGCCTCAAATGCAGCTGAAATACCGCAGGCAGCAATGAATAACGTCGAGATCACAGCGACCGACGCCGCAGGTTCGCTCGCAGTGCCTGCCAGCGCAACTGACACGACGATAGCCGCGCCGACCACACAAGCGGTGACGACAGCGCAGGTGCCTGCCGCCACTGCCGCGACGGACACTCCATTGCCGCCAGCAGCAGATGCGGCTGCCGGCACATTGGCAGAGACTGCGGTTACAACTGCAACAGATGCTTCTGCACTCGCTGCGACACCACCGGACGTCACCCCCACAGTTCCCGCCGCAAGTGAGTTACAGCTGCAGTTGCAGTTTAGCGCTGAGTGTTGGGTCTCGGTGTTTGACGCCAACGGCAAACGCCTGGCGTATAACATGCAAAACACTGGACAGACGCTGACCTTAACCGGTATCGGACCATTGAAGGTCACACTTGGCGATCCCGCGGCAGTGACAGCCAGTTTCGCTGGCAAACCAATTGATTTATCAGGCTATAAGCAAGGTCAGGTCGCGCGCCTGACATTAACCGGGTCCGAATAAGATGTACGCTGAAAATCCAATTATCCGTCGAGTTTCCAAACAAATTCGTGTCGGCACTGTGCTGATTGGCGGTGATGCGCCTATTGCGGTGCAGTCGATGACTAACACCAGAACTACTGACGTTGATGCCACTGTGGCGCAAATTCGGGCCATCGCAGCAGCCGGAGCCGATTTGGTCCGGGTATCGGTGCCTACGATGGACGCAGCTGAAGCTTTTAAGCTGATTAAACAACAATCGCCGATCCCGCTGGTCGCTGATATCCATTTTGACTACCGAATAGCGTTGCAGGTGGCAGAATACGGCGCTGATTGTTTGCGGATTAATCCGGGCAATATCGGTCGGGAAGATCGGATCCGGGCAGTGGTAGATGCTGCTCGTTTTCACAATATTCCAATCCGCATCGGTGTCAACGGCGGTTCGCTGGAAGCGGACATTCAGGAAAAATATGGCGAACCTAACCCAGCTGCGTTAGTCGAATCGGCCATGCGCCACGTTGATATTCTGGATCGGCTGAATTTTGATCAGTTTAAAGTCAGCGTTAAAGCGTCTGACGTGTTTCTGGCCGTCGGCGCATATCGTTTATTGGCCAAACAAATCGAACAGCCATTGCATCTGGGCATTACCGAAGCAGGTGGCGCCCGGGCCGGTGCAGTGAAATCTGCCATCGGTTTGGGCATGTTGCTGGCCGAGGGCATTGGTGACACGCTGCGGATTTCCTTAGCAGCCGATCCGGTGGAAGAAGTTAAGGTTGGTTTTGATATTCTGAAGTCGCTCCGCATTCGCTCCCGTGGCATCAACTTTATTGCCTGCCCAAGTTGTTCGCGGCAGGAATTTGATGTGATCAAGACGATGAACGAGCTGGAACAGCGGCTGGAAGATGTGGTCGACCCACTGACCGTATCTGTGATAGGGTGCGTGGTTAATGGGCCCGGTGAGGCACTGATCTCTGATCTGGGCGTTGCCGGCGCCAGCAAAAAAAGCGGTTTTTATCTCAAAGGCGAGCGGCAAAAACTGCGCATCGACAATGAATCTGTCGCCGAACAGCTGGAGCAGCAGGTCCGTATGTACCTGGCCGCTCAAAAACAGCTGATCGATGTGAAAAACGTAGAATAAAACTAAGCTATTCAGGTATTTAAGTGTCTAAAGAAATTCAAGCTATCCGCGGAATGAACGATTGTCTGCCGCAGGATACCCCGGTGTGGCAATACGTTGAGCAGATGATCCGGCAGACCGTCAACAGTTACGGTTATGACGAGATCCGTTTCCCGATCGTCGAAATGACCGAGCTGTTTAAGCGCTCGATTGGTGAAGTCACCGACATCGTCGAAAAAGAAATGTATACCTTTGCCGATCGAAACGGCGACAGCCTGACACTGCGGCCGGAAGGCACAGCCTGCTGTGTGCGCGCCGGTATTCAGAACGGTTTGTTATACAACCAGGAACAACGGCTGTGGTATATGGGCCCAATGTTCCGCCACGAACGGCCACAAAAAGGCCGCTACCGCCAGTTCCATCAATTTGGTCTGGAAGTGTTTGGTATGCAGGGCCCGGATATCGACGCCGAGGTGATTCTGGTATCGGCACGACTGTGGCAGCAACTGGGCCTGACACCTTACGTGCGGCTGGAGCTGAACTCGCTTGGTTCGAATGAAGCCCGTGTGGCTTATCGCGATAAGCTGGTGGCTTATCTGGAGCAACATAAAGAGCTGCTGGATGAAGACAGCCAGCGCCGCTTGTATAGCAACCCACTGCGCGTGCTCGACAGCAAAAATCCGGCGATGGCCGACATGCTGGCCGGTGCGCCGCAACTGCTCGATCATCTCGATGAAGATTCAAAACTGCATTTTGCCGGGCTGCAAGCGCGTCTGCAGGCCGCTGGTATTGAATTCACCATCAATCCGCGTTTAGTGCGCGGCCTGGATTATTACAACAAAACCGTGTTTGAGTGGGTGACCACCAATCTGGGTTCACAAGGCACCGTCTGTGCCGGTGGCCGTTATGATGGCCTGGTAGAACAGCTGGGCGGGAAAGCTACGCCGGCGGTGGGTTTTGGCCTTGGGCTGGAACGACTGGTGCTGTTACTGCAAAGCCTGCCGTTATTACCACAAATCAGCAATGCAGCGGATTTTTATCTGATGCCGCTGGGTGACGCCGCGGAACTTGCTGCCGTCTCTGTTGCCGAACAGCTGCGTTTGGCCCTGCCGGGCAAACGTGTCATGTTGCACTGTGGTGGTGGCAATCTGAAGAAACAATTAAAACGCGCGGATAAATCTGGTGCTGCGATCGGTCTGTTGCTTGGCGACAGCGAACTGGCAGCCGGGCAGGTCACTGTCAAATGGTTACGCGCCGATCAACCACAACAAACTGTCCTTATTGCAGATCTGGCCGCAGTACTGGCTCAGGTTTAACGGAGTCCCTGATGGAAATTTACAACACCGAAGAACAACAAGTTGAAGCGATTAAGCGCTTTTTCCGCGAACATGGCCTGTCGATGGTGGCTGGTATTGTCATCGGCCTGGGTGGCTTATACGGCTTCCGCTTTTATCAGGCCAAGCAATTAGAAGCGCAGCAGGCTCAGTCAGCGGCCTATGCCGTTCTGGTGGACAAAGCCGCGGCTGAAGGCGCGGATAAAAAAGCCTGGCTGGTCGATGCCCAAAAATTCATTGCCGATCACAAAGATTCTAACTACAGCCACCTGGCCGCGCTGATGGCGGCCAAAGAAGCTGTGGTGTTAAAAGATTATGCTGCGGCCGAACTGCAGTTATCTGCTGTTGTGGCATCAAGCAAAGTTCCCGAAGTAGTTGCCGTCGCACAATTACGACTGGCGCGCGTTCAGGCAGAACAAGCCAAATATAAAGAAGCATTAACCACACTCGGTGCAACCATGCCGGCGGCTTTTGCAGCACAGCAGAACGAGCTGAAAGGTGATGTATTGCTGAAGTCTGGTGACGAAACTGCTGCGTTGTCTGCTTACAAAGCAGCGCAGGCCGTTACTGAAGTCGGTAAAAACCCGTTATTGGATGTCAAATTGAACGAACTGGCCCACGTTGCCGGCTAAGAGGTTGCTGTGAAGTTATCTGTGCGCACCACGCTGGTGCCAGCGCTGCTGGCCTTTGTGCTGGTTGGTTGCTCGTCAAACGATGAAGAAGAACTGGTTTTACCTGAAATCGACAACAAAGTAACGCCGGACTATGTCTGGAGCAGCTCGGTTGGCGATGGTATTGAACATTACGATTCGAAAATTAAACCTGCGGTATTTGGCGACAAGGTATTCGTTGCCAGTCGTGCCGGCGAAATTGTTGCGTTTAATCTGCAAAATGGCGACAAGTTGTGGAGCTACGATTTGCGCAATGGTGACGATGCGCCATTGTTTGGTGGCATCAGTCACTGGTGGAATAACCGCAATGCCAAGCTGGCTGGTGGTGTCGCAGTTGGTTTTGACAAAGTGCTGGTCGGCACTGAAGACGGTGATGTGCTGGCGCTGAATCCGGAAACGGGTGAGAAAGTTTGGCATGTTAAAGTTAAAGGTGAAGTGCTAGCGGCACCTGTGGCCGGTGAAGGCCTGATCCTGGTGAATACCGGTGGTGGCCGCATTTTTGCGCTGCAGCCAGATACCGGTGAACAGCGCTGGATGCATGAAACCGAAAACGCCTTACTGACTCTGCGCGGCATTTCGTCAGTTGCCACTGCTGCAGGCGGTGTGGTTTACGGCAGCGGTAACGGTAAAGTAGGTGTGTTGATCTCCGAACAAGGTGCGCCGGCCTGGGAAGAAGCAGTGGCTGTTGCGAAAGGCTCAACTGACCTGGCGCGGATTATCGACGTGGATGCGACACCGATAGTGCAAAATGGTACAATCTACGCCATTGCCTATAACGGTCAGCTTGTCGCGATGGAATTGCGTAGTGGCCGGGTGCTGTGGAAACGCGATTACGCCAGTTTCCTCGATATGCAGATTGTCGATAATATCATTTATCTGGTTGATTCAACTGGTAAATTGTATGCAGTAGATACCCGCAATGGCCTGGAGATCTGGTCGCAGCAGACCTTGCATAAGCATTTTGTCACAGGTCCGGCGGTGTATAAGAATTATCTGGTCGTCGGTGATAACGAGGGCAATCTGCACTGGTTCAGCCGCGACAAAGGCGAATATCTGGCGCGGCATGAGTTTGACAGTTCAGGTTTTTACACCGAAGCTGTCAGCACATCGGATTATTTAATCCTGCAGACACGCAACGGCGAAATCGACGTATTGCGCACTGCTGACTAAAGGCTGCCCAGCGAGTTTCTCCAAAGCAGGCCTGTTCGCAGGCCTGTTTTTTTTATGTACAGGATGTGCAGAAAAGACGGTCCGTTGCTTTTGCAACAGCCGTCATCGGCAGGCTCAGCAGGAGCTTGCCACGAATAAAGTCCATCGTCAGTGTTGACGATGATTTGATTGCAGAAGCTGACTCCAACAGGTGCGTGTCAGCTCATTTGAGGTGAAACATGTTACCGGTAGTTGCTCTGGTTGGCCGTCCCAATGTCGGAAAATCCACGTTATTTAACCGCCTGACCCGCACGCGCGATGCGTTGGTCGCCGATTTTCCGGGCCTGACCCGCGACCGCAAATATGGCTCTGTCGATTATGAAGGCCTGGAATTTATCGTGGTAGATACCGGAGGTATCGACGGCAGCGAAGAAGGCATTGAGCTGGAAATGGCCGAGCAGTCATTAAAAGCCATCGATGAAGCCGACGTCGTGCTGTTTCTGGTTGATGCCCGCGCCGGTGCAACAGTTGCCGATGAAGCTATCGCTAATCACATCCGTCGCGTCAATAAAACCGTGTTTCTGGTCGCCAATAAAACTGATGGTCTGGATGCCGATACGGCGATTGCTGATTTCTACAGTTTAGGCATCGGCGAAGTCTACCCGATTGCTGCCGCGCATGGCCGCGGCGTCACATCATTATTACAGCAGGCGTTAGTGCCGCTGCTGACTGAACAGCAAGCACAGCGCCTGGCGGCTTTTGAGGCAGGTGAAGATCTTAAAGCTATTGATCCGGAAGATGATCAGGAGCAACGCGACAAACATATCAAACTGGCGATTATCGGCCGCCCGAACGTCGGCAAATCTACGCTGACTAACCGGATCCTCGGTGAAGAACGGGTCATCGTTTATGACATGCCGGGCACCACCCGTGATGCGATTTATATTCCGATGCAACGCGGTGATCGTGAATACACGCTGATCGATACCGCCGGTGTACGTCGCCGGGGCCGTATCGATGATGTGGTGGAAAAGTTTTCGGTGATCAAGACGTTACAGGCAATTGAAGATGCCAACGTCGTGATCCTGGTGTTAGATGCACGCTTAGGCATTTCCGAGCAGGATTTAAGTATTCTTGGTTTTGTGCTCAATGCCGGCCGCTCGATGGTTATTGCGGTGAACAAGTGGGACGGTCTGGATGATGGTGTTAAAGATGAAGTGAAACGTGAGCTGGATCGCCGGCTGGGTTTTATCGATTTCGCCCGTCTGCATTTTATTTCAGCGCTGCACGGCTCTGGTGTTGGTAATCTGTTTGAATCGGTTGAAGAAGCGTTTGATTCGGCGACGCGTCGGGTGAATACAGCTTTACTGACCAAAATCATGAATATGGCGCAGGAAGATCACCAGCCACCATTGGTGAAAGGCCGTCGCGTCAAACTGAAATACGCACACGCCGGTGGCTACAACCCGCCGTTGATCGTGATCCATGGCACCCAGGTGGAAGATTTACCAGATTCGTATAAACGTTATCTGATGAACTATTTCCGCAAATCGCTGCAGTTAATGGGCACACCGGTCCGGGTCGAATTCCGTGGCACCGAAAACCCGTATGCTGAGAAGCGCAATACGCTGACACCAAATCAGCAATACAAGCGCGACCGACTGATTAAAGCGAAAGCCAATCTGGCGAACAAGAAAAAAATCGGCCACAACCAAGGCTGAGTTTGGCGTCAATGCCACATTCGCATAGTGTTGTGAGTGGTGATGAGGTCAACAATTTAACCACAAAGCCGGCATCAAGCCGGCTTTGTGTTTTGTAGCGGCAGGCAAATCAAAAAGCTGGCGCCTGCTGGTGCTGTGGTTTCCAGGTGGATCCGGGCCTGATGCCAGTCCAGCACTTTACGCACAATCGCGAGGCCGAGCCCGAATTGTGGCGCGATACTTGACTGTGTCTCCAGCCGGACAAAAGGCAAAAATATCCGCTCTGCATCGGCAGGTGCGATGCCAGCGCCATCATCACTGATGCGGATGTATACCTGCTGGTCTTGTTGCCAGAGCCGCAGTTGTACCTGGCTTTGGGCATGGCGACAGGCATTTTGCAGCAGATTCAGCAGCACCCGGTACAACCAGTGTGGATGGCCACAAATGCCCGGTAAGTCAGCCGAACAGACGAATTGCAGTTGCAATTGTCTGGCGGCGGCCAGCGGTTCACAGCTATGCATGGCTTGCTGGCAAGTCTGCTGCAGGTCGACCTGACTGAGTTGCCAATGCTGATGTTGCCGGTCCAGACTGGCGTATTCGAGAAAGGCGTTGACCATCGCTTCCATCCGATCCAAATCCTGTTCCAGTCGTTGCAGATAATGATCTTTACGCTGTGGATCCGGCTCTTCTAACGCGGCATCCAGACCAAAACGGAAGCAGGCAATCGGCGTACGCAGGTCATGCGATAAACTAGATGCCAGTAACCGGTTGTCGGCCAGCAGTTGTTCAATTTGTTGCGCCATCTGGTTAAAGCTTTGTTCCAGTGCACTGATGTATGACCAGCGACTGGGTGGCAACCGCGCTTGTAAATCACCGTCTCCGAAACGGCCAGCGGTCTGGCTCAGCAACCAAAGCCGGCGCGCCAGCGGTGCCAGCCATAGCAGCATGATCAGGCTGAGCCCGCCGTATAACGCTAAGGTCAGCCATAAATCGCCCGGCTGATGGCCGGCTGCTTGTGGCAGTTGCAGCTGTAATAGCCAGTGTGGATGACTTGGTAATGCTTTGAGATAAGACATGCCGTCTGTGCCGGCCAGCGCCAGGCCGCCGGTGACATGCAGTTGACCTTCCAGTTCCGGTGGCAACGCCAGGCTGTCGCGTGGCAATAGATGTAATGCTAATTGCCAATGTTGCTGTTGTGCCGTAATAAAAGCACCGAGCTGTGCCGGTTGCTGTTGGTCGGCCTGCTGGCTGATGGTATCAAGCACTGTGGTATACAACTGTAACTGATCAGGTGCGGGCTGGCTGTCGTCATTGGCCAATTGGTCGAGCACGGCACCGAGCATAAACAGCGCACAAATTGCCGACAGCAACAGGCTCAGTGACAGTTTAAACATCAGATTGTCCAGTGCTCGGTGACAAACAGATAGCCCTGACCCCATACCGTTTTGATGCGTTTAGGTTCTTTGGCATCATCGCCGAGTTTTTTCCGCAGCACCGACACCATCACATCAAAACGCCGGTCCAATCCGTCATGTTCACGACCCTTTAACGCCTGAAACACCTGATCGCGACTGCAGACCTGCCCAGCCCGGCTGGCCAGATACCACAACAAGGCAAACTCGGCGCAGGTCAGAACAATATCGGTCTCGCCGAGTAAAACCCGGCGTGAACTGGCACAAATCGTCAGACTGCCAAACACCAGCTGCTGACTGGGGGTCGCATCTGCGCTCTGACGCAGCGCCGCCTGAATGCGCGCCAGCAAGATCCGCGGCCGCACTGGCTTCACCAGGTAATCGGTCGCGCCAACGCCAAGCCCAATCACTTCGTCGACCTCTTCGCCCTGAGCAGTCAGCATCAGGACTGGCACTGCATAGTCGCGGCGGATCTGCCGGCAGACGTCGAGCCCGTTCAGACCGGGTAACATCAGATCTAACAGAATTAAGTCAACATGCTGGCGCCTTAACAGCGGCAGCACCGTATCGCCACGCTGTTCCAGCAATACCTGATAACCTTTTTGCTGTAAAAACTCCTGCACCCAGCTGGCGAGCGACAGGTCATCTTCGACCAGTAAAATGGTGCCATAGGCCGCGTTTGTCATGTCAGAATAATCTCCAATGGCGTTTCACCCGTGGGTTCTTTTGCACCCAATTGACACTGATTGTCGCCTGCGCCTGGATACCATCCGGGCTGACCAGCTGCAGCTGCTGGCCGTCATACTCGGCGAATTCATAACGCCATTGGCCTTCGCGACCGGTGGGCCAACAATATAATTTTTGCGTGCCGGCCTGTAGGCATAAGTCCTGCGGTGTGGCGCTCTGCCAGCGCACATGGACGGTCGCGTAACAGAGCCGGCCCTGTTGCAGCGCCACACAGGTGGCTGGGGTCAATGCCAGTTTGATGCCGCCGGTTGCCTCAGCAACAGCGGCCACCGGGCTGCTCAGCAAAGCGCAGCACAGCAGGGTGAACAGAGTAGGGCGATACCGTTGGTCAGAACACATAACGGAATTTCACCAGACTGCGGAACTCGCTGTTCCGGGTGACCAGCGGACTGCCTGTATAAGCACTGCTGAAGCCATTCACGGCAAGGCCAAGTTCAAGTAGCCAGTCGGTGCTGAGCGGATACAAAGCACTGACGCCCAGATGTAGCTGCTGACCTGCGCCGGCGCTGTAAGTGGGCCGTCCGCTCTGACTCTCTGCGGCACTGACGCCGTAATAATAATTCACCAGTCTCGCCGCCGAAAATGACACACCGACGTTGTAATATAAATCCCAGTTACGTAGCGGCTGGCGATAGCTGTACAACAACCGCAGTTGCTGGCTGTAATGCGACTCAATGTCCTGCCCAATTTCTACTGCCATATAATGCTGTTGCCAGAAGCGCTGATAGCGCAGGCCGAGCAGAAAATCGGAATCACGCAGCTGTAAACCATCCAGCTCAGGCAAATGCGCCCAGCCAGTGCCCGTATTCAGATCAGGTCCGATGGCATCATGATAATTGGTGCCAATGAGCGATAGGGCACTGTCTTCCTGTTGCTGCAAATGATAACCAAGCAGTCCACTGCCATAACGCAGTACATTACGGCGGTCATCTGATTCGATAAAAAAGTTGCGGTATTCCAGATCAGCCGACAAGTTCAGCAGCAGTTTATCATTCACCGTCCGGTCCAGCGGGCCAACCAGCGCGCGCTGGAAGCCGGTGCCTACCGCCAGGTAACCGGTAAACTCCAGTTCATCCCAGCTGGCGTCACAGCGGGTACTGCTCAATATCAGGAAAAAAAGGCACCACCAGCGTCGCATGCTTTGCTCCACATAAAAACGGCCCCATGATAACCGCTGGAGCCGCAAATGGAATGTTTAAAAAGTGTAAGCAGGTGTCGCCCCGTCAGGAATGAGTGCAGGCGTCAGAACTGCACTTTGAGGCCCACCGACGGGAACAAACCGAGATTTTCCTCCGCCTCAATGTGATACTCAGGCATTTCGCCGGCTTTACCTTTTTGCAGGAAGTAACCTGATACATTTTTCCGGTTTAACACGTTCAGAATAGCGTAGGTATAAGTGACTGGCAGGCCAAATAAAGTGCTTTGTTGTTCAGCCTGTAAGTCCAACCGATGATATACCGGCAACGTTGCTGAATTCAGTTCGCCATATACTGCCACACGGTAATCCGGGTAATAAGGATTCGGTTTATTACCAATGATCGGCGTATATTTGGCACCGGAGCGTACCGTCAGACGGGCGCTGAAGTCCCATTTTTCATCGTAGGGATAAGCTACGACCACGTTCGCCACCAGCGGCGTGTCCAGATAATACTCAGAAGTCAGGTTTCGGCGTAGGTCAGTGCGCTCGGCTTTCGACCAGCTCAGCGATGCCCAGCCATACCAGTCGCCGGAACTGCGATGTTTTTTCAGCAGTAATTCTGTGCCATAGGCCTGCCCCTCACTGTCGTTGCTGTAATGCAGCGCCTGGTCGGCGTCTTTGTCAGTCAGACCGAGTGGCAGCTTTTGCAGTTTTTTCAAATAAAGTTCAGTACTGAAATTCCAGTTGTCGGCAAACTGCCAGTCCTGCCCCAGCACATAGTGAGTGGCGGTTGGTTGTTTCAGCTGACGATTACCCAGCAGCGGCAGGCTTTTTTCTAAATCGGCCAGCCGGCTGTAGCGTCCGGCCCGGACAAACCAGCGCTGCTGTGGTGTCAGCTGCAGACTGAGTTCTGCGCGCGGTTGCAGAAAGCTTTCATCGGTATAGTCCTGCTGATCGTAACGCAGACCGACTGACGAGCTCAGATACTGATTCCAAATCCAATGATGCTGCAGGAAGGCACTGTCGGTGTTGTAACGCAGCTGGTCTTTGGCTTTGATCCGATCGCCGCGCTGAGCAAAGCAATCGGCCTGATGGTCGGTGCAATAATAAGGGATCACATCAAAACGATAGTCTGCATCACGCTGACTACGTTCGACACCGGCTTCCAGTCGCTGTGCTGCGGTCAGCTGCCAGCGTGACTGTAATTGCAAAAACTGTTGCTCATCTTCGTAGCTGACAAACTGGTCACCACCATATTGATTGTCTTCGCTGTTGCTGCTGTGCTGATACCGCAACTGCAACTGATGTCCGGCCGGATGCTGGTATTGATAACTCAGTTGCTGGTTGGCAAAAGCGCTATCAATCCGCACATCACCTACCGATTCCGGATCGGTGCGACCTTGCTCTGAGGCTTTGCTGATATTGGCCCGCGCACTGTCGCTGGCGCCGGTCAGTGTCAGGGTCAGTTTTTGCTCCGGAGATAGCTGAAACAAATAGCGCGCCTGATAGTCGTTGCTTTTTGGTGGCTGATAAATTTTGACGCCATCATCCAGTTCATCACCGGATTTGATAAAAAGCTGGACTGTACTTTGTCGCGCCGCCAGATAAAACGCTTGGTCGTCAGTGACAGCGCCCTCAACCAAAGCACTCATTTGCAACAGACTCAGCTCAGCTTCACCACCAATGTCCTGCTGTTTCGGGTCGCGTAAGGTTGCCGAAAACACACCGCCGGTGGCATTACCGTATTGTGCGCCAAAACCACCACTATCGAGGTGAAAGTCATGCAGCAGCGCTTCGTTAAACACGCTGTTGCCGAACATATGAAACACATAACCAGCCCGCAAGCCAACAATTAAAAACGCATTGTCGTCCGGGCTTGACCCCCGTACCGCCGGCATGCCACCAAAATCGCCACCGGCGTACACCACGCCAGGCAAGCTGAATACGGCCGCCAGTGGGTCATTCATAATGCCAGCCACTTTCAACAGCTGCTCGGTTTCGTCATTGGTCTGACTGGCAGCGGGCAGGGCACTGCCATTGACCTGAATGCGTTCAATGGGTGACACCGGGTCCGGTTTCGCGGTTTCAGCAGCGCTTAGCAGTAAAGGGCTGCAGAGGCCCAGACACAGAGTCAGTCGGGAGAAGGCAAATCGCATGATACACTCGCTTGATATAGACACAGATGGCAGGCAGTTTGCCAAAGCGTGGCGCGGATAACTGTCGGCCAATTGCTGTACATCTGTAAGAAAGTGTCAGGGAGTTGCAGTGATGTCAGACAAATTTCAGCAGGCGCTGGCGCTGCTTGCCCCGTTGGCAACGTTACCGGATTGGGGTATCGGTGGCAGTTTGTTATTGGTTGAACGCCAGCTGCAGGAAGCCTTTCGCGATATTGATTTAGTCTGCAGCGAAGCCATTGCACCTGAGTTGGCGGCGCGTCTGCAGCAGTTCAGCACTGAGTTGCCGGTGGCGGCGCATCCGCAATATTGCAGCCGGTTTTTCCGCCGGTATCGGCATCACTCTGGCCTGGTGATTGAGGTGATGGCGGGAGTTCAGGTCCGGCAAGCCGCTGCGATGCTGCAATGGCCATTTGCGCCGAACCGCTGTGAACAGCGCCATGATTTACCCTGGATGGCGCTTACCGACTGGCTGGAGTTATATCAGTTGTTTGAGCGGCCAGAAAAAGTCGCGTTGATCCGCACAGCGCTGGCGTCAGTGCGCTAGGTTGCCTTTACATGTTTTACTTCAGTCAGCACAGCGCCATCGGCAAAGCGCACCGTCAGCGCGTCGCCGTTTTTCAGCTGCTGCACCGATTTCACCAAAGTATTTTCTGCAGTGAAACTTAAGCTGTACCCGCGATTGAGTGTGGCCAGCGGGCTGACCTGATGCAATAAAGCGCTATGTTGCTGCCACTGCTGCGTCAGAGTCTGCAGTTGTTGTTGCATCGCGCGTTGCAGCCGTTCATGCAGCATCGTGGCGTGTTGCTGCAGCACTGCTGTGCGTGGCGCATGCTGCAATAACCGTTGCCGTTGCTGCTCAAGCCCGCGCTCTTTGCGCTCCAGCTGCTGCTGCGCAGCTCGTTGCAGCCGCAACTGTAATTCATCGAGGCGTTGTTGCTGCTGCTCCAGTCGCCGTTTCGGATGCAGCAGCTGTAATTTGCTATGTTGCTGTAAAAACCACTGGGCCTGTTGGCCCAGTTGCAGGCGGATCCCACGCTGCAAGCGCTGTTGTAGCTGGATCAGCTGCGTCAGCTGATGTTGTTGATCGGGAGACACCAGTTCGGCTGCGGCCGACGGCGTTGCTGCCCGCACATCCGCGACAAAATCCGCGATGGTAAAATCAATTTCGTGGCCAACGGCGCTGACAATCGGCAGCGGACAGTGGGCGATTTGACGGGCCAGTTGCTCATCGTTAAAACAATACAAATCTTCCAGTGAACCGCCGCCACGGCCAATGATCAGCACATCGACTTCATTGCGCCGGATCGCATGCGCCAGCGCAGCCTGTAAATCCTGCGCGGCCTGAGCGCCTTGTACTAAAGCCGGATAGATAATGACTTCCAACGCCGGCGCGCGCCGCGCCAATACCGTCAGGATATCGCGCACTGCGGCGCCGGTCGGCGAGGTGATCACGCCAATCCGCTGCACTTGTGATGGCAGCGGTTTCTTCCGTTCTGGCGCAAATAAGCCTTCTGCGGTCAGCTTTGCTTTAAGCATTTCGTATTGCTGACGCAGCAAGCCATCGCCGGCGGGTTCGATAAAATCGACCAGCAACTGATACTCACCCCGCGGTTCATACACACTGATGCGGGCGCGGATCAGCACTTGCTGACCGTTGCGCGGCACAAAAGCGGCATTGCGATTTGCCTGCTTAAACATCGCCACTTTAACCTGCGCTGCTGCGTCTTTGAGCGAGAAATACCAATGACCGGAACTGGCGGCAACAAAATTTGAGATCTCACCACAGAGCCAAAGCTGGCGGAATTGCAGCTCTAATGTCAGGCGAACTTCGGCATTTAGCCGCGAAACGGTGTAGATCTCCGGGTTTGTGCTGGGATTTTGCGTGTGATTCATAGCAGGCAGGCATAACAAGTGATCTGGCTAAACTAGCACAAATACAGTCACAAAAACAAAAAATGCGTTGTTTGAAACGCGCTTTGCGGATAAAATTGCGCCGCAACATTCCCCGATTTTTAACCACCACAGCGAGATTGTTGCAATGCTCAGGATAGTCAAAGAAGCCCCCACATTTGACGACGTGCTACTTGTACCGGCGCACTCCACCGTACTACCTCATACCGCAGATCTGCGGACTCAACTGACCAGCAAAATCAGCCTGAATATCCCGATGGTTTCCGCGTCAATGGACACCGTCACTGAAGCC
>JACCDS010954449.1_pt1 | contig 28453 bp, 27 predicted proteins | sample 7446441 | NCBI WGS metagenome assembly JACCDS01 (sample SAMN15323445, study PRJNA562643) | freshwater metagenome | isolation source: river surface water | place: USA:Blue River Watershed | collected 2017-08-17 | reverse complement strand
GATCTCGCCCTGATCATAAAATGCCTGCAAACTATTGCGCGTATTACGGGTATTGCGATTGCGGGTACGAAATTGATTGGCATCATTGTCGGCAAAAGGTTGGGTAAACAAGCGCCCCATGCGACTAAAACCATAACTGCTTTGCAAACTGGTTTCGTCAACCTGTTTTTCAAGCCAACCGTGCTCAATCAATCGATTAATAATAAAACTGGCAAGATCGCGCTGGGTCTTGAATCGCCCTTCGGTGGCATCTTCACCGTCATTAATATCGGCATCTGTATCCGCATCAAGAATAGGCGCACGGGCAATGGCCTCTTTGAAGATATCGACTAACTGCTCGCGATTGATCGCATGACCGTAATCACGTAGGTCAGTGTATAACCGCTGATACAACAGACGCAGGCACTCTGCAACGAGTGCCCGATATTTTCCTGTCAGCGGGTTAAAAAAATGTTGGCGGGAATCGCTAAAAAACATCAGGAGGGTTCACAGGGTGGGAGCAAATCAATTACAGACAATGTTTAGCAAAAAGCGATTGCTCATCCACAGTCCAGTCTTTGGCGTCTTTTACCATCATCACTTCACACCAGTCGTCAGAGCCCACATCGGGTACACGACCATTCAGTGCTGCAACGCGATCAATCGATTCTTGCGGTTTAATATCACTAACGCCCTGCACAACAGACTGGGGTTGCTGCTGTTGTGCTTTTAGCTCTTTCTCGGCGATATCTGCCATTAAATTCATAGCCGCGATGGCTTTTTCCTGCTCATCCAGTTGTTGTACGGCCTGTTGTTCCGTGTGTTGCTGTGCTTGCTCTTCGGTGATTTGAATCATAAATACCCCCGCTCCCAACACGAGCAAACTGATAAGTAATAAAACAACAAGTAATTTTTGCTCGCGAAAAAATGACATCATGTTACATAAACCTCAACGCAAACCCTTAAAGCCATTCAGCCATTTTTTCTGCATAGTAGGTGATAATTAAATCAGCCCCTGCGCGTTTAAATGCTGTCATGGTTTCAAGAACAATAGATTTTTCATCGATTACACCCGCCGCTGCTCCGGCTTTAATCATGGCGTATTCACCGCTGACATGATAAACCGCGAGTGGACGACTGGAATTGGCACGAATACTGGCCAGAATATCCAAATAGGCAATGCCCGGTTTTACCATAAGAATATCGGCGCCTTCCATTTCATCCTGCATGGATTCGGCAAGCGCTTCGCGGGAATTAGCCGGGTCCATTTGATAAGTATTGCGTGTCCCTTTAAAACTACTATCAACGGCATCCCTGAATGGGCCATAAAAGGCAGAGGCGAATTTAGTGGAGTAGGACATGATAGGAATATGGGTAAAACCTGCACTATCCAACGCTTGGCGAATCGCACTGATCGCGCCATCCATCATGCCTGAAGGTGCAATCATATCCACACCTGCTTGCGCAGCCAGAACAACTTGCTTTTGCAAATTAGCGAGGGTTTTATCGTTGTCCACATCATCATTAGCCACAACACCACAATGGCCGTGATCTGTGTATTCACAGAAACAATTGTCGCTAATCACCAACATGTCCGGTTGCGCCGTTTTGGCTATACGAATCATTCGCGCCAATAAACCATGCTCACACCAAGTATCAGCCCCTTCATGATCTTTATGGGTAGACACGCCAAACAAAATAATAGCGCGCACGCCTTTGCTCCAGGCGCGACTTACCAATTCTGCCAGTTGTGATTCAGGGTAACGAAATACACCGGGCATGGATTTTATGGCAACAGGTGCGCTAATGTCCTCTTCTATAAAAATAGGCAGGATGAAGTCGCTCATGTGCAAGTGTGTCTCGCGAACCAATTCACGCAGAGCTGTGGTTCTGCGCAAACGGCGAAACCGGAAATCAGGTTTGGATAATGGAATTTGCATAGATACACTCAGTAATTAATTAGATGCCCAAGGAGCCCTCGTGACTCCATTCACAGCGCACCCGCATATTGCCGGAACCAGGCTTATGGAAACTGCCATTCGCTTCCCAAGTAAACGTATGGGTGCCAGACAATTCCGTTTCCAAATGCACAGTGGCAGATACCCAATACATTTTACTTAACAGCGATTCAAATTGGGCAATCCATTGATCCCACTCATACTCCACCGCTTTATAAGATGCGCCGAAGTGCATAACTTCGGTTTGATAGTTAAAAAATGGCGCACTCACGCCTGGAATTGAAAACATTTCCTGGCTTAAAAAGGGCCATTCATCTGCATGCGGTAAGGACAACATCGCCTCGCGATTAACGCGGATACGCTCAGACTCCAGCGCTGACGGCGATATATCCTTAATACAACCGTAAACAATTGATTCTTGATCCATAATCACTCCGACATGAGTAACGACAACTGACAACTTTTAGCTAAAACGGCCACCACCAACTGCCTTTAAAACGGTCTTCACAGGCGCGCAGTTGGTAGTCATATTGCTGTGCACGGGACTCCACTTTGCGAGCAGTATTGGTCAGCCAGTTCTTTCTTTGATAAGTACCGCGATTAAAACCACCATGCCCTTCATGGTATGCAAGATACAAATTGTAACTATCACCCGGATTAATTCGGCTGCGAATCTGGCTCTGCTTGTTATACCAACCAATAAAATCAATCGCATCGCCAAAATTGTCGCGTCGCGACCAACCATTCCCGCTGTTTTTTTGGTATTCATTCCAAGTGGCATTTTTGGCTTGCGGATAACCATAGGCATCACTGGGGCGCGGCCCCGGTATCACCCACAAAATTTTGGTGCGCGCCGGGCGAGCATTGTGCTTGAACTGCGACTCCTGATACATAATGGACATCATCGTTGGCACTGAGGAGCCCCATCGTTTTTCTGCTTTTTTAGATGCTTTATACCAGGAAGGTTTTTCATCAAAAATTGCACACAGATCCTGTGGTTTGCTCGGTGGTAAACTGGAGCAACCCACTAAAGTAAGCAGTGAACCCAAGCACAGCAATTTGAACACACCTATTAGCGCAAACTTAACCGACATGACTACACACTCCTGCCATGCTGTTGAAGCAGTGCAAGCAAGCCGGCCTCATCCATCACCTTAAGGCCAAGCTCTTCTGCTTTGGCGAGTTTTGAACCAGCGCCAGGACCGGCAACAACATAATCGGTTTTAGCAGATACACTGCCTGCAACTTTGGCTCCCAGAGCCAACAGATGTGCTTTTGCATCATCACGCGAAAGCGCCTCCAGGGTGCCGGTTAACACATAGGTCAAGCCAGCCAGAGGCAACTCTTCGGGGCTCACAACCTCAATGTTATCCCAATGGACACCATGATTACGCAGCGCCGATACGGCGGCGATATTGGATTCCTGTGCAAAAAACTCAGCCACAAAATGCGCAACAACCGGGCCGACATCGGGTACTTTTTGTAAGGTTTCCTGATCAGCCGCTGCCAGTGCCTCAAAGCTTCCAAAATAGTTGGCAAAGTTACGGGCCGTTGCCTCCCCCACTTCCCGGATACCCAAGGCATAAATAAATTTTGCCAGCGTGGTTTTTTTGGATATCTCCAGCGCGTTAATAATATTGTCAGCTGATTTTTCGCCCATGCGCTCCATCGCAGACAATTGTTCCCGCGTGAGGGAATAAATATCGGCAAGCGTATTAACCCGACCAGAATCAACGAGCTGCTCTACCAACTTATCACCCAAGCCTTCTATATTCATGGCTTTGCGCGACGCATAATGTTTAATGGCTTCTTTACGTTGCGCTGCACAGACCAAGCCGCCAGAGCAGCGAGCAACAGCTTCATCAGCAACCGTTTCTACCGGCGAACCACAAACAGGGCAGGAATCTGGAAACACAATATCGCGAGCATCCGCGGTTCGTTTTGATTCAACAACTTGCACAATCTGTGGAATAACATCACCGGCGCGACGAATAATAACCGTGTCACCAATTTTTATTCCCAAGCGGTTTATTTCATCGCGATTATGTAGCGTTGCATTGGACACAGTTACGCCACCTACAAACACCGGCTGCAAGCGAGCCACTGGCGTAACCGCCCCAGTGCGGCCTACTTGAAACTCAACATCCAGTAAGAGCGTAGACTCTTCCTGTGCAGGAAATTTATACGCGATAGCCCAGCGGGGTGCGCGTGAAATGAATCCCAATGAATCCTGCAATTTACGCGAGTTCACCTTGAAGACTATGCCGTCAATATCGTAGGCCAGTGCATCACGCTTTTCACCGATACGGCGATAAAATGCTATTGCCTCATGAATATTTTTAGCGACTTGTGTTTCGCGATTCGTTAAAAAGCCCCAGGATTTCAATGCAGCAAGCACATTACTGTGCGTAGAAGGTAATTCACCACCATCTACCCAACCTACACTGTAGGCACACATCTCCAGTGGACGATTGGCAGTAATACGTGGATCCAATTGGCGCAAAGAACCCGCCGCTGCATTACGGGGGTTTACAAATAATTTCTCGCCGGCAATGCGGGCATGTTCGTTGAGCGCATTAAAACCTGCTTTGGGCATGTATATTTCGCCGCGCACTTCCAGAACAGATGGAAAGCCCTCACCATGCAAACGCAGCGGAATCGATTTGATCGTGCGTACATTTTGCGTGACATCTTCCCCATTAGCGCCATCGCCACGGGTTGCGCCACGCACCAACAAACCATTTTGATACAGCAAACTAACAGCGATCCCATCGAGTTTTACTTCGCAGGCATACTCAATATCCTCTGCGCTTTTCAAGCGATCTTGCACGCGCTGGTTAAAAGCCAGCAAGTCCTCATCACTAAACGCATTATCCAGTGACAGCATTGGCATTTCATGCACAACCGTTTGGAAAGCGGAAAGTGGTGCGGCACCAACACGTTGAGTGGGTGAATCAGGCGTAATTGATGCTGGATATTGCGCTTCGAGTTCGCGCAGACGCTGCATTAATCGATCGTAATCCGCATCTGTTATTTGCGGATCATCCAATGCGTAATAACGGTAGCTGTGATAATTAATTTCCTGACGCAGCTGTTCGATATCTGGTGGAAAATCATCAAAAAAAGAAAGGGTAGACATGAATGAATGTACCTGAATATTCGAATCCTGCGGTTTACAACACGCTGCGATTCATGCCTTGTGAGAGCGAGTGCATCCCTGCACTTTAAAAAGGGAAACTAGTGACGTGGTGGACGGCGGAACAAACGGGTTCGTTCAAAATCGCGAATGCGCTGACGACAATGCTCCAGTGTTTGACGGGTCATCACACTGCGCTGTTCGTCTTTCAATTCACCACTCAACGTTTCTGCAATAGCGCGCGCAGTATCGGCCATCAAATCAAATGATTGCATTGAGTCAGCATTAATTGGCAAGGTCATAAACAAACTGACACCGGGCGTTTCAAATTCGTCCATTGCATCAAGATCAAAGGTGCCAGGCTTCACCATATTTGCCATGCTAAACAGCAAGGCACCCTCGCCTTTTGCATCGCTGTAACGATGGAAAATATCCATACTGCCATAACGCATACCGCACTTCAGAATAATATCCAGCAGGTCAGAACCTTTGAACATTTCCCCTTTGTGCGCCATCACATTAATAATCAACACCTCTTCCGGCTCTGGTGCCGGCTGCTGCGCTAATTCATTTTTGCTATGCCCGGCGGATTGCGGATTATCGTCATAGTCATCCTCTTCTTCGTAGTCTTCATCGTCGTAATCACTCTCATCTTGCTCATGATCATCTAACGGAAGCTCATCATCTTCATATTCGTCTTCGTAATCACTCTCTTGATCAAACTCATCCTCGTCGCGCTCATCATCCAATTCACGCGTGTAGGGGTGATCATCGGTTTCGTAATCTTCACCTTCGTACTCATCCTGATCGTCATCAACATCGTGATGACTATCCTGCTCATCGGCAATCGCCGAAAAGCGGGGCTCAATGCGCTCATCCAGCGGCAGTGAACGATTTTTATCTTCCACTGACTCCATCAGTATTGGCACAGCCTGCCCAAGATTAAGACTGGTTTGTTGCGGCTCACGTTGCGCACGTGTAACAGGGGCTTCAGTAAGCGCATTGCGAAGTTGCTTTTCCGTGTAGGATTTTGCGTGAGCCTTTTTCTCTATGCTTGGAATCGGTGCTTGAGGGTCACGCTTGCCCACTACACGTGCACCACCATTAGGCAGTTCACTGGTGTAACTGGGGGCTTCAGCAAAGTGATCTTCCTCATCTTCAGGCTGTTGTTTCAAACTCTTTTTTAGTGTGCGCGAGACTTTAATTTTTCCCATACGCTCATTGCGCTTGCGTCTGATTCCATCCGCAAGAACCAGCAGAATCAGCAACGTACCAATAATGATGACCCAATCTTTCATAAGGTTATCCGCAATATGTGTTTAGTATTAAACTGCAGCGAGTTCTGCAGCTTCGTCAACATCTACTGTCACCAGACGTGAAACACCTGGCTCATGCATGGTAACGCCTAACAATTGGTGTGCCATTTCCATCGCATTCTTATTGTGTGTGATGTAAATAAATTGCACCTGAGCTGACATCTCTTCAACCATACGTGCATAGCGACCAACGTTAGCGTCATCCAGTGGGGCATCTACTTCATCCAGCATACAGAAAGGTGCGGGATTTAGACGGAAAATCGAAAAAACCAAAGCAATCGCGGTAAGCGCTTTTTCACCACCCGACAAGAGGTGGATGGTGCTATTACGCTTGCCCGGTGGGCGAGCCATGATAGTAATGCCCGTATCCAGAAGCTCATCCCCCGTCAACTCAAGATAAGCATGTCCGCCGCCAAATACTTTCGGGAACAGCTCCTGCAGACTTTTGTTAACCTGATCGAAAGTTTCTTTAAAGCGTGTGCGGGTTTCGCGATCAATGCGCTTAATCGCATTTTCAAGTGTATCAAGCGCTTCCATTAAGTCTGCATTTTGCGCATCAAGGTAATTTTTACGCTCGGACTCTGTTTTATATTCATCAATCGCAGCAAGGTTGATAGGGCCCAAACGGCTGATGCGGCCAGCAATGGATTCCAATTCTTCCTCTAAGGGTTTTACTTCTGTTCCCTCTGGCATTTCGGCCAGAATGATTTCCAGATTTAATTCCTCTTCTTCAAGCTGCTCGACAATGCCAGCACGCTGTACTTCAAACATTTGCGCAGCCAAACGCTCTTGCTCCAAGTGAGCACGCACTGCTTGTACTTCTTGCTCAGCGCGGTTACGCGCCTGCTCGGAATTACGCAGCTCATGCTCAACTGTTTCCAGCGCGCGGCGCGCCTCCGTTAAGGAAGCCTCTACGGAGAGACGTTTGGACAAGGAGGCTTCAAGCTCCAGTTTGTACTCTTCCACCGGGTCGCGATTATCTGCAATGCTGGCAATTAATTGTTCACGCCGCTCTTGCAAACGAGCAACCTGCTCACGCAAGCGCCCAATCCCCAAGCGAATGGAATCCAATTGGGTTTTTACCGATTGGTAACGCATGGCAAGCTCATGGGCTTTATCTTTGTCGTGACGTGCGCGCTGACGTGCAGTATCCAAACCGGAGCGAATATCATCACGCTGCTGCAGCAAGGATTCGCGCAGGTCAGTATCCTGTTCCATCATTTCAATGGCTTCGCCAAGAATCATCCGCGCTTCTGACAAATGCTCAGCTTCTTGCTCCATTTGCTCGCGTGCTTCGCGAATTTCATTTTCAGCACGCTCGCGACGCATATTCATCTGTTCGATGCGCACTTGTTTTGCACTTAATTGTGAACGCAATTCACCATGCTTACGGTTTTGTTCATCCACTTCACGTCGCAAGGCTTCGCGATCCTGTTCAAGGCGCTTGATTGCATCGCGCCCTTCTTCCAGTTGCAGACTTAATAGTTCAACCTGTTCCTCAGCAGTGGCAATCGCTGCCGATAACTCTTCCAATTCCTGGCGGCGAGCAATCACGCCGGAACTTGCATCAGTATCACGTGTGACACGAACCCAATGCGCACTTAACCAAATACCATCGCGCGTAATGACGGATTCATTGGCAGCAAGTTGCTTACGCAAAGCAAGCGCCACTGTTAAATCCTCAGCTATATAAATACCAGCAAGCAGCCCTTGTGCATCCCAAGGGGCAGTGACTTTGGTGCTCAACAACGTCGCTTTTGCTGCAGCAGTAGAAGCAGAGCTTGCATTGGTATCAAATAACACCAACTCACCTTGAGTAAGGTTTTCCAGCAACCCCGCTACCGCATCCACCTGATCAACACACACAGCTTGCAATGCATTGCCTAGCACTGTTTCCAATGCCTTATCCCAGCCATCGGCAACAACAATTGATTCAGCGAGTCGGGTTTTGCCAGACAGTTGATGCTGCACCAGCCATTCAGTGACTGCTTTATTCTTTTCACCGAGCGCCGCTTGCTGCAGAGCTTCCAGTGATGCATGACGGCCGCGCATGGTCTGCAATTTACTGCGTACCTGATCAAGCTCGTTGACGATACGATTGTTGTCGTTGCGCGTGGTATCCAGCTTTTCTACAAATTCATCAAGGCGCGTACGTTTGTCATCGGCAACTAAATCCAATTCCGCGAGCTGTTCCGTTAATTCATTAATCGATTCGTCATCGGAACCATCTTGCAGGTTTGCTTTTTCTTCACGCAGCTTTTCAATACGTTGCAACAAACGCTGTTGCACCTGCTCCAAATGTTGAATACGCGATTGCTGTACTTCTGCACGCTGACGTGGCTCAGCGGCGCGCTGGTTAAAACTATCCCAGTCATTTTGCCAACGCTGCATTGCCTCTTCAGCATCAATCAATGATTCGTTGGATGTTTCTTCGGCTGCTTTGACCAACTCCAGCTCAGGCTCCAGCGTCAACAACTCTTCTTCCCACGCTTCTACTTTCTGCGTATCGAGTGCGAGATTTTCCTCGGCTTCTTTGCTGTCGCGACTGGTTTGGTCAAGGTCGGTCTGTAACTGGCGCGCGCGCTCATTGGCATGCTGGATACTTTGTTCAAGGCGCGCAATTTCGGCACCTATAGCGTAATAGCGCCCTTGTACTTCATTAAATTTATCGCCCAATTCAGTATATTGACTGCGATATTTTTCGATTTGGGTATCTTTGTTGACTTGATCAGTCACGAAAGATTCCATGCGCAATTCCAGATCGCGAATAGCCAGCTGTTTGGCTTTAGCTTGCTGATCAAGCTGTTGATATTTAAGGGCTTGCAATTGCGCCTTTAACAGACGTTCTTCTTTTTTGTATTCTGCGTATTTTTCCGCTGCCTGAGCCTGCCGTTGCAAGCGTGATAATTGACGCTCCAATTCATCGCGGATATCCGTCAAACGCTCAAGGTTTTCCTGGGTGCGACGCATACGGCTTTCGGTATCGCGACGGCGCTCTTTGTACTTGGAAATACCAGCCGCTTCTTCAATGTATACACGCAATTCCTCTGGCTTGGCTTCGATCAATTTCGAAATCATGCCCTGTTCAATAATCGCGTAACTCCGTGGCCCTAAACCGGTGCCGAGGAAAATATCGGTGATATCACGGCGACGGCATTTGGTGCCATTCAGGTAGTAGCTGTTATCGCCGTCGCGGGAGACCTTACGCTTGATACTGATTTCACTGTAACCCGCATATTCGCCGGTGAGTGTGGCATCGGAGTTGTCGAACACCAGTTCGATTGACGCTTGACCGACGGGCTTGCGGCCACTGGAACCGTTGAAAATAACATCAGTCATGTTTTCGCCGCGCAGGTTTTTGGCTGAGGATTCCCCCATCACCCAACGCACAGCATCGATAATATTGGATTTGCCACAGCCGTTTGGCCCAACAACAGCGCATAGATTGCTGGGAAAGTTGACCGTTGTCGGATCAACAAACGATTTGAAGCCAGCCAGCTTGATGCACTTTAACCGCATAGGTCCATATCACTCATGATTCATCAGGTTTTTTTGCGATTGAAGCGCCCATCTTCAATCCACCTGCTCAAGAAATAGTCCGCTGGCGATTCAGGTCGCCTAGCTGTTTGATTTTGTTGGTCTTTTTAATGGCTATTGAATTTTCAAAAAACGCCAAATTAACCACTAAGGGCGGGATTCTACACATTTGTGTATCGCTTTACACCCGCCTCGAAGGGCAAAAATGGGATTGCCTGAATGGCCGTCCATTTTTTAGACAATCCAGGCGCAACCAGCGCCAATACACATCAGGGCGCCACTTGCTCACCGATTGTTATTTGCAAATCGGCGGGAGCAGCCGCTGAATCAATCGGGCCAATGCTACCCTGCCAATCCCCAGCTTTAGCGGTTGCAGTGCCATCTTGAGAGACACGCGCAACCAACTCAACTTTATCCACCGTGGCGAGCGTCATGCTGCCTGTCATCGCCATGGATTCCGTTAACACCACACGCTTGGGCAGCTCAGATACTTTAAAACGGGCAATAGCCAGGGGCATTTTGGCGCCTTGCCAAGCCCGTGCATACACAAACACCAGTTGATCCGGCCCGACTTTAACGTCACTTGCCAGCAATACGTTGACTGCGATGTGCCGACCGTCACGAGCAGCATCCAATTGCTCCTGCGTGCCCCCATTGGCAAAAAAGAGACCTGCCGCCCGTTCTATACCAGCTACAAGCGCCTGACCACCGGGAGAATCAGCACCTGTCAGTTTAACTGTACGCCCCCAATACTTGATGGCCTCAAGGTAATTTTGCTTGCCAAAAGCTTCTATCCCCGCCAACCCCAATGCCATGGTGTTATCAGGTTCAACTTTTAGCGCTTTATGCACCAAATCCGCAGCAGCTGGATTAATTTTGCTTCCGTCGCGCAGGAACATCGCCTGAGCGGCCTCAGCCATTACCATGGCTGACTCCTTGTCGCGCTCCAATACTTGCAGATAGGCATTTGTTGCTTTGCCAAAATCGCTGACATCCATATACATGCGTGCGAGAAGAAACCAATACTGAAGTTGGTCAGGGTTATCCTCCAACCGCTCCTCAATCAGGCTGATCATTTCGCGAGTCCGCGCTGGGTCAGGATCTTTCCCGATTTGATAATCCCGGTTATCCAGGTACTGCTTTTCTAATTGTGCGATTCGGATTTCAACATCTGCGCTGCTGCCCAGCTCACGGTATAAAACATAAGTGCTCAAAACAGCGACGACAGCAACTACCGCAAATGTCGCCACACCAACATTGAGGCGACGAGTTTGTTGTGCGGCGCGGATATTTGCTTCATCGTCCAACAATGCTCGCTCCTGCTCCAGCTTGAGTTGGGCAAACTGCTCCGCATCAATCCGCCCTGCAGCCAAGTGCGTTTCCAGCTCAGCAATGTGTTCATGGAATAAACGTACATTTTCGGCAAGCCGGGCATCTACATCGATTACTGAAATATTGTTTTTTTGTGCGCCATAACGCCAAAGCGGCCAAAAGATAAATAATGTAGCGATAACGCAGAGCGCAACGGCGCCCACCCACAGAGCGACCATTATTGCTTCTCCTGCTTATTAGTATGTGATGTGGAATCTTGTGTGTTATTGAGTAAATCAGTGAGACGCGCCCGCTCCTCTGCGGACAAACCGGACTCACCACTCGCTAGATCCAGGGTGCGGCGCTTACGCACTATCACCAGCAACAAAATAATCCCGGCGATCAGCAAAAACACCGGCGCCCCCCATAGCAACAGGGTCGATGAATTGAGTCGAGGCCGGTACAGAATGAATTCGCCATAGCGCTCGACCATAAAGTCGACAATTTCTTTATCGGACTTACCCTCTTTTATCATGAACACCAGTTCGCGGCGTAAATCCATGGCGATCGCAGAGTTAGTACCTGCAAGATTTTGGTTCTGGCATTTAGGGCAGAGCATTTCTTCGACAAAGCTTTGATAACGCTTCCGATCTACATCGTTATCAAATTCATGTACTTCGATGGCCGCAAGGCTGGAAAAAGCAATGAGCAACAAACCGAGGCAGGAACAGAGTTTTATTAGAGTTGCGCGCATAGTAAATAGGCTTCCGCAGCATTAACTGAAAATTTTGCGCGAGTATAACAACTCATAAGCAAGAGCGGGAAACTTTGCCTGCAAGAGTAAAAATCGATCACAAGTGTTTGTTTCGCAACCATTTTTTGGTTTTTTGGAAAAATTTTAGCGAATCTATAAAAAAAAGGTTGACCGAAACTTTTACATCATTAGAATACGCGCCACCAACAAGGTGATCGCTGAAAAGCGAGTAATCTTGGGCGGTTAGCTCAGTTGGTAGAGCAATGCCCTTACAAGGCATGGGTCACAAGTTCGAGTCTTGTACCGCCCACCACTCTTACTCATAAGGTAGTTGTGGTTCTTAGTGACGCTGCGGACCGGTAGTTCAGTCGGTTAGAATGCCGGCCTGTCACGCCGGAGGTCGCGGGTTCGAGCCCCGTCCGGTCCGCCATATATGAAATGAAAAAAGCCCCGCATTAGGGGCTTTTTTTATGCCCGAAATAAAGCTACACCACCAATCCGCACCAGACAACTAAAACGCAAAAGGCCCACAGAGGGCCTTTTGGTGAACAGATTGTGCTATCCGTTTATTAGGCCTTTTTGCCCAATTCACGATCCGCTTTTGCTGAGTCTTCTTTAATGTGCTTATAAGCATAAATTCCAACATAGGTAATCATCACGCAGGTTAGCAAGACAATTACCAAACCATAAGCAACAATTGAATCCATATACATAATGCACCTCCGCCGTTTGATCTGATGAATTCAGTCTAGCGGCATGAGAGGGAAAACCATTGATCGAAATCAAACGTCGGCCATCTTGGCCAAATGGGTTTATTGCAAGCTATCAACGATGGGTTTTAGTGTTTTTTCCCAGACCACTGCATTCACATCACCAATATGTTTGTAGCGAATCACACCCGCCTTATCGATGACATAGGTTTCAGGTGCGCCGAATACGCCCAAATCAATTCCCAAACGTCCATCACTATCAATCACACTAAACACATAGGGGTTATGCAGCTCAGTCAACCAGGTTTGTGCATCCTCATCGTTATCCTTGTAATTAACCCCATAAATTGGAATACCCTGGGCTTTTAAGCTATTCAAAAATTCATGTTCTTGCCTACAGGTCACGCACCAGGTTGCCCAAACATTCAGCAGGCTCACCCTACCCTTTAACAACTCCTGATTAGCTGTTGTTAATCCGGGCGGGTTTTCCTGTGCCGGCAACACCGGCAACTCAAATGCAGGAACAGGTTTATTGAGCAGCGCCGATGGCATGGCGTTAGGGTCCAGTGACAAACCACGCCAGAAAAAAATCGCCAACACAATAAAGGTCAATAAAGGGACAAATAAAAACAAACGCTGCTTATTCATTGACTAATTTTCCTGCGGGCATATCTACCGGCACCTCTTGTTTTATTGCTTTGCGGTAGCGTTTATCTGCAACCGCAAGCACAGCACCAAAGGCCATCATTAATGCACCCAACCAAATCCAACGCACAAAGGGTTTGAGATGTACACGCATAGCCCACGCGTTATCGGTCAAAGGTTCACCCATGGCGACATAGAGATCGCGGAAAAAACCAACATCCAGCGCCACTTCTGTCATGGTGCTACCACTTGCCAGATAACGACGCTTTTGCGGTTTCATATCACGCAAAAATTTACCATCCTGAAACACAGAGATTTGCGCCTCATCCGCAATGTAATTCGGGCCATTGACTTTAACCAGTTTGTTTAACACAAACTCATATTCAACTACCTGAACGTGTTGACCAACCTCCATACGAATATCACGCTCTTCGGTGTAAATACTGGTCAGGCCAACGCCAACTGCAGTCACCGCAATGCCGGCATGAGCAATAACCATGGCGTAGTAACTGAGGCTCAATTTCTTTAATCCGTTTAACAGCGTTGAACCGTTACGGATTCGGTAAATAATATCGGCAACCAGTGCGATAAAAACCCAGCTGGCAATAAATACTGTTAATGCAGCAAGCGGCTCATAGGTGTCGCGATAAAATAGTGGGAACAACAAACCTATGACCAAGCTAATTACCCAAGGCTTCCACAAGAGCGTAATGAATTGTTTGCCCGACGTCCGCTTCCAGTTGGCCATAGGGCCAAACGCCATCAACAAACACAGCAGCCCCATCAGGGGTAAAAAGAACAGATTAAAATATGGTGGGCCAACCGAAATTTTGCCTAAATTCAACGCATCGGCAATTAATGGGTAAAGCGTGCCAATCAACACCATAATCATAATGATGGTCAGCAGAATGTTATTGCCCAGCAGGAGCGTTTCACGCGCAAATAAACCAAATCCAGTTGAACCTTTTACGACAGGCGCGCGCAGTGCATAAAGCGTGAGAGATCCACCAACGACCAGCAGCAAAAACCCGAGAATAAAGACGCCGCGCTCAGGGTCATTGGCAAACGCATGCACAGAAGTTAGTACGCCGGAGCGCACCAGGAAGGTTCCCAACAAACTCAAGGAAAAAGTGAAAATGGCGAGCAGAATTGTCCAGCTCTTGAACAAGCTGCGTTTTTCCGTGACGGCCAAGGAGTGAATCAAGGCGGTACCAATTAGCCACGGCAGGAAGGATGCATTTTCAACCGGATCCCAGAACCACCAGCCGCCCCAACCCAATTCGTAATAAGCCCACCAACTACCTAATGCAATACCCACAGAGAGGAATCCCCAAGCCATAGTGGCCCATGGGCGCGACCAACGAGCCCATGCACTATCCAATCTGCCAGTGAGTAGTGCCGCAATCGCGAAAGCAAAACACACACTGAATCCCACATAGCCCATGTAGAGAACAGGCGGATGGATAATCAAACCAATATCTTGCAATAGCGGATTCAAATCGCTGCCGTCTTGCGGCGGCAAAGGCAAAATACGATCAAAAGGATTAGAGGTGAATAAAATAAATGACAGGAAGCCGATAGCAACAAACCCCATTACCGACAACACGCGAGCCTGCATATCCAACGGCAGTGAACGGCTAAAAATAGCAACCGCTAAAGTCCAGCCAGCCAGCATTAAAATCCATAACAACAATGAACCTTCATGCCCCCCCCAAACCGCGCTGATTTTATATTGGATCGGCAACAGTGAATTGGAGTTGGTGGCTACATAGCGAACTGAAAAATCATCGTGAATAAACGAATAGGTCAAACAAAAAAATGCAAAGGCGACAAAGAAAAAGAAACCTGTTGCCAGTGATGGGCCAGAACGCATTAACAACTGGCTGCCGTAATGCGCGCCAATTAATGGCAGTAAAAATAATGCCGTGCTAAGACACAGCGACAAAATTAATGCGAACTGACCCAGCTCGGGGGCTAACTGAACAAAATCAAGAGGCATATTTAAGACCCTCGCAACTGGCCTGGTGCTCACCCTTATCTTTCATGGCTTCCGCCACCTCAGGGGGAATGTAGTTTTCATCGTGTTTGGCCAATACTTCGCTGGCATTCAGTTCGCCTGCCTCAGTGACTATGCCATTAATCACCGCCGCTTCGCCTTCGGCAAACAAGTCGGGCAATATGCCATTAAAATTCACTTTTACGTCAGCACTGCCGTCGGTAATCACGAATTGGATTTGCAGTGAATCGCTAGCGCGTTGAACACTACCGGGTTTGACACAGCCACCTGCGCGAATACGCGTATTGTGTGGCACATCACCGGCGGCAATTTTGCTGGGCGGGTAAAACAAATTGATATTTTCGCGCAGGGCATAGGCCATCAGGCCAACGGCCACACTGGAAAACACCACAATAAAAATCACAATCATCAAACGTTGCTTACGAAGCGGATGCATAATTCGTTTTACTCTTAAAAAGTCTATTTAAAAGCCGACTCAAATATCGCCAACCATTAAGTGAATTAACGGATGGAAGATGGCTCTGGCGCACCTTGCGCTAATTTGCGCAACTTTTTCTGCTGTTTTATCAATGCCCGCTGCTGTAATACCGGGTTTACCACCAAAAAGATCAGGGCAATAAAGGTGATGGCGTAGGAGGCCCACACATAAGGACCATGGCCACTCATTGCCAAAAAGTCTGCCAGTGACTCAAATTGGAATTTCATGATTTGGACTCCATTTTGGTATCGCTCAATAGATCATTAACCCACTGGGTTTTACTTTCGCGGCGCAACACCTCAAGGCGGGTATTCAGCAATAACACCAAGGCATAGAAGCAGTAAAAGCCAATAACCATGATCAACAAGGGATAAAGCATTGAGGGATCAATAGACGATTTGCTGGTGAATTTAATAGTTGCGGGTTGATGCAGGGTATTCCACCAATCGACCGACTTGTAGATGATCGGGATATTCACCATGCCGACCAACGCCAACACTGCACTGGCTTTGTCTGCGGTATCGCGGTGCTGAAACGCCTGCTGTAACGCAATCATACCCAGATACAGAAAGAACAAAATCAGCATAGAAGTGATGCGCGCATCCCACTCCCACCAGGTTCCCCAGGTAGGTTTGCCCCAGATAGACCCGGTGACCAGGGAGATAAACGTGAGTACAGCACCAATAGGAGCTGCTGACTTCATCACCATAAAAGGTAATTTCATTTTCCAGATAAGGCCTACAGCCCCCGAGAGGGCCATGATGTAGTAACCGGCCAGCGCCAAAAAGGCAGCAGGCACATGGATATAAATAATGCGGTAGCTATTACCCTGCTTGTAATCCGCGGGCGCAAAGGCCAAGCCCCATACAGCGCCAGTCAGAATCAAGGCGATACTGATTGCGGCCAACCATGGCAACCAGGAAGTGGTTTTTTCATAAAACCAGCGGGGAGAACCTAAACGATGAAACCATTGCCATGCCATATGTAGTGAGACCTTGATTATTATGTTTAACCGTTAGCACTGATGCGCAGTGCGCCCATTGCCGCTATGGGCGCCAAAACAATAGCCAAGGCTAAAAAAGCGCCAAGAACTGCCAATTGCATAGTGATAGCGCCGCCCTGCACGGCGGTTTGTACTGCGCTTGCCCCGAAAATGAGAACAGGAATATACAGGGGCATGACGATCAGCGACAACAATAACCCGCCTTTACGTAGCGAAACTGTGAGTGCTGCCCCGACTGCGCCAATCAAGCTCATGGATGCCGTACCCAGTAATAGGGACACAAAGAGCGCCCAATAGCCCTCTGCGGGCAAACTGAGCATTAATGCCAGTATGGGGGCCAGCAAAGTCACCGGCAGACCAGATACCAACCAGTGCACCAGCACCTTGGCCATCACGGCAAAATAGAGTGATTGCGGGCTAATCAGCATTTGCTCAAGCGATCCATCGTCATAGTCGCTGCGAAACAAGCCATCGAGGGACAGCAGTGTCGCCAGGAGAGCCATTACCCACACTATGCCTGGTGCCAGTAAGGTCAATACGGCCTTTTCCGGGCTGACGCCCAATGGAATGAGGGTGATGGCAATCAGGAAAAACACCAGCGGATTAGCAAGTTCCGATTTATGCCGCGCAGCAACCAATAAATCCCGACGGAAACTGGCGATGAATCCGGCCAGCAGGGAGAAACCTGCGCGCTCATTGTGCAATGCGGGGTTAGCCATTGACTGATGCCCCGCAAGTTTCATTGATGGCCCCTGCCGGTTGATAATCCTGTAGGTTGACCATACGCAGCTGCGGCAAGGTCAGATCCTGATGGGAGGTCAATATTACCAAGCCACCCTGGGCAACCTGTTTGGCGATAAGCGCTTCCAACTGGGCAACACCCGGTTTATCAATAGCGGTGAAAGGCTCATCAAGAATCCAGATGCGCGCCTGACTCAAGTACAGACGCGCCAGCGCGACACGGCGCAATTGGCCGGCCGAGAGCTGGTAACAGGGCGTATCTTCGTAGCCGTATAGCCCTACTGCGCTAAGGGCTTGTTGGATATCGCCGCTATCGCCGGTTTGGGCGAGATACCAATTAAGGTTTTCAAGGGGGCTGAGGGCTTTTTTAATGCCGGCAAGGTGACCGAGATAGAGGCTGTCGCGGGCGAACTCCCAACGCACTGTAGCAAGTGACTGGCCACAGTAACGAATTTCGCCAGAGTAATCCTGACTGATGCCTGCCAGTGCACGCAGTAGTGTGGTTTTTCCGGCGCCGTTGGGGCCACCGATTTGCACCAGATCGCCAGCGGCAAGGCTGAGGCTAAGACCGGCAAATAAACAACGCTCGTCGCGCTCGCAACTGAGGTTGTGCAATTCAAGCAGCGGAGTTACCAAATCAGTCATGCGTTGTAATCAACCTTAGTTATCAACCTTAGCCATAAGTGCTTGAGTCAATCCGAGCCGAATCACAAATCGACACAGCAAAAGGGCGAGCCGCTATACTCACACAACCCACTTTTTCGGAATCCGCATCCTGCGTATGAGAAACTGCGCGCGATTATAGCCGTCTGGCTCCCGGCAAAGTACCCCAAATTGCGCATTTGATGCGATGAATCAACAATCGGAATCGATCATGGACATTCACTCTATCGCCAACAAGTCCGATTTGACCCTGCGCAACCAGCAACAGATTCAGATTGAGCAAATCAGTGCCTTGGCCAAAACCCTGGGGCTGAAAACCGGTGATCAGTTTATCGCCCAGGTGGAAAAAGTAACCCAGGCCAGCCCTGCCGAGCGCGCCGAGCTAGTAAAGTCGATTGAGGCAGCCTTAACACAACTCAATAAAAACTCCTCTGCTCCTGCGGTAAAAGCGGTTTTAAACCAGCTTCAGGAGCAAAAAGCGCTCATTCAGACCCCGACGTTAAAACTCATCAACCTGACTGCCTCCAATCCGCTGCAAACAGCGGCCACCCCGGCGGTAGCAACCAATCTTCTCAGTTACAGCACCGAGTCCCTCCCCCTTGGACAAACATTGCTCCTGCAGCTAACGGCGAACCAACGCGTACAAATCATAGAGCCCATTACCCAAGAGCAATTGAATAAGGTAATAAGCCTGATCACGGCCTTACAAAACGAGGGAAAGCCTCTGTCGGTATCCCTGCAGGATCTGTTACGCAATGTGCAACAAGGCAGTGTGCAAGAACAGCTAGCCGCCAAAGCCCAACAAGCAATCAGCGAAAGTTTGCGCCAGCTCTTGCCTGTCAAAGACCGCGGGCAAGACATGCTGGGCACCCTGCCAAAACTCACCCAATTTATCCAGCAATTGCCACCCGCTGCCCGTGCTGAATGGCTGTCGAATGAATTGCAGGGAGCATTGAAGACTCTGGCCAATCACATTCGCCTTAGTGATCAACTAACCAACCCCAAATTACTGGAGATGACGCTGACCAATAATGGGCAGCGCTTTGAACAAAAATTGGCCCAGCTTATGGGCCTTACTACCCCAAACAACACCCTCCCTGCCGATAAACCAACTGCCACTCAGGTGCCCAAAAGCGGCACCGCCTCACCCACCAATGCCATAACCGCGCAATTGGCGACTCAGGGGCTAAAAAATACAGCCCCTGATATGACGGCAAACAACAAAGTGCCTGGTATCACCCCGGACAAACTTGCCGCGCAAGATTTAAAAGGGGCGCTACTGGGTGTGTTGTATCAATTAGAGCGAGAGCTTGTTACCAGCTCCGCAGCCGCACTCATTCCAGTCAGTGAAGCGGGAAAGTTACAGTTCGCCAGCGCCCTGCCCCAACTGCTGGCGTTTATGATGCAAAAACAACCCGCAGAACTCAGCCAAAAACAACTGCGCGCCCAACTGGTCATGTTGATGCACCAATACACACTCGGTAGCTTAGCTAAGATTCAGTTGCAACAAATCCATACCCTCAGCCATCAACTGACGCAAACTGATCAACCGCAGCCCACGCAATCCTGGCAAATGGAAATTCCTGTGCGCCACGGGCATGACATTCACCCGCTCAGCATCCAGCTTGAACAGAAATGGGTGGAAGATGCAGACGAGTCCAACGAAAAAGAAACCAAGCGAGTGCGGCAATGGAATGTCATGCTGGGTTTTGATTTGCCAGAACTGGGGCGACTTTATGCGCAGTTGGCACTATTGGGTGAACGGTTGAGTGTAAAATTTTGGGCGGAACAGGAAAAAACTTTGCTACAGGCGCAAGCCAGATTGGATGCCTTTAAAGCCCAATTGGAAAAAGAAGGGATTCAAATCGCACAGATGCAATGTGTGCCGGGCTTACCACCCACGCCTAAAATGTCCCTGAATTATTCATTGGTTGATGTAAAAACCTGACACCCGCGCACTATAAAAAGCCATCAACCCTTATGAGAACCGCGCTATGACCCAAACCTATTCCGGTGCGCAATTACAAAAAGCTGTTGCACTTTATTACGATGGTAAAAATGCCCCACACGTGAGCGCCAAAGGCACCGGAGCGGTAGCAGAGCAAATTATTACGATCGCCAATGAACACGGCGTGCCGCTGTGCGACAACGCGGCACTGGTGGATTTATTGGTCACCTTGGAGTTGGGCGATGAAATTCCGGAAGCGCTGTACATTGCCGTCGCTTACATCATCGCCTTTGCTTATCAATTGGAAGGGAAAGTACCGGATGCCTGGCAGACTGAATAGTCGCAAAGCATCCGGTTGTTTTAATCGAGATATTCGTACTCAATCCTGACATCAACGGGCTCACCGGCATCGTTATCCAAATTGGAACGGCCGTAATAGCGCATCAAGTACTTACCCTGTGGGTTGTAAGCTAAAAAAATCGGATCGGAAAAAAAAGAAATAAAAGCTCTGGCGGGTGCGATACGAAAATGCACCCAGTCGGAACCAAATTCTTTGTCTCTGACAGGTGATTCCGTCGCTTTAATTTTACGCACTTCCAATTGAATCGTGGTCAGGCGCAGCGGCAAGGCAAAATCAAACTTCAGGCGTTTTCCTGCCATTAGTTGATCCCAATGCAGTTGTATATAGGCATCAAACCCGGCATCAACCACCAGCCGCGCATTATCAAAAATCACCTTTTCATTAATATTGGAATTTTTACCATTACTTAAAATCAGGCGTGCGCCCTGGAATTGGGCTGAAACATATTCATTATCGCGCTTATCTTCCAGCTCAAACGCTGGTTGGAAAGGCTCGCCTTGGTACACCAGGGTTTTCGTTGCAAAGGTATTGCCTTCCGGTGATACATAATCAACGGTAACCGACTTGTTTTCGTCCAAAGCGGTATAAAGTTCGCGATAGGCTAATTGGTTGTCCACTATGTTGTAAGCACTGCCTGCTACGACATAATTTTTTTCCGCCAGCACAGGTACAGCCGCAAGCAGCGATAAGAAAAGTGTCAGTGCGGGACGCAATGAAATGCGCACCAAATCGATGGGGTTAAAGGATTTAATCTTGTACATAGGGCGTTATCCTCACACTCAAAAAACGATGCAACGGCAGAACAAGCAGCCACAGGAAGGCTATTATAGGAATAACCTCTGTTAAGGGGCTAGACCATTCTGCCGAAGAAAGCTTAACACCTGCCAAATAACTCAACGGGCCAGATATAGCCCCCAGCATGGCAGACCAGTAAGGGCGTTCGTACACCCAGCGCAAGGAATGGTTAAGGGTGATGCCTAACAGGAGCCATAAACACATTAGCCACAATGGCGGCCAGAGCGATGATTCCACGAACCGGATCAGTCCGGCATGGATCAAAACCGAATCGTGCACAACACCAATCAGCAAACACAGAACAACGGCAATTGCATCGCGAACACGCGTTTGCGACCAATAAAAATGCACGCAGCCTGCCGCCAGGGTGTATAACACGGCCCATTGGCTGGCAAACAATATGCAAACAAACCAGCCCACTTGAAACAGCAGGACATTCGTTAGTGTAAACGCCAATGCGCGCGTCATCAGTTAAAAAAATTCGGGCGATAGGATGGCTTGGCGAAGACTATTTGCGCAGTGCCAATGCTGCGCTCCCTGAAACCGCCTTCACAGTAGCAGAGATAAAATTCCCACATACGGATGAAGCGCTCATCAAACCCCTGTTCACATACTGCATCCAATTTTTCCATAAACGCATCGCGCCAGTGTTTTAAGGTTTGCGCGTAGTGCTCACCTATATCTTCCAGATGGAGAATATTCATATCGGTGTTACGTTTTATAAAATCACTGATAACGGCAATAGAGGGCAGCGAACCGCCGGGAAAAATATACCGCTGGATAAAATCCACAGACTTCTGTGCCTGGACATAGCGCTGATCCTGAATGGTGATTGCCTGTATCAGCATCAATCCATCCGGCGCCAACAAACGCGAGCAAGTTGAGAAATATTGATCATAGTGGTCGTGCCCTACCGCCTCGATCATTTCAATCGAAACCAGTTTGGTAAATTGCCCCTGCAGGTCACGGTAATCATCAAACAATACCGTCACCTTATCACTCAGGCCTGCTTCGGCTACTCGTGCAAGCGCATAATCGCGTTGCTCTTTAGAGATGGTCGTGGTGGTCACACGGCAACCATAATGTTGCGCCGCATAAATAGCCATACCACCCCAGCCTGTGCCGATCTCCAATAAATGATCCTGGGCATTGAGTTGCAACTTTTCACATACGCGCTGTAATTTGTGACGTGCAGCCACAGACAGGCTCGATTCCGGCGCTGGATATATGGCCGATGAGTACATCATGGTTTCATCAAGAAATAACTTGAAAAAATTATTTCCCAAATCGTAGTGGGCAGAAATATTTTTGCGTGAACCTTCTTTGGTATTGCGATTAAACCAATGAAACGCTTTCAGCAGCCAGCGACCAATCACCGACTGGTTACTGTCAAGTTTATCCAGCGCATTTATATTGCGTACAAACAAGCGCATCACTTGAGTTAAATTGGGCGTAGACCAGTAACCACTCATGTAAGCTTCGCCAGCACCAACAGAACCGCCAAAAATTACGTCGGAGTAAAAACTGGCATCGTGTACAAAAATATCGGCAACCAAATCACCTGACTCGTGAGACTGACCAAACTCAAACAGCTCCCCCTGTTCGTGTACACGCAAGCATCCAATTTCAAGCCCGCGCAAGAGTTTAAACAGCAGCCCTTTGGCGATGGATTGGTTGCGCGTTAATGAAGCAACACGGTGCTTGGGCGCAAGTGCAATACTCGTCGTTTTCACGGTTTTTCCCCTGTCGTTTTAAGTTCTACACTGGTGTCAGTGTGCAAAGGATTTAGTGTCTGGTGCGAATACACGGGAGCACCTTTAAAAAAGAGGCGAGCGGCTTGCCAATATATAGCGAATGGTACTTTTACCGCCGCCCAGGGTTGTAACCACAATAATCGTGTTAACACATTGGCAGACCAATCATGACGTTTCAGGCTGAGCGTTGCATCCATATGACACACCAAATCCTGTTCTCCATCTGCCGTTGCTGCCACTGGCAGGCCGTGATTTTCCATGTGCACTAACAAGTGTTCGCCAGGGTTACTGCTCACCCAGTGATAGCGCATCGCCAATGGATTAAAGGGCGACACATGAAATTGTTTTTCAAAATCGGTTTTTGTTTTTCCGGTATGGCTATCGCAACGAACCAAATAACAATGGCGTTCATTCCAGGGGGTATTATTGACCTCTGCAAGAATAACGCTGGGGCAGCCTGCATCTACCTCAAACACATAATAGAGCGTGACCGGATTAAAACAAAAACCCCAAATACGCAGGTTAGTCAGCATACGTACAGGTCCTGCCGGGCAGTACCCCATCAATTCCTGCACTTTGTTACGCACGGCATCTTTCAATGGTATTTGGGGATCGCCTAAATAATCCTTACGCCAAAAACTTCCAAGATTCCTGCGGTTAAGTGACCAACCACGGATACCCGAAAATAATGTCGATAACTCATCCAAATCGATATAAAACAACGTGGAGCTGTAGGTAAATTCATGGCGCTTTGGATGAAAGCGCCTGTGGCGTAAATTGCCTTGATAAATAGCGCTATGCATAGCCGCGACACCCACAGGGATGATGGGCACTCATCACCAGATTTCCCCGAATGATTGCGCTACACGTATCGCGGAAACCACACCGTCTTCGTGGAAACCATTGCGCCAATAAGCACCGCAAAAATGTGTTCGATTAACACCACTGATTTCCGACCAACGCGCTTGGGCGGCGATGGACCCAAGAGTAAACATAGGATGACTGTAGCGATAACGGCCATATATTTTTTGCGCGTCAATTCCCTCCCCGGCATTCACAGATACGCAAAATGTCACAGGAGCTTTTAACCGCTGCAAGATGTTCATGTTGTATGTCAGTGCGGTTGAATCCTCTGTGTGATCCAACAGCAAATAATTCCAACTGGCCCAAGCGCGCGTTGATGCCGGCAAGAATCGCGTATCGCTGTGCAGGACAACATCGTTCTCCTTATAGGGAATAGCCGAGAGTATGTCGTACTCGGCAGCGCTTGGGTCTGCCAATAATTTAAGCGCCTGATCGCTATGGCAAGCAAAAATAACCTCATCAAATAACTGGTCGCCAAATCTGGCACTGGTGAGCACAACACCCTCGTCAGTTCGCCGTACCGCACTGATTGCGCAGTCGGTATAAATCTTATCGCTGTAGCTCTGGGTCAACGGCGCCAGGTATTGATGCGAACCACCTTTGATGGTGTACCACTGGGGCTGTTGGGTAATGGTGAGTAGACCGTGGTTATGAAAGAAGCGAACAAAAAATACCAATGGCATTGCCGCTGCGGTTTCCAGACCGGAAGACCAAATAGCCGATACCATGGGCAGTATGTAAAAACGGCGAAAGCGCTCGCTGTAACCCTGTGCCTGCAAATAGTCACCCAGAGTTACGCCTGCGGGAATAGTATCCGCCTGATAGAGTTGGGTGCAGGCTTTGTTGAAACGAACAATCTCATTCAACATGCGCCAATGTGCAATGCTGAAAATATTTTTACGCTGGGCAAAGACACCATTGAGTGATGTGCCACTGTACTCAAATTGTGTAGCGCGACAGCACACACTGAAGCCCATATCGGTTGGCTGATACGACACATTCAACTGCTCAAGCAATTTAATAAAATTGGGGTAAGTGCGGTTATTGAATACAATAAAACCGGTGTCCACAGCAAAGTCTTCACCCGCCACAGTGACTGTTTTAGTGGCAGTATGCCCACCTATTACACTCGCGGCCTCATAAACACTCACGTCATGTCGACGCGCCAATAAATACGCGCTAAGCAGTCCACTAATACCACTGCCGATTACTGCAATTTTTTTCCTTACCACTGATGACATCGATCTACTCTGTTGTTAAGTGTTATGAATTCAGGCTCATTCTGACTGCCATCAGCTAAGAAGATGAATTGCGTGATAGTTTTTGTAAAAGTACTGTCTGCCATTTTAATGGCAGACAGGCAACTGCATTCATCAACCAAACCAGTTGCCAGGGAAATGCGATAATCCATTTACGCGCAGCAATACCCTGCACTATTTTTTTAACCGCTGTTTCACTATCAATCGCAAATGGCATGGGGAAATCGTTGCGCGCCGTTAAGGGGGTTTTGACAAACCCAGGACGCACAATAGAAATATCAATCCCGTCGTTCACCAAATCAACCCGCAACGAATTAAATACATACTCCAGTGCTGCTTTGGATGCCCCATAAGCTTGTGAGCGCGGCATGGGCAAAATACTGGCCATACTGGATACGCCAACTAACTGCGCCCCTTTGCGTTTGCGCAGCAAGGGCAGGCAAAACTGCACACTGTTCAAGGTGCCACGCCAGTTAATCGCCATCACCTTATCAAAAGGTTCCATGGAAAACTGATCAACATCCACGTACTCGCAGGTGCCTGCATTTAAAATAGCGATATCCAAATGATCTGTGTGCTGCGCAATAATGCTCGCAGCGCGCAAGCAATCCGCGTCATTTGACAAATCAACAGGCACAGCAATGCAATTTCCCGGATGTGCTGCCCCCAGTTCAGCCAAGCTGTCAGCCGAACGCGCCAATACCAAAACCTTATCGCCCTGAGCTAAATAATAACGCGCCAAATCGCGCCCGATTCCGCTGGATGCGCCAGTCACCAAAATGGTACGTTGATCAGCAATAGCGGTCATAACATGGCTCTAGGTTGTGGTGTAGGGCTGCAAATTTTTGAACAGCGCGATAGTCGCTTTACGACTTTCTGACAAATCCACAATTGGCCGTGGATAACCACTTTGCGGTGGCGGACTGTGAATGTCTTTTGTTGATAAATGCGCTATTTCTGGTACCCACTTACGAATAAATTCACCCGTTGGATCAAAGCGCTCTGATTGGCTACAGGGATTAAAAATACGAAAGTAAGGTGCGGCATCTGTGCCGGTAGAAGCGCTCCATTGCCAACCGCCATTGTTAGCAGCAAAGTCACCATCAATCAGCTGCGACATAAAATACTGTTCGCCCCAGCGCCAATCGATTTGACAATTTTTGGTGAGAAACATAGCAACAATCATGCGCAGGCGATTGTGCATCCAACCTGTTGCATTCAACTGACGCATAGCGGCATCTACAATGGGAATGCCTGTCATGCCCTTGCACCAGGCATCAAATAAGCCGGTATCTTTTTGCCAGGGAAATGCCTCGGTGTGAGCTTGCATGGCTTTGCGTTTACAGACTTGCGGATAATCCACCACCACATGCTGATAAAACTCGCGCCAGATTAATTCGCTAATCCAACAAGCGGCACCGGCATTGCCACTCCAGTCACCGTAGGTGTAGGCCAATACTGCAGATAAGGCTTGTCGCGGCGACAGCGAGCCCACCGCAAAATAAGGCGACAATGTGGATGTGCCTTCGATAGCAGGATAATCGCGTTGATCGAGATACCCTGTAAGGCTATGGGCAATAAATTCGTCTAACCGAGCATAGGCTTCCTGCTCACCGGCAGGCCAGAGGACGGACAAGTCACGCAATTCATGGGCAGAAAATAACTGATCAATCGCCTCAGGGGTACAACCATTAACCGCCGGATCAGCTGCTTGGCATAAAGGCAAGTCCAAAGGCGTTAACGATAAGGGCATAACCGTGTGCAGCCATTTCTTTTTAAACGCCGTAAAGACTTTGTAAGGCTCGCCCTGACCATTGCGCACCATTCCCGGTGGCACTATGCAGCGGTCATGACAACGTTTTACCGCAATACCTTGCTCGCGCAGTAACTGATTTACCGCCATATCACGATTTAATTCATTCACCGGATATTCTGCATTGAAAAAACAGTGCCCGGCATTCAAGCTCTGCGCAAGGTGCAAGATTTCAGGCGCAATTTGCGCCGGTTTTTCCACCCGACTCACCAATAATGGGATATTCAGTTCTGCCAGATCTGTGCGCAAAATATGCAAGTGGCGGCGAATAAAATCGCGCTGTGCTGCGGATTGATCATGCAGGCGCACGTACGCATCGCAATGCACATACACAGCGACAACGCCCTCCTCCAGCGCAGCCGCTTTGAATAGCGCGGGATTGTCGCGCAAACGCAAGTCATGCCGTAACCAGACAAGTGCTGTCATTTGGCACCTATGCGCTTTTTCAGGTAGCGAATGGCAGCACCTAGCAAAGGCAAATGCTCGTACAGCATGGCGCCTGCATCAAAATAATCGCGGTGATAATAAACTTTGTCGTTAAACAATAAATGACTGTTGCCACTGAGTTCCAATTGTTTTCCCCCGGCAATTTTTTTGTGCCGATAATGCATAGTCCAAAATAGAATCGCTTCACCTCGCTCCATGGATTCCAGCGAGTGGTGAAATTCAAAACGACATTCGAGCAAATCTTCCATCATGCCATTGAAATAGTCAGTGAGATTCTGGAGCCCATTGACAGCATGCAAGGGATCGCGGAATTGAATATCCTCACTGTAAATATCGGGTATGGTGTTAAGTATTTTTTTATCGAAGCGCAGATACAGGGTGCGCACTTTTTGTGGAACTGTTGACGCCATAACGACGAATCATCCATTCAGAAATTGATTAATGTAAGTCACCGCCTGTTGCTGGTTACTGCACAGGGCTACCTTTTGTTGTGGCGCCACATCGAGCACAGGATAAGCCGCAGCAACTTCGCCCAGGAGTACAACTGGCACAGCAGACTTTTCCTGCCAGTGGGTTAAGTGTAGTTGTAAGTCTGCGGCATTCATGCTGCTGTAGCCGATAATCACGACTATTTTTGCATCAAGCGCCTGACAAGCCAGCAATGCTTCACGCGGGTTCAAATACCCCAAATATTCAACAGGATGCTGATTGATTAGCAAACTGTAACCAAACAGGTTGGCAAGCAATGGATGCTCTTGTTCTGTTGCAGACAGCAACAAAACTCGTGCCCCCGTGGCCGACTGCCGCTGCCTGCCCTGTGACTCCAATAGCATCTCCAATGTCAGCTGCGAAAAAAATGCACGCCGCGCTGCCATGCCAGGTTCGTTGCCTTGTAAATCCGCCAGCAAGGGCAAAAATAAATAATCAGCCACCATGTCTGCCGGATAGAGTGCGAGCGTATCAG
>JACCDS010722228.1_pt1 | contig 28456 bp, 25 predicted proteins | sample 7446441 | NCBI WGS metagenome assembly JACCDS01 (sample SAMN15323445, study PRJNA562643) | freshwater metagenome | isolation source: river surface water | place: USA:Blue River Watershed | collected 2017-08-17 | reverse complement strand
GTATAGTAATTAGTTAAAAGAAGCAGAAAGAAATGGCACGTTACCGAGGTCCTGTTACGAAAATCGCCCGTCGTTTTGGCGAACCCATCTTTGGTCCGGATCGCTCACTGGATAAGCGCAACTACCCTCCCGGGCAGCATGGCTTCCAGCGCAAGCGCGGAAAGAAGAGCGAATACTCTGTACAGCTGGCTGAAAAGCAGAAGGCAAAGTACACCTACGGAATTCTGGAGCGCCAGTTCCGCATCATGTTTGATCATGCTTCGCGCTCAAAGGGTATTACCGGTGAGGTACTGCTTCAGTTGTGTGAGCGTCGTTTGGACAACGTGGTGTACCGCCTGGGTATTGCCCCAACCCGTCGTGCTGCGCGCCAGCTGGTGACGCACTGCCACATTACCGTGAACGGTGAGGTGCTTAACATTCCTTCGTACTCTGTAACGCTGAACGACGAAATCGCCGTTCGCGAGCGTTCTAAGTCGCTGGAAGTTGTAAGCAACAGCCTCGGTTCAAACCGTGCGGACCAGTACCCCTGGATGCAATGGAATGCTGCTACGATGAGTGGCAAAATGCTCAGTGTTCCGACCCGTGACATGATCCCGGAGAACATCAAGGAGCAACTGATTGTCGAACTCTACTCGAAATAAGCTATGCCGATTCTTCCTTTTCAAAAGCCTGACAAGGTTCACGTCATTTCGACGTCGGAGAACCTTGGTCAGTTTGAGTTCCGCCCCCTGGAGCCTGGTTTCGGCCTCACAGTGGGCAATGCCCTGCGCCGTGTTCTGCTGAATTCCCTTGAGGGTTTTGCGTTCACCAGCGTACGCATTCACGGCGTGGACCACGAGTTCTCTACCATCAAGGGCGTTGTTGAAGACGTGACCGAGATGATTCTTAACCTCAAGCAGGTTCGCTTCAAGCGCCAAATTGAGGGTACGGAGGGAGAAACGGTTAAAGTCGTTATTTCAGGTAAGGATGCCTTCAAGGCAGGTGACCTGTCGGCCTTTTTGACGAATTTCCAAGTGCTGAATCCCGAACTCGTGATTTGCAATATGGATTCTTCGATCAAGTTGGAAATGGAGTTCACGATTGAAAAAGGTCGTGGCTACGTGCCTGCTGAAGAAAACAAGAAAGTGGATGCCCCAGTAGGAACCATTTTCATGGATTCGATCTACACGCCTATGAAGAACGTGAGCTTTGATGTGGAGAACTTCCGCGTTGAGCAAAAGACGGACTTCGAGAAGCTAGTACTCAACATCGAGACCGACGGTTCTATAGCGCCCATGGATGCATTGACCGAGTCTGCTCAAATTTTGATTCAGCACTTCTTGCTCTTCACCGACGACCGCATGGTTGCCGAGACGGAGGTAGCAGTCGAATCAGAGGCCTACGACGAGGAGGTACTGGAAATGCGCAAGCTGTTGCTTCGCCCGTTGACGGAGTTGGAGCTGAGCGTGCGCGCTCTGAACTGCCTCAAGGCTGCTGAGGTGGAGCTCGTTTCAGACCTTGTGTCGTACACGAAGCAAGATTTGATGAAGTTCCGCAACTTCGGTAAGAAGTCACTCACTGAACTTGAAGAGCTGGTGGCACGCCTCGGCTTGACGTTCGGAATGGATGTAACCAAGTACAAACTCGATAAAGAATAAGACATGCGTCACGGCAAGAAATTCAATCACTTAGGACGTACGGCTTCGCACCGCAAGGCGATGCTGAGCAATATGGCGGCTTCCTTGATCACCCACAAGCGCATCAATACGACGCTTGCTAAGGCCAAGGAGCTCAAGAAGTACGTGGAGCCGTTGGTTACCCGTTCAAAGACCGACAGTACGCACAACCGCCGAATGGTGTTCTCGTACCTTCAAAACAAGGAGGCCGTTACGGAGCTGTTCCGCGAGGTAGCCGTGAAGGTTGGCGACCGCCCAGGTGGCTACACCCGCATCATCAAGACGGGCAACCGCTTAGGTGATAACGCGGAGATGGCCATGATTGAGTTGGTTGACTTCAACGAGATCTACACGAACGCCAAAAAAGAGGCGAAGAAAAATACGCGCCGAAGCCGTGCTAAAGTTGCTGCGCCTGCTGCAGCTGCTCCGGCCGCTGAAGCAGCTCCGGAGGCTCCGGAAGTTGCCGAGAACACCGATTCGAACGACGCGGAATAAACCGTGTTTGGCTCGTACTTTGCAAAGGATAAGGAGGCCCCTTATCCTTTTTTTGTGCCTTATTCTTAACGATTGATAATGAGTTATAAAGCGTTCGTACTCCTCGCAGACGGCACCTTATTTGAAGGGGTCTCGGTAGGCATTGACGGCACTTCGGTGGGTGAGATTTGCTTCAATACCGGCATGACCGGGTACCAAGAGATTTTTACGGATCCGAGCTATAAAGGTCAGATCATGGTTACGGCGACTGCGCACATTGGCAATTATGGTGTGGCGCCCGACGAGAACGAGTCGTCCAATGTGCAAATTGCCGGACTTGTGTGCCGCAATTTTAGCGAGCTGGCGTCGCGAGTGCGCGGAGGCCATGCTGGCTTAAAGCAGTTCATGAAGGGGTCCGTGGTAATTGCTGAGGTGGATACGCGTTCGTTGGTTCAGCACATACGGGAATTTGGAGCTCAAAATGCGGTAGTAACCACGGAGTTGACGCTGGAAGAGGCGACTGCGCGGCTTGCGGCGGCACCCAACATGGAAGGCTTAGAGCTCTGTTCTGTGGTAAGTACCAAAGAGCCCTACACCGTGGGTTCGCAGGACGCAGCGTTCCATGTCGCGGCGCTAGACCTCGGGGTTAAGCGAAATATATTGAGAAACCTGGTCCGCGTGGGCTGCCGTGTGACCGTATATCCGTACAATACGTCGTTTGCTACACTCGCTGCGGACAAGCCTCACGGCTACTTTTTATCGAACGGGCCAGGGGATCCAGCGGCAAGCCCTGGGGTAATTGCCACAGTTAAGGAATTGCTCGCCTCGGGCAAGCCAACGTTTGGTATTTGCCTCGGACACCAAATGATCGCGCTCGCTTCAGGTTTAACTACCTACAAAATGCACAACGGGCACCGTGGGATTAACCACCCGGTGAAAAACCTGAAGACGGGCAAAGGTGAAATCACCTCTCAAAATCACGGTTTTGCGGTGTCCATGGAGGACGTGAACGCGGCCTCAAACGTCGAACTAACTCACGTGCATTTGAACGACGGCACCGTGGCGGGAATCCGGCGCACCGACGTGCCCGCGTTTAGCGTGCAGTACCATCCAGAGGCATCGCCTGGTCCCCACGATGCCCAATACCTTTTTGATGAATTCGTTGCGTTAATGAACCAACAAATCCCTGCTTAATCATGCCTACGATTACTTCTGTATACGCTCGTCAAATTTTAGATTCGCGCGGAAACCCCACGGTAGAAGCCGATGTGATTACTGATTCTGGTCACTTCGGTCGTGCGGCCGTGCCGTCGGGTGCCTCAACCGGTGCCCACGAGGCCGTCGAGCTCCGTGATGGAGATGCCAAGACCTTCATGGGCAAAGGTGTGCTAAAGGCCGTGGACCATGTGAACACCGAGTTAGCCCAAGCGGTAGTTGGCCTAGAGGTCACCGACCAAGCCGAAATCGACATGGCCATGCTCGAGGCAGACGGTACTCCGAATAAAGCTCGCCTCGGTGCCAATGCAATTCTAGCTGTTTCGTTGGCGGCAGCGCGAGCTGCAGCACAGGCAAGCGGACTTCCCCTTTTTCAGTATGTAGGCGGGGTGACAGCGCGCACGCTACCCGTGCCTATGATGAATATTTTAAATGGCGGTGCACACGCCGACAATGCCATCGACTTTCAGGAGTTCATGGTGATGCCTGTGGGAGCAACGAGCTTCAGTCAGGGGCTCCAAATGGGTACCGAAGTTTTCCACCACCTCAAGTCGGTGCTCAAGGCCAAGGGCTACAGCACCAACGTCGGCGACGAGGGCGGATTTGCGCCAAACATCCGTTCGAATGAAGAAGCCATCGAAACCGTACTTGAGGCCATTCACAAGGCTGGATTTGTAGCTGGAAAAGACCTTTTCATTGCCATGGATGCCGCAATGACCGAACTCTACGACGAGAAGACCGGGCTGTATACTTTTAAAAAGTCGAGTGGCGCGACAATGACCACCGACGAGGTAGTGAGCTACTGGACCAAATGGGTAGATCAGTACCCCATTCTTTCTATTGAAGATGGCCTTGCTGAGGACGACTGGAACGGATGGGCAAAACTTAATTCCGCAATCGGAAACCGTGTTCAAATTGTTGGTGACGATCTTTTCGTGACCAATGTGGATCGCGTGACGAAAGGAATAGAACAAAATGCAGCGAATTCCGTATTGGTCAAAGTGAATCAGATTGGCACCTTGACCGAAACGATTGCAACGGTGCAAAAGGCCCAGCGCAATGGAATGACGTGCATCATGTCGCACCGTTCGGGCGAAACGGAGGATTCAACGATTGCAGATTTGGCGGTGGCGTTGAACACGGGTCAAATTAAAACGGGATCTGCGTCGCGCTCTGACCGCATGGCGAAGTACAATCAGCTGCTCCGCATCGAAGAAATGCTCGGCGGTACCGCAGTGTACCCGGGTAAAAATTTTAAATAACCGACGAACACCCCTTGATTATGGATCGGATTAAAGAACATTTTGCCACAAAGATTGCTCCGGCACAAGCTGAGATAAAGGAGTTTTTGGCTAAACACGGCGATGACAGCCTCGGAGAAATTACCGTTGCCCAAGTCTACCAAGGCATGCGCGGAATGACGGCGCTGATTTGCGAGACTTCGAAGCTTGATTCCCAAGAGGGAATTCGCTTCAGGGGCTACAGCATTCCAGAACTGCAAGCTAAGTTGCCTAAGTACCCTGGTGGAGCAGAACCCCTTCCGGAGGGACTCTTTCACCTCATTTTAATGAACGAATTGCCTGGCGACGACGACGTGCGTCGCTTAAGCAACAGCTGGGCTCGCCGTGCGATTGTTCCGCAGCACGTTTTTAAAGCGATTGATGCGTTGCCGCTAACAGCGCACCCCATGACTCAGTTCGTGATCGGAATAATGGCGCTCCGCACTGAGACGGAATTTGGTAAGGCCTACGCCCGCGGAATCAGCAAGTCGGAGTACTGGGAGTACACGTACGAGGACGCGATGAACTTGATCGCACGCTTGCCACGGGTTGCAGCCTATATCTACCGCCGAACCTACAAAAACGGGGATCACATAGAGCCAGATCCTAAGTTGGATTGGGCCGGAAACTTTGCCCACATGCTTGGTTACGAGAATGAAGAGTTTCGCGAGTTGATGCGTCTTTACATGACCATTCACTCAGACCATGAGGGCGGAAACGTTTCTGCGCATGCCGTGCATTTGGTGGGTTCCGCGCTTAGCGATGCCTACCAGAGTTTCGCGGCTGGAATGAACGGTTTGGCGGGTCCGCTCCATGGGTTGGCCAACCAAGAAGTGATCAAGTGGACGCTGGAAATGCTCGAAGATTTGGGCACTCAAGAACCAACGAAGGAGCAAATTGCGGACTACGTAAAGCGCACCTTGGCGGGTGGAAAAGTGGTGCCTGGCTTCGGTCACGCGGTGCTTCGCAAGACCGACCCGCGCTACATGGCGCAACGCGAATTCGCGCAAAAGCACATGCCAGAAGATCCCTTGTTTAAGGTGGTTTCGAACATTTTTGACGTGGTTCCGGGAATCTTGGAGGCTACTGGAAAAGTTAAAAATCCGTACCCGAACGTAGATGCCCACAGCGGACAGCTGCTCATGCACTACGGAATGGTTGAATATGATTTCTTTACGGTGCTATTTGGCGTGTCGCGCTCACTGGGTGTTTTGGCGAACTTGATTTGGGACCGCGCACTCGCGATGCCTATTGAGCGACCTGATTCGACCACGACGACGTTGCTTAAGCAAAAGTTCAACGCTTAATCTGCCTCGAACAAAACAACGGGCCTCGACATTGTCGGGGCTTTTTTATTGGTAATTCGCTGATAGCGCGTGGATTTTCACTACCTTTGCGGTCCCAATTTGGTACGCATTGCGAAAGGACGCCATTTGGGATTCTCTACCTAACGTCTCTGTGCGCAGCGCTGCAGTCCTTTCCGAGCGCCAGATACAAGACCCCAAGCTCATGTCTGAAGAGCTAAATCCCGAATTGGAGGGCCAAATCCAAGAACAAGCCGCCGCTGAAGTGGAGGCAACCCCCGAAGTCGAAGTTGCTGAAGTTGCTGCCGCCGTTGAGGCCGCAGAGGACGTTGCCGACGAGGACGAGCTAGAGCTCGTACTTGACATCGAAGAAGAAGACGTAACCTTTGACTGGGACGCCTACGAATCAGGTTACGGAGCCCGCAGCGAAGAGCACAAAGCGCTCGAGCAGCTGTACGAAGCTACCCTGGTAACCTCTGTAGAGCACCAAGTTGTTAACGGTGTAGTCGTTCAGCTTACGGACCGCGACGCCATCATTGACATTTCGTCAAAGTCTGAGGGTGTAGTATCCCTTAACGAATTCCGCTACAACCCCGACCTCAAAGTAGGTGATGTTGTAGAGGTCCTCGTGGACAAGCAAGAAGATAAGCTCGGTCAGCTGGTGCTTTCGCACCGCAAGGCGCGCTCGATCAAAGCTTGGGACCGCGTAAACGAGGCCTTCGAAGCAGAAGAAATCGTTCAAGGTTACGTGAAGGCGCGTACCAAAGGCGGTATGATTGTCGACGTGTTCGGGCTGGAGGCCTTCCTTCCTGGTTCACAAATCGACGTCAAGCCGATTCGCGACTACGACATCTACGTCGACAAAACCATGGAGTTCAAGATCGTCAAGATCAACCACGAATTCAAGAATGTGGTGGTTTCGCACAAAGCCCTTATCGAGGCCGACCTCGAAGAGCAGAAGCGCAAGATCATTGGCCAGCTCGAAAAGGGTCAAGTACTCGAAGGTGTGGTCAAGAACATCACGAGCTACGGTGTGTTCATCGACCTTGGTGGCGTGGACGGATTGGTGCACATCACCGACCTTTCATGGAGCCGCATCAACCACCCGTCAGAGGTGGTCGAGCTCGACCAGAAGCTCAACGTCGTTATTTTGGACTTCGACGAAGCCAAAACGCGCATCCAGCTTGGCCTTAAGCAGCTTTCAGCCCATCCATGGGACGCCCTCGATGCCAGCATCCAAGCCGGCGATACGATCAAGGGTAAAGTTGTGGTTCTTGCCGACTACGGTGCATTCATCGAAGTTGCTCCGGGCGTAGAAGGCCTTGTGCACGTTTCAGAAATGAGCTGGGGTTCACACCTTCGTTCAGCCCAAGACTTCTTTAAGGTGGGCGACGAAGTACAGGCTTCGGTGCTTTCAATCGACCGCGAAGAGCGCAAGATGTCACTTGGTATTAAGCAGCTCACCCCAGATCCATGGGCGAGCATCACGGCGAAATACCCCGTGGGTTCCGTTCACACCGGTAAGGTTCGCAACTTCACCAACTTCGGTGTATTTGTGGAGCTTGAAGAAGGAATTGACGGATTGATTCACATCAGCGACCTTTCATGGTTGAAGAAGGTGAAGCACCCGAGCGAGTTTACTTCAGTTGGTGCAGAGCTTGAAGTGAAAGTTCTGGATATCGACGTGGACAACCGCCGCTTGAGCCTCGGACACAAGCAGGTTGCCGACAACCCATGGGACAACCTAGAGGACGTGTTTGCCGTAGGCAGCAGCCACACCGGTACCGTGAAGTCGACGGCCGACAAAGGATTCAACATTTGGTTCCCGAACCAAGAGATTGAGGCCTACTGCCCACCGCGCCACGCAACGAAGGAAGACAACTCAAGCATCGCCGTTGGCGAGGAACTGGAGTTCCGCGTTATTGAGTTCAACCGCGATTCACGCCGCATTTTGGTTTCGCACACCCAGTCATTCAAGGGTGGCGTTATCGAAGAGGGCGCTGAAGGCGGAAAGGGTAAGAAAGGCGCCAAGGGCGCTGGAGCAAAGACGACGGTTCAGTCGATCAATGCCCAAGTTGAAAAGGCCACCTTGGGTGACCTCGACAGCTTGGCCCGCCTGAAGGAAGAAATGGAAGGCAAGGAGTAATCCGAGCTGACCTAGTGCTAAAGGCCGCCCTCTGGGGCGGCCTTTTTTGTTTCTTTGCATTCTATGAAGCTGAATGAATTCGTGCGGTGGCTTGAAGCACGGGCCCCACTGGCGCTCCAGGAGTCTTGGGATAATTGCGGATTGCTCGTGGGCGACCGCGACCAGGAGGTCACGGGGGTGCTCTGCTGTTTGGACGCCGACGAAACGGTGATTACGGAAGCTGTCCGCCGCGGCTGCAATGTGGTCCTTAGCCACCATCCGTTGGTTTTTAAGGGCTTAAAACGGCTAACGGGTAGTAACTCGGTTGAACGCAGTGTGGCGCTAGCCATCAAGCAAGGGGTCGCGCTGTATGCTGGCCATACCAACTGGGATCAAATTCATGGCGGAGTGAGTTTTTCGCTCGCTGACCGATTGGGACTCTGCGAGGTTCAGGTGCTAGCGCCACGAAACCAATCCCTACTAAACTATGTGGTCTACGTGCCAGAGGCGCACGCTTTGGCTGTTGCCGACGCGGCGTTCTCCGCTGGAGCCGGTCGGGTTGGCGCGTACGATGAGTGCCATTTCGCCTCGGACGGCCTAGGGAGTTATCGGCCTCTTGAGGGGGCCAAACCGTTTAGTGGGGAAGTTGGCCGTCGTTCGGTCGCCGCGGAACAGCGGCTTGAGTTTGTCGTGCCCGTGACGCTGCGCGCAGCGGTGCATCAAGCCGTTTGCCGTGTGCACCCTTATGAGGTTGTGGCGCATTCGTGGATTGCCCTTGAGAATTCCTGGCCCGACGCGGGCTATGGGGCCGTTGGACTGCTGCCAAGTCCCATCGCGCTGAGTGATTTTCTCGAGCAGTGTGCCAAAGCACTTGGGTGCGAAGCTATTAAATACAGCACTTCGGATCCCTCCAAGTTCGTACATCGCGTTGCCGTTTGTGGCGGGTCTGGGGCGGACTTTGTCGGGGCGGCGTCCGCGGCGAATGCCGACGTGTATGTAACTGGAGACCTGAAGTACCACGGATTTCAGGATCCGCCCGGAGGCATGACCTTAGTCGATGTGGGGCACGGTGAAAGTGAATGGCCCTTCGTTCACGATTGGACCGAGGCTATTCGCTCAGAATTTGTTACTTTTGCAGTCCTAATTTCGGAGTCGGACAACCGCCCCGTTCGTACATACCACCACCATGGCTAAAAAGTCACCTGCATCAAACGCTGCGACCACCTCAGTTGAGGACAAACTTCGCGCGCTGTACAGCTTGCAAATTGTCGATCGCCGCATCGACGAAATCCGCAGCCTTCGTGGCGAGCTTCCCCTTGAAGTGGAAGACCTTGAAGACGAAATTGCCGGGCTTGAAACGCGCTTTACCAAGGTGAACGACGACATCAACCAGGCTAAGACAGAAATCAAGGGCCACAAGCTCATGATCAAAAACTGCCAGGAAAAGATTGCCAAGTACGAAGAGCAGCAGAAGAACGTTCGCAACAACCGCGAATTTGACGCGATTGCCAAGGAAATTGAATTCCAAGAACTTGAGATTCAGCTTGCCGAGAAGCACATTCGCGAGTTCGAAGCTTCGCTTGAGAACAAGACGATTGCGTTGAATTCAGTCGAAGCAAAACTCACGGAGCGCAAGAGCCACCTGGAGTTTAAAAAGAACGAATTGGACAGCATTATTGCCGAAACCCAGCGTGAAGAAGAGTTGCTGCTGGCGAAGAGCGAAACGCTTTCAGCTGTGGTTGGCGATGACCGCCTCTTGGGTGCCTACCGCCGCATTCGCGGAAAGGTTCGCAACGGCTTGGCAGTAGTAAGTATTGAGCGTGGCGCATCAGCTGGCTCATTCTTCACCATTCCTCCGCAGCGTCAGATGGAAATTGCGCAGCGCAAGAAAATTACTATTGACGAGCACTCTGGTCGTATTCTGGTTGATCCGCTGCTCGCTCAAGAAGAGGAGCAAAAAATGGCTCAGGAATTGGCGACCATTCTCGGTTAATCGTTTACCTCGCACCAAAAGAGAAAAGCCCGCGTCAGCGGGCTTTTTTTATTGGGGTGGATGTTCGCCCCGTTATGCCTTGCGAACCACAAAAAGGGGTTCGCCGACGGGGAGGCGGTAGCGTGCGTATTCTTCTGCTGGGATGCGGTCGGCAAGGTCGATGCGCGCTACCTCGAATCCGGCTGCGCGCAGGCGGTCAGCGTAGTCTTCACCGTACATGCGCACATGGTCGTACTGGCCAAAGCGGCGTTCCCGTTCGCGAGGATCCATTAGGGTGGGGTCCTCGTCGGTGGTCGGGCGCCCAGGAATCCAGGGGATTTGGAAGATGCCCCAGCCGCCGGGTTTCATGACGCGGTACAGCTCCCGAAGGCACTGCGCGTCGTCGGTGACGTGTTCCAGTACGTGGTTGCAGAGAACTACGTCAAAACGGTTGTCCTCGAGCGGAATATGGTGCAAGTCGAAGTGCAGGTCAGCCAGCGGCGATTCGATGTCGCCCGTGAGCACCTTGAGGTGCTTCAGTGCGTTAAATCGATGGTAGAAGCACTGTTCTGGGGCAATGTGCAGAAGTTCGCCCGGCTTGGTGAAAAAGTCGCTGTAGTTTTTTAGGTACAGCCACAGCAGGCGGTGGCGTTCCAGCGAGTGGGTGCCTGGCGCAAGGACCTCGGGCCGAATGGCTCCGCCGTAGCCGTAGGGCAAAAAGAGCCGGTAGGAACGGCCGTCAATAGGATCGGTGTACTTATTGCCCGCGTAGAGTAGGGGAGCCAGCCACCGCAGCGGGGCGCTCAACCGAATCAGCCAAGGACGGGGAATCCAACGGAGTGCGAAGCGGATCATGCGAACACCGGGTCGTTTTTGGGAAGGCCCAGGGCTTCGTAAATGTAGTCGAAAGTCGATAGCACGACGGGGCGACCGTCGACCAGGGCGACGTCGTGTTCGAAGTGCGCTGATGGCTTGCTGTCGCCCGTGACGATGCTCCAGCCGTCTTTGAGCTGGCGAACGCGGTGCGTCCCCATGTTGATCATGGGTTCGATGGCCAGCACCATGCCGTCTTGCAGCAGTTTGCCGGTGCCGCGCTTTCCGTAGTTGGGAACCTGTGGGTCTTCGTGCAGCTTTCGGCCAAGGCCATGGCCAACGAGTTCGCGCACGACGCCGTAGCCCTCGCGCTCACAGTGCTTTTGGATGGCATGGCCAATGTCGCCTACGCGGTTGCCGCGGCGCATCGCGTCAATACCTACGTAGAGTGAAGCTTTTGTGACCTCGAGCAGCTTGCGGGTTTCAGGGGCCACTTCGCCTACCTCAAACGTGTAGGCATGGTCACCGTAGAAGTCGTTCATCAGTACCCCGCAGTCCACTGAAATAATGTCGCCGTCTTCTAAGGGCTGGTCACTGGGAATACCGTGGACTACCTGCTCGTTGCGCGACATGCACAAACTATTGGGAAAACCATACATGCCCAAAAAGGCGGGAATGCCGCCATGGTCGCGAATGTACTGTTCCGCTAAGCGATCCAGCTGCAGCGAGCTTACGCCGGGCTTAATCTCAGCGGCAAGCATGCCTAGGGTGCGGGATACGAGTTGGGCCGACTCGCGCATCAGGGCAATTTCGTCGGCAGACTTGAGCTCAATCATCGGCGAAGTAGGCTTTGGCCGGTCATCGCGGCGGGTTGCGGAACGTTCATCCACTCTAAAATAGTTGGAGCTACGTCGCCAAGCACCCCGTTGGCTAGCGTAAGTCCGTCGGTGGATTCGTTGGTCACGAGAAAGAAGGGTACAGGCCGCGTCGTGTGGGCCGTATGGGGGCTGCCGTCGGGGTTGCGCATGCAGTCGGCGTTGCCGTGGTCCGCCAAAATGAAAAAGCTGTATCCGTGGTTGAGGCCAGCCTCCACCACGGCTTGGGCGCACTGGTCCACTGTTTCGCAGGCCTTGATGGCCGCTTCAAGCACTCCGGTGTGTCCGACCATGTCGGGGTTGGCAAAGTTCAAGCACACAAAGTCGGCACTGCCGTTGACCAGTTCGGGAATGAGGGCGTCTCGCAGTTCGTAGGCACTCATTTCTGGCTGTAGATCATAGGTGGCCACTTTCGGAGACGCGCGGAGGATGCGTGATTCGCCCACAAAGGGTTCTTCGCGGCCACCCGAAAAGAAAAACGTCACGTGGGGATACTTCTCGGTTTCGGCGATGCGAATTTGGGTTTTGCCCGCGCGCTCAAGGACTTCGCCCATCGTGTCGGCAAGGTTGTCCTTTTCAAACACAACCTTAATGCCCTTGAAGCTCGCGTCGTAGCGCGTTAACGTGACGTAGTGGAGGTCAGGCACGGGATTCATGCCTTCGGCGTCCAGTCCACCTTGACTTAGGGCCTGGGTGAGTTCGCGCCCGCGGTCTGTACGGTAGTTAAAGAAGAATACAGCGTCTCCGGGCTGAATGCGGCCGTCTGGGGCAAGTACGTGGGGAAGCAGGAACTCGTCGGTCGTTCCGTGGGCGTAGGAGGCACTCAGGGCTTCTTGGCCGGTCCCGGACCATGCGGTGCCAATGCCCTGAACAAGGGCATCGTAGGCGATTTTAACGCGTTCCCAACGCTTATCGCGGTCCATGGCGTAGTAGCGCCCCGTGAGCGTAGCAAGTTGACCGGTGGTTTGCGCCATGTGTGCCTCGAGGTCGCCAAGGAAACCAGCACCGCTTTGGGGGTCGGTGTCTCGACCGTCCGTGAAGGCGTGTACGAACACGTTGACCGCTCCGGCGGCAGAAAGTTCGGTAAGAATGCCCTTGAGGTGGGCAATGTGGCTGTGCACGCCGCCGTCGCTGACCAACCCAAGCAGGTGGATGCGCTGGCCGGCCGCACCGCGCTGGGCCAGGTCAGCAAATACGGGATTTTGGGCAAACTCGCCGTTTTCGAGGGCTACGTCAATGCGAACAAGGTCTTGGTACACAATCCGGCCCGCACCGAGGTTCATATGGCCAACCTCAGAATTGCCCATTTGGCCGTCGGGAAGGCCGACTGCGCGCCCACTGGCTTCGAGTTGGCTGAACGGGTAGCGGGCCCGAAGGCTGTCGTAAAATGGGGTGGAGCCGAGGTCAATGGCCGATACCGAAGGGTCGGCGGGAAGACCCCATCCGTCGAGAATAATTAAAACTGCTTTGCGCACCCCGCAAAGGTAGGAATTTCTAGACGCGCAGTGGTCCTGGATTGCACTCTGTGGCGGGCTGTCCTGCACGAAAAATCCGGGCTGAATGGGGACCGTTAAGGGTATGCTCCGTGCCGTTCGATGTGATCCAGCTTCCTTCGCGAAGGCCTACGACCGGTTGGGGATTGAACGCGTGGAATTCGGTAATGCGCTGTTCACGGGTTTCGCCCATGTGGGTACTGCCCTCCGGCGTGTCGAGGTAGTGTGGGTTCAGGTTGAACGGGAGCCAGCCCATAGCCTGAAGCGTAGGTACCTCGACGACCGGCATGTCGTTGGTTGTGCCGATGCTCAGGCCGGCGATGTTGATGCCTGCACTGCTGCCCATGTAGGGGGTTCCGCTGCGCACACTGGCGTCAAGCAAGGATTCAAGCCCCGTTTCGCGCAGGCTGCGGCGAAGTACAAACGTGTTGCCGCCTCCGACAAACCAGCCCTCGGCGGCCTCGGCAGCCTCGGCGACCGAAGCGAATTCATGCACCCCCTTGACGGTGATGCCGGCTTCGGCCATGACCGACTTGGGGCGCGCGGTGTAGTCATCCCAGGTCATGCCCCCGGGGCGCGCATAGGGAACGAAAACCACGAGTCGCCCCGCAAAGTGAGCGGCCCATTGTTCGCGCAAGTAGCTGAGGTAGGGCGCACCGTGTACGGTGGACGTGGACGCCAGGAGGAGCTTCATTTCGTGCGGCGCTTGGCGGGTTTGGTCTCGGCTTGGGCAGGCAGGGCGTCCTTGGCCGGGTCCGCAAAGCGTCCGTACACCAGTTCATTTACGCCTTCGCGCTGTTCGGTCCACACCGCATGGACTTCTCCGTTGCGTGCGGCGATGCCCGAATAGTCACCAAAAAAACGGCGTGGCGTGGGGGTAAATGCGGTACTCAGCGGGGTGGCGGTCCAGGTCTTGCCGCCGTCGTCGGACCGGTGTGCCCAGGCCTGGGTGCGAAGGGATTCCGTTTGGCCGTAGGCAATGACGTGAAGGGCACCCGTACTCTGGTCGACGGCAAACCATGGCATAAAGTGGTGTGCGATGCTGTCGGGAACCGGAAGGCGCTTGCTCGGTGACCAGTTTTCGCCGCGGTCCAGCGAGCGGGCGTGGCTGACCCAAGAGCCGGTGCTGTCTTGTTCGCCAAAAACCAAATGCCAGGTGCCGTCGGGGGCAAAGAACGAAACGGGCATCCCGTTGGCTCGGCCCAGGGCCGGAATTTCGTGGGCCCATCCTCCGCGCTGCAGCGCGATGGGTCGGTCGATGGGCATCCACGTGAGGGCGCCGTCGTCGTCAGATCGGTTCATCCAAATGGTGTCGTTGAAGGACCACACCACGGCCACACCGCCTGTTGGGTCAACCACCGGAATCGCACCTTCTGGCGTTTGGTCGCCGTCAAGGCAGTTGCCTTCTTCGTTTGAAACAGTGATTGCCGGAGACCAGGTTGCGCCACGGTCGTAGGACTGGCTAAATCGAATGCGCGAGCGGAACTCCGGCTCCTTTTTTCCGTAGGCGTCAAATTCGGTCCACGATACGTGCAGTGTTCCCGACGCGGGGTCAATGGCAATACCCTCCTTGTCTTGGTCTTTGGGCGGATTGTGCCCGATTCCCGCCCCGTCGGACCAGGTCTTGCCGCGGTCGTCGCTCCACTGAATCACGATGCGGTCCAGCCAGGTGTCGCCAGCACGGCCTTTTCCGCTGGGGTCTGCGAGGTGCAAGTAGTACAGTCGGCCCTGGCGGTCGTGCGCCAAGATGGGGTCGCCGTACACGCCCATCGAAGAGGTGAGGCCTTGGTTGCGCACCCAGGCGTCGGGGGCGCCGTTGCGCGGATTGCGGTGAAGCTGGTTCAGGACGTTGCCGAGGTACACCCCTTGGCCGGTTGGATCAACGGCCACCGAGGGTTCACAGGCCCAGTTGGTTGCGCCGTCTGCTTTGGTGATGGTCGTCACGGTCCATTGGGCTTGGCCCCACGACGCGGTGCTGAGTGCCAGCGCAGCCAGTGCGGTGCTTAGTTTCGCTTCCATATCCACTTCATTCCAGGGGTGATGCCGAGGGCCGCAGCGCGTCCTCCGGCGATTTCAAGTACGTATTTAGCCGGACCTTCTGAAGGCAGCGGCGTTTCGTTCATCGGTTGGGCGTTGGCTTGAATGCTCACCACGGAACCTGCCTCACTGAGGTAAATGATGTCAAGCGGCACGTAGGTGTTGCGCATCCAAAAGCTCTGGTAGCGCTCTTCGGGCATGATGAAGAGCATGCCGGTGCCTTCGGGAGCGCTGCGGCGGAACATCATGCCCTGGGTGGTTTCTGCGGTGGTTTCAGCCAGTTCCAGTGCAAAAGCGGCTACCGTGTCGCCCGCGGGGGTTACGAATGCACCTTTTGCCTCTTCGGTGAAGGGGGGTTCATAGGATTCCGCGGGGGCCGGGGCGCTGCTCGATTGGGTGGGGCTCGCCACCGGAGTGAACCACGACATGATCACGGGGACGACGAGCCCGAGCAGGGCGAGGGCGAGCAGGACTCCGCCCACGCGCATGATGAGTCGACGGTTCATGGCTACTCGGTAGGTTTTTGTGACCTGAGGCTTCGAACGATCAGGAATACACCGGCAACCACGAGCGGAATGCTGAGCAATTGCCCCATGTTCCAATCCATGCCTGATTCAAAATCCTTTTGGTTCGCTTTGATGAACTCAATCACGAACCGGAATCCGAACACGGTAGTTAAGAATATACCGAAAATCTGGCCTTCTCGCGCCGCAGCTCCGCGCTGGAACAAAAGGAGTAGGACGACGTAAATGAGCGCGTAGGCAATGGCCTCATAAATCTGGCTCGGCGCGCGCGGAATCCCGTAGGCCGTAAGCACGTAGTATCCGTTGGCTTCGCGCACCAATTGGTCCTGTGGAAGGTACAAGTGGCGGTTGTCAGCATTCTGGCGGTTAATGAGCGGTTCGAGGTAGAGTTCGACCATGGATTGAACGCCGTCAAGGCTCGCGTCGGCCGTGGGCGTAAACCGGATTTCGTATTCCGGAAGCGTCAGGCTGTCGGTCTCCAGGCTTTTGCCGGTCGGCACGTAGTCTACGTCGGCAACGTCACGAGCGAAGTAGCGCTCCACGTAGTCGGTAATGTTGCGCACGAAGACCGTTTCAACCGCGGAGTTTTGAGGCTGCCCATAAATTTCGCTGTTGGTAAAGTTTCCGAGGCGGATGAATGCGCCCGCGAGGGCCACCGTGATAACTACACGGTCCAGCATCCAAAGGGGCGTTTTGCCAATTGGTTTTAGGTACTTGTAGCCGAACCACAGCATCGCGACGACAATGGCGATGGCGGCTCCGTGGGACGCGAGTCCGCCCTTCCAGGGCATGAAAATTTCGGCGACATGCTCGCGGTAGTAGCTCCAGTCATAGAAAAATACGTGGCCGAGGCGCGCACCCACCACGGTGGCTACGACCATGGTCGAGAGGAGCGCGTCCAAAATGCTGAGGTCTACGCCTTCTTTGAGGAACACTTTTTTCATCCATCGGTACCCGAGGAAGAATCCGAGAAAGAAAAAAACTTGGTAGTACCGAATGAAAAGCGGTCCGAGTTCAATGCCGCGGTCGGCGACCCAGGTAATCGTGGCTAGCATGGCCTAAAGTTAGGATTTCTTGATTAGCCGCGTGGGGCAGTTTCAGACTTTTTCGGCACCGGATCGATTCCAGATGTTCCCCAGGGATGGCAACGACTAAGTCGTTTGAGGGAAAGCCATGAACCGGTCCATGGGCCCCACTCCCTAATCGCTTCGCCGGCATAGGTCGAACAGGTCGGGTAGTGGCGGCAACCGGGAGGCGTCAGCGGCGAAAGCCCAAATTTGTACAGACCGATGAGCGCGAGCATCGGCGCCGAGATCACCCAGGTCAGCGCGCGCTTCATTCGACGTGGTAGCTGCTGCCGTCGGCGCCATCCTTGACGACAATGCCCCCTTGGGCCAGTGCATCGCGCAGTGCATCGCTCGTGGACCAGTCCTTGGACTCGCGGGCCTTGCGGCGCAGGTCGAGCACAACCGACATGGCGGCGTCCAGGGCCTTTTGGTACTTGCCCGAACCGGCGTGCTCCTCGGGCGCAAGACCCAGCACGTCAAGCATCCAGGTTTCCATGTGCTGAAGCAGCATGGCTGCGCCTTCGGTACCCAAGACGCTCGGGTCCTTTTGGTCTGCGGCCACGGCCTTGGCGGCGTCAAAAAGCTGCGCGATCAGCACCGGGCTGTTGAGGTCCTGGTTCATGGCCTCGGTGCATTGGGCGTTCCAGGCCTCGACGTTCCACGAACCCTTGGCGGGGCCTTGAGCGCCGCGCTGGCGCAGTGCGTCCATGCTCGCAAGCAGTCGGTAGTAGCCTTTTTCGGCAGCCTGCAGCGCGGAATCACTGAAGTCCAGCACGCTCCGGTAGTGCGCTTGGTGAATGAAAAAGCGCACCGCGCCGGGGCTGTAGGCCTTGGTCAAGTGCGGGCTGTTGCCGGTGAGCAGGTCGCGCGGATCCAGCGTGTTGCCGGTGGACTTGGCCATGCGCTTTCCGTTCAAGGTCAGCATGTTGGCGTGCAGCCAGTAGCGCGCACCACCGTGGCCAGTCGCTCCCTTGTTCTGGGCAATTTCGCACTCGTGGTGGGGGAACTTCAGGTCCATTCCGCCCCCGTGGATATCAAATTCTTCACCGAGGTATTTGGTGCTCATGGCGGAGCACTCCAGGTGCCATCCCGGGAATCCTTCGCCCCAGGGCGAGGGCCAGCGCATGATGTGTTCGGTGGACGCCTTTTTCCAGAGCGCGAAATCGAGTGGGTGGCGCTTGTCCTGCTGGCCGTCGAGGTCCCGCGTACCCGCTTCAAGGTCTTCGATGCTGCGCCCCGAAAGCTCCCCGTAGGGATAGGTCTTGAGGTAGGTCTCGATGCTGAAGTACACGCTGCCGTTGGCTTCGTAGGCAAACCCGTCGGCGAGCAACTTTTTAATCAGCTCAATTTGCTCGACGATGTGTCCGGTGGCAGTGGGCTCGATTGAGGGCGGCAGCGCGTTGTAGGCCTGCATCACGGCGCGAAACCCCACGGTGTAGCGCTGCACGATCTCCATCGGCTCCAGCTGCTCGAGGCGGGCTTTTTTGGCGATTTTATCTTCGCCTACGTCGGCGTCGCTCTCGAGGTGGCCGGCGTCGGTAATGTTCCGCACGTAGCGCACTTTATAGCCAAGGTGGGTCAAGTAGCGAAACAGCAGGTCAAAACTCAAGAACGTACGCGTATTGCCAAGATGCACGTCACTGTACACCGTGGGGCCACACACGTACATGCCCACGTGGGGCGCGTGAAGCGGTTCAAACGGCCGGAGTTCGCCGGTTAGGCTGTCGTACAGGTGCAGCGTGCTCATGTGTGGGGGCTGTCGCCAAACGTGGTTTGGGTTTGAATGTAGGTCAAAAATTCGGTGCGGAGTCCTTCTTCAGCCAAGAAGCGGCCGCGGTATTCCGCGGTGACCGTGCTCGAGTGGATGTCGCGGATTCCGCGCGCGTTGACGCAAAGGTGCTTGGCGTCGATCATCACCGCGACGTCGTCGGTTCCAAGTGCGTGAACCAGCGATTCGGCCACTTGGCGCGTGAGCCGCTCCTGAACCTGGGGCCTCTTCGCGTAAAAATCCACGATCCGGTTCATCTTACTAAGGCCGATGACGCGGTCTTTGCTGAGGTAGGCGATGTGGGCTCGGCCCACAATGGGCATAAGGTGGTGCTCGCAGGTCGAGTAGACGACAATGTTTTTTTCCACCAGCATCTCGCCGTAGTGGTAGTTGTTTTCAAACGTGTTCAGGTCGGGCGCTTTGTCGGGATGCAGTCCGCCAAACGTTTCCTTGACGTACATTTTGGCTACGCGCTTCGGCGTGCCGCGCAGGCTGTCGTCGTCTAGGTCCATGCCCAGGGTGTCCAGTATTCCGCGCACGTGCACTTCGATGCGTGCAATTTTCTCGTCGTCGCTCAGCGCGAACGCATCAGGGCGAAGGGGGGTGTGAACGCTCGAACTCGTGTGGTCAGAATCGTGGGATTTCATAAGTGCAAAGGTACAAAGGGCATTCGGCGGAAAACGGTACCTTTGCACCCATGAATAACGCAGTGGTCATAGCGGGCACAGGGTCCGTACTTCCTGAGGTGGTGGTTCCGAATTCCGCCTTTCTCGATCGGAATTTTATGGACGACAACGGGAATCCGTTTGCCCATAGCAACGAGGTAATCATTCAAAAGTTTCAGCAGATTACCGAAATCGAAGAGCGACGTTATGCGCGTCTCGACCAGAATTCATCAGATTTATCGGCCGAAGCCGGTCGCAAGGCGCTTGCCGACGCTGGTTGGGATCCGGAACACCTCGACCTCATCATCGTTGGCCAGAACTTTGGCGACATTGATCCCGGAACGCGCCGCATCGACCAAATGCCCTCAATTGCGTCCCGTACGAAGGAAAAGTTGGGCATTGCCAACCCCAATACCGTTGCTTTTGACGTTCTAGCAGGTTGCCCAGGATGGATTCAGGGCGTACTCGTGGCAAATGCCTACCTGAAGTCAGGCATGGCTAAAAAAGCGTTGGTTATTGGTACCGAAACCTTGTCGCGCGTGGTGGACGTTCACGACCGCGATTCCATGATTTTCGCAGACGGCGCAGGCGCGGCCTGCTTCGAGCTCCGCTCGGAGTCCAACGGGGCGGGCATTATTGGCTTTGCCGCAGTGAGCTACACCAAAGAAGAGGCCTACTACCTCAAGTCCTTGCCTTCGGTCAACCCCGCCGGCGACCCCAATGAGCGCCTCATTCGCATGAAGGGCCGTAAGATCTACGAGTTTGCCCTCAAGCACGTGCCCGACGCCATGAAGGCCGCTCTGGACCACGCCGGAGTGCACCTCAAGGACGTTTCGAAGATTTTCATGCACCAAGCCAACGCCAAGCTGGACCACGGCGTCGGCGAACGCCTGTACAAGCTGTACGGCATGCATGCAGACCTGGATGCCGTCATGCCCATGTCGATCCAGTGGATGGGCAACAGTTCCGTTGCGACGGTGCCGACGCTGCTCGACCGCGTACGCCACGAGCAGTACCAAGGCCACGAAGTACAGCCTGGCGACATCGCGCTGTTCGCGAGCGTAGGCGCCGGCATGAACATCAATGCCTTCGTGTACCGGTTCTAGGACGTCGTTGTTGACTTTAACGAAAAAGGGCGGCCCGCTGGGGCCGCCCTTTTTTATTAGCCGCGCGGCCGCACCCTAGCGCTCACCAGGATTCGCTCTGGGCAAGCAGGGCGGCCACGCGCTTTTCAACGTCGGAAAGCTGTTCTGCCACCACGCGGCGCTGGTCCTTCATGGTTTGGGTGGGCTCAGAACGGATTGAGTACGAACCCCACACGGCGGAGCTGAGTCGGTCGCGCAGTCCCGGCAGGGTTTCAAATTCCTTGCTCGCGATGAGCTCGTCGCCGTCGAGGATCAGTTTGAGCGCGCGCCATTCCGCGCGCGCACTGGCAACTTGCCCGCGCAGGGGCGCGGGATTGGCCGTTCCGTAGGCGACGACCTTTTCGGCGCGGCCCAAGCGGGCATCAACCTCTTCGAGCTGGCGCCCAACCTTGTCCATTCGGCCCTGCAGCGCGTCCAATTGCTTTTGCAGCGTGACCAACTCGGTGGGTTTTTCGGCCGGAAGCGTCACGTTGTTCACGTACTTCACAGCGAAGGTCGACGGCTTGGTCAGCGTGTCCACCTTAGCACCGTGCACCCCAACCAGCTGGAGGCTGTACGTGCCTTCTGGCGCCAAGTACGCGCCTCGGTCCGGCGAAGCACCGCGGGCTACTTTGCCGTCCCAAACGCTACGCTTTAGCCCGTTGCTGTACTTCGCTTGAAGCACGCGAACGACGTTACCTGAAGCGTTGCGTACCACAAGCGCCAAGTAGGGCTTTTCTTCTTCCGCCTCGGCCCGAATGGCGTCTTTGCTCGGGTAGCTGCCCCCAGCGGTCTTTTTGTCGAGCTCTTCGCGCTGCTCCTTCAGCGTTTTGGGCGCATTCTTGACCCAGTACGTGAACGTTGCGCCCACCTTGGGATTGTCGGCCATGTAGTAGCTCGCCCCCAGGAATCCAGCCCCCGAATACCCAAGTGGCGAAGCCTCGTGGTAGAGAAGCGCCGTCTTGATGGGCAAAATCAACGCTTCGTTCTTCTTGATGTCGTTCTTGATTTCGCGCAGCGGACTGTAGTCGTCGAGCACATAAAATCCACGGCCAAACGTCGCTAAAACCAAATCGTTTTCGCGCTGCTGAATGGCGATGTCGCGCACCGCGACCGTCGGCAAGCCCTTTTTGAGCTCGGTCCAGGTCAACCCGGCGTCGGTGCTGGTGAATACGCCGAACTCGGTGCCCACAAACAGGAGAGCGGGGTCGACATGGTCCTCTGCCAGCACATAGCTTGAGCCGCGCTGCGGCAACCCGGTGCTCAGAAGTTCCCAGGTCTTGCCGCGGTTCTTCGTCACGAACACGTAGGGTTTAAAATCTCCGTTTTTGTGGTTGTTGAAGACCACATACAGCACGTCTGCGGAATGCTGCGACCACTTTACGTCGTTGACAAACGTCAGGTCGGGAACGCCCGGAATCTTGTCAAACCGCGTCCAGTTTGCGCCGCCGTCGCTTGAAATGTGCACAAGTCCGTCGTCGGTCCCCACGGCGAGCAGTCCCTTGACCTTGGGCGACTCGTGGAGCGCCGTAATGTTGCCGTACATCGACGTGCTCTGCTTGTAGGCAATGGCGTCGAGGCCCTGAATCTTGCCCATTACCGGAATTTGGTGGCGGTCCAGCTGGCGCGACAAATCGCCCGAAATGGGCGTCCAGGAATTTCCGCGGTCGGTGCTCTTGAACACCACGTTGGCTGCAAAATAGAGCGTCTTGGCATCGTGCGGACTGATCAGCAGCGGAGCGTCCCAATTCCACCGCCAGGCCTTACCTCCAACGGGCTCGATGGGCTTGATGTTGACCCCTTCGCCCGACTTTTTGTCGAAGCGCTGAAGTCCGCCGTACTGGGCCTGAGCATACACAATGTTGGGATCGTTCGGATCAATCTGCGATTCAAATCCGTCGCCCGTTTGGGTGACGTACCAATCGCTGTTCACAATGCCGCGGTCGTTGATGGTGCGGCTCGGACCCCCCAGCGAGAAGTTGTCTTGGGTTCCGCCATAAATGCCATAAAACGGGAGTGCGTTGTCTACCGAGACGCGGTAAAACTGGGTGATGGGCAGGTTGTCCTTGTAGTGCCAGCTCGCGGCGTGGTCCCAGGTCTCGTACACGCCGCCGTCGCAGCCCATGAGAAGGTGCTTGGCATTGCTCGGGTCCTGCCAAAAGGCATGGTTGTCGACGTGCTTGTTTTTCTCGCCAAGGCGCTTGAACGTAGCTCCGCCGTCTTCGGACCATTGCGCGTACGTGTCCATACTGTACACCACGTCGGCGTCGTGCTTTGACGGAATCAGTTCCACGTAGTAGTTGCCAGACGTGGCGTGGTCGCTGCGCTTGCTGTACGAGGCGCCGCGGTTGGTACTGCGGTAGGTGCCGTGGCCCTCGATCATGAGGTAGTGCACGTCGGGGTTGACGGGCGAAATCGCCAAGCTCAGTCGGCCTTTGTCGCCACTGGGGACGCCATTTTTTACTTCGGTCCAGGTTTCGCCGCCGTCTTCCGACTTCCACAGTCCGGACTCGGGTCCGCCCGAAACGTAGGTGTGCACGTGGCGCCGGCGTTGGTGGGCCGTGGCGAAGAGCAGGTTGGGGTTCCGCGGGTCGAGGTGAACTTCATTGAAGCCCGTGTGGTCCGACACGTGCAGTACGCGGCGCCAGGTTTTTCCGCCGTCGGTGGTCTTGTAAATTCCGCGCTCGCCGCCGGCACTCCAGAGTGGGCCGTAGGCTGCAACCCACACGATGTTGGCATTTTTCGGGTGCACGGCGATCATGCCGATATGCTCTGATGCCTTCAGTCCCATATTGGTCCAACTGGCACCGCCGTCGGTGGATTTGTAGACCCCGTCGCCGTAGGCTACGGAACGTTGGTTGTTGTTCTCTCCGGTTCCGACCCAAACGGTGTAGGGGTTGCTCGGGTCCAGCGTGACGCAGCCAATCGAGTACGAACCTTGGTCGTCAAATAGGGGTTCAAACGTAACCCCGTGGTTGGAGGTCTTCCATACTCCGCCTGAGGCCGCCGCAACGTACCATTCGTCGGGATTGCTGGGGTTCACCGCGAGGTCCGCAACACGGCCACTAGTTAGGGCGGGCCCTACGCTGCGGAATGCCAGTGCGTCTAACTTCTGGGCCTGAACGGCCGTGGGCAGGGCCACCAAAGCGGCCATCCAAAAAATCTGCTTCATGTTCCGAAAATACGCCACGGAACGCGAAGCGCTTTAGAATCGAACTCGGTAGGTCGCGCTGAGCCGCTGGTGCGCAGTCCGGAGGTCCCAATTTTGCCCAGAGGCAGGCTCCTGGATGCTTCCGGCGCGCGAAACGTACTGGTAGGCCACGTCAAAGCTCCAGTCGCGTTCTTGGTAACCGCACCCGATTGCCGCCATCTGGTAGGCGCTGTGGTCCGAAAACTCCGTGCCGGACTGGGCCCATTGTACCCCGCCCCGAGCGGTCCACGCATCGGTTAGGCGGTATTCCCCTCCGAAGCGGACTTGGTGGTGCCCACGAAGTTCCGAGGCCATTTCACGACCGAGGTCGTAGTAGTCAAGTGGTTTGCTTATCAATGCCTTTACCGCCCCCGTGTACACCCAAACGGCGCTCAAAACCGATCTTCCTTGGAAGGTTTGTGCCGCACCGAGCTGAAGGAGTACGGGCATTTGGTACCGGAATTCCTGGTCGTCGTACAACTCAAACGGCGTCACGTTGTTCGCTGGATTCGTGGCTACTGGGGTTACCCGATTTCGGTAGTCCCATTGAACCAGTGCAGCGCCCGCAGGCTGAACCGCTGCGCTCAACCGAAGTGTGGGCGTGGCTTGGACGGCTGCACCCAACCTCAATGTCCATTGGCCCCAGCGGGAGCTGTCAACGACGTTTTTCGTGTAGCTGGCCGTCACGCCGGCCGGATTGAATCCTGATTCCGTCAACGAAAGCCGCTCTTGAGCGCGCCCGTCGCGCCGCTCGATGCGAAGTCCGAGCGAGAATTTATCGGTTTTAATCGCAATGGGAACAGCGAACGAGGTGCTTCGGTACTCCCGAACAAAACGCGTTTGCCGGTAGGTCGGTAGCCCGTCGGCTAAGGCTGTGTAGGAATTTCCGCTGCCCACTTCTGTGAGGTAGCCCATATAGGCCACATAGGCGTCGTACTTGCCTTGGGCCAAAAGCTGAGCCGGGCTAAGCCCATTGGATTCGGTAATCCATTGACTGACCGCAGAATTTTGAGGGTTTTGCTCGGACTTAATCCAGAAATTGGGAAACCACGCGTCGTGCTGGTACGAGAACCCGAGCGACATGCGCGTCGTGCTGTTCAGTCGCCACGCAGTCGCAAGGTAGGCTTGGCCCATGCCCGTGCCTTGGCTCGTGAGGCTGGTTTGGTCGCTTCGGAAGTGTCCGGTGAATTCCATGCCGCCGAACTTCGTGCTGTTCATCAGGGCGGGGTTTTCAAGTCCTGAGGTGCCGTCTCCGCCAAAGGCGGCGAGCGCGCCTGCCGAAGCATTGTAGCGCGCCGTGCCAAACAGCTGGTTGCGCTGCATCCAAACGGCTGAAGTGCTTTGCTGTGCCCACGCAGAGAGCTGGGTCCCTAGTGCAAGGACGAGAAGGCTGATTTTGTTCATAAGCATGCGGAATTAGGGGCGGCGAACTCCGGGTGCGGGACTGCTGCGCTGCATGGAGGGTTGCGAACTCGGACTGGTTCGCTGCACAGATGGCTGCGGAGCGCTTGGTCGCGATTCGAACCCACCGCGGGCTTCCGGTTCGCGAGCAGCTGGCGGCTTGCGCACGCTTGGCTCGCTAGGTGGGTTAGGTCGCGTTTCTGGCTGGCGCGAAGCAGGTGCTTGTGGTGCCGTGCGGCTAGCGGGTGGGTTGGGTCGACTCGGTTGGTCCTCGCTGACGGTACCTGGGCGGTTACCTGACGTCGGCCGGGATGGGGTGGATTCAGGGCTGCGCTCCGACTGGGTCGCGCGAGGGCGTTGGCCGCTCACGCTTCCTCCTCCCGGGTTGTTGGTGACCACGGGTCGACGGTAGGGCGTACTGCTTCCGTTGATTTGTTCTCGGCGAAGTCCGTCGGTTGGTGTTGGGTCCACGCCGCCGCCGTTACCGCCACCGCCGTTGCCGCCGCCGGGCTGGGTCCAGCCTCCGCCAGGACGGTTCCATCGGTCGTAGCGTCGGTAGTAGGGGTTGCCCCAGTAGCCGCCGTAGCCGTAGTACCCGTTGTACCCATAGTACCCGCCGTAGCCGCCGTACCACGGGTCGTTCCAGCCGTAGCCGCAGTACCACGGGTCGTTCCAGCCGTAGCCGCCGTACCATGGATCGTTCCAGCCGTATCCGCCGTACCACGGATCGTTCCAACCGTAGCCTCCGTACCAGGGGTTGTTCCAGCCGCACCCGCGGTTCCATCGGTAGGGATTGTTCCATCCGCCGTAGTACCGGTGCGCGGGATAGCCCATCCAGGGCTGGCTCCAGTGGTAGTAAAAGGTTGGATAGTACTCGTAGCGGACCACGGTTCGGGTGCGTGGAGCTCGTTCAGGTCGGTCAGCCTCAGCCGATTCAGCGGCTTGATCGTCGGCACCCTCTTGGTAGCCTTTTTGGTAGCCCGTCTGGTAGCCCTCGCGGTAGGCCTCTGAATTGGACCAGGAATAGGAGCCGTCGTAGTCGCGAAAGCTTGACTGGCGACTGCCGCAGGAACTTAGCAAAAAGCCAAGCGGGGCGAGGAGTAGGAGGTAGCGCATCGGCCGTACTTTTGGGGTTCAATAGGACAGAACCCAAATTGCATACCAAAGTATGGCGAAGAACCTCACGCCCCGCGCAACCGACTACAGTAAATGGTACAATGAACTCGTTGTTCAGGCGGATTTAGCCGACAATTCCGGGGTGCGCGGATGCATGGTCATCAAGCCCCACGGCTACGCGATTTGGGAAGGCATGCAGGCGGAACTCGACCGTCGATTTAAGGAAACAGGTCACGTCAACGCCTACTTTCCGTTGTTTATTCCCAAGAGCTACTTCAGCAAAGAAGCCGCCCACGTCGACGGGTTTGCTAAAGAGTGCGCGGTGGTAACGCACTACCGCCTGAAAAATTCGCCCGACGGAAAGGGTGTGGTGGTCGACGAGGACGCCAAGCTCGAAGAGGAGCTGATTGTGCGCCCGACGTCAGAAACTATTATTTGGGATACCTACCGCGGCTGGGTTCAGAGCTACCGCGATTTGCCGATTCTCGTGAACCAGTGGGCCAACGTGGTTCGCTGGGAAATGCGCACTCGACTCTTTTTGAGGACCGCGGAATTTTTGTGGCAAGAGGGTCACACGGCCCACGCTACCCGCGAAGAGGCCATTGCTGAGGCCGAGCAAATGCTCGAAGTCTACGCGGAGTTTGCCGAAAATGTGCTCGCAATTCCCGTGGTTCGCGGAATAAAGACGCCCAACGAGCGGTTTGCAGGTGCCCTTGAGACCTACTGTATTGAGGCCCTGATGCAGGACGGCAAGGCGCTTCAGGCGGGCACGTCGCACTTTCTTGGCCAGAATTTCGCCAAGGCTTTTGACGTGAAGTTCCAGGACCGCGACGGTGAAGTCAAGCACGTGTGGGCGACCTCGTGGGGCGTTTCGACCCGCCTAATGGGTGCGCTCGTCATGACGCACTCCGACGACAACGGTTTGGTTCTGCCGCCGAAGTTGGCCCCGATTCAGGTGGTTATTGTGCCCATTTACCGTGGCGAAGAGGAGTTGGACGCCATTTCGGTGGTGGCGAAGCAGCTCGTGGCGGACTTGCGCGCTCAAGGCGTTCGGGTGAAGTACGACGACCGCGACACCTATAAGCCGGGTTGGAAGTTCAATGAATACGAGCTAAAAGGGGTTCCGGTGCGCATCGCTATCGGGCCGCGCGACCTCGCGAACGGCGTGGTGGAGTTGGCGCGCCGCGATACGTTGACCAAAGAGAGTGTGCCCATCGAGGGGCTGGCGGCGTCGATGAATGCGCGCCTTGCGGCGATCCAGCAGGCCTTGTACGACCGTGCGCTCGCACACCGCGAAGCCAACATGCACGTGGTGAATACCTGGGCGGAATTCGAGTCCGCACTCGACCAAGGCGGTTTTGTGTCAGCCCACTGGGACGGAACGCCCGAAACGGAGGAGCGCATCAAGGAGCTGACGAAGGCCACGATTCGCTGCATTCCGTTGAACAATCCGCTGGAGGCGGGAAGCTGCGTGCTGACGGGTGCGCCTTCGGTCCAGCGCGTACTTTTTGCCCGAGCCTACTGATGAAAAACGAAGCAAGTCCCGAGTTGATTCTGCAAACGCTGGCGACCAAGTCCAGCAACAAGCAGTTGGTGCACCGCAGGGTGCTGTCGGCTTTTGCCGAACTGCGCATGGTGGTTCAGTCTGTAGCGGTGGAGCTCAATAGCCAGATGGTGGGTATCGACCGGACCGTGGTAGTGGAGTTTGTGGACCGCGGCGAGTACGAGTTTGAAATTCGGTTTTCCGGGGATTCGCTTGTTTTTCAGGTGCATACGAATGCGTTCTTGCTTCCTTCGGGGCATGCGCTCCTCGCAACCCCTTATGTGAAGGCCGATCCAATGCGGGCTTATTTTGGATTGATTCACGTGTACAATTTTCTGTCGGACTCGTTTCGGATGCGCCGAATCAACGACGTGGGCACGCTCATGAGCCGACTTTTTGTGAACGGAGCCGGACATTATTTTGTGGAGGGAGTCGGGCCACTTAACCTGCCGCTTAACGAGGCAGAAGTGTGTGCAGACGATCTGAAACTCTGGCTTTACCGCCTGATGGTCACGGCAATGGACTTTGACTTGCAGGCGGCGCCGTTCGAGGCCATTCAAGAGGTTTCGGTCTTGGCACTCGAAGGAATTCGCGAGGAATTGCGCCAGCGCACCGGCAAACGCTTAGGGTTTCGCCCCGGAGGTTAGCAGATTTCTCTCAATGTACTTGTTGCATTGAGGGAAATTTTATATCTTTGCGCTCCCAAAACATAGGGCCCGTTCGTCTAGCGGTTCAGGACATCTCCCTTTCACGGAGAAGATCACGGGTTCGAATCCCGTACGGGTCACAAACAACAAAAACTAGCTAATCATGGC
>JACCDS010197977.1_pt1 | contig 28465 bp, 18 predicted proteins | sample 7446441 | NCBI WGS metagenome assembly JACCDS01 (sample SAMN15323445, study PRJNA562643) | freshwater metagenome | isolation source: river surface water | place: USA:Blue River Watershed | collected 2017-08-17 | reverse complement strand
CGCTCGGGTTGGCGGCGTACGGCCTCGTGGCGGTGCCGTCGCGGATCGTCGAGCCGCTGATTGCGCTGTCGATCGCGTGCGTGGCGCTGGAAAACATCTTCCGGCCGAAGCTTTCGTCGGCGCGCCTTGCCGTGGTCTTCGGCTTCGGGCTGCTGCACGGCCTCGGCTTCGCGAGCAGCCTGGCCGAAGTGCCGTTGCCGCGGCGGGAATTCCTGACCGCGCTGCTGGCGTTCAACTTCGGCGTCGATTTCGGCCAGCTGACCGTGATCGCCCTGGCTTTCGGCGCCGTGGGCTGGTGGCGGCACCGGACCTGGTATCGCGCGCGCATCGTGATCCCGGCCTGCGGATTGATCGCGGCCGTGGGCCTGGCGTGGACCGGGCAACGCCTCTTCACGTGACACGACATTCTCCCCTCTTATGAAATCGAAAATCCGTTCCCTGGCCGCGGCGGCCGCGTTGCTCGGCCTCGCGGCGCTGCGGCTCCCGGCCGCCGAGCCGTTTGTGTTCAATGCCGAGACGAAGCTGCGCCAGCAACTCGTGCAGGTGGCGCTCGGCCGCGAGCCCGCCGACCTCATCGTGCGCGGCGCCACCGTGCTGAACGTCTTCACGCTCCAGTGGGAGCCGGCGCAGGACATCGTGATCAAGGGCGCGCGCATCGCGTGGGTCGGCCCGGTCGGGAAGTGGCCCGGCCGCTGCGACCGGATCGTCGACGCCGCGGGCGAATGGGCCGTCCCCGGTTTCGGCGAGTCGCACAAGCACATCGAAAGCACGCATATCACGCCGGAGTACGAGGCCGCGCTCGTCATCGCGCAGGGCAACACGTGGACCGTCGACGGCACGCACGAGTTCGGCAACGTCGACGGCGAGCACAACGTCGAGTTCTGGCTCAAGGCCCGCGACGCCGGTTCGCCGTTCAAGCATTTCGTGGCGCTGAGTTCCGCGACGCCCCCGACGGCCTTCGAGCTCGGCGGCGGCTATTACGGCTACAAGGAAATCCGCGAGAACATGGCGAAAGACCTCCGCGTGCTCGGGCTCGACGAAGTCATGGACTGGCCCGCGGTTTCGAACCCGGCCAATCCCGGCTATTCGCGCATGTGGCAGGTGATCCAGGCGACGTGGGACGCACGCGGCGTGGTCGAGGGCCACGGCTCGGGCCTGACGGATATCGACACGATCAACGCGTTTTCCGCGGCCGGGCTTTCTTCGGACCACTCGGTGCGGCAGGCGCAGGAAGGCTGGGACAAACTCCGCCGCGGCATCACGGTGCAGATGACCCCGAGCACGATCCCGGCGCTCATTCCGCGCTTGGTGAAGGAGAAACTCAACGATTGGTCGAACCTCGCGATCACGACGGACGACCGCGACGCCTACGATTCGCTGAAGAACGGCACGATGGACTTCAACGTGCGCCTCGCGATCGGGGCCGGCGCGCCGGTCGAGGCGGCCTACGCGATGGCGAGCTACTATCCCGCGCGGCATTGGCACATCGAGCACCTGGTCGGCTCGATCGCCCCGGGCCGCGCCGCGGACATCATTTTGCTGAAAGAGGATCCCAAGCTCGTGAAGATCGGCCGCGTGTTCGCCGACGGCCAATTGGCGGCGGAGAACGGGAAGTTCCTCCTGCCGGTGCCGAAAATCGAGTATCCGGCGTGGGCGCACAACACGATCAAGATCGGCCGCACCTTGACCGCGGCGGACTTCGAGATCGCGGCGCCGGCGGCCGATCGCAAGACGGCGACGGCGGCGTTGCTGGAGCCGTTCTGGTTCAAGGAAGACTACCTCACCGCGGAGCTGCCGGTCGTGGACGGCAAGGTGCAGCGCGATTTGAAGCGCTTCATTTCCAAGGTCGCCGTGGTCGACCGTTTCCACGGCAAGGGCGTATCCAAAATGTTCTGGCGGCATGCGGGCCCGATGTCGGCGGACAGCGCACTCGCCTCGTCGTACATGCACGACATCCACAACATCTGGGTGTTCGGCACGAGCGACAGCGCGATGGCCCTGGCGGCGAACGAGCTCGCGGCGATGGGCGGCGGCTGGGTGCTGGTGCACAACGGCAAGGTGACCGCGCGGATCCGCTACGAGATCGGCGGCATCTTCACGCAGCGGCCGGCCACCGAGGCGGCGAAGGAGATGGAGGCGCTGCTCGATGCCGCCGACAAAGTGGAGTGGATGCCGGCTTCGCCGACCAGTGCGCGGCCGTTGCCCCCGGGTTTCCCGAAATACCTCACCGTCGTATTCCTGACCTGCACGCCGTGGCGCTGGGTGCTGGTGGCGCCGAACGACGCGGACCCGGTCGGTTTCGTCAACGTGACCAACGGCAAGCGGCATCCCATCGTATGGTAAGGCGCCCTTTTCCCCGGTCTCGGTCGTGGTTCGCTGGCTTTGGGCTCGCGGCGATGCTGGCGGCGCTGCCGTTGCGGGCCGATTTCGAGGCCCGTTGGCAGGAAATCCGCGCCGGTGCTTCGGCGCGTGAGTTGTACACGCTGCTGTATGCGCTGCCGAAGGGAGGCGACATCCACAACCACCTGCCGGGTTCGTATTTTCCCGAGCAGTGGTTGCGGGCGGCGACGGATCCGGCGCTCAAGGGCCGCGCCGACTACTACACGCGCGTGCGCGGCGGCGGGACCTTCAATCTGGCGTCGCCGGAGCCGGTGTATCCGCTCGAGACCATCCGGGCGGCGGCGTGGCGGGCCTTGCCTGAGGCGGCGCGCGCGGATTGGAAACCGCTCGGCGAACTTACCCCTGAAGAACGCGCGGCGTGGATCTCGCAGTACCAGATCGATCGCCCGGGCGAGGGACGGTACACGTTCTTCGCCGCGCCGCGGCAGCGGTTGACGCATCTCGGCCAGGATCCCGTCGTGATGACGGAACTGTTGGTCGAAACGATGAAGCTCTACGGCGCCGAGGGCGTGCGCTACCTGGAGTTGCAGGCGTCGCCGTTCACGCTGCACACGCCGGAGGGCAAACCGATTCCCGAGGACGAAGCCGCGGCGATCTACGAGGCGGCGCTGCAGCGGCCGGACGCGAAAGCGACAGGCGTCGAGGTGCGTTTCCAGATCACGGGCAACCGCTACATCGCCGACGCGGAGGCGCAGGTCGTGCGCATTTTCAAGTTTCTCGACCGCCATCGCGGCCGCTGGGTCGGGATCAATCTCGCGGGCATCGAGGAGCGCGGCACCGGCTACCCGAGCCGCTTCCTGTCGACCTTCCGCGACCTGCGCCGGACCTATGCCGATATCGGCATCTCGATCCACGCCGGCGAAATGGACGGACCCAATACCCACGTGCGCGACACGCTGCTGCTCGGCGCTAGCCGGATCGGCCATGCGGTCACGCTGATCAAGGATCCCGACACCCTGCTGCAGATGCGCCACCGGAGTTGGCTCGTGGAGATCAACCTGATCAGCAACCACCTGCTCGAATACACGCCCGACCTGGCGGTGCATCCGTTTCCCGAATACCTCAGGCTCGGCATTCCCGTCTGCCTCAACACCGACGACCGCGGCTGGTGGCATTCGACCATGACGGACGAGTACTACGTCGCGGTGACGCGGTACCGCCTCGCTTGGTCGGAGCTCAGGCAGATCGGCCGCGCGAGCCTGGCGCACGCTTTCCTTGATTCCGCGACCAAGGCGCGGCTGCTCGCGGCGCACGACGCGGAACTGGATGCCTTCGAGCGGAGATTGGCGGAAGGGAATTGGCGCGACGCCCTCGCGACCGTGAAGCCGGTGACCTTCGGGTATGCCGCGCGGCAATTCGGGCTGACCTTCCCATGAGGCGGTGGCGGTTGGCGGCTAGGGTGTGCGGTGCCTGGTTCGCGGCGGCCGGGGCGTTGCGGGCCGCGGAGCCGGCGACCAAGGAGTTCATTTGGGCGATTCCGAAGGCGGAACTGCACATCCATTTCGAGGGGACGCTTGAGCCGGAGCACTACCTCGAGTTGGCGAAACGCAATGCCCTGCCGGTGCGCTACGCGACGGCCGCGGCGGTACGGCAACGCCAACGCGACGGGCGGGACCTCAAGTCCTTCATCGAGGTTTACGAGGAACTGCTGTCGGTGATCCGCACAGAGGCGGACTTCCGGGAGGTCGCGCTGGCGCATCTGCGCCGGGCGAAGGCGCAGCAGATTGTCTATACGGAGATGTTCTTCGATCCGCAGATGCACACGGAGCGCGGGATTCCGTTGGCGACGGTGTTCGCGGGGTTGCTCGGGGCGCAGGCGGCGGCGCGGGACGAACTCGGGGTGCGGGTTGAGTACATCATGTGTTTCAACCGCGACCGTTCCGCGGAGTCCGCGCTCGCGATTCTTGAAGCGAGCCGACCGTGGCACCGGCGCATCCTCGGGGTCGGCCTCGACAATCCGGAGGAAAAGGATTTCCCGCGGAAGTTCGCCGGCGTGTTTACCCGCGCGCGCTCGCTGGGGCTGCGCGCAACTTCGCATTGCGACGTGAACCAGCCGAACACGTTGGCGCACCATTGGGGCTGCCTCGACGAGTTGAAAGTGGAGCGCATCGACCACGGCATCAACGTGCTGGACGACCCCGCGTTGATCGCGGCGGTGAAGGCGCGGGGGATCGGGCTGACGGTTTGCCCGACGTTGATGGAAGCGGAAATTCCCGGCCGGCTCGAGTTCCGGGCCAAGGCGGTGAAGCAAATGCTCGAACTGGGATTGCTGGTGACGATCAATTCCGACGACCCCGGACTGATGCGCGGACTACTGGTCGGGGATCTGATGTTGGCGGTGCACCAAACGGTCGGATTGACCAAGGCGGAGATCGTGACGCTGGCGGAAAACAGTTTTCGGATCGCTTGGTTGCCGGAGGCGGAACGCGCGGCGTACCTCGCCGCCGTGCGGGCGGCGGCGGCGAAGTAGCCCGGGCTTACAGCCCGGGTGAATGGGAGATAACCCGGGCTGAAGGCCCGGGCTACGGAATCCGCCATGGCCACGCGGATGCATCGCGGACGAGACCGGCTTTGACCGGATTCTGCACTATATAAGCCGCGACGCGCTCGCGTTCGGCTTCATGGCGCAGCCACCGGTCGAACCACGATTCCTGCCAGAAGGGTCCGGAGCGGCCGAGGGCGAGATTGGCCGCGCGGGCAACGCGACCTTTCCACGCCGCGATCATTCTCCGCAACGAGACGGGTGCGGTTCGGGCCGGCTCGACGACGAAATGAACGTGGTTGGGCATCGCGACGGCCGTGGAGACACGCCAGCCGGTGCGGGTTTCCAAGTCCGCCCAATGCGCCATCACGATTCGCGCGGCGGCGGATGTTTTGAAGGGAGTGAAGCCGGAACCTTGATCGACGTACTTCTCGCAGATCGCGAAGGAGGCGCGTTGCAGTGTCGCATAGTCCGACGACTCTGGAGAGATTGCGGCGAGGCGGAGGTGGGCTTCGCGCAGTCGAGTGACGACCTCGGCGGGCAGCGAACCGGCGCAACGAACGGTGATGAAATGGGGCCGGTCGCCGACTTCCCAGTGGGGCAGACGGTGGTGCCAGCGTTCACGCGTGTCGGTCAGGGAACCGGACATGCCGCGAACTTGCTAGGCGGTCGCGCGGCAACAAGGGGCGAATCGGACGAAATCAGAAAGATGGCCGCGGGGAGGTAGCCCGGGCTTTCAGCCCGGGTGGATGGGAGATATCCCGGGCTGAAGGTCCGGGCTACGGTGCTTTGCCCGGGATCTCGTTTCGGTAGCGGTCCCAGTTGCGCACGAGCTCGTGGAGCACGCGGCTGCCGACGGCGTACGACGAGGCGAGCGCGGGGGCCATGCCGGGATGCGGGCGGCCCGGGGTGTCGTAATTGACGCTCTCCAGCGCGGTCATGTCGGGGGCCTGCATCGAGAAGTTCATCGCGGCGTGCATCTGCAGGACCCGTTGCAAGTCGACGCGGCCCGCGCGGGCGAGCGCGGTGAGGGCGCCGATGCGGCCGCCGTCCGGGGTCGAGGTCGAGACGAAGTTGCCGGCGCCGTCGGTCCAGAGTTTGACCCAGCGGTTGGCCCACGCGGTGCGCTTGACGCCGTGCCAGTACGTGCCGGCGGCGAGATTGGAACCCTGCAGCACAAAGGGCGGACGCTGGGCGTTCGGGAAGCCGGCGAAGCGTTTCCGGTAATCCGCCATGTCCGGGGTGTCCGCGAGCGGCGTGTCCTTGGTCAGCCGATACGCCCAGGCGGAGAGCGCGGGGTTGAGGCGGTAGGCTTCGCGCACGGCCAGCAGTTCGGTAGAGCCGCGGGCGGCGGGTTTCTGGTCCGGCGCGGTGGCATGGACGGGGAAGTAGGTGGTGTCCCAGTCCGCCGGCAGTTCGCGGGCGTCGACCTCGTGGGCCCAATCGCCGTCGACGATCCACTCGCCCCACATCACGGAGGCGAGCGAGGCGTCGTGCGGGTCGAACCCGGTGAGCGCGGTGAGGAACCAGTACGCCTTGGAAAAATCGAAACGCGGGTCGAGGCCGAGAGCCATGACCGAGCTGGCGCCGTTGATCGGGCCGCGGCCGGAGACGAGGCCGACGACGCCGTCGGCGTTCATCACGATGTCGCCGCGGAAGGTGCCGGGCATAGGCACGATGCGGTCGAGCTTTTCGCCCTCGGCCCAGGGCTGGAGGCCGCCGGGTTTGTCGCCGGTGTAGGCGCCGTCCTCGAATGTGACGACGATGACGGCTTTGACGGGAATCGGTTTGGCGGCGGCCGCGGCGGCGGCCGGCGGCAGACCGGCGGAGAAAAGGACGGCGGCGGGGAGGAGGAAGCGCGGGAGGTGCATGGAGCGGGGGCGGAATTCCGGCGGCAGGCCGGGGCGGGGACCAACAGCCGGCGGCGTGCCAACGGTGCGCCGGCTGGCACGTCGGGTGCTCTAAGTAAGCATGCACTTACTTAGACTTCTCGGCGGCTTCCTCCTGGCGGCGGCGACCGGCGCCGGGGCCGAAGCCGGTTTGGCGGGGCGGTGGGCGGAGATCCGCCGGACCGCGAGCCCCGCGGAATTGTACACCTTGCTGTACGCGCTGCCGAAGGGCGGGGACCTGCACAATCACCTCGGCGGGGCCGGCCTGCCGGAGTGGTGGTTCGCCGTGGCGACCGATCCGAAACGGAACGGCGGCCAGACTTTCTACACCCGCACCCGGATCCTCAATGCCGGCCCGAGCGGGATCGACTGGCGCGGCCGGAACATCGACACCGTGTACTGGGTGACGATCCGCGAGTCGGCCTGGAAGAAACTCGCCCCGGCGGTGCGGGAGGAGTTCAAGCCGCTCGGCGCGCTGACGCCGGCGGAAAAGCAGGAATGGCTGGATGCGGTGCGGCTCGACCGGCCGGGGGAAGGGCGCGACGAGTTTTTCGAATTCACTTGGGTGCGGCTGAACCACCTGGTGCAGGATGCGCACGCGGTGCCGGAGATTTTGGTCGAGAACATGAAGGCGTTCGCGGCCGAGGGCGTGCGCTACCTCGAACTGCAGGCGCCGGCCTTCGGCATGAGCGATCCGGACGGCCGGGTGCTCCCGGGCGACGAGATGGCCGCGCGCTACGAGGCGCGGTTGGCGCAACCCGATGCGCAGGCCACCGGCGTCACGGTGCGGTTTCTGGGCAACGTGCTCCGTTTTGCGCCGACGGCCGAAGCGGAAGTGCGGCGCATGTACGCGTTTCTCGCCGCGCATCCCGCCCGCTGGGTCGGGATCAACATGGGCGGCCGCGAGGACAACGACAAAGGCTTCCCCCTGCGCTTCCTGAACGTCTACCGCGAGATGCGCCGGCAGCACCCGGGTATCGGGATCAGCATCCATGCCGGCGAAGTCGACGAGCCCAACGCGCACGTGCGCGATACCTTGCTCCTCGGGGCGACCCGCATCGGGCACGGCTACAACCTGATCACGGACCCCGACACCATGCTGCTGATGCGCCACAGCCGTTTCATGGTGGAGATCAATCTCATCTCCAACCAGCTGCTCGAGTACGCGGCCGACATCCAGGCGCATCCGTTTCCCGAATACCTGCGGACGGGCATTCCCGTCGCGCTGAACACCGACGACCGCGGCATGTGGGACAGCAACATGACGGACGAGTACTACACCGCGGTGCGGGAGTTCGGGCTCACGTGGGCGGAGACGGTGCAGCTGGGGCGCACCAGCCTGGAGTTCGCCTTTGTGCCGGCCGATGTGAAGGCGCGGCTGCTGGCGGAGTACGAGCGCGACGTCGCGGCTTTCGCCGTCCGTTTCGGTGGCGCCGACTGGCGCGAGGCGCTCAAGGCGGTCAAGCCCGTGACCTACGGCTACGCGGCGCGCAAGTGGCAGCTGCGTTTCAACTGAGCCGGCGGAACCCCGCCCGAACCCCATGTTTTTCCAGCAGCACACTTCCCGCGAAGTCCGGTTCATCGAATGGGCGGCGCGCCACGCCCGCGATTTCGCCGCCCGGGCGGCGACCCACGATTGCGAAGCCACCTTTCCCTTCGAGAACTACCTCGCCCTGAAGGAGAGCGGCTACCTGCTCCTGAACACGCCCGAGGCCTGCGGGGGCAGCGGCGCGACGCTGCTCGAGCGGATCAAGGCGCAGGAGAAATTGGCCGAAGGCTGCGGCTCCACCGCGTTGGCGGTGAACATGCACTTCAACACCGTCACGATGCTCACGCTGATGCAGGAACGCGGGGTTTCCGCCCACGCGGCGCGGCTGCTGGCGGAGGTGGCGGCACAGCGCCACGTGATCGGCGGTTCCTTCACCGAGCCGGGCAACGCGATCGGTTTGCTGCGGCCGCGCACCCGGGCGACGCGCCACCCGGGCGGCTGGCTCCTGAACGGCACCAAGATCTTCAGCAGCCAGAGTGTGGCGCTCGACCGCTTCTTTTCGGAGGCGACCTGGGACGAGGCGCCGGACGGCCCGGCAGTGCTGACGTTTCTGGTGCCGACGGCGACGCCGGGAATCGAGTTTGCCGAGGACTGGAACTCGATGGGCATGCGCGCGACGGCGTCGCACACGACCACGTTCAAGGATGTGTTTCTCGCGGAGGAAAACGTGCTGCTGCGGCGGCCGACGTTCACGCGCGGCGGGGTGACGTATCTCTTCGGCACCAACCCGCTGGCGAATTCGTCGGTTTACATCGGGCTCGCCCTGGCGGCCCGGAATTTTCTCGTCGGCATGATGGCGGCGCGGAAGAAGCCGCCGCTGAACCGGTCGCTCGGTTTTTTGCCCAACGTCCGCGTGAAGATCGGCGAAATGGACGCGCTGATCGAGGCGGCGCGCGCCGTGCTCTGGAAAGCGGCGGCGGAGTTCGACCGCGATCCGCCCGAGGATTGGACCCGCAAAGCGGCGGCCGCGAAGATGATCGCGATCGAGAACAGCTCGCGCGTGCTCGACCTGGGCCTGCGCGTGGCCGGCGGCGCATCGCTGTCGCGTTCGTTTCCGCTCGAGCGGATTTTCCGCGATGTGAAGGCGGGGCTGTTCCATCCCCTGGATACGGATCAGACGCTCGATTTTCTCGGCCTTTCGGCCTTCGGCCTGAGCGATCCCGATCCCGGCATCGCGGAGATCGAGGCGGCGGATACGGCGCGGCGGCAGCCGGCCGAGGCGCTCGCCTAGCGCGGGGCGGCCGGCAACGCGATCACGCCGGCGCGGACCATGTGCGCGGCGGTGCGGTCGATCGCATCCGGGTCGGCCCGCAGCAGGCCGGCGCGGCCGTCGCCGAGCACGAGGTCGCGCTGCAGCTCGAAGCGTCGGAGCACCTGCGCCGGGGTGAGCGGCTGGCCGGTGGCGTAGCGGCTGGTGATTTCCGCGGCGGCGACGGGCTCGTCGAGCATGAACTCGACCGCCTGCCGCAGCGCCCAGAGGTAGCGGCGGACGACGTCGGGTTGGTCGCGGAGGAAATCGCGGCGCACGACGGAGACATCGGCCGCGCCTTCCCAGCCGTGCTGGGCGAGCGGATACGCGACCCAGTTGAGGTAGCCGGCATCCTCGAGCAGGCGCGGCTGGTTCACGATCCACGAGGCCATGCCGTCGACGCGGCGCATGATCAGGGTGTCGACGGTCGAGACGCGGAGGAACTTCACCTCGCTCGGGGACTGGCCGTTGAGGGCGAGGACGCTTTCCATGACGTACTGCGAGGTGGTTTCGACGGCGATCGTCTTGCCGGCGAAGTCGGCGGCCCGCAGCACGCGGGTCGAACGCCGGTCCCGGGGCGTGTCGTGGTCGATCGTTAGAATCGCCTCGGGGGTGCGGCGCAGGGTCACGGCGACGATGACGACATCGGCGCCGGTGGGACTGGCGACGAATTTGGTGACCTGGGTCGTCATGTTGATGACGCCGATCTCGACCCCGCCGCCGGCGAGGACGGCGAGGTAGTTGTGCGCGGGGCCGCCGGAGAGCAATTCGACGTCGAGGCCGGCCGCGGCGAAGAATTTCTTTTCCTGGGCGATGTACCACGGCGCTTCCTCGTCGTTGAGCAGCCACGGCAGGCCGATGCGCAGGCGCACGCGGCGGTCGAAGGCCGGCGGCGGCGTGCCGGCGGCGGGAATGAAATCGTTGGTCGCGTAGCGGGCCGCGGGCAGGCGTGCCTGCACTGATGCGAGGGTTTGGGCGTAGGTGGCGGCGGGCGCGGCCACCGGGGCGGCGGGCGGCGGCGCGCGGCCGCAGGCGGACAGCAGGGCGGCCAAGGCGAGGGCGAGAAGGAAGCGGAGCAAGGAAGGCAAAGGGAAGCGGGGTCAGGCGCGCTGCCAGCGCAGCACGCGGCGTTCGGCGAGGCCGACGAGGCCGTAGACCAGCATGGCGACGACGCTGGCAACGATGGTGACGGCGAAGAGGCGGTCGGTGCGGAATTGGGTCGAGGCCTGGACGATCAGGAAACCGAGACCGCGCTGGGCAAAGAGCCATTCGGCGACGATGGCGGCGATGATGCTGCCGGTGAACGCGATCTCGTGGGCGGCGAGGTAGAAAGGGATCGCGGCGGGCCAGGCGGCTTTGCGGAAGATCTGCCAGCGGGTGGCGTGCAAGGTGCGCAGCCGGTCGATCAGCACGGGATCGGCGGTCTTCAGGCCCTTGTTCAGATTGGCGAGGATCGGGAAGAAGGTGACGAGCACGACCACGATCAATTTCGGCCCGAGCGAGTCGCCCATCACGACGACGAGGATGCTGGCGACGGTCGGGAACGGCACGTTTTTCAAGGCGACCAGCCACGGGGCCAGCACGCGTTCCGCCCCGCCGACGTGGAAACAGAAGAGGGCGCAGCCGAGCGCGAAGACGTTGGCGATAGCGTAGCCCAGCACGGCTTCGCCGAGGGTCACGAGCGTGTGGCCGAGAAGGGCGGAGCGCTCCGTCCACAACACGCCGGCCACCATAGCGGGCGGCGGCAGGAACGCGGGTTTGGGCTCGAAGCACCAGATCGCCAGTTGCCACGCCGCGGGGACGGCGAGCAGGACGAGCAAAAACGGGAGCGGCGCTTTCATGCGGCGGCGCCCGCCGGCACGACGCCGTGCAGGCGGCGGCGGAGATGGGTGACTTCGGCAACGACGGCCGGGGCGGTCCAGTCGCCGATCCGGGCGGCGGCGGGGACTTCGGAAATGGAGTGGATGCGGCCGGGATCCGGGCGCATCAGGACGATTCGATGGGACAGCGTGACCGCTTCCTCGACGCTGTGGGTCACGAGCACCACGGTCTGGCCGGTGGCGGAGATAACGCCGCGCAGCCAACCCGTGAGGGATTCGCGGGTGATCTCGTCGAGCGCACCGAAGGGTTCGTCGAGCAGGAGAATCTCCGGGCGATGGACCAGGGCGCAGGCGATGTTGACGCGTTGCTGCATGCCGCCGGAGAGCTGGTGCGGATAATGGTGGCCGAAGGCTTCAAGGCCGAATTGCCGCAGGAGTTCCGCGGGGGTGAAGGAGCCGGACCGCCGGACGATCTCGAGGGTGAGGCGCACGTTTTCCAGCGCAGTGCGCGACGGGACGAGGGCGGGGCGCTGGAACGCGACCCCGATGGCGCCGCGCCGGCAGGCCTCGACCGGGGCGAGCCCGCCGACTTGGACGATGCCGCTGGTTGCGGTGTCGAGACCCGCCAGCAGCCGCAATAGGGTGCTTTTGCCGCAACCCGAAGGGCCGAGCAGACTCACGAATTCGCCGCGGGCAACCGTCAGGTCGACTTGGTCGAGCGCGACGGTGCCGCCGGGGAAACGTTTGGAGACTTGGGAAACAGTGATCACGCGATCGCGGTAGCCGCCGGTAGCGACAAACGTGCCACGATCGCGTGAGCTGACGTCAAAGGCCGCGGTTCAGAACTTGAACGACGCGCTGAACTCGTAGCCGCGCGAGGGCAGGGGCAGCACGACGGCACCGCCGAAGATATCGGGGAAATTCGAGCGGTAGTACCATTCGTCCGTGATGTTGCTGACGCTGACTTTGAGGTGCCAAGCGCCGATGCCGTAGCCGAGCGAGCCGTTGAAGACCATGGCCGAGGGCAGAATGACGGACTTCAGACGGTCGGCCGAGACGCTGGCCTGGTAGGTGCCGCTCAAGGTCGCGGTCAAACGGTCCATCATCGTGTAGGAAACGGAACCGCTGATGACCTTGTCGGGCGAGCCGGCGCGCTCGATGAAATCGGTCGCGGCGCGGGCGGCGGGCACCGCGGTGAACACCGTGCCGCCGTAGGCGTTGATGCCCGGGACGCCGGTGGTGGCGGGATTGCCCCATTGCGTGCCGGCATTGACGCCGAGCAAGCCGCTGGGCTGGAGGACGAGCGGCGGGTCGTACACGGTCTTCTGCCAATTGGCGGCGACGGTGAAGGCGAGCTGCTTGAGCGGGACGTAACGGATTTCGGTTTCGATACCTTCGCCCTTGGTGGCGGTGACGGTGAGGTCGACCGAACCGTCGGATACGCCGGAGCGGGTCTGGGAATAGCCGGCGACGGAGGCGAACAGTTTGCCGCCGAAGAAGGAGGCTTTGAGGCCGAGTTCCTTGAGTTCGGTGCCGTTGAGCGGGCCGGACATGACGACGCCGGGGGCGACTTCGCCGTCCTGGCCGGAGCTGATCAGCGACTGATGGGCGCGGGTGCCGTAGACCGAGAGGACATCGAGGTTGCCGGATTTGACGATGAGGTTGTGGGAGAGGCTGACGTTCCAGGAAGTGCCGGAGTCGTCGTTCTCGACCACCTCGCCGCGGGCGAACTGGTTGCGGCCCGGGAGCGGGGCGGGCCGGACGAGCGGCGCGTTGATCCCGTTTTGCTTGGAGGTCATCTTCGGGATGTAGTCGAGCCGGGCCCCGAGGAGCAGGTGGGTGCGCTCACGGTACGAGACGGCGGTGACGAGACCGAGCGAGAGGTCGGTGTACTTCGACGTGATGTCGTTGTCCCACGGTTTGAGGTCGGGGCGCAGGTAGGCGTGCGCCGCCCGGTCGATGGCCGTGGAGGGTTTGGTGATGTCGCGGCGCTCGAAGGTTTCCGACGACGTATCGCTGCGGCCGTTGGCGTGGTTGAAGTAGAACGAGCCGGCGGTCGTGGTCGTGATTTTCAGGGCGTCGGACGGCGTGTGGACGGTGTCGGCGACGAGCTTGTTCTCGAAGGTGAACGCTTCCTGCTGCTGGGAGAAGCCGTAGGCGGCGTACTTGTACCGGTCGAGGTAGTCGACGAAGACCTTGTTGGTGAGCGTGACGGTCGGGCTGAACGTTTTGATGACGTCGAAGAACGCGCCGAAACTCTTCGAATCGACCTTGTCGCCGGCGGCGATGAGGACCTGGTTGCGCTCGAGCTTGGCGGTGCCGGGATTGAGCAGCCGGTAGTTGGCGTTCGGGGCGGCAGGGTTGGTGTTGCCGTAGGGCTTGTTCGCGATGGCAAAGTTCAGGACGTTGACGCCGGCGGCGAGGTACTCGGCGCGGCTGTTGAGGCCGTCGCCGTCGGTGTCGATGCTCGGCGGACTGCCGGTGATGTAGTTGCGGTTGTCGATCAGGTCCTGGCTGATGCGGTTCCAGCCGGCATTCTCGGTGCCGCCGTAATAATGGTACTGCTCGCCGAACTGGATGCGCACCGAGGGGGTGAGATCGTAGTCGAACGAGGACTGGATGATAAGCTGATCCTGGTAGCTGTTCTGGTAGAAGCTGCCGGAGTTCTCGGTCAGGACGTAGGCGTAGTAGCCGCCGGTCTTGCCGAAGATCGGGGCCGGGCCGCCGACTTCGGCCGTGGAAACGCGTTTTTCGAAGGAGCCGAAGGTCGTGGCGATCTTGCCGGTGGGTTTGCCGAGGTAGCGTCCGGTCGAGGCGCGGGCCGATTTGGGAATGAAGTTGAGGTAGCCGCCGATCGGGCCGGGGCCGAAGATCGGGGAGGGCGGGCCCTTGACGACATCGATCCGGTCGGAAGCGCCGATCGGCGTCGGGAAATTGCCCGGGTTCTTGATCCGCTTCATGCCGCGGAAAAAGGTCTCGCCGGGGGCGCCGCGGATATCGAGGGCGCCGGGCACGCCGAAGAACGAACTGGTGTAGGTGCCGGAAGTGAGCGCGACGAGGTCGTTGATGTCGTCGATGTCGAAGAGTTCGATCATCTCGGCGGTCACGACGCTGATGGAGCGCGGGGTGTCGATCGACTTGAGCCCGAGCCCGAACACCGAGTCGGCCGGGGTGTTGGGCATGATGCCGGCGGGATCGTCGACTTTCTCCGCGAGGACGAATTTTTCCATCGTGGTCACGGCCTCGGGCCGCGGCGCGGTGTCCGGGCGGGCCGCCGGCGTCGTCTGGGCGGCGAGCGATCCGCCGGACAGGAGTAGGGATGCGAGCAGGCGATGGGGCAGGCGCCGGTGCGGAGGGTGGTTGGATTTCATGGTGTGGGCGGGTCCGGGGAAGCATTTCATATGCCACGGCCGGACTTTGTAAGTGATCACTCACAAAGGGCGGCCGCCGGAAAAGCGTTTGCCTGCGGCCGGGCGGCCCGCAGCGTGGCGGAACTGCCGCACCCATGCCGAAAACCCCTGTGCCCCGCCGTCTCTCCGCCGTCCAACGCAAGGAAGCCATCGCCCGCGCCGTGCTGCCGGTCGTGGCCCGCAAAGGCTTCGACGGGGTCACGACCCGGGAACTCGCCGCGGTAAGCGGCGTCTCGGAGGCGCTGATTTTCCGCCATTACCCGACCAAGGAACAGCTCTGCGCGGAGATCTACGCCTACTGTTCCCACAGCTTCGAACTCGACTACCGGCGCATCGTGCAACTGCCGCCGGCGACGGCTTCGCTCGTGCGGCTGGTCTACTTTCTGGTCCGCGGCATCGTGATCAAGCGGCCGGACCATGCCGACGCCTCGATGCGCCTGCTCTACCGCAGCCTGCTGGAAGACGGGCTCTATGCGGGCCGGGTTTTCGGCGGCCGGCAGCTGGGGCTGATGCGCCGGCAGTTCGCCGCGTGTCTCGCGGCGGCGCGGAGCGCGGGGGATGCGGCGACCGTCGGCACGGCGGTGAAGGACCTCTTCTGGTTCTGCCACCACACCGCCTCGCTCGTCTGCCTCGTGCGCCTCGCGGAGCGGCCGGCGGTGTCGTACCAGGCCCGGGCGGACGGACTCGTGGCCGACCTGACGCAATTCGTCCTGCGAGGCATCGGGCTGAACGAGGCCGTGCTGGCCCGAGAGGCGACGCCGGCGCGTTTCAAGGCGTTCCTGCGTTCCCCGGAACTGACCCTGCTCGCCCCGCTGTAGGGAGACGGTTCCGGGCGCGCGCGTCGGCGGCCCGAATTCCGATAGGTGCGGGGGCGCGATTGTGGTAGGGATGGCCGGTCGCTCCCGGACTTTCCCCAACCCCGTTTCCGCCATGTCTCTTCCTTTGCTGCCGCGTGTCGTTACCCGTTTGCGTGCGTTTCTTTTGGCCGGTCTCGGCGGCGCCGGCTTGGTCGCGGCGCCCCTGCAACTGCGCGAAGATGCCGCGGCGGGCACGCTCACCGTGGTGCGGGTCGGGCAGGGAACGCCGTTGCTGGTGCAGCAGGCCGGAGCCCAAATGCGGCCGTACCTGCATCCGCTCGTGGCGCCCGACGGCAAGGGCGTGCTCACGGAATTCAGCCCGGGCCACCATCGGCACCAGACCGGCATCTACTGGGGCCTGACGCGGTTGAACGGCCGGGATTACTTTCACAACCCCGGCGCCGGTTACTGGCGCCGGACGGGCCTGCAGGTCGTGGCCGGGCGGGGCGAGGAGGTGACGTGGCGGACGGACTACGATTTGCTAGGTGCGGACGGCCAGCCGGTGCTGCGCGAAACGCAACGCTGGTCGATGCGCGAGAGCGAAGGCCGATTTTTGCTCGATCTGGAATGGACCGGCGAGGCGGTTTCGGACGTGACCGTCTCGGAGTACGCCTACGGCGGTCTCTTCGTGCGCATGCCGTGGCGCGCCGGGATGCCGGGCGCCGTGGTGAACGGCAACCGCCAGCGCGGCGAGCGGGCCAACGGACAGCGGTCCGTCTGGCTTGATGTCGGCCTGCAGGTGCCCGGGCGCACCGACCAGGCGCACCTCGCGATTTTCGACCATCCGCTGAACCCGGGTTATCCGCAGCCGTGGCGCGTCGACGGCCAGTTCGGCGTCGGCCCGAGCCGCGCGATCCTCGGCGACTGGAAGATCGCCGCGGGCAAATCCGTAACCGTCCGGCACCGGCTGGTCGCGTATGCCGGCGAGTTCAGCGACCTGAAACTCGACCAAGCGTGGAAGGACTACACCGGCGAGGGGCTCGACAGCGCGCTCTGGGTGCTGGCGCGGGAAGAAGGCAAGCGGGCGAAGTTCCTGACCGGCGAGGAGGCCGTCGCGAAAATGACCGTGCCGGCCGGTTTCGAGGTGAAGCTGGCGGCGGCCGAACCCGCGATCACGCAGCCGATGGCGTTCTGCTGGGACGACCGCGGGCGGCTCTGGGTGGCGGAGAACCGCGATTACGAAAACCGGCGCGAGGGTTTCGCGAATTCCGGCGACAGCCGGATTCTGATCCTCGAGGACACCGACGGTGACGGAAAAATGGATACGCGGAAGGTGTTCCTCGAAGGGATCCCGTTTCCGGCCGCGATCGCCGTCGGCTTCGACGGCCTCTGGCTCGGCGCGCCGCCGAATCTGCTCTTCGTGCCGGATCGCGACCGCGACGACCGGGCGGACGCGGACAAGATCGAGATCCGCCTGACCGGCTGGGGTATCCAGGACCGGCACGAGACGCTCAACAGCTTCACCTGGGGTCCCGACGGCTGGTTGTACGGCTTGCAGGGTTTCGCGACGCGCTCGACCGTCGGCAAACCGGCCGACGGCGGAAAACTCTACCGGACCGGCGAGCCGTTTCCCGAGAAGATGGCGGTCGTGGACGGGCAGTACATCGACGGCGGCGTGTGGCGCTACCATCCGACCAAGCAGCGTTTCGAGATCGTGGCGCACGGTTTCAGCAATCCCTGGGGGCTCGATTTCGACGACCACGGCCAGATGTTCATCACCGCCTGCGTGATCCCGCATCTCTGGCACGTGATCCCGAACGGCATCTACCACCGCCAAGGCGGCCGGCACATCAACCCGTATGTCTACGACGACATCAAGACGATCGCCGACCACCGCCACCGCTCCGCCCACGGCGGCGCCCGCATCTACTTGGCGGACGCGTTTCCGGCGGCGTACCGCAACCGCATCTTCATGGCCAACCTCCACGAGCGCGCGCTGCTGACCGACGTGCTGGTGCCGGCGGGCTCAGGCTTTGTCGGGCAACACGGCGACGATGTCCTGCTCGCCAACGATCCGCAGTGGATCGGCTTCAGCGTCGAGACCGGGCCGGACGGCGCCGTCTACGTCCTCGATTGGCACGACGCCGACATCTGCGGCAATTCCGTCAACGACAAGGGCACGGGCCGCATCTTCCGGTTCGCCCCCAAGGGTCTCGCCGGCACGACCGGCTTGGATCTCGCGGCGCGCAGCGATCTCGAGCTCGTGCAGCTCCAGACCCACCGCAACGACTGGTACGTGCGCCGCGCCCGTCTGCAATTGCAGCAACGCGCCGCGGCCGGCCGGCTCGATGCGCAGGTGCCGGCGAAACTGTGGGAGCTGTTCGCGGCGGGCGACACGGCGGCGCGGAAGCTGCGGGCGCTTTGGGCGCTGCACGTGACGGGGCAGCTGCCGCGGGCGCGTTTGGCGGAGCTGTTGCGCGCGCCGGAACCGTATGTCCGCGGCTGGGCGATCGAGTTGCTGTGCGAGGACGGCTCGCCCGGGTCGGAAACGGTGGCGGAGTTTGCGCGGATGGCGGCGGGCGATCCGTCGCCGGTCGTGCGGCGCTACCTTGCTTCCATGGCAGCTCGTCTGCCGCTGGCCGAGCGTTGGGAGATCGTGGCGGGATTGTCGCGGCAGGTCGGCGACGCGGCGGACCACAATTTGCCGAAACTGATCTGGTTTGCGCTGGAGCCGCTGGTGGCGGCGGAACCGGCGCGGGCCCTTGCGCTGGCGGCCCAGGCGAAACTGCCGCGGCTGCAGCAGTTCGTTGCGCGGCGGGCGACCGCGGCGCGGCAATTGGAGCTCGTCGTCGGCGCGATCGGGGCGGCCCCGGCCGCGGCCCTGCGCGAGGCGCTGCTCGAAGGCTTGCGCGACGGGCTCGGCGGGTTGGGGCGGCGCGAAGTGTCGGCGCCGGCGAATTGGGAAGCGACGGCGGCGCCGCTGCGGGACGGCGCCACGGCGCGGAGCCGCGAACTCGCCTTGGAGATCGGGCAGCGCTTCGGCGATGCCCAGGCGGCGGCGGCGCAGCTGGCGACGCTGCGGGATCCGGCGGCGGAACCGGCGCGGCGGGCCGACATTCTCGCGGCCTTCGCCCGCGACGTTTATCTTCCGGCCGTGCCGGCGGTGATCGCGTTGCTGGACGACGCGGGATTGCGCCGCGATGCGCTGCGGGCGGCGACGGCCTTCGAAGATCGGAAAATTGCGGAAGCCGTGCTCGCCCGTTTCGCCGGCTGGCCGGCGGCGGACCGCGCGGAGGCGATTTTGACGCTGGCGGCCCGGCGGCCGAGTGCGGAGCGACTGCTGGCCGCGCTCAAGGCACAGCAAATTGCGAAGACTGAAATTTCCGCCTTTGCGGCGCGGCAATTGCAACGCGTGCTCGGGCCCGGCTTCGGCGATTTCTGGGGACCGCTGGCCGTCCCGGACGAGGCGAAGCTTTCCGAAATGGCGGCGTTGAAACGGCGTCTGACCGATCCGGTGCTGGCCCGGGCGGACGTCGCCCGCGGTCGCGCGGTGTTCGAACGGACGTGCAGCGCCTGCCACACCTTGTACGGGGCGGGCGGGAAAATCGGACCCGATCTCACCGGCTCGAACCGCGCCAACCTCGACTACATCCTGACCGAAATCGTGAATCCGAGCGAAGTGATGCAAGAGGGCTACCACTTGGTCACGATCACCACGCGGGACGGCCGCACGCTGGCGGGCAACGTCGCTGCGGAAGACGACCAGCAGGTGACGTTGCGGATGGTCGGGCAGGATACGGTCGTCGCCAAGGCCGAGATCCAGGCCCGCGAGAAATCGCCGGTGTCGCTGATGCCCGAGGGTTTGCTGAAGACGCTGTCGAACGACGAAGTCCGCGACTTGATCGCGTACCTGCGGACGACGCGGCAGGTGCCGCTGCCGGCACCGTGATCCGGGACGGGGACGTCAGCCGAGCAGGCTGGCGTCCGCGGCGCCCGGGCCGCGTTCCGGCGGAAGGTGCAGGCGCACGCGCGTGCCTTGGCCGACGGCGGAGGCGATCCAGAAGCGGCCGCCGAGTTCGCGGGTGGCGAGAAATGCCTTGGTCAAACCGCAGCCGGCGCCGAGCGTACGGATGTCGCCGACATTGCTGCCGCGCCGGCCGAAGCCGACGACGGTCTCGATCTCGTCCGCCGGAATTCCGCGGCCCGTATCCTCGACGGTGAGACGCACGCCGTCGCCGCCGCAGTGGAGCGCGGCGCGCAGCTGGCCGCCGGACGGCGTGTACTTGCGGGCGTTGGCGACGAGATCGCGCAGCACGTCCTTCAGGACGGCGGGCAAGCGGATCAGGCCGCCGTGCCGGCCCTCGAAGCGCAGGTCGACATAGGTGTCGTTCGGTCCTTTCAGGGCGAGGTTGTAGACGAAGCGGAGCCGGCCGTGGCTGAACTGTTCGAGCCCGCGGAACCATTCCTGGAAATCGGCGACGAGATCGGTGGCGGCGACCTGCACCCAGCGGCCGGGCTCCGCGGCGCGCGCCGAGTACTCCAAAGTGCGGACGTGCAGAATCCAGAGGAACGAATCGAGGTTGGAAATCGAGGCGAGCACCGCGGCGTCGGCGCGCCGGGCGGGAAACTGGTCGAGGCGCGCCTCGATTTCGAGGTGGACGATCGACTCGAATTCCTGGTCGCGGACGGCGTCGGCCAGCGCGGTGCCGGCGCTCCCGACCCGGGCAACGCGCCGGTCGCAGGCATCGAGGGCGGCGGCGAAGAGGTTTTCGTTGTCGGCCAGGAGAATGCCGAGACCGGTGAGTTCACCGCGGACGACGTTGTACAGGTTCAGCAACGAGTGGCAGTCGACGATCGAACGCTCCGCGGGCGTGAGGGGAGGGATGGCGGTAATCTCGCGTTCAACCATAGCGGCTCGGGGAACCGCCATCATGGCGGCGACGGGCGGGAGCGGCTACGCGGATCTTGGGTTTGTCACGGCATCGGCTGCGTTCGCGGGATCGGGGCCGGGGCACGTAAGGGAAATTGATCCTACAGAATCGGCGTCAGCGGGGAGCCGACGGCCTTGTAGAGCCGCGTGACGATTTCTTTGGTGGAAAGCAGTCCTTCGGTGCCGGGGAAGGCGCCGACGTCGCGGTAATGCTCGTGGAATTTCGGGTGCTCCGGCGGCACGGGGGCGGCGCCGGGTCGGAGTTCGAAGCTGCTCGTGTTCTGCACCGGCCAAAGCTCGATCGGACTGAGGGAAAAGAGGTCGCTGACGAGGCCGTTGACGGTCTCCAGGCCGAGCGGCAAGGCGCGGCGCGCGATGATCCAGCTGTTGCCGGGCGCCATGTCGGCTTCGATTTCGGCCTGCAGCCCGCGGGCGAAGGCCTCGTCTTCCACCAGCAAACCGACCTCCGTATTCAGATTCTCGGAACGCGGATCGAGGTTGTAGGAGCCGACGAAGGCGAGGCGGCCGTCGACGACGAGCGACTTGGCGTGGAGGCAAAGGAACGGTGCGGGGGCGGGCCGACCGGGCCGGGCAGTGCGCGCGGCGAGCGCGGCCATGGCCGGCTGCCGGGGAAAGTGGGCGAGGAGGTTTTCCGGCAAAGGCCGGGACTCGAAAATCCGCAAATGGAGGTCCTCGACGTATTCGCTGCGGAGCCGGTAGTTGGCGGAGTAGGCGAAGAGGTTGTCCGTCGAAGCGAAGCTGTTCGTCGAGATGCGGACGGCGAGACCGGGACGCGCGGCGTGCAGTTCGCGCAGGAGTTTGCGCGCGGGCCGGCTCAGCACGAGGTAGGGCGTCTGCATCACGATCGAGGATTCCGCTTTTTCGAGGACGGCGCGGAGCTCGGCCGTGATGCGGGCGGTGCTGGAAAAGAAGCCCGTGCCCTTGCCGGGATCATCGGCAACGAAGGTGACTTTCCGCACCGGCTGCAGCGGCGCCGCAAAGCGCGCGGCGATCAGCGCGGCGTCATCGGCTTCGCGGCCGAGGTCCGCGAAGTGCGGGCCGAAATCGTAGTCCGCGCGGTTGGGATAGCGGCGGAATTGGCCGGCCGCGATCACGGCGGCGACGTCGGCGAGCTCCCGGCTGGGCACGGCGTGGCGGTAGGCCCAGAAGGCCTCGAACGAGGCGACGGCATCGCGCACCACCGGGCCGACGGCGACGACATCGCGGTCGCGGAAATTCAGGCCGACGGAGTGGTCGTAGTAGGCGTTCTCGATGTTGCGGCCGCCGGTGATGAAGACGGCTTCGTCGACCAGCATGACCTTGTTGTGCATGCGTTGGTTGAGGCCGCGGAAGGAGGTGACGGCGGCGACGAAGTTCTGCCAGCGCGTGGGTTTGAGGCGCGAGAGGGCGGGCCGGTAGTGCTTTACCTCGAGGTTCGGATGCGCGGTGGCGAGAAACGCGACGGTGGCCGGATCCTGGTCCGAGATCATGTGGTCCGCGAGAAGCCGGACCTTCACGCCGCGACGGGCGGCCTCGATGAGTTCGCAGATCAGCAGCCGGCCGCATTCGTCGTTCGTCCAGATGAAGGTCTGGATCGAGACCGAGCGTTGCGCGGCGCGGATCAGATGCACGCGGAGCAGGAGCGCGTCGTAGCCGTTTTCCAAACGGGCGAGCCGGTTGTCGCGGGTGGAGTCGGAGCCCGGGACCGCGCCGGCCGGGGCGGCCAACCAAGGCGCGAAGGGCGAGGCCGCGGGCGGAACGGCCGCGGCCAACGCCGCGGTTTGGAGCAAGGTGGCGAAGCCCAAGATCCGCAGCACGGCACCGATCCGACGGGAAAACAGGGCGGTCAATTTTTCGCGGCCGCGGCGTCTGTCGGGCCCGGGGCGGCGACGGGATTGCGCGCGCGTCATGGCAATTCGTAAACCTCGACGAGGGCCTCGCCGGTGGCGCCGCCGACGCCCGAGATCTGCACCGTGTAGGAACGACCGGCGGGCAAGGTGGCGACAAACGCGGCGTCGCGGCTTCCGGCGGGCAAGGCAAAGGCGCCAACGGCCGCGAAGGTCGGCGCGAGGTCGGCGGCCCAGGTGTCGTTTTCCGCGAGCCGGACGGCGCCGTCGAACAGCTCGAGCTTCGGATCCGCGAGGACACCCGTGACGCCGAAGGGCGCCAAGCCGGGGCCCACGGCACGGAGCAGCACGCGTTGGGTGCCGCTGCCGGCGACGAAGAAACCGGCGATGAGAATATCGCCGCCGGTGCCGACGCGGTTGCGGGCGGAAAGATTGACCAACCGCACGGCGCTGCCGCGGCCGGCGTCGTAGCCCTCGATCAGGACGGTGCCGCCGGCCGGACCGGAAACCTGGACGGTGGCGTCGCCGGCGAGCGGCTGGAGCAAAGCGGCGTCGCGGCTGGCGGCGGCAAACGGGAAGGCGCCGAGCCCCGACGTCGTGGCGGCAAGGGAGCCGGGCCAGTCGTTGTTGGCGGTGAGGCGGACGGCGCCGCGGAAAAGTTCGAGGCGCGGATCGGGCATCGCGCCCGCGAGGCCGAAGCCTGCCAGCGCAGGGCCGGCGGCGCGGACCAAGAGTTCCTTGGTGCCGCCGGCCACGACGAAGCCGACGATCACGTTTTGGTTGGCCGCGAGGGTCGTGCGCAGGGAAACGTTGCTCAGCCAGGCGGCGGGGGAAACCGCGAGGACGGCGGGCGGGCTCACGGTGCGGCCGACGGCGTTGGTGGCGGCGACGGTGTAGGCGCCGGCGTCCGCGGCGCCGACGCGCGGCAAAGTCAGCGCCGGCTGGTTCGCGCCCGGCAGCGCCGTGCTGTCACGGAACCACTGATACGACAGCGTCCCGGTGCCCGCGGCCGCGGCGGTGAACGTGACGGCGGTACCGGCCGGGACGGTTTGGTCGGCGGGAATGACGGAGAAAAGCGGCGTTCCCGGGACGGTGCCGGCGGGAAGGTCGACGAGCACGTCGCGGGTGGCGGTGGCGGCGGCATAGCCGGGGGCCATGGCGGTGAAGGTGAGACGGTAGGAGCCCGGGGCGAGACCCGGGGGGACGGCGGTCGCGAAGGAGGCGCGGCCTTCGGCGTCGGCGAGCACGGAGGCGAACGGCCGGTTGCCCAGGCCATCTTGGCCGGCGACGGCGGCGCCGGGCACGGGGCGGCCGGCGGGATCGGTCACGACGACGGGCGTCGCGACGCCCATGCCCCACGTGAAGGGCGGCACGGTGCGGAGCGGGGCGAGGGTGAGTGCCGCAACGGGGGCGGCTTCGGTCTCGTTTGAAAATTGCGCGGCGTCGCCGGCGGCGTTGAACGCAATCACCCGGTACCCGTAGATCGTGCCGGGGGCGACGGCGGTGTCGCGGTACGCGGACGCGTTGGCCGCGAGGGAGGCGAGCGGTGTCCACGAACCGGATACGCCGGCGCGGCGTTCCACGCGGTAGCCGGTTTCCGTCGTCGCCAAGTCCGTCCAGGCGAGGGCGATCGCGGCGGCCTCGGGGGCGGCCCGCAGGCCGGCCGGGACGGCGGGGGCCGTGGCCGGGGCGCCGGCGAAGAAATCGGCGAGGCCGTCGCGGATCGCGGCGGCGACCAGCCGCTTGAAGGTGTCGTTGCGCAGGGCGGCGTTGTCGGGTTCCGGCCGGTCCATGAAGGCGATTTCGAGGATCACGGCGGGGCGGGTGGCGAGGCGGTTCTCGCCGTAGCTGCCGTTGAAGCCCTGGACGCGGCGGTCGGCCCAGGCCGGATTGAAATCGCGGCGGAGGGCGGCGATCACGCGGGCATGGAGGGCGTCGGCGAGGCGGCGGCTCTCGGGGCCGAAGCCGTTGTTGGTGTCGTAGAGGGTTTCGGTGCCGGTGCCGCCGCCGCCGTTGTTGTGGATGCTGACGAGCACATCGGCGTTGACGGAGTTGGCCCAGCGCGGGCGGCAACGGATGTCCTGCTCGAGGTGCGTGAAGCCGGCTTCGTTCCAGATCGAGGGATCGGCGCCGATCGCCTTCACATGGTAGCGCGCGGCTTCCTGCCATTTCGGGAAGCCCGTTTCGCCGTTGCCGGCGTTGCGGTCGAGGTTGCGCGTCGGCAGCACGATCGAACCCGACTCGCGCAGCAGCCCGTCGAGCAACGTGACGAAGTCGTGGTTCACGAAGTCCTCGACGATGCCGGAAAAGAAACTCCGCTGGAGGACGTAGTTGCTGCCGAGCAGGTAGTAGCCGTGGCCCGGGCTCACGGCGACGCGGCGGCCGGCGAGACCGGCGCGGGCGGGCGGGGGCAGGAGCGTCGGCGGCGCGGCCGCGATCGCGGGACGTTCCGCGGCGGCGAGGACGTTTTCCAAGGGCACACCCGCGACTGTGACGTAGATCTCGAACGCCGAGAATTCCGGCCGGAGCACGTCGGCGGCGGCCTCGAGCAAGGGCGCCAGCGCGCGTTCGAACGCGAGGGTGCCCGGCCCGTAAGCGAGGATTTCGGTGCCGAGATCGAGGCTGAGCCGGGTGCCTTCCAGGCGGGAGCCGAGGATCCGGGGTGCGGGCAACGGGTCCGCCGGCGCCGAGGCGGCGCGGACGGCGCCGAATGCTTCGGCGGCAAGGGACGCGCGGGCGGCGGAATCGAGCGGGCGCAGCGGAGCGGCGGCCAGGGAAAGAACGCCGAGGCAGAAGCCGGCGCACCAAGCGGGAAAGCGCGGGGACATGAAGCGGAGCAGACGTAACGGGTGTTGCCGCCGCGGCAATCCCGCAGGCCAAAGCAGTGGAGGTGGGTACGGCTTTGGCTTTGTCAGCAGAGTTGGGTCACAGAGGTCACCGAGGGAGGGACCGAGTTCACGGAGGACCACTTGCCGCAACGGAGGAGGGGAGGCAGTCTGAGCCTGCAGGATAGGCCGATGCGATGGGTAGCTTCCTCTGCTCTGTGATCCTCCGGTTCGGCTCCGTGTCCTCTGTGGCCAACTGTTTTCGTGACTTTAAGGCGCGGTCCCGAACAACGCGGCCAACCCCGCGCCGAAGGCGTCGGGCAGGACGTTGAAGTGATTGCGGCGCGGGAAACGGCGCGACGTCACTGCGAGTCCGGCGAACGGCGCCGCGGCCAATTGCGCTTCGAGCAAGGCGAGGTCGCCGAGCATCGATTCGGAATCGCGTTCGCCGACCGCGAGGAAGAGCCGTGCCGGCAGGGCGGGCCGGCGCGCCTGGCGTTCGCGGCCCAGCCGCAGAATGCTGCGGTCGTCCCACCAGATCGAAGGTGCGCTCGCGAGGTGGTGGGTGAAGAACGGTTCGTCCTGCCAGAGCGCCTGCAGCACGAGCAGGGCGCCGAGCGAATGGCCGGCGAGTCCGCGGACCGCGCCGTCGATCGGTATGCGTTGCGCGAGATTCGGCCAGAACGTTTCCCGGAGAAAGGCGAGAAAGGCTTCGCCGCCGCCGCTCGTCGGTTCGTCGGCATGCGCGGTCGGCGTGTAGTCGCGGCCGCGGCGGTTGCCGGGCTGCGCATAGCTCGCGCCGTAGCCGAGGCCGACGAGGCGGAGCGGCGGCACGGTGCCGGCGAGCCGCAGCGCGTCGTAGGCGGAGACCGCGGGGGCGAACTGGTCGTCGCCGTCCAGGAAGAGCACGGCCGGGGCGCCGGCCGGCGCATCGTGCAAGTAAACCGGATACACGGTGCCGGTCTGGGGCGAGGAAAGGGAGAAAGCGGGTGTCACGGCGGCGGCGGAATTGGAGGCGGACAAAAACCGGTCCGAGCCGGGAGGCAAACGCGGCCGCCAGCCCGCGCTTGAATTTTCCGCGCCCGCTCCTTCGACTGCCGCGCGATGGCGAACCACCCCACGACCCCCGGCGCACGCGCCCATACCTACGACGCGATCGTGATCGGCTCCGGCATCAGCGGCGGCTGGGCGGCGAAGGAATTGTGCGAGCAGGGCCTGAAGACGCTCGTGCTCGAGCGCGGGCGCGACGTGAAGCACGTCGAGGACTACCCGACGGCGCTGAAGCACCCGTGGGAGTTTCCGCACCGCGGCCGCCTGCCCGAGGCGGTGGCGAAAGCCGATCCGATCGTGAAACGCTGCTACGCCTACGACGAAAGTACGGCGCACTTTTTCGTCAAAGACCGCGAGCACCCCTACGTTCAGGAGAAGCCGTTCGACTGGATCCGCGGTTACCAGGTCGGCGGCAAATCGCTCATCTGGGCCCGGCAGACGCAGCGCTGGAGCCGGTTCGATTTCGAAGGCGCGGTGCGCGACGGCATCGCCGATTGGCCGATCGGCTACGACGACCTCGCGCCGTGGTATTCGCACGTCGAGAAATTCGTGGGCATCAGCGGCAACCGCGACGGCGTCGAGACCTTGCCCGACTGCGAATCGTTGCCGCCGTGGGAAATGAACGACGTCGAGCGCCACCTGCAGCGCGGCATCATGGGCGCGTTCAAGGACCGGCATGTGGTGCAGGGGCGTTGCGCGCACCTCACGGAGCCGCAGCCGCAGCATTACGAGCAGGGCCGCGGCAAATGCCAGGCGCGCAATCTCTGTTACCGCGGCTGCCCGTTCGGCGCGTACTTCAGTTCCAATTCCGGCACGCTCCCCTGGGCGGCCAAAACCGGGAATCTCACGCTGCGGCCGCACTCGGTCGTGGAATCGATTTTGCACGATCCGGCGACGGGCCGCGCAAGCGGCGTACGCGTGGTCGACGCGCAGACCAAGGCGACGACGGAGTATTTCGCCCGCGTGATTTTCGTGAACGCGGCGTGCCTCAACACGAATCTCATCTTGCTGAATTCGAAATCGGCGCGCTTCCCCGCGGGCCTGGGCAACGACCACGGGCTGCTCGGGCGCTTCGTCGCGTTTCACAATTACCGGGGCAGCCTGCACGCCTCGGTCGACGGCTTTGCGGATTCGTATTATTCGGGCCGGCGGCCGACGCAGGTGATGATGCCGAATTTCCGCAACGTGCGGCGGCAGGAAACGGATTTCCAGCGCGGTTACATGGTCTTCTTCGGCGCCTCGCGTTCGGGTTGGCAGCAGGGCAACGGCACGCCGGGTCTCGGCGCCGCCTTCAAGGAAAAGATCACGCGCCCCGGCCCCTGGGGCATCTTCATGATGATGCAGGGCGAGACGGTGCCGCGGCGCGAAAACCATGTGCGGCTCGATGCCGAAAAGAAAGACGCCTGGGGCATCCCGCAGCTCGTGACGTCGATCGGCTACCACGACAACGACGAGAAACTGCTCAAGGATTTCCTGGTTCAGGGCGAGGCGATGCTCGCGGCGGCCGGCGCGAAGAACATCCGTGCCGTCGACGACAAACGCCGGCCCGGCCTCGACATCCACGAAATGGGTGGCGTGCGCATGGGCCGGGATCCGAGGACCTCGTTGCTCAACGGCTGGAACCAACTGCACGCCTGCCCGAACGTCTTCGTGACCGACGGCGCCAGCATGGCCTCCACCGGGACGCAGAACCCGTCCCTCACGTTCATGGCGCTCGCGGCCCGCGCGGCGCGGCATGCCGGCGAGGAAATGAAGAAAGGCAATTTGTGAACCGCCGCGAAGCGATTTTCCAGGGCGCGGCGTTTGCCGCCGCCACCGCCCTCGGGCTCACGTTGCCGGTGCGCACGTGGGCGGTGCTGCCGTTGCCCGCCGGCGTCACGGACGTCGAGGCGGCGTTGCTCGACGCCATCGGCGACACGATTTTGCCGACGACGCCGGATTCTCCGGGCGCAGGAACGGTCGGAATCGGGCGCTTCATCTTCATGATGGCGGCGGATTGCCAGCCGGCCGATGCCGTCGCGGCGCTGCGCCGCGGGCTGGCCGAAATCGACGCGGCGAGCCGGAGCGGATCCGGCGGCGCGTTTGCCGGTTTGCCGGGGGCGACCCGGGAAACGGTGCTGCTCGCTTACGAGAAACGCGCGGCGGCGGAAACGGCGCGGGGCGCGACCAATCCGTTTCGCCTGATGAAGGAGCTGACCTTGTTCGGCTATTTCACCT
>JACCDS010370134.1_pt1 | contig 28488 bp, 28 predicted proteins | sample 7446441 | NCBI WGS metagenome assembly JACCDS01 (sample SAMN15323445, study PRJNA562643) | freshwater metagenome | isolation source: river surface water | place: USA:Blue River Watershed | collected 2017-08-17 | reverse complement strand
TCGATGATGCGCTCCACCACCTGCCAGGTGATCGGCTCGATGTAGGTGACGTCGGCCATCTCCGGGTCGGTCATGATGGTCGCCGGATTGCTGTTGACAAGGATGACCTTGTAGCCCTCTTCACGCAGCGCCTTGCAGGCCTGCGCGCCGGAATAATCGAACTCGCACGCCTGACCAATGATGATCGGGCCGGCGCCGATGATGAGGATGCTCTTGATATCGGTGCGCCTAGCCATGCTTGTGTTTCTCCATCATCGCCACGAAGCGATCGAACAGGGGGGCGATGTCATGCGGTCCGGGCGACGCCTCGGGGTGGCCCTGGAAGCAGAATGCGGGCTTATCGGTCCGCTCGAAGCCCTGCAGCGAGCCGTCGAACAACGACACATGCGTGACGCGGCAATTCGCCGGCAGCGTCGCGGAATCGACCGCGAAGCCGTGGTTCTGCGACGTGATCATCACCTGCTTCGTATCGAGGTCCTGCACCGGATGGTTTGCACCGTGATGGCCGAATTTCATCTTCACGGTCTTCGCGCCGGAGGCCAGCGCCATGATCTGGTGGCCAAGGCAGATGCCGAAGGTCGGGATACCCATCTCGATCAGTTCGCGCGACGCGCGGATCGCATAGTCGCAGGGCTGCGGGTCGCCGGGGCCGTTCGACAGGAAAATGCCGTCCGGCTTCAATGCGACCGCATCGGCGGCGGTCGCCTGCGCTGGCAGCACGGTGACCTTGCAGCCGCGCGCGGCCAGCATGCGCAGGATGTTGTACTTGACGCCATAGTCGAACGCCACCACGTGGAAGCGCGGATTCGACTGCGTGCCGTAGCCCTGGCCCAGCGTCCATTCGGTCTGGGTCCACTCATACGGCGCCTTGGTACTGACGACCTTGGCGAGATCCATGCCGTTCAGGCCGGGGAAGGCGCGCGCATGGTCGAGCGCTGCCGCTTCGTGCGCGGAAGTTCCGGCAATGATCGCGCCGCTCTGCGCGCCTTTTTCGCGCAGCAGGCGGGTCAGCTTGCGGGTATCGATACCTGCAAGCGCGTCAATGCCCTCGGCCTTCAGGTAGTCCGACAGGCTCTGGGTGGCGCGGAAATTCGATACCTGCAGCGGCAGATCACGAATGATCAGGCCGGCCGCATGCACCTTGGACGACTCGATATCTTCCGGGTTTACCCCGGTATTGCCGATGTGCGGGTAGGTCAGCGTGACGATCTGTCGGCTGTAACTCGGATCGGTGAGAATTTCCTGGTACCCGGTCATCGCGGTATTGAAAACGACTTCTCCGCTGGTATGGCCGGCAGCGCCGATCGAATACCCTCTGAAGGTCGTGCCATCGGCGAGCGCGAGGATGGCCGGGGTCTGATTGGCCGTGAAAAATGGCGGCAAAGGTAACTCATGGGTTGTTACCGCCGCGACTGAGAGTCTGCATCAGGGCGCGCGTGCCGGCAGGCATGCGAATTCCGGGAGATGCTGGACGTTTGGAAGGTGGTTTGCGCGGGCGGCGAGGTCATTGGCTAAACCTGCCAATTATAGCCCGAAGCCCCCTGTTCGGGCAACCGTGAGGCTGCCCGAAAACCCGCGTGACTACGAGGGAAAAGCGGCCCGGCGATCAGACGCCCAGCGCGGCGATGCCGGCCTTGGCGATCTGTGCGTCTTCGTTCGACTTCACGCCCGACACGCCCACGGCGCCGACCACGTCACCGCCGACGATGACGGGCACGCCACCTTCGAGCAGGCCGTCGATGTTCGGTGCCGACAGGAAGGAATAGCGACCGTTATTGATGACATCTTCATAAACTTTGGTCTCGCGCTGGCCCAGCGCTGCTGTGCGTGCTTTCGACGGCGCAATCGACGCGGACACCGGCGCGGCGCCATCCAGACGCTGCAGCCACAGCAAGTTGCCGCCGTCATCGACGATCGCAATCGTCACGGCCCACTTGTTGGCGATCGCTTCGGCTTCTGCGGCGGCAGCAATCTTCTTCACGTCGTCGAGGGTAAGGGCCTGTTTCGAACGCATGGTTAGCTCCTGTTCTGCTGAAAAAAGGCTGGATTGTACGATAACTTTTTTACCGCCGAGTGGCACACTGAAATTGCACAAATTATAAGGAATGCGCTTTGACAAGGCCTGCCCGATCACGTAGATTCCGGGTCTTTAGATTCCTGCAGGTGAACGGTTTGCCTTACCGCACTCGCTCTCCGTCGTTGTCTGCCATGAGCCGCGGCCTCGCGCTGGCCGCGCTGGCTGCTGGCGTGTTCGCAGCAGCACCGGTGCAGTCAGCAGACGAAGTACCTGTGCAGGAAAGCATGCCGCTACTGGAGCGGATCAGCAGCTTCACCGACCGGGCAGCCAGCCTCGCGATGGAAGCAATGTCCCTGCTAGGCATCCATTACCGCTTCGGCGGCACGGCACCGGAACATGGCCTCGACTGTAGCGGGCTGGTCCGGTATGTGTTCCGGCAGGCCGAAGGCACTGAACTGCCGCGCACGGCGTCCGAGATCAGCAAGATCGGCGAGAAAGTCGACCGCAAAGACCTGCAGCCGGGTGACCTGGTGTTCTTCAACACGCTGCGACGCGCGTTCTCGCACGTCGGCATCTACCTCGGCGACAACAAGTTCATTCATGCACCGTCGGCCGGCGGCGCGGTGCGCGTTGAGAGCATGGACCTCGCCTACTGGAAAGCCCGCTTCAACGGCGCGCGCCGCGTCGTCGAGGGCGAAATCTACGAAAAGCCGAAACGCTGACCGAACTTTGCCTGTCGACAGCAAAGCCTGTCTCGTCAGGGTGGTGCGCCGGTTCGCTGCTGCAGCTTGCGCCGGATCTCCGGTAAGGCCGCCAGTGCCGCCTTCTCTCCCGCAATGATCGCCAGGTTACGGCCCTGGAAATCGCCGCCCTTCATCGTGGCCAGTCCGGGCCGGATCACCACATCCGCCTGCTTGAGTTCATACTGATTCAGGCTCTGCCCCATGATCGCGAATGTCTGCAGCAGTACCTCAAAGGTGCTGGATGAAGGTTGCGCATCCGGCTGCGCCGAGATGTTTACGGCAATCACGAAATCTGCACCCATCTTACGCGCAAAGCTGGCCGGCACGGGCGCAACCAGCCCGCCATCGACATAGTCCGCGCTGCCAATACGCACCGGATGAAAAACACCCGGCACTGCCGAGGAAGCACGAACGGCCACACCGGTATTGCCACGCCTGAACAGGATGGGCTGGCCACTGTGCAGATCGGTTGCTACGGCACCGAACGGCAGCTTCAGTTTCTCGATCGTCTGTCCCTGCAGAGCGCGGTTCACGTAGTTCTGTATCGCCTCGCCCTTGAGCACGCCGGTCGACTGCGAAAAAAAAGGCACCGACCAATCCGAGATCGCTGCCTCGTCCATCTCGATCGCCATCTTCTGCAATGCATAACCGTTATTACCGGCCGCGTACAGTGCGCCGACCAGGCTGCCGGCACTGGTGCCTACGACGAGGTCGGGCACAATGCCCTGCGCTTCGAGAATCTTGATGACGCCGATATGCGCAAACCCGCGTGCAGCGCCGCCGCCGAGCGCGAGCCCGATCGTCACGCGCCGTGGCGCTGCTTCGGGTGAAGATACCGCGGGTGCCGAAGGTGCCGGAGGATGCGTCATTGGCGAAGAAGGCGGTGACACCGTCGCCGTTTGGCAACCCGCCAGCAGCGTTGTCGATAACATCAGAATCAGGAGCGCGCGCATTCGCAAGAGGCCAGTGGCCAGAAGAAAACGCACCATTCTAGCCGACGGCTATTCGCGATCGCCCCGCATCAGCGTCCACAGTACCAGCGCACAGACACAAACGATCAGCCCCACTACAATCCAGAAACCATGCGTATGCTGCGCCAGCGGAATGCCCTCGACATTCATACCGAACAAGCCACCGATCAGGTTGATCGGCAAAGCGACGACGGTAAACACCGTCAAGGTGTACAGGCTCCTGCTGCTGCGCTCATTGATCATCGCTGCGATCTCTTCCTGCAGCAGCTTGATCCGCTCCTGTAGCGACGCCATGTCGGTCAACGCGGCAGAAAATTCCTCGCTCGACTGCCTCAGCTCCTGCAGGTCCGCTTCAGCGATCCAGCCGGGCGGCCGCTGCAGCAGGCGGAACAGTGCAGCCGGCTCCGGCGCCATCAGTCGCTGCAGACGCACCAGCACCCGCCGCAAACTGCCCAGATGACCGCGCCGAACATCCGGCCGGCCCGCGAGTAATTCGTCCTCCGTCTTGTCAACTCGCGTAACGGCTTCGCGCACGATGCCGATCAATACATCGGCCTGATCACGTAGCAAGTGGGTGAGCAGCTCCACGGTCGACTGTAGCGAGGTGCCACTCTGCACCGCCTGCTTCAACCGGTCAACCGACTTCAGCGGCTTGCGTCGTGCGCTGATTACCAGCGTGGGCGTCACGTAAACCCACAGCGTCGAGATCTCGGACGCATCGAATGAGAAGCTGTGCAGCACATCGTTGATCACCGTGATCAGCGCATCATCCACCTGCTCAACGCGGGTTGAGCGCGAGCCCTGCTGCAGCGCTTCATAAAACTCCGGCGGCAGCGGCGTGTGTTCACGCAGCCAGCGTTCGGTCGATGCCTGACTAAGGTTGAAGTGCAGCCACAGCATGCCGGGAGCGCCGCCTGCCTGCGCGGCGAGCGCGTCTTCCAGGCCGGTCGCGGCCAGTGGCGTGGCCTCCGAGTCTGCGCGCCACTGGTAAGCCCACACCAGGCCGGTCGGATCAGGCAGGAATTCTTGCAACAGACGGTCTTTCATCAAGAGGGATACACAAGACAGCGAAGCGCGATAAAACAAAAAAGGCGCCCCGTCGCGGGGCGCCTTTCACCAGGCAGCGTAAGAGCCAGTCTCGTTGGGCCGATGGCAAACCGGCAGTTCCGCAGACAGTACAGATGGTCGGCAAGGGGCTGCCAACAACGCCAGCGGTCAAACGAGGCAGGCTCTACGACAGCGATCAGAACGACAGCTGAGCACGCAGCATCAGAGCGCGATCCTTCGTGATCTGTGCAGGCGATGTCCCAACCGCATTGCCGCCGAAGTCGGTCATCGTGTAGTTCAGCATCACGCGAGCGTAGTCGTTGACGAACCAGGTCAGGCCAGCGGTGAAGGCATCAGCCAGGTTGGTCGTGTTCGCCGCTGCCGTGACGTCCGACGCATCGAACTTGCTGTAACGCAGGCCGACCTGCCATGCACCGAGGCCGCCCTTGGACAGCGAGAACGGCTGGTTCGGCTTGATCCAGCCGAAGGTACCGGCCGAGTTGCTGTAGTTATGCTTTTCGCCCGTGAGGTTGTATACCGCCTGAACGTAATAGCCGTTGAGCTTGTCGGTACGGTTTGCACCTTCGTATTTGTAGTCGAAGTATTCCGCCTGAACTTTCAACGCCTCATAGGCGACCGCCGCTTCGAGGCCGATACGCTGGCGCGTCACCGGGCCGGTCAGTGCGGATCCCGCTTTGAAGAAACCCGACATGGCTCGTGTTTCATCGCGCTCGCTGGCCAGGGTCAATCCCTTCAGCTCGCCATTGCTGTAGGCCAGACCAAGGTGAGTAACCAGGCCATCGTTACCGGCAAACAGTTTGTTCGCATTGATCGTACCGCGTGCGATGAAGTCTGGCTTGTCATACTTCGCATCGTTGTTGGTACGGCCGGTCGACAAGGCCACCGCATAGGAAGCGCCGGCGACCGGTGCGCCAAACAGCATCAGACCCGTCTCTTTGCCCGGAACCAGTTCCTTGTCCGACTGACCGACCAGGCTGCGCTCCATGAAATCGATGTTGTTCGAGCTGGTCAGCTGCTCAAGGCCGAACGGCATCTTGAATTTACCGAAGCGCACCGATGCGGCCGGGTTGGCAGCGTAGTCAATATAGGCGACGTCGATCTCGGTCGAGCTCGAGCTCATGCCGTTGCCCGACATGCCGTAGTTACCGACGATCTCGTACTTCCAGTCCTTCATGAACTGGCCCTTGACGCCAAGGCGCGCGCGGCGCACTTCGAATGCATTCTGCAGCGGATCAGTGGTGCTGCCGTCAGCGATGGAACTGCCGTAGTTTCGGTAGTCCATGTGGATACGGCCGGTCAGCTGGATCGAGCTCTCGCCGTCAGCCGACTGGATGCCCAGGCCGTTCTTCATCACCTGGCCGGATTCGGCATTCTTCAGGATGTAGGCATTAGCCTTGGCCAGATCCTGGTCGACGCGCTTGTCCTTGAAAGCCTTGTTCTCTTCGGAGTCACGGGTCGACTCGACGAAATCGTCGTAGTCCTTCTGCGTGATGACGCCCTTCTTCAGCATCAGGTCGAGCAGCGCCTTGCTGTCGCTGGCTGCCATCGCCGGTGCCGACAGCGATGCGCACACCGCCGCGACTGCGATCGCGACGCGACGTGCTGCGATGATCTTGTTCGACTTATTCATATACTCTCTCCGGTTTGTGTAGTCTCGAATGCAATCAAGAGGCGTTCGCATGAACGCTGGGGTAGATTTCTTAATTACCGCCGCGGAGTATGTGATCGAAATTTTTCAACTTTGTGACAAAACATAAAGTCGCTCGCAATATCGAATACAAGGGGTGCGTCCGTCGTAAATGCACCACTGTCATCAGGCTGTCATATTGCAGCCGGACGATATAAAGTTTTGCATCATCAGCCAAAAGAGAGACCGCTCCATGTTTGCCGCCGTCGACCTCGGATCGAACAGCTTCCGCCTGCATATCGGCACCTTCGATGGCGAGCGCATCCGCATCGTCAACAGCGCCCGCGAACCGGTACGGCTCGGTGCAGGCCTGGACCGGCGCGGCAACCTGACGCCGCAGGCTATCCAGACCGCAATCGCCTGCCTGACGCGCTTCTCGCGAATACTGAAAGCCACGCCGCTACTGGCGGTACGCGTGGTCGCGACGAACACTTTCCGAATCGCTGCCAATGCATCCACCGTATTGCCGCTTTGCGAAAAGGCGATCGGTCATCCGATCGACGTAATTTCGGGCGAAGAGGAAGGCCGCCTCATTTATATGGGCGTGGCCAGTGCACTGGACTCGCCTGATGAGCGCCGGCTGGTCATCGATATCGGCGGCGGCTCGACCGAGCTGATCCTCGGGCACGGAAACACGATTGAGGAAGTCGAATCCTTCGGCATCGGCACCGCAGCGACCGCGGCTACCTACTTTGGCGATGGCACACTGAGCGAAGCCGCGTTCGACGCAGCGATACTTGCCGCGCGCAGTCGCTTCGAAGATCGCGTCGCCACCTTCCATCCGAAATACTGGCAGCTCGCGTATGGCTCCTCAGGCACGATGCGCACGCTGTACGAAGTGATCGTGGCCAACGGTCTGGGCGATACGCTGCTGTCAATCAGAGCGCTGAACCTGCTAAAGGACCGACTAATTACTGCCGGTCGCGTGCGCAAGATCGATCTGGCGGGTGTGCGCGAGGAGCGCATCGGTGTCGTTCTGGGCGGGCTGCCGGTGCTGCTCGGCCTGTGCCATGAACTGGGGCTGAAATCGCTGTTGCCGGTCGAAGCCGGGCTACGCATGGGCGTGCTGTGGGATCTGCACCTGCGCGAGCGCAAGCGCGATCGCCGGCAGGAATCCATCGCGCGTTTCATGCGGCGCTTCGGTGTCGATGACACCCGCGCTTCACAGGCGGCCGCCAATGCGCAGGCGTTTTACGAACTCGCCGCCGGTGCAGACGGACCGATGCAAAGGATGCTGAACTGGGCCGGCCAGCTCCACGAAGTCGGCATGATGGTGTCGCATACCGGCTTCCACAAGCACGGTGCCTATCTGGCGCTGAATGCCGACCTGCCTGGCTTTACGACCCATGAACAAAACCTGCTGTCCGTTCTGCTGCTGGCGCAGAAGGGCAACCTGCGCAAGGTCGGCGATGCGCTCACCGATCTCGATGTCGCCCGGGCCATACTCGCGCTGCGACTGGGCATCCTGTTCATGCATGCACGTCTTGACCCGGCGGTCGAGCGGGTAGCACTGCGCATGCGTAGCCGCATCGAGCTCTCGCTCGGCCGGCAGCTGCTCGCGGCTCATCCGACGCTCGCCTACTGGCTGTCCAAGGAACAGGCAACTTGGGAGGAGGCGGGCTGGCAACTGATCGTACGCCAGACCAGCTGAGACGGCCGGGTCAAATCAGGCATTGATGAAATGGTATAAACGATTTATATTGTTTACACCAATTAACGTCTCGGGAGAAAACCATGACTACGACAACGACCCCGGTAGCGCCCGCTGGTGCACCTACCACCAAGGCAGCGAAAAAGGCATCGACTGGTACGGCTGCGAAGCGTGCTACCAAGTCCGCAGCGAAGCCCACGGCAAAGCCCACAGCAAAGCGCGCAGCGAAGTCGGCCACTCCCAAGTCTGCCAACGCCAATTCCACTGCTGCCAAGTCCGCCGCCCCCAAGTCCACTCGTACCAAACTTGTTAAGCCCGGCGTGAAGGCTGCGCCGCCGAAAGCGGAAAAGCCGAAGAAGCCCAAGCTGGTGCGCGACAGCTTCACGATGCCGGAGGAAGAATATGCGCTGCTGTCGAAAGTGAAAAAGACGTGCGTTGGTGCGGGTATGGAGATCAAGAAAAGTGAACTGCTGCGCATCGGTGTTGCACTACTTGCCAACATGGATACCAAGACCATCATGGCTGCTCAGCTGCGCCTGACACCGCTAAAGGCTGGCCGGCCGAAAAAGAAGTAACATCGCGGCGCAGCGTTAACGTTATTTATCCGCGACTAAACAGACTGCCGTTGCCGGTTAGCTGACTGAAACAGCTAACCGGTAGTATTATGTGTCGCCTGTCATCAGCCTTTCATTAAAATCTGCTCTCATCGTCGCTTCCTCTGGCGACCATCCGATCTGGGAGCGGCATCATGAATGACACCGAAAAGCTGTCCGGCAATCCGGATTTTTCGACCATCCTTGAAGCGCGGCTGTCACGCCGCAGCCTGCTGAAAGGCTCGCTGGCTGCAGCGGCCGCCGGCTACCTCGGTGCCGGTAGCCTGCTGCTGTCATCGGCCGGCGATGCGCGCGCGGTGGCACGTTCGCTGCGCTTGAATTTCAGCGCGGTTCCGAAACACACGACCGACGCGCTGCGCGTCGCCCCCGGCTATTCGTGGACCGTGCTGCTGGCTACCGGCGATCCGCTTGATCCTGCGTTGCCGCCGTATGCGAATGACGGCAGTGATGATGCTGCTAGCTTCGCGCGCCGTGCCGGCGACCATCACGACGGCATGCATTTCTTTGGCCTCGGCAAGGACGGACGCTGGAAACCCGATACAGCCGACCGCGGCCTGCTCTGCATCAACCACGAAGCCGTCACCGGCACATTCCTTCATCCTGCGGGACAGACCGTTGCCAACGGCCGGCGTACTTCGGCAGACGAAGTGGTGAAGGAAATGCTCGCGCACGGCGTCAGCGTGATCGAGCTCCGGCGTGAAGGCAGGTACTGGCAGCGCGTCGCTGACTCGGCATTTACGCGTCGCATAAACACGTTCACCGATACCGAGATCAGCGGGCCCGCAGCGCGCAGTCCGCTATTAATTACACACTACTCACAAACGGGTACGCGCACCCGAGGCACTATCGCCAACTGCGCGAACGGCCATACCCCCTGGGGCACCTACCTGACCTGCGAAGAAAACTGGGCCGGCTATTTCCGCCGCCTGCCGGAGGACGATGCGAAACGCACGCCGAAAGAAATCGCCGCACTGAAGCGCTACGGCCTTACCGGTCCCGGCCGCGAATTGTGGGCCACCGTGCAGCCGGACACTGCCGACCGTCGTTTCGGCCGCTGGGATGCGTCCGTGCGCGGCTCATCGAATAACGGCGGCGATGATTACCGCAACGCACCGAATACCTTCGGCTGGGTAGTCGAGATCGATCCGTTCAACCCGGCGTCGACGCCAAAGAAGCGCACCGCGCTGGGTCGCTTCGCGCACGAAGGCGCGTGGCCGGGACCGGTCGTGCCCGGGAAGCCGCTGGTCTGGTACATGGGCTGCGATGCGCGCGGCGAATACATCTATAAGTACGTATCGAACGCACGCTGGGATCCGGCCGATGCCGCACGCGGCCTGGCCGCCGGCGAGAAATATCTTGATGACGGCCGCCTGTATGTCGCGCGCTTCAATGCCGACGGTAGTGGCGACTGGCTTGAACTGGCACTCGGCGTGAACGGTATCGATGCATCGAATCCGGCCTAAGCCTTCGCCGACACCGCCGATGTCCTGGTGCATGCACGACTGGCAGCAGACGCCGCCGGCGCAACGAAGATGGACCGGCCCGAATGGGGCGCAGTCAATCCGCGCAACGGCGAGGTCTATATGACGCTCACCTACAATCCATCGCGCGAACTGACACAGCTCGATGCGGCCAATCCGCGCTTCTACGCCGATCCGAAAGCCGGCAAGCAGGGACGTGGCAACGTGAACGGCCATATCATCCGCTGGGCCGAAACCGACGGTCATGCCGATGCCACCCGCTTTCAATGGGACGTGTTCCTGTTCGCCGCGCGTGAGTCGGCAGACCGCGACCAGGTGAACCTGTCCGGCCTGAGTGCCGACAATGATTTCTCGTCACCCGATGGCCTGTGGTTCTCACATAGCGGCCTGCTATGGATCGAGACTGACGACAGTGCCTATACCGACACCAGCAACTGCATGCTGCTGGCCGCCATCCCCGGCGCCGTCGGCGACGGCAGTAGCCGCGCGATACAAAGCCACGACGGTGAGAAGGAACGCAACATCGTCACCCACGTCGGCCAGCCCGCGACTGCAACCAGCCTGAGACGCTTTCTCGTCGGCCCGGTCGACTGCGAAATCACCGGACTGACTGAATCGCCGGATGGTCGCGCGCTGTTCGTCAATATCCAGCATCCGGGCGAGACCACCACCGGCCAAGACTTCGACATCGGCAAACCATCAACCTATCTCAGCCACTGGCCTGCCGGCGGCGACACCAGACCGCGCTCAGCCACCATCGTGATCACGCACGATGACGGCGGCATGATAGGTGCAGACATCGGCGCCGACATCGTCTGAGCATCAAGGTAAAGGACTATCTTTTGTAACGGGGTTGACACGTCGCCGTCACACCCTTGCAGCATTGCATCGCTAGAGTCAGGCGCATGACTACCAAGAGGAGCCATGATGCGCCTGACGACCGTCCGAGCCGATGCCACTACCAGCTTTCCCAAACTGTCGCTCAGCCTGGCGACCACGCCTGAAGAAGTGCGCGAAGTACAGCGTCTGCGCTATCAGGTATTCGTCGAGGCGATGGGACTCGAGTCTCTGCAGAACAGCGAAGGTCTGGAGAAAGATGACTTCGACGACTACTGCGATCACTTGCTGGTACGCGACACACGAACTCTGAAGGTGGTCGGTACCTATCGCGTGCTTGGATGCCGTAGCCTCGCGCGAACCGGCGGCTTTTATTCCGAGGGTGAATTCGATCTGTCGCGGCTGCATCATCTCCGCCCGCGCATTCTCGAAGCCGGCCGCGCGTGCATTCATCCGGACTATCGCAGTGGCGGCGTGATCATGATGCTGTGGGCTGGTCTCGCTGCCTGCATGAAACGTGAAAATGCCGAGTACCTGATCGGCTGCGCCAGCGTCAGCCTGGCCGATGGCGGTAACAGCGTTAATGGCCTTTATCGCAAGCTTGCATCAGAGCATATGGCGCCGCCCGAGTATCTTGTGGAGCCAAAGCTGCCATTCCCTCTGCATGACGAGCCACCCAGCGGCGATGTCGCCGTACCCGCGCTGATCAAGGGCTACCTGCGCGGTGGAGCATGGATCTGCGGCCTGCCGGCATGGGACCCTGACTTTCACTGTGCGGACCTGTTCATGATGCTGCCGCTGGCGCGGCTCGAAAGCCGCTATGCGCGCCACTATCTGAAAGAGGAGCTGGCAGCATGAACGCGCGCGACACGTTCGGAAAAATAAAGACGCGAAAGCGGCTGGTCGATCATCTGCGGCACAAGACGCCACCGCTGCGCTTTCGCACCATCTTTATCTCCGACCTGCACCTGGGTACCGGTGGCTGCCAAGCCAAACGGCTGCTCGAATTCCTGAAGGTCACCGAGTCGGAAACCCTCTATCTGGTCGGCGACATCATCGACGGCTGGCAGCTGAAGCGTCGCTGGTACTGGCATCAGACACACAACGATGTGGTTCAGCTGGTGCTGAAAAAAGCGAAGAAAGGTACGCGCGTGATTTTCGTGCCGGGTAACCATGATGAATCGGTACGGCAGTTCATCGGTCTTGACTTCGGCGGTATCAAGGTACGCGATGAGCACATCCACACTACTGCTGACGGCAAGCGCATGCTGGTATTGCACGGCGACCGTTTCGATGGCGTCATCGCCTGTGCCAAATGGCTCGCCTACCTCGGCGACTCGCTGTACACGATGATCCTGAAGTTCAACCAGATCTACAATGCGTGGCGTGCGCGTGCCGGCCTGCCCTACTGGTCGCTGTCGCAATACCTGAAACTGAAGGTCAAGAACGCGGTCAGCTACATCAGCTCGTTCGAACAGGCACTCGCCACCGAAGCGCGCAAGCAAGGCGTGGATGGCGTGATCTGCGGCCACATTCACAAGCCAGAGATCCGCGAGATCGACGGTATCCTCTACTGCAATGACGGTGACTGGGTGGAAAGCCTGTCCGCGCTGGTCGAAGACGCCGATGGCCAGCTGCAGCTGGTGGACTGGCACGAGATCATGCTGCGCTGGGAGCAAGGACATTATATCGCTGACGAAGAAGCCACACCGGACGAGGCATGCGCGCTGCCGGCCTGAGTCCGCTGCGGCGCCTGTGCGAGTCAGCCTTGTTCAACGATTTTGAGCTGACGCCGGCGGGCGACCTGTTCCGACCCACACGGAAAGGTTCGCAGCTGCTGCTGTTGTCGGTGTCCGCCGGTGCAGGCCATGTGCGCGCTGCCGATGCGATTGCGGCACAGGCTACGGCCGAATTCCCGCAGATGTCGGCGCGTCACATCGATATGCTCTCCATGGTTCCCGCCTGGTTTCGCATCGTGTACCGGGACCTGTACATGACGCTGTCCGCCCGCCTGCCGGAAGCCTGGGGCTGGTTATACCGGCAGACCGATGCGCCTGCGCGTTCCCGTATCACCGAGCGCCTGCGGCGCAAGCTGCAAACGCTGGCCGCAGCGCGTCTGTTCGCCGAGGTTGTCGAATTCCGTCCTGACGCGATTGTCTGCACCCACTTCCTGCCGGCCGAACTGCTCGCTGCCGAACGCATGGCCGGACGGCTACCGTGTCCGTTATGGGTCCAGGTCACTGATTTCGACCTGCACCGGCTATGGGTACATGAAGGCATCAGCGGCTATTTTGTCGGCAGCGAAGAGCTGGCCTTCCGGCTGCTGGCACAAGGCGTGCCGCGCTCGAAAATCGTCGTCAGCGGCATACCCGTGATGCCTGGCTTTGCCGCTGCGCCAGCACGCGCGCAGGCGGCAGCGGCCATTGGTGTCGATCCCGCGCTGACCACGGTGCTGATGATGGGCGGCGGTGCCGGCACTGGTCTGCGCAGCGACATGATCGGCGTGCTGCTCGCACAGTTGCCTCAGCTGCAGCTGATCGTACTGACCGGACGCAATGACGCGCTGCGGTGCTCGCTGCAAGAACTCGCAGTGGCCTACTCCGGACGACTGCACGCCTTCGGTTTCATCGACCATGTGCATCTGATGATGGCCTGTGCCGACCTCGCCATCACCAAACCGGGCGGACTCTCCACATCGGAGTGTCTGGCGATGGGATTGCCGATGCTGCTGGTGAATCCGATACCGGGACAGGAAGAGCGCAATGCTGCGTATCTGATGCAGGAAGGCGTGGCGGTGCGTGCCGACGATCCGGTGACACTGCAATACCGGCTGCAACGTCTGCTAGCCAACCCGCAGCAGCTGGCCGTGATGCGCGAGCGCGCGCTGGCGATGGCGCGGCCGCATGCAGCCGGTGCCGTACTGCAGAAATTTGTATGAGCAGCATGCCCGCGAGCTTCATTACGACATTCGCCGCCGTGCTGCTGCTCGGCGCCTGCTTCGCCAAGCTGGAGATTGCGATCGAAGGCGATGCCGGCTGGGCCGCCAACCTGCCGACCTGGCGCATCGAACATCACTGGCTGCTCGACCTGCTGTGGGGCGGACGCGCGATGACGGGCTATCACGCGTGGGCTTTCTCGCTGGTCGCGCTGTTCTTTCACTTCCCGCTGGTCTTCAGCGGTGACTACCGCCTGCTGGCCGAGCTGCGTGCGCTGGCCTGCATCATGCTGTTCTGGGTCTGCGAGGATTTTTTGTGGTTCGTCTTCAATCCCGCTTTCGGGCTGCGGCGTTTCCGGCCGACGCATGCGGGATGGCACAAGCACTGGGTGATGGGCGCACCGGTGGAATACTGGATATTCGGCCCGCTCGGTGTCTGCGCGCTGTGGCTGTCGTGCCGGTAGGTATGCGGACAGCGATGCTGCGGGACTATTCGCTGAAGAACTCCGGCGTGAATACGGCCTTCAGGTAAATCGGATTGCCTTCGTCGCGGTCCCGCTGTGCGATCCACCAGGCGCTCGCTTTCTTCACCGTCCAGTCCTGCGGCTGGCCTGATAACAGCAGTGCGGCCACTTGCCCCAGCCACGGCTGATGCCCGACCACGAGAACCGGGCCGCGACCGTCCGGCCAGCCGACCGCTTCAAGCACCTGCTGCGGCGTCGCACCCGGACCGATCTCAGGTACCACCTTGTACTTGCGCCCGAGCGCATCGGCGGTCTGGCGCGTTCGCACTGCGGGACTGCACAGAATACGGCAGCCGCTCGGCAAATAGCGATCCAGCAGCACCGCCATGCGGGCGGCCTGCTTGCGTCCCTGGGGCGTCAGCGGTCTTTCCAGATCCGGCGTTCCCTCTTCGGCCTGCGCATGACGCCACAAGATGAGGTCCATCAGCCGCCCAGTTCTTTCATCAAATGCTGCTGCGCACTGAAGGGCTGCTGCCGCGTACCGGGCTTCTTCCGCTGGTACTGACCATCCGCGCCCAGCTCCCACGCATTCAGATTGTCCTTCAGGTAGGGCTTGAGTCCCTCGTCGATCACACGCTTCTTCAGCTGCCGGTCGAGTACCGGGAATGCCAGTTCGACGCGGCGGAACAGGTTGCGGTTCATCCAGTCGGCGCTGGCAAGATAGACATCATTCGCTCCGTCATTGCGGAAGAGGAAGATGCGACTATGCTCGAGGAAGCGGCCGATGACGGAGCGCACCCGTATGTTTGCCGACCTGCCCGGAACGCCGGGGCGCAGCACACAGGCGCCACGGACGATCAGGTCGATTTTCACGCCCGCATTCGATGCGTCGTACAGGGCTTCGATAATGGAGTCGTCCTGCAGCGTATTCATCTTCGCGATGATCTGTGCGGGTCGGCCCTCATTCGCAATGCGCGTCTCGTTGCGGATCGCTTTCACCAGCTCCTTCTGCAAGTCGAACGGCGCGACCCAAAGATGGTTCAGCTTTTTCGGCCGCGTCAGGCTGGTCAGGTTGATGAAGACTTCATTCACATCCCGAGCCAGTGACTGGTTCGCGGTCAGCAGACCGAAATCGGTATAGAAACGCGTCGTCGTCGGATGATAATTGCCGGTACCGAGGTGCGCGTACATCTTCAGCCGGCCCGATTCACGACGGATCACCAGTGCCATTTTTGCGTGCGTCTTCAGGCCTACCACGCCGTACACCACCTGCGCACCCACACGCTCCAGCTTGTCAGCCCAGTTGATGTTGGCCTCTTCATCAAAACGCGCCATCAGCTCGACCACCACGGTGACTTCCTTGCCGTTCTGCGCGGCCGCGATCAGCGCCTCCATCAGCTCGGAGTTCATGCCGGTACGGTAGATCGTCTGCTTGATCGCCACGACGGACGGATCGCGTGCGGCAGTGCGGATGAAATCAATCACCGGCAGGAAAGACTGGTAAGGATGGTGCAGCAGCACATCCTGACGCGAAATCAGCGAAAACAGATCGGCGCCACTGGCCGCTACGGACAGTCTTGGTGAGAACGGCGCGAAACGGAATTCCGGCTTCGACGCATGGTCGATCAGTTCGTTCAGCCGGACCATATTCACCGGACCATCGACCGCATACAAGAACTCAGGCGCGATGTCGAACTGCGCCAGCAGGAATTGCGCGAGATTCGGTGGGCAATTCCTCGCCACTTCCAGCCGCACCGCAAAGCCGAACTGCCGTGTCTGCAGCTCGCCCTTCAGCGCCTGCCGAAGATTTTTCACTTCTTCCTCATCAACCCACAAATCGCTGTCGCGTGTCACACGGAATTGCGAATAACCGAGTACCTCGCGCCCGGGGAACAGATCAGCGATGTGTGCATGAATCACGGACGACAACAGGCACCAGGCGGTACCGCCGCCGTTCAATCCATCGGGCAGCCGGATGGTACGTGGCAGCACGCGCGGCGCTTTCATCACCGCGATCGTCGAACCGCGTCCGAACGCATCCTTGCCGGCCAGCTCGACGATGAAGTTCAGACTTTTGTTGACGATCTGCGGAAACGGATGCGCCGGGTCGAGCACGATCGGCGTCAGCAATGGCCGCACCTCGCGCTCGAAATACTCTTTAACCCACGCACGTTGGGCGTCATTGCGGTCGGCATGGCGCAGCAAATGGATACCGGAGGCCGCCAGCGCCGGCAGGATCTGCCCGTTCAGGGTCTCATACTGCTGCCGCACCAGCTCATGCGCGGCCGCATTGACGTCGTCGAAGTCCGGCAGCGGCGCACGTTGCCGCAGGCCGCGATCCTCGCGGTTGCGCGCCAGCAGACTGGCGATACGCACCTCGAAAAACTCGTCCAGGTTGCTGCTGACAATGCACAGATATTGGAGGCGCTCCAGCAATGGTATGGTGTCATCCTGCGCCTGCAACAGCACCCGGCGATTGAAAGCGAGCAGCGACAGTTCGCGGTTGAGCAGTGCCGGCCTCGGGAGTCCCGACGCAGGCGTGCCCCGGCGCGCGGCCGTAGCGGATTTTCTGATGGTAGCCATGGGCTCAGAATAATTCCCGCGCATGACAGGATTGTTACACGCCTGACAAAGGGAGCTCGAATGGACGCGAAGCACCGCGAACGGGATGAGCCTGCTGTCATAAACCTGACATAAATATTTCGTAGAGTCCGCGTTGTCCTGATCAAAAGACAACCCCCAAAAGGAGCATGTATGCGTACTAAGCAAATCATCAAAGGTTTTGCCACAGCGGCCACCGGCCTGCTGCTCAGCCTGTCGTCCCACGCTGCCGACCTGACCGGCGCCGGTGCGACCTTCCCGTTCCCGATTTATTCGAAGTGGGCCGAAGCTTACAAAGCGCAGACCGGTATCGGCCTGAACTACCAGTCAATCGGCTCTGGCGGCGGAATTCGTCAGATCAAGGCCAAGACGGTAGATTTCGGTGCATCCGACATGCCGCTGAAGGCCGATGAGCTGGAAAAGGAAGGGCTGGTGCAATTCCCCGCCATCATCGGCGGCGTGGTGCCGGTGTTCAACCTGGAAGGTGTTGCAGCGGGCCAGCTGAAGCTGACGGCCGACATCATCACCGGCATCCATCTCGGCAAGATCACCAAATGGAACGACGCCGCCATCGCTGCGCTGAACCCGGAGGTCAAGCTGCCGGCACTCGCTATCACCGTCGTCCACCGTGCCGATGGTTCGGGCACCACTTTCCTGTGGACCGACTATCTGTCGAAAGCCAATGCGGATTTCAAAGCCACGGTCGGCTCCGGCACCGCGGTCAAATGGCCGACCGGTGTGGGCGGCAAGGGCAATGAGGGCGTTGCGGCCAACGTTCAGCGTGTGAAGGGTGCGTTCGGCTATGTGGAGTATGCGTACGCCAAGAAAAACAAGATCGCGTTTGCACAGCTGAAGAATCGTGACGGCGTCTTCGTGGCACCGGATGACGACACCTTCAAGGCCGCAGCCGCCAACGGCGACTGGGCCGGCACGCCGGGCATGGCCGTGGTGCTGACCCACCAGCCGGGCAAGAACAGCAGGCCGGCGACGGGTGCCTCGTTCATCCTGATGCACAAGGCGCAGGCTGACGCGCTGACTGGCCGTGCGGTACTGAAATTCTTCGACTGGGCTTACAAGAACGGCGGCGCGATGGCAACCGATCTGGACTATGTACCGATGCCGCCTGCGGTAACGAAGCAGGTGAACGAGCTGTGGAAGTCGTCGCTGAAGGATGGTAGCGGCGCCGCGATCTGGAAATAATCGATCTCTTCCCCAATCCCGTCTGTCTCCAGGATGGTTTTGACGGCCCGCTTCGGCGGGCCGTTTTTTATCTGTGCTTCATCCGGCTGAAACAGGCCAATTGCTAGACTACTGGCATGCGATTCTCCCTGACCCTCAGCCTGGCGCTGCTGTGTGCAGCGCTGCAAACCGCGCCGGTACAGGCCGCCCGTCCGTTCGTGACCGATGATGCGCGTCTCACGACCCATGGCAGCTGCCAGCTGGAGAGCTGGGCGCGACTGTACCGGCACAACTCGGAACTCTGGGCACTGCCGGCCTGCAATCCGTGGGGAGGGCTGGAGTTCACCGTTGGCGGCGGCCACGCGCAGGGTGACCGGATGGTGGCGACGGAAGACTATGTTTTTCAGCTGAAGACGCTGCTAAGGCCGCTGCAAACGAACGACTGGGGCATCGGCATTGCGCTCGGCACGATACGCCATCCGCAAATCAATCCCGGCCCGAACCTGCTCGGCAATACCTACGCTTACGTTCCATTTTCTGTATCGTTCGCCGATGACCTTATGGTCGTTCATGCCAATCTCGGCTGGCTGCGTGACAAGGCAACGCAGAGCCATCGACGCACCTGGGGACTGGGAACGGAAGTCAACCTGAACACGCGCTGGACGCTGGTGGCGGAGAGTTTCGGCGAGATGGCCGGTTCATCCTGGTGGCAGGCGGGTGCGCGTTATCACCTGGTACCGGGAAGATGGCAACTCGACTCGACGGTCGGCCGCCAGTACGGCGGCAATACGGACGCGCAGTGGCTGTCGTTCGGGCTGCGCTTTACGCCAGATTCTTTGTTCTGAACAATCTTGCTTCACGCCGCCTGCAGCACCACTGCGCTGCGCGGAAAACGAATCGTGAAGCGGCTACCCTTGCCATCCTCGGACTCGATCTGCAGTTGCGCATGATGCCGCAGCAGCACATGCCGCACGATCGCCAGGCCCAGCCCGGTGCCGCGCGTCTCGCGCGAGCGGCTCTTGTCCACCCGGTAGAAGCGCTCAGTCAGCCGCGCGATATGTTCGGCGCGGATGCCGATGCCGGTATCGGACACCGAGCAGCGCGGACCCTCGGTATCGTCATGCCAGTCGATCGTGATGGAGCCGCCGTCGGGTGTGTAGCGCACCGCATTCGACACCAAGTTGCTGATGGCGCTGCGCAGTTCATCCTTGCTACCGCGCAGATCAGGCCCATCGCAATTGAGCGTGATGCAGTGCCGGCCACCCGACAAGGCCTCGCCCTCGGCCTGCACTTGCGCCAGCAGTGTGTGCATGTCTACTGCTTCTTCGCGTAACGGATATTCGGCAGACTCCAGCCGCGTCAGGTGCAGCATGTCCTCGACGAGGCTCTCCATCCGCTGGCCCTGCTCGGCCATCAGCTTCAGATGCTGGGCACGCGTCGCGTCATCGAGCGCCGGCTCGGACAGCGCGATCTCGAGGAAACCGTTGATCACGGTCAGCGGCGTGCGCAGCTCATGCGATGCATTTGCGATGAAATCACGGCGCATCTGGTCCAGCTGCTCGAACTGCGTGACGTCATTCGAGACGAGAATCTGCCGGCGGTTTTCGAACCGTATCAGCCGCACGACCAGCTTGCGCCCGGGAGTAGTCAGCGTCAGCGGCTCGTTATAATTGCCAAGGATGATGTAGTCGATAAATTCCGGACTGCGGATCAGGTTGGTCACGCGCATGCCCTTGTCCTTCTCTAGCGACAGCCCGAAGTGCGCCTCGGCAACCGGGTTGCACCATTCCAGGAAGAGCGCATCGTCCATGATGACCACGCCGTCCGGCAGCTGGCTCATCGCCTGCCGGAAGCGCGACAGCCATTCGGCCAGTTCGCTGCGATTTCGCTGCTCGTCGCGGCGCAGCTTGTACAGCTTCGCGAAGATCTCCGTCCACGAGCCCCAGCCATCGCCGAGCCTGACTTCATCGGGATTGTCGAGCCATTGCGACAGCTGGAACATATAGCTCAGCTGAATCAGCACCATCACGGTCAGCGCCAGCAACGCGCACGCGAGACCGGCGGTCGCGCTCCAGATATACCCGCCGGCCAGACCGGCCGCAGCCACCAGAGCAAACCGCACGGCCACGGGAATCCAGAAAATCGCTTTCGGGCTCATCGAAGGAATGAAAAAGGAACATCGGGTTGCAGCGCATACCGCGTCGCCGGCTGAACCCGTATTGTAAGCGAGGCTTTACCTGGCCGACAGCATGTAGCCGACGCCGCGCACCGTCTGTACCAGCCGGTCCGCCTCGCCGAGTGCCTTGCGCAATCTCAGCACGTGCACATCAACCGTTCGCTCCTCGAGGACGGCATGGTCACCCCAGACCTTGTCGAGCAACTGGCCGCGGGTAAATACCCGCTCCGGGTGCGCAATCATGAAACGCAGCAGCTTGAATTCGGCATGACCGATCTCGATCTGCTGGTCATTCACGCTGACGCGGCAGCTGACCGGATCGACCGTCAGCGGTCCCACCGACATCAGCAATTCCGAATGTTCGGGCGCTTTGCGCCGGATCAGCGCCTTGATGCGCGCATTCAGTTCACGCGGCGAGAAAGGCTTGGTCATGTAGTCGTCGGCACCCTGCTCCAGACCGGTGACCTTGTCTTCTTCCATGCCTTTCGCAGTCAGCATGATGACCGGCAGCGTACTGAAATTGCGGTCGCTGCGGATGCGCGACAACAGGCGGATGCCCGACTGGTCCGGCAGCATCCAGTCCAGCAGCATCAGCTGCGGCCGCTTCTGCTGCAGACAGGCCCAGGCGCCGGCAGTGTCATTCGCGACATCCACTGCCCAGCCCGCTCCCTTCAGCGCAAACGTCACCAGCTCAACGATGGCGGGTTCGTCCTCGACGATCAGTATCGTCGGCTGCTCGATAGCCATGCTTGTGTTCCTCGGATCAGGCCGCTCCCTGCTGCGCAGCGTAATCGGTGTGGCGGATATCCTTGCCTTCGACAATGTAGACGACGTATTCAGCGATATTCTTCGCATGGTCGCCGATACGCTCAATCGCTTTCGCGACCCACAGCGTGTCCAGCGAAAGCGAGATCGTGCGCGGATCCTCCATCATGAAGGTAATCAGGTTGCGCATCACGATGCGGAACTCATTGTCGACTTTCTCATCCTCGATAATCAGCCGGGTCGCCTGTTTCTGGTCGAGGCGGGCAAAGCAGTCCAGTGCGCCATGTAGCAGCTTTCCGGCCGTATCGCCCATCACGCGCACCAGATCTTCATACGCGATCAGCGTGACACCGCGCTGCTGTATCGCGCTCGCAGCACGTGCAATCTTGGTAGCTTCGTCACCAATGCGCTCGAGGTCGGTGATCACTTTGATCGTGGCCATCACCGTACGCAGGTCGTTCGCCGCCGGTTGGCGCTTGACGATCAGGTGACTGCACGCGTCATCCAGCGCGACTTCCATCTGGTTGACTTCGACATCAGTGGCAATAATGCGCGCCGCTTCTTTCGCATCCAGCGTGCGGAAGCAGGTCATCGCATCGTAGAACTGTTTCTCGACCAGTCCGCCCATATGCAACACGCGCGACCGTATCGCCTCGAGGTCCTGCTCGTACTGACGCGACAGGTGTTCGTTCGGCATGGCTCTCTCCCTTGGTTCAGCCGAAACGGCCGGTGATGTAATCCTGCGTTTCCTTCTTCACAGGGTTCAGGAAAATCTTGTCGGTCTCGCCGAACTCGACCAGTTCGCCGAGATACATGTAGGCGGTGTAATCGGAGCAGCGCGCTGCCTGCTGCATGTTGTGCGTGACGATCGCAATGGTGTAATCGTCTTTCAGCTCGCTGATCAGTTCCTCGATTTTCACGGTCGAGATCGGATCGAGCGCCGACGTCGGTTCGTCAAGCAGCAGCACATCGGGCTTGACCGCCACGCCACGCGCAATACACAGACGCTGCTGCTGGCCGCCGGATAGCGACAGACCGCTCTTGTGCAGCTTGTCCTTCACTTCGGTCCACAGTGCCGCCTTGTTCAGCGCCCACTCGACGCGTTCATCCATTTCCCCCTTCGACAGGTTCTCGTACAGGCGCACGCCGAACGCGATGTTTTCGTAGATCGACATGGGGAATGGTGTCGGCTTCTGGAACACCATCCCGACCTTGGCGCGCAGCACGTTCACGTCGACATTCCTGTCGAGGATGTTGCGGCCCTGATAGACGATTTGCCCTTCCGCACGCTGGCCGGGGTAGAGGTCGTACATGCGGTTGAAGGTACGCAGCAGCGTCGACTTGCCGCAGCCGGACGGGCCAATGAAAGCCGTTACCCTCTTGTCGGCGATATCGAGGTTGATGTTCTTCAGGCCCTGGAAGGCGCCATAAAAGAAATTCAGGTTCCGGACCTGCATCACGGCCGCTGTCGTAGCCGGTGCAGCCACGTCCGTTTTCGGTATTTCCATCTGGACTGCAGTAGTCATGCTCGTTCCTGTCATTAAGTCTTACCGGAGCGCACCAGCGTGCGCGCCAGAATATTCAGTGCAAGGACGCTCGCGGTGATCAGCAGCGCACCACCCCATGCGAGCTCCTTCCAGTTGTCATACGGGCTCATCGCAAACTGGAAAATCACCACTGGCAGATTCGCCATCGGTGCATTCATGTCGGCGCTGAAGAACTGGTTCGACAATGCGGTGAACAGCAGCGGCGCGGTCTCACCGGAAATGCGCGCTACGGCCAGCAGCACACCGGTGACCACTCCAGCCTTCACCGCACGCAGGCGCACCATCATCGCAACCTTCCAGCGCGGTGCACCGAGAGCGAATGCGGCTTCCCGCAAGCTGCTCGGTACCAGCTGCAGCATATTGTCGGTCGTACGCACCACCACCGGAATCGCAATCAGCGAAATCGCAATGCTGCCGGCCCAGCCGGAAAAGTGCTTTACATTCGCCACCACGACTGCATAGACGAACAGACCGATCACAATCGACGGTGCCGACAGCATGATGTCAGTAACAAAGCGGGTCAGCTGCGCGAACCTGCTCTCCTGCCCGTATTCGGCCAGATAGATGCCGGCAAAGATGCCGATCGGCGTGCCGATCAGCGTGGCTACACCCACCATCATCAGGCTGCCGACGATGGCATTCATCAGTCCGCCGCCCTCGCTTCCCGGCGCCGGCGTTGTACTCGTGAACATCGCCAGATCGAGTGCGCCCAGACCATTGATCAGCAGCACCGCGAGGATCCACAGCAGGAAGCTGATGCCAAAAGCCATGGCGAGCACCGATAGGGTGATGCCGATACGATGCTTTACCAGCCGGTGGCGGTAGATAGCGTTATCGGATTTAAACGGATTGGCTTGCATCATTTGACCCCTTCATTCTTCGCCATGCGGACCAGCATCACTTTGGCGATTGCCAGCACGATGAAGGTGATCACAAACAGGATCAGGCCCAGCGCAAACAGCGATGACATATGCAGGCCGGCTTCGGCTTCGGCAAATTCATTCGCCAGCGTCGACGCAATGCTGTTACCGGGCGCGAACAGTGACCACGACAGCTTGTGAGCGTTACCAATCACGAAGGTCACCGCCATCGTCTCGCCGAGCGCGCGGCCAAGGCCAAGCATCACGCCGCCGACCACACCAACGCGGGTATACGGCAGCACGATGCGACGTACCACTTCCCAACGGGTACAGCCCAGCGCGTAGGCAGATTCTTTCAACACCCCGGGGCAGGTCTCGAACACATCACGCATCACGGACGCAATGAATGGAATGATCATCACTGACAGGATCAGGCCGGCCGTCAGCAAGCCGATGCCCATCATCGGACCGTCGAACAGCACGCCAATCACGGGCAGCTGGCCGAGCGTCGCTGCCAGCAGGGGCTGCACATGATCGGCAAACAAGGGCGCGAAGACGAACAGTCCCCACATGCCGTAGATAATGCTGGGGACACCCGCCAGCAGTTCGACGGCCGTACCGAGCGGACGCTTCAACCAGGGCGGGCAGATCTCGGTCAGGAACAGTGCAATGCCGAAGCTGACCGGGAAAGCGATCAGCAGGGCAATCAACGAAGAAATCACAGTGCCGGCAATCGCGATCATCGCGCCGTATTCTTCATTCACTGGATCCCATTCGATCCGCGTAATGAAGCCGGGGCCGAAATGCTGAAGTGCCGGCATTGCGCCGACGACCAGCGAGCCGATGATGCCAACCAGGATCAGCAGCACGAGCGCGGCGAAAGCCAGGGTCAGTTTATGGAAGACGAAGTCCTGCCATTTGGCAGCGCCTGTGTGATGGGCGGGGGGATGCGGCCGCGCTACGGCGCCCGCTCCGGTTTCCGCGATCGGAGCACTCATGGTGGTCAGGGCCTCGGGAGGTGTTGAGTATCTGGAATTCATGGCAACGCACTGTAGCGACGCCATATGACAGTATTGTTACAAGACCGCTGGCCGGATGCCAAGGCTTTTTAAAATGTTATTGAAATTATATGAAGAGCAAGCCCGACCAGACCGCCGGCCAGCGTGCCATTGATGCGGATAAACTGCAGATCGCGTCCGACCTGCGCCTCAACGCGTAGCGCCAGGGTTTGCGCATCCCAGCTGGCAATCACGCGGCGTACCACGCCGGCCACCGCTTCCCGCTGCCTTGCCAGCATGACGGCGGCCAGCCGCTGCAGCCGCCGGTTCAGTGCGGAGCGCAGCGCGGCATCAGCATCAAGCCGCCGCGCCAGCGACCCCAGTGCGGCATCGATGCGCTGTAACAGCGGGCTGTCACGCTCGCTGCCTTCATCGGCGGTCCGGTCGCTTTCATTGTCTTCGTCATGGCCGGCATCGAGTCGTGCTGCCAGCTGATGCAACGCCTGCGCAAACTGCTGCCGGGCCGCGCTGTCCGGCGCGAGCATCTCGTCGAGCAGTTCTTCCAGCCCGTCCATAAGCCGCAGGTAAAACTCATCGTTGATCCGCCGCGGCATCCAGCGCGGGCTTTTCTCGCTGACCTTCTGGTACACATCGGCATGATGCTGCTGCAGCGTGCGCCGTGACCACGCGACGATACGGTCGAACCATTGCAGCTCACGCTGCTGGTCGAGCTGCGCACTGAGCCAGTGCGCCAGCAGTTGGCCAGACCGGAACTGGCCTGCGGCGAGGTCTGCCGCATAAGCCGCGATCCGTCGACGGCGAACATCATCGGCAATGAGCCCGGCAATCATCTTCGCAAAATCCAGACGCGCTAGCTCTTGCGCCAGCACAGGTCGCGTCAGGAAGTTCTGCTTCAGGAAGCTGGCCACGCCATCGGCGAGCCGGTCACGGTTGGCGGGTATCAGCGCCGTGTGCGGAATCGGCAGTCCGAGCGGCCGGCGAAACAACGCGGTCACCGCGAACCAGTCGGCCAGTCCGCCGACCAGCGCGGCTTCCGCAAACGCGCGCACAAAGCCGAAGGCGGGATACCCCGGCTCCAGCAGCCGTGCCGCGACAAACACGCAGACCATGAAGAACAGCAGGCCGGTGGCAAGCCGCCGGATGCTGCACGAAGGCGACGCGGACCCGTTCATGCGCCGGGCCGGCCGCAGAGCGGATCGGAAGGCATCCTGATTCGATCGTCCGTCGTGCTTGAAGTTCGGAAAGGAAGCAGGCCATACGGCGGGGGTCTAGGCTGCCTGCTCGCGGATCAGCTGCTGCGGAAGACGAAGTAAACCGCGCCCAGCAGGCACAATGCCGCCCACAGATAATCGAGCTTCAGCGGCTGCCCCATGTAGAACACCGCAAACGGCACGAAGACCGACAAGGTGATGACTTCCTGCGCGATTTTCAGCTGGCCTATCGTGAAATGCTGAAAACCGATCCGGTTGCCCGGCACTTGCAGCAAGTACTCGAAGAAAGCGATACCCCAGCTGGCGATGACGGCGATCCACCACGGACGGTCAGCAAGGTTGCGCAGGTGCGCATACCAAGCGAAGGTCATGAAAACATTCGATAGCATCAGCAGGCCAGCGAACGTATACGGCCCCGAAGATGCGGGCAGGCCCATGGATCAGGTATTCCTTCTCGGATAGCCCTCGGCGAGGATACGCACCCAGACTTTCTCTTTCTGTTCGGGCGACATGAACACCCAGTCGGCCACCTCGGCCACGGTACGGCCGCAGCCGCGGCAGACATCATCAAAGGTGGTCGAACAGACGGCGACGCAGGGGGTATCGGGGCGTTGATATTGGTTCATGCTCAAAGAGTAGCGCGTTCGGCAGGGATGGGCTGCCGCTACAAAAAATTACGGCCGGGTCGTGGGGGAACCCGGCCGCGAGGCAGTGAAACTGCAGTGAGTACTTGTCGTTGCTCGTGTGTTGATTAAACGTTCTGACGTGCCGGCAACAGGCAAACGTCCTGACTCGCATCCACCTGGGCCGCTTCCTTTGCCCTCCTGACCTGCATCATCTCCGGCAGCGCAACGTCGTTCTTCACCGCCGTCAGTTCGGCCAGGATCGAGATGGCGATCTCGGACGGCGTTTTGCTGCCGATGAAGATACCAATCGGGCCGTGCAATTTGTCCAGCTGCTCGGGGGTCAGATCGAACTCCAGCAGGCGCTCGCGGCGCTTCTGGTCATTCGAGCGCGAGCCGATCGCGCCGACGTAAAAAGCGTCTGACTTCAGCGCTTCCATCAGTGCGAGATCATCAAGCTTAGGATCGTGCGTCAGCGCGACCACCGCCGAGCGGCTATCGAGCTTCATCTCCATCACCAAGTCATCCGGCATCGCATGCAGGACCTGCACACCCTCCACCTGCCAGCCTTCGCGATATTCTTCGCGCGGGTCGCACACGGTGACTGCGTAATCCATGCCGACCGCGATCTGCGCCAGGAAGCGCGACAGTTGGCCTGCACCGATGATCAGCAGCCGCCAGCGCGGGCCGTGGATCGTTGTCAGTGCGGTCTCGGAGACTTGCAGGCTCATGCCGGCCTTTGCCGGCCCCATCGTCACGTCGCCGCTTTGCAGGTCGACACGGCGCGCGACCAGCTCGCCCTGAGCCAGTCGCTGAATCAGTTCGGGAATCTGGCTTTTGTCCGTCAGCGGCTCGATCGCCAGCTGAATCGTACCGCCACATGGCAGTCCGAAACGGTGAGCCTCATCGGCAGTGATGCCATAGGTGACGATCTCCGGCTTCGCGCGCGTGATGCCGCTCTTGTGCGCGCGGTCGATCAAATCATCTTCAATGCAGCCGCCCGACACCGAGCCGACCACACGGCCGTCCTCACAGATGCCCAGCGTCGCCCCCTCGGGACGCGGGCTCGAGCCCCAGGTCCGGATCACGGTAACGAGTTCGCATTTCTTGCCCGCGGCAATCCAGTCGCTGCAGGTCTTCAATACTTCGAGGTCGATGCTGTCCATCGCTAGTCTGTTACTTGTCAAATGCGGTTAGCTGCGTGCGTCGTGCTATTTCGCTAGGCACACAGAAAAAATGCCCCCCCTTTTTGAGGAGGGGGGGCATTTCAGCCGTTGGGGCTTTAGTCCGATTAAGCGGACTTGATTGCCTTGGCAAACGGCATGCTACGCAGACGCTTGCCGGTAGCGGTAGCAACTGCGTTAGCCACTGCCGGCGCGATCAGCGAGGTCGACGGTTCGCCCGTGCCACCCGGCTTCTCAGTGCTCTCGACCAGATGGATATCCATTTCCGGAGTTTCGTTCAGACGCAGAACGCGGAAGTCATGGAAGTTGCTCTGATCGACTTTGCCGTTGGTCACGGTGATGTCGCTGTACAGCGCATGCGACAGGCCGTAGACGATACCGCCCTCGAGCTGCTGGCGGACGATGCCCGGGTTCACAATGCGGCCGCAATCGCAAGCCACGGTGACCTTGTGCACCTTGATGTCGTTGCCCTTGACGGACACTTCAGCCACTTGCGCCATGTAGGTGCCGTAGCCTTCCATCAGAGCGACGCCCAGAGCACGGCCCTTCGGCAGCTTCTTGCCCCAGCCAGCCTTCTCGGCAGCGATCTTCAGCACGTTGGCGAAGCGCGGCTCATTGGCCAGCAGGTCGAGGCGATACTGCACCGCATCCTTGCCCGCTGCTGCTGCCAGCTCGTCCATGAAGCACTCGTTGGCGAAGCAGTTCATCGTGTGCGACACAGCGCGCAGGTAACCGACGCGGAAGCCGGTGTCGGCGATGATCAGGTCGTGCGAGGTGTTGGCGATATCGTACGGAGCGACAGCCGCTTCGACCATGAACGGATCCAGGGTCTTCTTCGGCAGGCCGAACAGTGCC
>JACCDS012144272.1_pt1 | contig 28549 bp, 24 predicted proteins | sample 7446441 | NCBI WGS metagenome assembly JACCDS01 (sample SAMN15323445, study PRJNA562643) | freshwater metagenome | isolation source: river surface water | place: USA:Blue River Watershed | collected 2017-08-17 | reverse complement strand
TCGACGGCGCAATGCTTTTAAAGTGCGTGGCGAACAGCTCCGTAACCTCGTCGGGGTCTTGGTCGGGAACCAACCGCATCGAAATCTTGGCGAAGGCCTTGGATGCGATCACCGTTTTGGCACCCTCGCCGGTGTAGCCGCCCCAGATTCCGTTCACATCCAGCGTGGGACGAATGCCCGTTCGCTCAATGGTCGTGTAGCCGGTTTCGCCGTGCACGTCGCTGAGGTCCAGCGCGGCCTTGTACTCCTCAAGGCTGAACGGCGCCTTGTTGAGGTCGGAACGCTGCGCGTCGCTCAGCACCTGAACCTTATCGTAGAATCCTGGAATCGTGATCTTGTTGTCCTTATCGTGAAGTGAGGCGATCATCTCGGTGAGGATGTTGATCGGGTTGGCCACGGCTCCGCCGTAAATACCCGAATGAAGGTCGCGGTTAGGGCCAGTCACCTCAACTTCGACGTACGACAGACCGCGCAGGCCCACTGAAATAGAGGGAACGCCCGGAGCAATGATTCCGGTATCTGAAATAAGAATGACGTCGCAGGCGAGGCGATCGTGGTTGCGCTTTACAAACCACTCGAGGTTGTTCGAGCCCACCTCTTCTTCACCTTCAATCATAAACTTCATGTTGCAGGGCACGTTGCCTTGGGCGACCATGGCCTCAAACGCCTTGATGTGCATAAAGAACTGACCCTTGTCGTCGCAGGCGCCACGGGCAAAAATGGCTCCGTTGGGGTGGATGGGGGTGGTGCGCACTTCGGGTTCAAAGGCTGGAGTCGTCCACAAATTCAAGGGATCTGCAGGCTGTACGTCGTAGTGGCCATAGACAAGTACGGTTGGGCGAGAGGGATCGACGAGGTACTCTCCGTACACCACGGGATAGCCCGGTGTGGAACAGACTTCGACGTTCTGGGCTCCTGCTTTGGTCAAAAAGTCGGCGACGGCATCGGCCGTGGCAAGCACAGAATCTTTGTAGGCAGGATCTGCCGAAATACTTGGAAGGCGCAAAAGCGTAAATAGTTCGTCAAGAAAGCGCTGACGGTGCTGGGATACGTACGAATCAATCATAACTCGAAGGTACAATCCACTCGACCAACCCTTTGTATCTTTCGGGTTCAAACCATGCGAAAACTCGCCCTATACCTTGCTTTTGTTCTCGGATTCACCTCTGGGGCGCAAAATATTATGGTTAATTCGACTGCGCCGCGCAACAATCCAATGTGGCTGGTTCAGAACGTATTGGTGGGGCCAAACATTCCAGTTTGGTCAGGAAGTAATCCAGGGCTCCCGCTCACTCAGCCAGCCTCTGTGCAGATCGGAAAGTTTGTAAACACAAACCCGGCTTTTGGGTTGGATAGCGGAATTGTCATGCACACCGACAATGCACTGAATGCGGTTCCAGGTGCAGCTACCCAACCGTTCACGGGTGGGGCTGCAACAAGTCCACACCTTAATTCAGTGTTGAATACTATTGGTTCGTCAAACAGTACGCTAAATGATCTGTCGTCAATCCAATTCAGTTTTTACGCCACAGGGGATAGCGTAGAGTTTCAGTACATTTTTGCATCAAATGAGTACACGGGATACACGTGTAGTCCGTTTAATGATGTTTTTGGGTTTTTTCTGGTGGGTCCCGGAATCAACGGTGCACCTCTTTTCAATGCAAATGGCAGTGTCCGAATGGACTCTATCAATTTAGCGACCATTCCAGGCACGACCACCCCGGTCGCAATTAATACGATTAACCAGGGCTTCCCCTCGGGAAGTTATCCGGCATCGAATTGCATCTCTGCAAATCCAAACTACGTCGCTCATTCAATGTACTACAATGCGAATGGGTCGTTTAATGCCATCAACTTTAATGGCTTTACAGATGTACTCAAGGCAAAGGCTGGCGTGGTTTGCGGGTATCCGTATACAATCAAGTTGCTCATAGCTGACGTGATGGATGGTGCATTTAACTCAGCCGTGTTCTTAGGAGCACGATCGTTCAAATTGCCCACCATCAGCCTTAGTTCGACCACGAATTCAGGAGCTTCGTTTACCGATTCGGTAATGGTTGAGGGCTGCGCACGCAGCTACCTTCTCTTTCAACGTGCAGGGGCGACCAGCGACACCCTTACTGCTCAGTTTCAGTATGTCGGAACCGCGGGCTCGAGTGATTTTGCATCAGCACTCCCTTCGTCGCTCACCCTTTTGCCCGGGCAAACCACAGATACCTTGTGGTTTGAGCCGATTGACGACGGAATCGTCGAGGCCCCTGAATTGTTGCGGATTCGAATGCTCCCGGTCTCGTCCAATTGCGCGGTGTATCCTTCAGATTCATTGGATATTTGGATTCGAGACCGAGTGCCCCACCAAGCTTTGCTCACCCTCGATCAGGGCAATGATACGTTGGCCTGTCCTGGATCGAGTGCAGTCCTACGGGCTACTCTGTCGGGCGGTGAAGGCGTTCGATGGGGGTACTGGGAGCACGACTCGACTCAAACGGTCCTCGCCGCAGTAGCGCCTGCCCAGACTACGACGTACCGCTACCTCAGTTGGGACGAGTGCAGCACCTCGCCCCGAACTGACAGCATCACAATTTATGTGGAGCCGTACGACTCACTGCGCACGGGGTCCGACACCCTCTTTTTGTGCCCCGGTGACGCGGTTACCCTCGAGGCGGTGGCCTCCGGCGGGCGCGGAACCCGGAGCATTCAATGGCTCGGCGGCGGCCCTTCAGGTAGTACATGGACCGTATCACCGGCGAGCAGTCAGTGGTTCCGCTACAAGGTTACCGACAACTGCTTGATCGAGGCACACGACTCTATTTATACCTGGGTGGTGCCCCAGCCCATAGCCTCATTTGGCTACCTGCAAGATCCCGGAAATCCTTTGGATGTCGGATTCACCAACTACTCGAGCGACACCCTCAACGTGAGATGGTTTTTTGGCGACGGCGACACCTCAACGCGCGTGCACCCCCGCCATGTCTACGGCCGTCCCGGAACCTACTGGGTCGGACTCGCCGTGCGCGACAGCCTCGGTTGCTCAGACAGCCTGGCCTATCCCATTGATCTGAAGATGGACCACTACGTCTACATACCTTCGGCATTCACGCCCAACGGAGACGCGGTCAACGAGCGCTTCAACGTCGTCGCGACCGGAGTCGTGAAAATGGAATGGTCTGTCTTCAATCGATGGGGCCTTCAAATCTTTCACAGCGACGAGGATCCCAATGGCTGGAACGGAACCTACGGAGGTGAAAAGGTTCCCGCCGGCCCGTACAGCTATAAAGTGTTTATTTGGCTTCCCGACGGGTTGGTTGAAGAACGCCGCGGTATGTTTACCGTCTTTCGCTAGAAGCGCTTAGATCCACGGAATAAGCCCCAAAGCCAGGGCCAAGAGCAACTTATAGATCCACTGCTTTCGCTTGAGCTGTGCCCGCTGCGGCTCGCTGTGGTGCGGAATCTGCCGCCGCTCCCACTGCCTTCGCCATTCCAGCGCAATCATTGCGAGCGCCAAGGGAAGTCCGCGAACGAATCCGGGCCACGAACCTGGCTGCAGTGCACCCGCGAGCAAGAGTAGTGGGCCAAAGGCCAAGAGGCTCGCAAGGAGCGCTCCCGCCACACCAAACCCCATCCTCTTGTGGGAGTACAAAAACACGACGAGCGCAAAAAGCCAGTAGCACAGAGCAACGGCTAGCTCAAGGGTGAGCAGCGAGGTGATCAGTCCGGCAGCGTAGAAGCTGAATGCCAACTGCATTCCGTACTTGCGGGCTACGGGGCGTTCAAGCAGGGTCTGCCAGGGACGCTCAATGAGGTCGCGTTCTAAATCGTAAAAACTATTGAAGAGCGAACCGCCTGCGACAATCAGCGCTGTCGTTGCTACAGCTCCCGCAAGGGTAAGCCACGGCGTGGGTTGCGGGCCGTGCAGCAAGGTGAGCGCCGCGAGCACTTGGGCCACGGTCAAAAACAAAATGTGGGTCCAGCGAACGAGGCTGAGGAATGCCGTAAGGCGAAGCAGAATCTTGGTTCGTCGCCGCATATCCGCTCGCTTAAAAGCGAAGGACGACGTCCATTCGGTGCGGATCGAGTTCCGCTTTGGCATGCTCTAGGTCAGGAGCAAAACCTAGAATGTATCCGCCACCGCCAGAACCACATAACTTGAGGTAGTAGGCGTTGGTATCGATTCCCTTCTGCCACAAGTTGTGGTAGTCGTTCGGAATCATCGGGCCAAAATTCTCAAGTACAAGACCACTCAACTTTTTGAGCTCCCGAAGGAGGACGTCGGTTTTTCCGTCCAAAAAGGCCGACACACAGGCGTCGTTGTACTTTTTGAACTGGTCGGTCATCAATCGGCGGAAGCCCTCTTCTTTGAGCTTATCCATGAAGATCTGCACCATGGGCTGGGTTTCACCCGGAGACCCAGAGTTCAGCAAGAAGATTCCGCCGCGACCGTCGGTCGGAAGGCTGGGCATCGAAACCGTTCCCAAGTCTTCTGACGAGCGCACCAAAAGCGGCAGCTGCAGGTAGCAGATGGTGGGATCCATGCCTGAACTCTTGCCGTGAAAGTAGCATTCCATTTGGGCCATTTCGGCCTTGAGAACCATTAGCTTCTCAGGGTCGTTGGCTTCGTCAAGCGGCAATGGATTGCGTGCGTAGCGTGCGTACAGTGCGGCCACCATAGCTCCAGATGAGCCTACACCATAGCCCTGCGGAATACTTGAGTCAAAATAGAGTCCGCGGTTGAGGTCAGCGCGAAGTGCGTGCAAGTCCAAGTCTGCAGCTAAGTTGCCTAAAGCCTGGAGCTCTTCGAGGTAGAGGGCAAACCGGGCCAGCGATGCGTTGGAGTCGCGCTGCTCAAAACTCGCTTCACCATCGGGTAGTCGAAGGACTCCCGAGTAGCTGGTGTACGGAATCGAGAGCGCCATGGCGTCGCGGATGACACCGTACTCTCCGAACAGAAGAATTTTGGCGAAGTACTTGGGGCTCAGATTCATTGCTGCAAAGATACCGGTCCTTGGCCTACGCGGTCCACAATCACGCGACCGTCTTTGCACCAAGGTTTCACGTCATCTTCAACAAACTGAAGCGCATTTTGTTCGAAGGCCGCAGGGTAAAGGATGTGCACATTGGCACCCGCATCGAGCGTAAAGCTGATGGGCACTCCAGAATCACGGCGGAACCCGCGGATCGCCTCAATAATGCGCAGCGTGTTCGGACGCATTAAAATGTAGCTCGGACTGCTCGACATCATCAACCCGTGCAGGGTTAGTGCTTCGAGCTCAACCAACTCGATGAACGCATCCAGGTCTCCTGCGGCCAAAATCGGCTTCAGCGCCGCCAAGTGATCATGGGCCTGGGCAAAACGCTGCGTACGGAACGGGTGCGACTCCATCAACTGATGCCCTGCCGTGCTACTGACCGCCTTTTGGCCGACGTCTACCAGCGCCACGGTATCCCCGTAGCTGCGGAACACTTCGTGTACCGAATCTGGGTAGGCCACGCCGTAGTCCTGAGATGAGCCCTGAACAGAAGGCGTTTCGCCCCAAACCACAAGTCCACCGTAGACGGAACGGCACGCGCTGCCCGAACCCAAGCGGGCAAGCACTGAGGCCTCTTGCATCGGGTTGGCCACTTCATGCCCCAGCTTTTGCGCAAGGTCCACAATACACAGCGCGAGGGCACTCATTCCAGACGCGCTACTAGCAATCCCAGAGGAATGCGGAAACGTGTTGTGGGTCTGCACCCGTAACCCGTAGTTTTTTACCCAAGGGTGCCGTGCGGCAATTCGGTCCACAAATTGGGCCACCTTCGGAACAAAACTCGGCGTATCTACCCCGTCAAGCGCCACGGTAATTCCCGGAGCATCCACCAATTCCAGCGTGGTTTCAGTCGCGCACGCCTCCAATGTGAAGCTTACCGAAGGGTTGCTCGGCATCTGCACGCCGTACTTGCCCCAGTACTTAACCAGGGCGATGTTGGATGGGGCGCGGAATGAAGACTTCATCGTGTTGGCTCGTTGGCTGTTGGCTTGCTGGCTGAGATTGGCTCGTTGGCTGTTGGCTGTTGGCTCGTTGGCTCGTTGGCTCTTGGCTTGCTGGCTGAGATTGGCTCGTTGGCTGAGATTGGCTCGTTGGCTGTTAGCTCTTGGCTTTTTGCGAGGAGCCATTAGCCAGCGACCAGGTTTATGCGCTGATGGCTTCGACTTCGGGGGCGATTTTTTTGATCATTCCCTGTAGGGCCTTGCCGGGGCCAACTTCATAGAAGTTGGTGGCGCCGTCGTGGACCATTGCGAGGACCGACTGGGTCCAGCGGACCGATCCGGTGAGTTGGGCCTTGAGGTTGGCTCGGATGGCTTCGGGGTCGCTTACGGGGGCGGCTACTACGTTTTGGTAGATGGGGCATCGCGGGGTTTGAATCGAAACGGAATCAAGCGCCTCTGCGAGGCGCGCGCGGGCCGGCTCCATGAGCGGGCTGTGGAATGCGCCTCCGACCGGCAGGATCAGGGCCCGCTTGGCGCCGGCCGCGCTGCATGCAGCGCACGCGGCTTCGACCGCGGCGCGCGCGCCACTAATCACCAATTGGCCTGGTGAATTGTAGTTGGCGGGAACCACCACGCCCGGAGTTGCGGCACAAATCTGCTCTACCTGCTCGTCGCTCAGACCGAGAATGGCGGCCATCGTCGAGGGCTCGGCATCGCAGGCATCCTGCATGGCGAGGGCGCGCTCGGCGACGAGGCGAAGACCGTCCTCGAACTTGAGGGCTCCAGCGGCTACAAGGGCTGAAAACTCTCCGAGGGAATGGCCGGCTACCATGTCGGGCTGAAACTCGGTCCCGAGGGAAGCGGCCTTGATGACACTGTGCACAAAAATGGCGGGCTGCGTCACTTTGGTTTGCGTGAGGTCCTCCATGCTGCCGTGAAACATCAGGTCGGTCAGACCGAACCCAAGAACGGCATCAGCCTGCTCAAACATGGCCTGGTGTGCTTCGAACAAATCCTGCCCCATTCCGGGAGCTTGGGCCCCTTGGCCCGGGAAAACGTAGGCTTTTTTCATGATAACAATTAAAACGGCCCCGTGGGCCAAAGGTTTACTCCCCGTAGTACTCTACGGCGTTGTTTTCGGTTTCGACCACTCGGACGCAGTGCAGCTGGGCACCAAAGCGCGCGACGGGCTCGGCGAGCTGCTTCCAAATTTCGATCGAGAGGTTTTCGGTCGAGGGAAGTATTCCGAGCATAAACGTCGTGTCGTGATTCAGGTGCTTGTGGTCGAGGGGCACGATCACGTACTTCATCATGAGGGCTTTGAGGTCGACCAAATTCATGACAAACCCTGTTTCGGGAGTGACCTGGCCTTTGACGGTTACCCATACCTCAAAATTGTGCCCGTGCCCGTAGTTCCACGAACACTTGCCAAAAAGACGCTCGTTTTCTTCGGAGCTGAGCGCATCGTTGTACAGACGGTGGGCCGCACTGAACACCTCGCGGCGTTGAATGTACACCATGGCTTACTTGGCTTTGACCAGTTTGGTCTTCAGGGGCTTGCCAGGGGCAGTGCGAAAGGTTACCTGTGCTGCAGTGGCGTCTTTGGTTCCCGGAACGGTGACGCGAAGTGCCGACTCACCTTTCGTACCCAGAACGACTTCATTGCGCTCTGCGTACTTCACTTGAAAGGCAGGGCTCGTCCAGGATCCGCTCGATTCAACCTGTATGGATTGGATGCTGAGTTGCTGCTGGACGGGTTTGCGCACTGAAATGACGGTGCCTTGCGTGTCGGTTTCGAGGCTAAACTTAGGTGAACCACAACTGGCAATGAAGAGGCTGAGTCCGGCAAGGACTCCGATGCGAATGGGGCGAAGTACGTTCATGAGGGCAAAGGTCGCAAATTACCACGAACCGCTGGCTCCGCCGCCGCCAAAACTTCCCCCACCAAAGCCGCCGAATCCGCCGCCACCAAATCCACCGCCGCTCCGACCGCCAAATCCGCCGCCCGAGGGGAATCCGCCCATGGGGCCAAACCACATGCCGCCGCCTCGGTTGCCAAAACCTCCATTCGAGCCTCCTCGGCGCGCGAGCACCACGAATGCCAGAACCGCAACGATGACGGCTCCAAAGGGAAACGATCGGTCTTCGCGACGCTCGACCGCGTCAAACTGGCCAGACAGCATTTGCGCCACCTGGGTGGCTACGGCCTCAATTCCGGCAGCGTAGGCTTGCTCTCGAAAGGCCGGCTTCAGCACGTTGTCAATGAGTAGGTGGCTCTCGAGGTCGGTGACCGTGGCTTCAAGGCCGCGGCCAACTTGGATCGCCATTTTTCGATCTTCGAGGGCGATGAGCACCAGCATTCCATTGTCTGTTTCGGCTTGGCCGATTCCCCAAGCTTCACCGGTCTGAGCCGCAACAAAATTGAGGTCGTCGTTGACGCGGTCGACAAACAAGACCGAAATTTGGGTCGAGGTCGTGTCGTTAATCGCTTGAAGTACGGCCTCAAGGCGTGCCTCTTCAGCAGCATCGAACACGGGCGATGTATTGCGCCACACGACCAGTCCTTCTGAGGTGCTGGGCTTCTCCCAAGGCTGGGCCTGGAGGCTAAAGGCTGCGAGTGTACATAGAATAAGAAGCCTCATCCCCGTGAAACTTCGTTGCTGAGTTCGTCGCGGTCCTTGCTGCCTTGGTGCGGAAAGTGTTCGGCTAGAGCGCGGCCCGCTTCTGCAATTCCAAGTTCGAGCGCACCAACCCAACGGCCTTCTTTGAGTTCGGGAACCATGTGGTCCCGAATGCCTTCCCAAAAAGACTGTCCAACTTTGGCATGGATTCCTGAATCGCCCACCACTGCAAACTTGTGGCTTTCAAGCGCGATGAAGAAAAGGATGCCGTTGCGTTCGGCAGTACGGTGCATTCCGAGCTTTTGAAACTGCTTTTGGGCGTCGCGAAGTGGGTCTCCCGAGCACGTATCGTTCAGGTGCACACGGACCTCGCCAGAGGTCACACGTTCGGCTGCCTCAATGGCAGCCACGATACGCTGTTCCTCGTGGGGTTGAACCTGCATTACTCGAAGCTCACTTCGGGGGCATCTTGGGCCTCAGCTTCTGCTTCAAAGTATCCGCGCGCTTCAAATCCGCCCACGGCAGCAACTAGTGAGGTAGGGATGCGCTTGACCGATGAGTTGTAGGTGCGAACCTGCTCGTTGAATCGGTCGCGCTCCACATTGATACGGTTTTCGGTTCCTTCGAGCTGCGACTGCAGGGCCAAGAAGTTTTGGTTGGCCTTTAGGTCGGGGTAGCGCTCGACTGAGACAAGTAGGCGGCTAAGGGCCCCCTTGAGCTCACCTTGAGCTTTTTGAAATTCAGCCACCTTCTCAGGGGTCAGGTTGTCGGCGCTGATTTGCACCGAAGTAGCTTTAGAGCGGGCTTCAATCACGTCGGTTAGGGTAGACTTCTCAAAATCCGCGTATCCTTTAACTGTAGAGACTAAGTTGGGAATAAGGTCCGCGCGGCGCTGGTAGGCCGACTGGACATTGGCCCATTGGCTCTCAGTGCTTTCGCTCAATCCGACGAGGCGGTTGTAGGCACCGACGCCCCAAAGGAGGATGAGAACAAAGCCTCCGAGTACAGAGAGAAGGATGATCGTAGAACGGTTCATGGTAAGGTTTTAATCGTTTTTGCCAGTTGGTCAAGTTCGGCTTTCACATTCTGCAAACGCCGTACCAAGTCCTCTGTGTTTACCGAGTCTTCAGGGGCATGCTTTAGTTTTTGGCGCGCACCCTCAAGGGTGAATCCCTTTTCTTTGACCAAGAAGTGGATTTTTCGCAGCAATTCCATGTCCTTGGCACTGTACTTACGTGCGCCGGACTCCGATTTTTTGGGCTTGAGTTCCGGAAACTCTTTTTCCCAAAACCGCAACGCCGAGGTGTTGAGTTCAAACAGGGCGGCAGCTTCGCCGATGCTGTAGTAGCGCTTGGTGAATTCTGTCGGAATCATCAGTCGAACGATTGGTTGTTTGCAGCGGCCTGTGCCAGCAGCTTGTTGTATTCTGCAGGTGTCAAGTCGTTGAAAAAGAAATTGATGGGATTCACGCGCCGCCCGCGGTAGATGACCTCGTAGTGCAGGTGGGGGCCGGTGGATTTACCCGTATTGCCGATGTAGCCGATAAGGTCGCCGCGCTTGACTCGCTGACCCTGGCGTCGAACCACGCGGCTCATGTGGGCATAGAGCGTGTGGTATCCGTATCCGTGGCTAATGGTCAGGTGCTTGCCGTAGCCACGGCCGCCGTACAGCTCGTTTGACGCGATGACACCGTCGGCAGTGGCATAAATCGGAGTGCCCTGCTTGGCCGAGAAGTCCACACCTTGGTGAAGCTTGCTGACCTTAAATATGGGGTCGATGCGGTATCCAAATCCAGACGAAAAGCGAATGCTTGGCTGGTCCTTGACCGGACGAATCGCGGGAAGGGCCTTGAGGATTTCGCCTTTGCGTTGGGCGAGGTCTGCGACCTCGTCAAGACTGGCAGAGTGTACCGCGAGCCGCTTTTTTAGGTCGTCCACCTTGCGCAGGCTGCGTTCAAGCAAGGTTTCATTCGAAAGTCCGCGAATTTTCTCGTAGCGGTCGGCGTCCAAAGGGAGCCCGCCCTGGCGCACCCACGATGCGGGCGGCTCCGATTCCAAAATGACCCGGTAGACTTCGTTGTCGCGGCGCTCGAGTTCTGCGGCGACTGCGCCTAATTCTTGGATTTGTTCTTCGAGTTCGCGGTAGGTTTCTTCAGAGATCTCAAGCTGACGCTTTAGCGCTTTTTCTTCTGGAGAGTCCAGGAAGTACTGGATTCCGAAAAAGAAAATGAGCCCCATCAGCATCGAGCCCAGGAGAAACAATGAGGTGTCCCGCAGCAAATGCTTCCAGGTGCGCTCGACCTTGTGGTAGGCGAGGGTCAACGGGTCGTAGATGTACTTGGCGCGGCGCATACTTTTGTATCCTTCAAAAGTAGGCAAAACCACCCGCATGAATCCGAACGAACTCCGCCAAGCATATTTAGACTTTTTTGCCTCGAAGGGGCACGTGATTGTGCCGTCGGCTCCGCTGGTGATGAAGGACGACCCCACGCTGATGTTCACCAACGCGGGCATGAATCCGTTTAAAGACATTTTTATCGGAGTTAAGCCCGTGGTGCACGCGCGGATTGCCGACAGCCAAAAGTGCCTGCGCGTCAGTGGCAAGCACAACGACCTCGAAGAGGTGGGTATCGACACCTACCACCACACCTTGTTTGAGATGCTCGGCAACTGGTCGTTTGGAGACTACTTCAAGCAAGAGGCCATAGACTGGGCGTGGGAATTCTTGACCGACGTGTGCAAGCTCGAAAAAGACCGCTTGTACGTGACTGTGTTTGGCGGAGACGAGGGTGACGGGCTTGCAGCCGACGACGAGGCCAAGGGAATGTGGCTCAAGCATGTGGCTGCGGACCGAATTCTGTACGGCAGCAAAAAGGACAATTTTTGGGAGATGGGCGACACGGGTCCCTGCGGACCTTGTTCAGAAATTCACGTGGATCTGCGCAGCGCCGGTGAACGGGCCGCGGTGGATGGCGCCACGCTTGTCAACAACGACGACCCCCAGGTCATTGAAATCTGGAACCTCGTGTTCATGCAGTTCGAGCGCAAGGCCAATGCGTCCCTCGTGAACTTGCCTGCCCAGCACGTCGATACCGGAATGGGTTTTGAGCGCCTTGCCCGCGCCGTGGTTGGGGCCTCGTCCAACTACGACACCGAAGTGTTTAAGCCCTACCTGCGCAAGCTGGAAGCGCTGAGCGGGCTGACCTACGGCGCAGAGGAGCGCACGGACATTGCCATGCGCGTGGCTTCGGACCACATTCGTGCAGTGGCCTTCGCCATTGCTGACGGCCAAATGCCTGCATCGAACGGAGCCGGATACGTCATTCGCCGCATCCTGCGCCGCGCCATTCGCTACGGGTATTCCACACTTGGATTCCGCGAACCGTTTATGGCGGAATTGGTGGACGTTATGGTGCACACCATGGGGTCCGCATACCCAGAACTTCCGGCGCGGGCCGAGTTCATTCGCCAAGTGATCCGCGAAGAAGAGCTCGCGTTTTTGCGCACTCTTGAATCAGGTCTGAAGCGTCTCGACCTTGCCTTGGCCGATTCAGATGTGCTTTCTGGCGAGCGCGCCTTTGAGCTCTACGATACGTTTGGCTTCCCCCTTGACCTAACGTCACTGATTTGCCGCGAACAGGGCAAAAGTGTTGACGAGAAGGGCTTTGCCCTCGCGATGGAGGCACAAAAGGCCCGATCGCGCCAGGCATCTGCTCAAAAAGTGGGAGACTGGACGATCTGTTCAGACGGTCCTGCAGACCGATTTGTCGGGTACGATCAGTTGGAGGCCACGGGACAGCTATTGCGCTACCGCAGCGTCGAAACCGCGAAGGGCCTTGTCGTTCAGGCCTGCTTTGAGCCCACGCCGTTCTACCCCGAGGGCGGAGGTCAAGTCGGCGATCAGGGTTGGATTGAACTGAACGGAACGCGCATTGCAGTGCTCGCGACCACTAAAGAAACGGGTATGGTGCTGCATACGTTAGAAGCTGCTCCGGCAGAGTGGGCCTCTGAAGTGCGCCTAATCGTCGACGCTGAGCGCCGTTCCGCTTCAGCCCAAAACCACAGTGCGACGCACCTGCTGCACCATGCCCTGCGCACGGTACTCGGGCCCCACGTCGAGCAGCGCGGTTCGCTGGTTTCGCCAGAGACCTTGCGCTTTGACTTTAGCCACTTTCAAAAGGTTTCGCCCGAAGAAATGGCGGCCATTGAAGGCCATGTGGCAGCCGCAATTCGCGCCAACCAGCCCCTTGTTGAGCGCCGCTCAGTTCCGATTGAAGAGGCCAAGGCCCTGGGCGCCATGGCCTTGTTTGGTGAAAAGTACGGCGACGCCGTGCGCGTCATTCAGTTTGGCGACTCCATTGAACTTTGTGGCGGAACCCACGTACTAGCGACGGGCATGCTTTCGCCTTTTGTGCTCGTGTCTGAATCAAGTGTGGCTGCCGGAATTCGCCGTATTGAAGCACTGTCCGGAGCATCGGCAGAGGTCTACCTCAAAGCGATTCGCCGTCAGTGGCTCGACGTCGTCGATGAAGCCAAGAACGCCAATCCAGTCGGAGTGATTCAGGACCTTCGCTCCCAAGTGGCTGAGGTTAAGAAGAAGCTGGAGGGTCTTCAGCGTGCACAAGCCGCTGATGCTCAAGGCGATTTGATTCACGAAGCGGTCGCGCATGCCGGACTCCGGTGGATTGCAGCGCAGCTTCCGCTCGGTGCCGCGGCGGCAAAAGATCTCGTGTTTGCACTGACCCAAGAGCACCCCGACCTCGTCGTGCTGATTGCTATTGAAGACGACGGCAAGGCACAGGCCCACCTCGGTGCCGGAACCCAAGCCCTGAGCCACGTGCACGCCGGAAACTGGGTCCGAGAGCTAGGCAGCCACATCCAGGGTGGCGGCGGAGGCCAGGCCTTTTATGCGTCCGCTGGTGGCAAAAATCCGTCGGGAATTCCGAACTTAATCCTCGCATTTACTGAGAAATGGAAAAAATTGTCTTAAAAATCACCACGGCAGTCGCGTTGCTTGCCGGTTTGTTCCCACTGCACGCTCAAGTGTTCTACACAGACAGCGATGTTCGCGACCGCACGGTTTCGATTGCTCCATTCATTCAGGCCAATACAGTGTTTCGCCGCACTGCTGCAGAGGTGGTGGGCGAGCAGCCTGTGGTCACCGATGTGTTTCGCGGTGGGTTTGGCGGAGCCTATGGCCTCTCGGTGAATGCGCACGTAAAGCCGTTTCGACTTGGTTTTGACGCTGCGCAAAGCAACTTTAGCTACCGTCAGGGAGCCGACCGCGACAACCTTATGCGCACCCAAAGCCACTACTTTATGCTTCGCGGACGCCTTGGTTTTGCCACTCAAATGAACGACGAGACGACGTTGGAGGTATGGGTTCCGTTAGCATACCGCTTTTTAGAGTCCGTGGACCGCGATGGGGCGAGCGGAAACGTGGCACAGCGCATCACTTCTGCCGGAATTGAGATTGGTTCATCGATCAAGCTCAGCGAACATTGGGGTTGGTTTGGCCTAGTGGGCCTCGACAATGCCTTCGGTGAGTTCGAGGCAACTCCGACTACAGCTTATCGAGAATATCCGCTGTGGGTTACCCTCTCGACTGGAGTGCGCTACGCGCTCTGATCGAGCACGGCGACAGCCGTTTCAAGAGCCATTCCGCGCGAGCCTTTGACCCAAATCTGTGCAGCCGTGGGTGGATTTGACGACCATAGTGCGCAGAGTTCTTCAGTCGTATTTAGGGACAGAAAGGGGTGCTTTGTGGCCGCAAAAAGTGGTCCCACGAGTACTGCGTGTACAATCCCAAGTTCTATCATGACGTCGACCATGCGTTGGTGCGCTTCGGCCGCGTAGTTGCCCAATTCAAATAAATCCCCAGCCACGTAGGCGGTGGTGTCAGGATTGAGCCGTTGGGCAGCGTTGCGAATACTGGCTTCCATGCTGCTGGGATTGGCATTGTAGGCATCCATAAACACGCGGTATGCACCTACCGTCCGCCATTCTCCGCGGTTGTTTTGGGGCACATAGGCTTCGATTCCACGGGCAATAGCGGAATCACTCAAGCCAAAGTGGGAACCGATCGCTACCGCGGCACTCAGTGCCCTGTCTTGAAAGTCGCCGATGAGGTGGCTCTTTGCCGTTGTGCGGTGCCATGTGATGCTCATTCGTCCCTGCTCGTCGGCAGTGTAGGTGTCGCCAGAACCAAATACGATTCGAGGATCGAAACTTTCAGTCAATTGCCGTGCATCGCCATAGTATACAAGGGCCGTTCCCTGCGAAGCATTGAGGTAGCGGTAGAGCTCTGATTTGCCCCGAACGACTCCTTCAGGCCCGCCAAATCCTTCGAGGTGGGCGAGTCCGAAATTGGTAACGTACCCCATAGTGGGTTCGGCAATCGAAGCTAGTTCGGCGATTTCACCTTGGTGATTGGCTCCCATTTCGATCACCGCAACTTCATGCTCCGGTTGGAGTTTCAAGAGCGTCAAGGGTACGCCGATGTGGTTGTTCAGGTTGCCGTGGGTGGCGAGGACGTTGAATTGCTGCCCGAGTACGTGCGCAAATAGTTCTTTCGCGGTCGTTTTGCCGTTGCTTCCAGTCAATCCGACGACGGGCTTGCCCCAGGCCCGACGATGGGCGCGAGCAAGGTCCTGCAAGGCCTTAAGCACATCGGGTACACGCACCACGCGAGAATCAGTGGGATCTAATCCTTCCACGAGTTCGTCCACGACTACTGTGGACGCACCGAGCTCAAGAGCTTTGGGGGCAAACAAGTTGCCATTGAAGTTGCCTCCTCGGAGCGCAAAAAAAATCTGCCCCGAAGCCAGTGAACGGCTGTCGGAGCAGACTCCTACGCGCGCATTGAAGCGCGCATAAAGTTGGTCCATGGCTACTACGGACGGTAGCGTACGAACTTGTCTTGCTTGGGCTTCGGTGAAGACTTAGTGCGCTTGCTGTCTTCGTTTTGGAAGCCTACGCGGTCCATTGCACAACGGAACCCGATGTAATCTGTGGCTTGGTCTTGCTCAAGGAAGCGGCGACTGCCTGGAGAAAGCCAGTAGGCACGATCGCGCCATGAACCACCTTTGTACACGCGGGTGGTGTTTCCGATCAAGGTGGACTCCCCGTAGACGTACATCTGGTTGCCCATTTCTTCTTCGCCACCGTTGCCGAAGTTGAGTGACGATTCGACGTCTCCGTCCATAAAGTCACGGTAGTCAGACTTTTGGTAGTTGCGGCGCTTGAGGTTCTCTTCAACGGTCACAGAGCGCTGTGGAAGCTGTCCTGGAAGGCGCACAAGGACGCTATCGCCACCCTCGCGAACCTCGTACTGAGGCTCAGTCAAAACGGCGAGTTCGCCAAGACCTTCGTAGTTGTCGTCAAACGACTTGAATTCATTACCACGGAACGGACGGTGGTCGTCCATGTCCTGTGCAGAAAGGGGACGGTACACGTCGAGTACCCATTCGGCCACGTTGCCTGCCATGTCGTACAAGCCAAAGTCGTTTGGCGGATAAAACTTCACCTGCATGGTGATGTTCGCTTGGTCGTTCAGGTAGCCACCTACGCCCATGTTGTCACCAGCACCCATCTTGTAGTTGGCGAGCATGTCGCCTTGCACTTTCTTGTCGCGGTTGCGCATCGAAGAGCCGTTCCAGGTGTACTTGTTGCGGTCGATTTGGCGGTTGTATACGCGCTGTCCGATTTCGGCATATGCGGCGTACTCCCATTCAGCCTCTGTTGGGAGGCGGTACTTCGGAAGGAGGATGCCGTCCTCAATACGGGCAGGACGCCCTTCTTTGCCGTATACCTGGGCGGGGCTCAAGTCCTTGAGGCCTCGGCGGTTTTGCTGCGTGTATTCACCCTGCTTGTAGAGGTACACTTCGCTGTTGAAGTTTTGGTCGTCAGCCTGAGTATTCATTACGTTCAAAACGCCCTTGTCGATGAGGATCTGCTCATTGACGCGGTCGGTGCGCCATTGGCAGTAGCGCATGGCTTGTTCCCAATTGACACCAACGACTGGGTAGAAGTTGTAGGCCGGGTGGCGCAAGTAGTTCTCTACGTACATGTCGTTCAAGCCAAGCTTGTCGCGCCATACCAACGTATCAGGCAGTGCAGATTGGTAGATCTGTGGGTAGTAGTCGTAGTCGTAGACTCGGCGAAGCCAGTAGAGGTATTCGCGGTAGTCAGCGTTTGTGACTTCATTCTCGTCGAGGTAGAATGAGGCTACGGTAACACGGCGGGGTTGGTTGTTCCAGTCCTTGATCACGTCTTCTTCAACGCGACCCATGATGTAGCTACCGCCCTCGACAAACACGAGTCCTGGACCAGTTTCTTGGCCTTTGTACTTGAGGTTAATTTGAAAACCACCGTTTTTGCGGTCGTTGAGCGCCATGCCCGTGGTGTTCGAAGCCGTTTTGGCACAGCTCGTGGCCAAAAGGATTAGCGCGCCAAAGGCGATCGAGGAAGATAAAAGTGTACGCTTCATAGTGAGAAGGTTAGAATTTTGGACACTTAACCTCGCTGTAGCGCGTACGGCGGCTACGGCAAGGGAACTGGTACGAAAGAGAGACTTCATGGGCACCACCTAACGCGTTACCCAACGCAGAAATTGTGTAGTCGTAGGAGTACCCGAACTTCCAAGGCACATCATTTGGAGCGATTCCGATGATGGCAATAAGTGCATCAGGATTCGTGCTTACCACACCCAGAGCTTGACGGTAGCCAAGACCTCCAGTAAGGACACCACGGTTAAACGACATTCCGAGGGTCATGTGGTGGGCACCGCCTTGCGTTTGGTAGACCACATTAGGAATGAGAAGGTTGTCGAGCTCGTTGTACAGGCGCTTGCGACCCAATGGAATTGTTGCGCCCGCCTGAGCGGTAACTTTAATTGGAAGTGTTGACGTACTTAAAAACGCTTCGTTGGGTTGCGTAACGTGGTGGGCAGAGGCTCCGATGTAAAAGTTTTCGGTAAAGCCGAGCATACCAAAGCTGAGGTCAAACTGCTGCACCGTGGTTTCGTCGGGACGAATCTCATTGGTTGGCTTGACAAACCCAAAGAAGGGGTCGATCATGTCGGGAAACGTCAGGTTGTTCCAGTTGAGTGAGCGCTGGCGAAAGGTGGCTTGAGCACCAAAAAGCAGCATAAAGTCGCGGTTGACCTTGAGGTGGTAGGAGTAAATTCCTGATGCTTCGGTCAGTGAAAGGTCTCCGTTTGCAGCTTCATCCTGCATTACGAGTAGGCCAATTCCTCCGTTAAGACCGTCCACGTACTGGTCGTAGGACGCTGAAAACGTCTGGTACACGCCCAAAGTGGGGTACTGGTTGCGGTAGTTTGTAGTGACACGAGGACACTGCTTAACCCCTGCAAATGCGGGGTTTAGGTACAGCGGATTCGCGTAGTACTGCGTAAAATGCGGGTCTTGCGCTTGGGCGGACCAAGCGTGTGTCAGCAATAGTGCGACCGCAATCAGGCGTCGTAGGGCCATGGAATAAGGCATCATTTGAAGCCACAATTATACGATTTTCCGAGCGTTTGTAAACGATATGTCTGAAAACCGCGTTGGACTTTACGAACTTTGAACGCAGAATGCAGCACTTTCGTACCCAAATACTCGGATTTTTCTACCTGATTTCGCTTGCGGGATCGGGCCTCTGGGCGCAATCTTGGCCGTCGCAGTCGGTGCTTCGCAAGGGCTTGTGGGCCGAAGTACGCGTCACTGAAGATGGAGTTTATCGCATTAAAGGGTCAGAACTCCAGCAATTGGGTTTGGGTCCGCTACCCGTTGCCTCGAGTTCGGTGGGAGTTTGGGGTCGAAACGCAGGTGTGCTTTCTGAAGTAAACGCCAATCAAGGTGAGGCGCGTGACCTGAGCGCATTGCCCGTCCGGATTGAAGACGGGGGCGACGGAATGATTCACGCAGACGACGTGCTGTACTTTTTGGGCCAGGCTCCGCACGTATGGAACTACGATGCGAGCATGCAGCGCTGGATTCGGACGACCCACCCGTATTCGGACCATCAGGTGTACTTCATCACGTCTACAGAGGGCGGAACCCAAATTCCGACCTACGGACCCACGGTGGTAGCGCCGCAGCCCACGGACCGCTACACGCACGTGGCGTGGCATGAGCTCGACTTAGTGAACCTCGTGGGAAGCGGCCGAATGTGGATGGGTGAGAGTTTTGACTACACGCTTTCGCGAAATCTGGACCTCGGACTGGGACGACTGGATGCCCAATCCACCGCGCGATTTACGCTATCCGCTGCGGGGCGAACCACCATCTTTGGACCCAAGTTGGAGCTGCGCACCGGCCAAGGGTTTGTTGGGGCACTAAGTTTTCAAACAGTATCTGGGGTAAGCGGAGATACCTATGCACGCTGGACTAGTCAAGCTTGGAACCAAGTAGGAAGCGCCACTCCATGGGGCACCGTAAACCTTACGTTGGAGCGCAGCACAAACCCTTCTGCTTCGGCGTGGCTTGACGCCGTATCGGTCTATGCCGACGCGCCGATGGCCTACCAAGGGGGTATGCGGAGCTTTCGGTTTGAACCGAGCACCGCGGGCAGGTCCTTGCCGCTGCCTCCTGCCGGGACGCGGGTTTGGCGTACCAATGTCCAAAATCAGTCCCTTGAGGCTGCTGAGGTTTCTGCTGGAACGCAACCCGTACTCGAGCCTGGCGTGGGGCATACCCTGTGGTACTTTACCCCAGAGTCTGCGCTGACTCCTCAATTGGGTGCGCTGGTTCCGAACCAAAACCTTCACAGTTTAGCGGCAGTGGACTACGTCGTTTACAGTCCCGCGGAATTTATTCCTGCTGCAGAGCGCCTGGCTGACAAGCACCGAACTGAAGGGCTTCGCGTCGAGGTCATCGATGTAGCTCAAGTGTACCGGGAATTCTCGGGAGGTGTCCAAGACATCATGGGGCTTCGCAACTTGCTCCGCATGCTTTGGGCCCGCGGTTCTGACACGGCCAACCTTAAGTATGTGCTCCTCTTTGGAGATGCATCCTACGACTATAAAGGCGTGCTCAATCCCAACCAGAATTGGGTCCCGGCCTACCAATCTCCTTCGAGTATGGCCATTAAAACATCCTTTGTGTCTGACGACTTTTTTGGGTTTCTGGATGACGGCGAGGGCGGATTTTTAGGCTTGACCAACCTCGACTTGGGGATTGGACGCTTGCCCGTCAATTCTGCAGACGAGGCAGAGGCGGTGGTTCAAAAACTCCTTCGCTATGCAGATCCGGCCCAATCGTTGGGCCCCTGGCGCCAAAAGCTGGATTTCGTGTCCGACGACGTCGATGTGGACTGGGAACAAATCCTCACCCTGATTTCGGACCGCATCGCAACGCGAGTGGACAGCACGTACCCGCAGTTCAATGTAAACAAGATTTATTCAGACGCCTACCTCCAAGTTTCAAGTGCGGGCAATCAGTCCTACCCTAAACTTCGCGAGGACTTGCTTCGTTCGATCCAAGAGGGCAACTTGATCACGACCTACTTGGGGCACGGCGGAGAAGTGAACTGGGCGAGTGAGGATATTTTGCAGCTCGAAGACTGCAAATCGTTCACCAACGGAGCGAAGCTTCCGCTGTTCATTACCGTGACCTGCGAGTTTTCGCGCTACGATGACCCGCTGCGCACTTCGGCAGGCGAGCACCTGATTACGAATCCAAATGGCGGAGCCGTGGCCATGCTCACTACCACGCGCGCCGTGTTTGTGGGTGGAGCCACCTTGCTCACCGATTCCATTTTTAACAAAGTACTCGAGCGCGAACAGGGACGTTTTAAAACGTTTGGCCAAATTATCCGAAGTGCGAAAAATTCGGTGCAAACAGGGGATAAGCTTCGGTTTACCCTACTGGGGGACCCGGCAATGCGCTTGAACGGCCCCGAACAGGAGATTTCGTTTGACTCCATCAGTGTCTTTCGCCCAAGCACCCAAACCTGGGATCCCTCAGACAGCTTGCGCGCACTGGACTTAGTGCGAATCAGAGGGCGAATCACAGGTGAGTCCGGTGCCACGGACACCTCGTTTCACGGCAGCGTTCGCATTCAACTCTTTGACAAGAGCCAACTCAAGACCATGCTTGACAACGACAATGTCGGCTACCAAACCGCGTATGCGTTTCGGAACCAGCGCGCCTACCAAGGCACTGTGGATGTCGAATCAGGAAGCTTTACCGCAGAATGGAGAATGCCACTCGATCTGGTGCTGGATTGGGGCCGAGGTAAGTTGTCTGCCTATGCGTCGACGGACCAGCGCGATGCGGCTGGAGCGACGCAGCGCGTGTTCCTCGGAGATTTAGCCCCGGATGCGCCACGTGACGATGCGGGTCCGACGATACGCGTATACATGGACGACACCAGTTTTGCCTCGGGCGGAATCACGGGTCCGAATCCCCTAGGTCTTGTGCGCTTGATGGATCCGAACGGAATCAATGCCTTGGGAACGGGTATCGGCCACGACCTCGTTGGCTTCTTGGACGAGGATTGGAGTACGCCGCTCGTGATGAATGATCGCTACCAAGCCGATCCGAACACCTACCAGCGCGGAACAGCGACTTGGCCGTTTCAAAATCTGTCTGACGGGCCGCATCGATTTACGGTCCGGGCTTGGGACACCTACAATAATCCAAGCCAGTCGAGCGTTGAGTTTACCGTGGTTTCGCGTGCACAACTTCAACTGGGAGCCGTTCGGCTCTTTCCCAATCCAAGTCCCGGGACGGTTCACTGGCAGGTCGAGCACAACGCATCGGGTGATAGTCTGGCCGCGTACTGGTCCGTGAGCGACGGGTCCGGTCGCGTGGTGTGGGCGCAGCAGTGGTCGGGATTAGCAACGTCGTCAGTGCTTACGGCCCCAGATTGGTTCGGGGCCGACCCGAGTGGCCGACCCTTGCCAAACGGTTGGTACACTGCGCACGTCGTGGTCGTGCGTCCAAGCGACGGTCAGGTAGTGCGCGAAGCCGAACGATTAATCCTTTTGCGGCCCTAGGGCGCACCTATATTTGCTCTTTACTATGAAGAATTCCGTTATCGTAGGCTTTAGCCTTTTCACGCTAAGTGGTGTGAGCGCCGCTGCACAGACCTTTTACGACCGACTTGAGGAGCTCAACGTGGTGACCACCGCGATGCCCATGCTCAACATCGGGCCTGATGCGCGGTCGGGCGGCATGGCCAACGTTGGCGTCGGATTGAGTCCCGATGCAAACGCCATTTTTTGGAATCCAGCGAAATTGGCTTTTGTCGGTAAAGGCACGACATACGGTGGACTGTCCTACACCCCGTGGTTGCGTCGCTTGGTTCCGGACGTCGAATTGATGTTTGCGAACGTCGCCGCTGGGGTCGGCGAGCGGGGCGGAATCGGCGCCAGCTTGCGCTACTTTTCACTGGGCGAGATCACCTTCCGCAACGAGCAAGGTGAGGAGCAGGGCACGTACCGTCCCTACGAGATGTCGCTGGATGTGGCCTATGCGCTCAAACTATCGGATCACTTTTCAGGAGGGGTGTCGCTTCGCTACGCACTATCAGACCTCGCTCAAGGCCAGGTAGTGGGTGGTCAGCTCACCAAGGTGGGGCAAACGGTGGCAACGGACGTAAGTATGTTTTACCAGGGTGATGAATTCAGCATGCCCGACGGCCAGCGCGGCCAATGGGTAGGTGGACTAACCCTTTCAAACATCGGCGCAAAAATCAAGTATTCTGAGAGCGGTGCGGCCGACTTTATTCCCACAAACATGCGCGGTGGAGCGGGATTCAACTGGAAGCTCGACAAGTACAACCGCGTAAGCTTTCTCACCGACGTCAATAAACTACTGGTTCCGACCCAGCCTACGCGCGATCTCTTGGACGCAGACAATGACGGCGACCGCAGTGAAATTATTGCCGGCAAAGACGACAACGTTGGGGTAATTCAAGGAATTATTCAATCGTGGGATCCCTCGGCAAAGCCTGATGGATTCAAGGAATTGATGCGTGAGTTCATGGTAAATGTGGGAACCGAGTACTGGTACAATGAGCAGTTCGCGGTTCGCGCGGGATACCAGCACGAGGACGTCACCAAAGGCAACCGCCGCTTTTTCACGATGGGATTTGGCATTCGGTACAACCTGATTGGATTGGACTTTGCCTACCTTTTTCCTGCAGACCAAACGGTGCGTTCACCGCTTGAGAACACCATTCGCTTCAGTGCATTGGTGGATTTGAACCAAATCATGAAGTAAGGGGTTAGTGTAGAAAATACGGATTCGAGTTTCGCATTCGGAACCTACTTTTGCACCGCGCATTCAGGCGCTGATTCACTATGGCAAAAAAGAAGCTCACCAAAGAGGTATACCTCAAGTGGTACGAAGACATGCTCTTCTGGCGCAAGTTTGAGGACATGACCTCAGCGCTCTACATCCAGCAGAAGATCCGCGGGTTTCTTCACTTATACAATGGTCAAGAGGCCGTACTGGCCGGATCACTTTTGGCGATGGAGCAGGGAGACAAGATGATCACTGCATACCGCAACCACGTACAGCCAATCGGACTGGGTGTGGACCCCCGCAAAATCATGGCTGAGTTGCTCGGCAAAGTGACGGGCACTTCGCGCGGAAAAGGCGGCTCGATGCACATGTTCTCTAAGGAGCATAACTTTTTTGGTGGTCACGGAATCGTAGGAGGCCAAATTCCGCTCGGAGCCGGAATGGCGTTTGCAGACAAGTACCTCGGCAAGAAGCACGTAACCCTGTGCTACATGGGGGATGGTGCCGTGCGCCAGGGGTCGCTCCACGAAACGTTCAATATGGCGATGCTGTGGAAGCTTCCGGTGGTATTCATCGTAGAGAACAATGGGTACGCGATGGGAACTTCGGTGGAGCGCACCGCCAACCACACCGACATCTACAAGCTGGGACTTGGCTACGAGATGCCGTGCGCACCTGTGGAAGGAATGGATCCCGCGGTAGTGTACGACGCGGTCTACGAAGCCGTGGAGCGCGCGCGCCGTGGTGAAGGGCCGAGCTTCCTTGAAATTCGCACGTACCGCTACAAGGGCCACTCAATGTCAGATGCCCAGCACTACCGTACGAAGGACGAGGTTGCGGACTACCAAAAAATTGACCCCATCCTCACGGCAAAAGATGTCATCGTGAAAAAGAAGTGGGCCACGGATTCCGAAATCCAAGAGATCGATGCCCGGGTTAAAGACCTTGTGGCCGAATGCGTTCAGTTCGCCGAGGAATCCCCGTATCCGTCAGCCGAAGAGCTCTGGCAGCACGTCTACGTGGACCAAGATTATCCGTTTATTACCGAATAAGTTATGGCCTTAGTTATTACAATGCCCCGCTTGAGCGACACGATGACCGAAGGGGTCGTCGCGAAGTGGCATGCCAAATTGGGCGATAGCATTACTGAAGGTATGCTCCTCGCTGAAATCGAGACTGATAAGGCTACCATGGACTTTGAGGCCTTCCCTGGCCAAGAAGGTGTGCTCCTGCACATCGGGGTTCAAGAGGGTCAAACTGCGCCCGTCGATGCCATTTTGGCAATCTTGGGCGCGGCTGGTGAGGATGTTTCGGGGCTTCTTTCGGGCGGAACCGCGGCGGCTCCGGCCCCCGCGGCTGCGCCAGCACCCGTGACTGAGGCGGCTCCGGCACCTGCGGTTGTGGAGGCTGCGGCTCCAGCACCTGTACCTGCTGCACAGGTTGCTTCAAGTGACGGTCGTGTGAAGGCTTCACCGTTGGCCCGCTCGCTTGCGAGCGACTTGGGCGTAAACCTCGCCGGAATTCAAGGAACGGGCGACGGAGGTCGCATTACGAAGCGCGACGTTGAGCTGGCTGCGGCTTCGCCTGCTGCAGCTCCCGCAACCGTTTCGGCACCGGCAGCTGTACACTACCCAAGCTCTGGGCACACCGATACCCCGGTATCGCAGATGCGCAAGACCATCGCCAAGCGTTTGGCCGAGTCGAAGTTTACGGCACCCCACTTTTACCTGACTGTGGCCGTGGATATGTCTGCAGCCGCTGCGGCGCGTACCGAAATCAATTCCGCCGGAGACGTAAAGATTTCGTTCAATGACCTCGTGGTGAAGTCGGTAGCCAAGGCACTCAAGAAGCACCCGGCGGTTAATTCCGCATGGATGGGTGACTTTGTGCGCACCAACTACGACGTGCACATCGGTGTAGCTGTTGCGGTTGAAGATGGACTTCTGGTCCCCGTCGTTCGCCATGCCGACGCGAAGGGTCTCGCTGAAATCTCGTCTGAAGTGCGGTCGTTCGCTCAAAAGGCAAAGGATAAGAAGCTCCAGCCAAGCGATTGGGCGGGCAACACCTTTACCATTTCGAACCTTGGAATGTTTGGTATTGAAGAATTCACCGCCATCATTAACCCGCCCGACGCGGCAATTTTGGCGATCGGTGGAATTCAAGAGGTTCCAGTGGTGAAGCACGGCGCAGTTGTTCCAGGCCAGGTGATGAAGATGACGTTGAGCTGCGACCACCGCGTGATTGATGGTGCAACTGGAGCGGCGTTTTTGAATACGGTCAAGAGCTACCTCGAGCGGCCGTTGTCGCTCATACTCTAAGAATTAAGAGGGCGGCGAGACCGCCCTTTTTTAGCGAGCACCATTAAGGTTAGAATGAATCTAAATACCCACGCAAAGCGCAACCTCCTTTGTACCTTGGCCCAATGAACTTGTCGCAACTCGGTGTGGGCCAGAAAGCCCTGATTTTACAGGCCCCCGTGGAGCTTCCGGTCAAGCTCTTTGAGATGGGTTGCCTTCCGGGTGAAGAGGTGGAGCTCGTCTTTGCCGCTCCCTTTCGTGACCCTTTGTGCTTTCGGGTTCAAGGCACCTTAGTGAGCATGCGGCGCGAACTTGCGGAACTGATTCCAATTACCGAGCCCCATGTCGGCTAAGCGCGCGCTGAGGGTAGCCCTCGTCGGTCGGCCGAATACCGGCAAGTCGTCGCTGTTTAACCGACTTACGGGTCTCAACCAAAAGGTTGGGAACTACCCTGGGGTCACCATGGAAAAGCACGTGGGCCTCGCCAAAATTGGCGCGGGTGCCTTAGCTGAAGTCATCGACCTACCTGGGGTGTACAGCTTGCACCCTTCGTCCGACGACGAACGGGTGGTGATGCAGGCCCTCACGACGAATTCTGACGCCGAGCGCTCAGATGTAGTTGTAGGCCTTGCAGACGGAACCAACCTCAAGACGTGCCTTTTTGTGTTTACTCAGGTTCTTGACCTGGGATTCCCTGCGGTACTCGCGGTTACGATGGTTGATGAAATGGAGCGACGCGGAGCGCAACTCGACATTCCCGCACTCGAATCCGCATTGGGTGTTCGGGTGGTGCCGGTGAACAGCCGCACGGGGCTCGGGTTTGACCAACTTCAAGAGGCCATCCTCGGTGCAAAACCAAGTACCCAAGGCCCTTTCTTTCAGCCGGCTGGTGCCCATTTGCCGTGGCTCCAAAAAAAGCAAGAGTGTATTGGGGCAGGATTGACCTACCGCGCTTGGCTTGATGGATTGAGTGATCCCGACTTCGCCGAAAGTGTCCGCGCCTCAGGTCGAAGCCCAGAACGCGCCCGGGCCGATGAAGCCATTCAGCGCTACCGATGGGTAAACCAATGGCTCCGCAAGGTGTACCACTATGACCCGGTTCGCGACCGCCGGGCAGCGGCTCGCTTTGACCGCATCGTCGTGCATCCCGTTTGGGGAAGTGTTTTTCTCTTTGGGGTCTTGTTTGTCCTCTTTCAGGCACTGTTCTATGGGGCGTCGGTCCCGATGGACGCCATCGATGGCGGAATCGCCAATTTGGCTTCCTGGCTTCACGGCGTGCTCCCCAGCGGATTTCTCAATCACTTTATCACAAGTGGACTGCTCCCGGGCATCGCAGGAGTCTTAATTTTTTTGCCCCAAATAGCCCTGCTCTTCTTCTCGATTGCCCTGCTCGAAGAAACGGGCTACATGGCTCGAGTCGTCTTTATCATGGACCGCTTTATGCGACCCTTTGGCCTGAGTGGGAAGTCGGTGGTTCCCTTGGTGAGCGGAACCGCGTGCGCCATTCCGGCCGTTATGAGTACCCGAAACATGGAATCCGCCCGCGAGCGCTGGCTGGCTATCGCGGTCACACCGTTAATGACCTGTTCGGCGCGCTTGCCCGTCTACGCACTCATTATTGGTCTGGTTGTGCCCAATACGCCTTGGCTCGGAATCAGCCTGCAGGGACTCACTCTTTTTGGGCTCTACGCATTGGGATTTGCAGCAGCCCTTGTGGGATCGGCGCTCTTGAACCGCATGGTTCCGCGGCAAAAAGCCGCACACTTTCTGATGGAAATGCCCCCGTACCGCATGCCCATTGCCCGCAACGTCGCCACCGCGGTTTGGACCCGCTCGCGGTCGTTTGTGGTCGAAGCCGGTAAAATCATTGTTTCCATTAGCATCGTCCTATGGTTTTTGGCGAACAGCGGTCCCAAAGGGCTTCCCGACTTTAGTGCCAGTTATGAGCCTATGCCCATCGAAGAAAGCTACTTGGGCAGCATTGGTCGCGGAATTCAGCCCGTGCTCGCGCCCCTTGGCTACGACTGGAAGATTTCTGTGGCCATCGCCTCGTCGTTTGTGGCGCGCGAGGTCTTTGTCGGAACCATGGCCACATTATATAGTGTAGACGGTGACGACATTGCGCCAGTTCGCGCTCGAATGGCCGACGAAATCAATCCCGATACCGGCAAACCCTACTTCAATTTGGCGGTGGGCGTTTCGCTTTTAGTCTTTTACGCATTTGCGCTTCAGTGCATGAGCACCCTTGCCGTAGTCGTGCGCGAAACCCGCAGTTGGCGCTTTGCCATCCTTCAGTTTACGGCCTATGCCGCGGTGGCCTACGCCGCCGCTTGGATCGCTTTTCGCCTGATTTCCTATCTTACCTTATAATATGTCAGCTGTAGTTCTTTGGACCATGTTTTGGTGGAGCATCGCGGCAATCGTCGATCGTCTCATTCCCAAGCCATCGTGCTCGGAATCGTGCGGCTGTACCTCGAAATCATGAAAAAACTTCTCGTCACGGGGGCTTCCCGCGGAATTGGGCGCGCTACAGCGCTTGAATTGGTTAAAATGGGTGCTTCGGTGCACGCGACGTCGCGAACGGATTTTGCCCTCCAAGGCTGCACTACCCACGTACTTGATCATTCGGATCCGGATTCTGTGGCCCACTTGCGGAATTCGCTCTCGGGTGTACTTCTGGACGGAATCGTGCTGAACGCGGGCGCGCTCATCAGCAAGCCATTTCGCGAACTCACACCTCGAGACTTCCAGACCATGGCTCTGGCTAATTGGTCCGGACCGGCGTTGCTCGTCCAGGAACTCCTGCCGTTACTCGCTCCGGGCGCACACAGTGTGTTCATAAGTAGTATGGGCGGATTCCAGGGCGCATCCAAGTATCCGGGCCTGCTCGCCTACGCAACAAGTAAAATGGCCATGGCAGGATTAGCAGAATGCCTCCAGGCGGAACTCGGTCCCGAGGGCTTCGTATTCAACACACTGTGCCTCGGAGCCGTACAAACTGAAATGCTCACTGAGGCATTCCCAGGATACCAGGCCCCCGTGACCCCTGAAACCATGGGGTCGGCAGTGGCACATTTCGCTCTACATGGTCACAAAACCCAGGCGGGTCAAGTGATTCCCATGGCAATGAGCAATCCGTGACAAAATTTTGTCCTTGATTATCAGCGCTTAGCGAAATAATTGCAAAAACTTCTTGGATTAGACTTGCAGACTTAGAAAGTCGCATTACATTTGCAGCCCCAACGGAGACAGTGCAGCACTCACGAGAGTTGCACGAGACCGTGGGGGGAGACGGAAGCAGAAGCTTCGACGTTCTTTAACATATTGTGAAATCGAAAGATTGTTCAACCCGAATAGATTCCCTTTGAGGAGTACTTGAGAGCCATAAGTCAAACAATTCTACAACGGAGAG